>Ga0209642_10001576_pt1 | contig 15189 bp, 13 predicted proteins | sample RifCSP19_2_FD_184025 | JGI IMG/M metagenome (GOLD analysis project Ga0209642, IMG submission 184025) | Soil microbial communities from Rifle, Colorado - Rifle CSP2_sed 19_2 (SPAdes) (version 2) | ecosystem: Environmental > Terrestrial > Deep subsurface > Rock core/Sediment | place: Rifle... | reverse complement strand
ATAGCCTCTTTCAATACAAGGAAGCTGGCTATTGTTTCAGCAGTACCACCGGACTTGGTGATCACCACGATGACAGTCTTCTTAAGGTCGAGGACCTCTAGTAGTGCAGTCGTTTCATCAGGGTCAACATTATCAAGGAAATAGAGCCTTGGCCGTCCTTTTCCGTTACCCGCCGACAACTGATTGTAGAATGGTGAATGCAGGGCATTATGGATTGAGAGGGGTCCGAGGGCTGAGCCGCCTATTCCTATAAGAAGGAAGTTATCATAACTATGCGATATGTCCTTTGCAATTGATTTGATACGGCTTGTGTCCTGATACGGGAGGTCAAAGAAGGGGAGTTCACCGCTCTTCCTTTTCCCAATCACCTCTTCGTGGATAATTTTAACTGTATCAGAAAAAAAATCTATGTCTCCCCGGTCAATACCTGAATCCTCACCTATCTGCTCCTTCATCATGAAGTTAAAATCAAGACGTATCTCATTTTGATCCATTAGATAGAACCTCCTTCCATTTACCCGATATGCCGAGGTGGCAGAGGGCGAAATCATATTTTAACGGGTCATCCGGTGATATTAATCGAAACTTATCAGTAATCTCCTCTGTCATTGCCCAGTTTGCAGATTTCCTCTTTGTCATATTCAGTTCCTTGCATATCCTGATAATATGAGTATCGAGCGGATAGACAAGGGCTGACGGAGGGATCTGCTTCCATAGCCCAAAGTCTATCCCGTCAGCAGGCCGCACCATCCACCTCAGATACATGTTGAGGCGTTTACATGGGCCTCCGTTCTCAGGAGATGGTATTAATTGTAGTAATCCCCGTGGAGTTATTGTTTTCCCGTATATCGGCGTAGTATCTATCTCTTTGAGGTGTCTTACAAACATGCCAAGTGTATTTCGTAAAGAGGTCTGATGATTATAGCATGAGTGAAAGAGATTACCGACGGTGCCGTGTTTTCTGACGACCTCTCTTAATATAAATATGAGTGCTGCAATGTCCTCCCATTTGCACATACGGTAGTAGAGGTTTTCGAAGCGCTTTATATCCTTGTGAGGTTCAAAGTTGATTACATATTCATAAAGACTTTTATCTGCAAAAGAGAGTATCTTTTTAATTACCGGTTTAAATAAACCAATCCGTCCAAAGGCAAGTGAAGATGCAATAAATCCTGCGACCTCTATGTCTTTAGGGTCGTCATAAAGATGAGGAAATTCTATCGGGTCATTTTTTATGTGTGTCTTGAGACGGGGAATATCATAGAGATTATCGAGAACGTCTTTGAGACGGGTCATCTGTGTCAGCACTCGCCTTCTAAAAGCGACTCGTCGTCTCTCTCCTCCTGGGCAGTTACCATGCAGAGTTTCTTAACGCGATGACTTTCGCAGAATTCACAGGATACAGGGGAGTCCGTATTTCTAACTATCCCTTCGAACACTACCCCGCAATCCTCGCATCGGAACTGATATGTTTGCATTCTATGTCTCCTTTCCGCTAATTTAATATTCTAACACCGGGCAGCAGAGTGAGTCAATTCATTCATTCTGCATGGTTATGAATGGGACGTCGTTTAACGCAATATCACTGTTGTATTTTATATAAAATCAGGATAAAACAACAATAGATATGAAAGACCTGATCTTGAAAATCCTCTGGGTTACTGTTTTTGCTGCTGCCATGGCCTTTGTCGAGTCGGCCGTTGTTGTTTATTTGCGGGTCATCTATTATCCCGAAGGCTTTACGTTTCCTTTAAAACTGATTATGGACGATACAATCATGGTAGAGCTCTACCGTGAGATTGCAACACTGTTCATACTCCTTGCCGTTGCCGTCCTGACAGGGAGGAGGTTCTGGGAGAGGTTTGCCTGGTTTATGCTGACTTTTGGTGTCTGGGATATATTTTACTATATCTGGCTCAAAGTCCTGATCAGTTGGCCCTCATCGCTCTCTGAATGGGACATCCTGTTCCTGATCCCCGTTCCATGGATAGGTCCTGTCAGCGCCCCTCTCTCCATATCTCTATTGATGATCCTCGCAGGTATCCTGATCGTCTATTTGTTCCAGAATGGTCATGAGTTCAGACCCTCATTAACATCATATATCCTCGCAGCCGCAGGCGTAGTCCTTATACTCTATTCTTTTATGCGGGATACAGGCGCCACACTATATCAGCAGATTCCTCAGCCCTATCAATATGAGTTCCTGGTCATGGGGGATATATTATTTGTGGCGGCCTTTGTTATTTCTTACGTAAAGACAGTGAGAAAGGAATAGATTCACCGGGTCAATGGGCATAATCAGCAATAATTTTATACTTGACACTTGGCAAAAAACAATGCTACTGATAAACCTATGAAGGCATCTATATTCCGTGAATTTGGCGGGCCGGAAAAGCTGGTCTATGAAGATATTCCTGTACCTTCAATTAGCCGCGATGAAGTGCTGGTGCGTGTCAGGGCATGTGGTCTTAATCATCTTGATATATGGGTGAGGCAGGGGATACCTGCGTACAAGCTGACTTTACCTCACATATCAGGTTGTGATATTGCGGGTGTTGTAGAGAGCGTTGGAGACGATGTTGATAAAGGACATATAAAGTCAGGTGACAGGGTTATTATAGCCCCGGGACTTAGTTGTTTTAAATGTTCCTACTGTCTTTCAGGCTTGGACAATCTTTGTGAAACCTTCCGGATTATTGGTGGTCAGGTGGACGGGGGTTATGCGGAGTATGCAAAGGCCCCTGCTATTAATATTATCCCTGTTCCTGATGGTATATCATTTGAAGAGGCTGCCGCATTTCCTCTGACATTCGTCACATCGTGGCATATGCTGATAGAAAGGGCACGGCTTGCCCCGGGAGAGGATGTACTGATTATAGGTGCCGGCAGTGGTATAGGTTCAGCCGCTGTTCAGATAGCAAAGCTTGCCGGCGCCCGTGTTATTGCGACTGCAGGGAGTGATGAGAAGCTTGAACTTGCGAAAAAGCTTGGTGCAGATGAGGTCTTAAATCACGCACAGGAGGACTTCTCTCACAGGGTAAAGGAGATTACCAATGGCAGGGGGGTGGATGTGGTATACGAGCATGTAGGTCCTGCAACATGGGATAAAAGCATCGCATCACTTGCTAAAAATGGGAGGCTCGTTACATGTGGTGCAACTACAGGACCGGAAGTTAAGATAGACCTCAGATTTATTTTCATGCGTCAGCAGACGATTATGGGGTCCATAATGGGGACGCGGCGGGATTTGCTTAATATAACGAATCTTATTGGCCGGAAGAAATTAACGCCTGTTATTGATTCTACTTATCCATTATCAGAGGCGAGGAAGGCCCAGGAACGTATGCTCAACAGGGGAAACTTCGGCAAGATAATTCTTATTCCTGAAGTATGATCTTTCCCCGATTTAAGATTTTTCGTTTGACATAAAAATAAACTACAGAAAAGGAGATGAAAATATGCAAGACTTAAAATCTCGCATCATGAAAGTCATTGTACTGGTTGTTTGTATCACAGTCACTTTCGGATTTATTTCTGCGGGCATCTCTCATGCCAAAACGGCCAGGGAAATTGATGCAAGCGTAAGTGCCTCTCTGAAACGCTTTCAAAAGGAAGTAAAAGGCGCAGAGGAATTTCTCAAGAGCGCGAAGGGTGTACTTGTATTTCCGGGTGTTATCAAGGGTGGATTGGTTATTGGGGGTGAATATGGTGAGGGGGCTTTGAGGATTGATGGAAAGACAGTTGATTACTATAGCACCGCATCCGCCTCGTACGGTTTCCAATTAGGGGGACAAAAGAAAGACATAATCCTCGTCTTTATGCAAGAAGATGCCCTGAATAAGTTCCGTGAAAGCTCCGGATGGAAGGCGGGAGTTGATGGATCAGTTGCCCTGGTAAATCTTGGGGCAGCCGCCTCTCTTGACACGGCAAAAATGAATGAACCCATCGTTGGATTCGTTTTTGGCCAGAAGGGGCTGATGTACAACCTGACGCTTGAGGGCTCGAAATTTACCAAGCTGAAAAAGTAGAAAATCTCATAAACATAAAAATATAAATTGCTGATGAGATATAACTTCAGACCAATACAATCTGCATAGGAATCTGATCCCTTCCATCAAAACCTCCGCCCGGGCCTCTTTTCCTCTCCTGCCGGAGTTTCTTTTTCTTCTCCCTCTTTCTCTTCAGGTTTCTTTTTTATCTTTTCCTTCGTCTTTTTTTCCTCGATGACTTCTTTCTTCGTTTTTTCCTGTTCTATAATCTGTGGAACTCCGGGCTTCTGCCCGGGTTGTGCGGGGACGAATTGCCTCTCTCTCGTTCCCTTCTGTTCTCTTTCCCTCTCCATGGTCTCAGGCCTGACAGGAGCTTCCTTTTTTTGCGGTCTCTTTTCTTCCTCAATGACCTTTTTCCGAGGAGGAGGCGAAGGCGCCGGATTGAACTCTCTCTGAATCACTTTTTTAGGCTCTTTCATTTCCCTGAGGGGCATTGGTTCTGTCCCTGTCTCGTCCTTCCTGAACACCGAACCCGGCTTCTCCCTGATAAAAGTTCTGTCCCTTTTGATCTCTTCGACCCTCATCTGCCTGATCTTCCCGGGTGGAACGGATGAAGGCGCTATCTGCCTGATGACAGGCATCCTGGTGGCCCTCTCAGGTTTTATTTCGTGTGGAGGCCCTGCACTGATCCTTTCCGTGACGAAGGGATTCGTCGTTGTCCTGAACTCCCGCTTCTTCCCGCTGAGGAAGGAATCCCTTGAGATAATGATGACGGCGTTCCGCGCCTTGATGTTCCTGAAATCCCGTTTGATGATGATCTGCTGAATATTGACGTTGATGATGTTGATGCTTGATGGACCAAATTGACCATATCCGTAATAGATATCCCCTGGAGCAAGGGGGACCCATGAAACGTATGCCGGAGTATAGACCCAGCCCACAAACCCGGGCCCCCAATAGACCTCACCACGCAGGGGCGGTATCCAGCACCACCCTATTCCCGAGACAAAGGCCCATCTCCCGTAGTGATAGGGGGCCCACCCCCACGGCTCATAGGAGATCCAGACATAATCTCCGCCGATCCAGACCCATCTCCCGATCCGGTAAGGGGACCATCCAACGGATACGGTTACGACAGGTCTCCACACATACCCATAATCGGGGGTATAAGACCATCGTCCATAATCGTCGAAATCGCTGGCATAGGGATCGAGCTCATCGGGGAGATACCTTGAGCTCTCCGCCGCACCGTAAATCTTTCTGTCTCTTTCCCTGTTCCACTTCTCCCAGTCATCGGATTTTCCTATCGGGGAAATCTCTGCATACAGGTCTTCTCCGATATGAATGGAATTGCCCGCGGAAACCCTTGTCTTCCCGTTCCGGCTCTCCGCATAGACGTACCCTTTCAGCACCGATACCTCCGTGGCACCATCATCGGACACGTCAACCATGATGATCGCGTTGTCATCAAGACTTACGGATGAGAGAGGGGTGTCCACCTGAATCTGATTCAGGCCGCCCCTTCCGTTGTTCAGGTAGGAGTGGCCTTTTTCCTGATAAAACTGCGCGGCCGCATCATCCAGTGAAACGACATCGAAGGAGGTATTGCCAGCAAGCCGGATCACCGCGTTTCCCCTCACCTGGACCTCGGCCTTTCCACGCTGGGGGACCCAGAGCCTGTCCTCCTCCTTTACAGGGGTATTGATCGAGGCAGGCGCCCAATCCCCGGCATCACTGGTATATATCTGCACATCGCCATCGATCAGGCCCAGTCTCATCATTCCCATCTCTGCAGCAAAGGCATAGGAAGGAAAAAGTAAAACCAGTATTAAAAGAAGCCTTTTTAAATTTCCGGTTATATTCATAACTCACACTTCCTTTCGTCGAATATCATTATACCCCCGGAGGAAGGGAGAGACAATCCTTGTGTCATGCCAATATGATAATGTCCTATTACACCAAAATAGAAAAATCCCACTGTAGTTTACCCCGTACTTGATACGGGTGGAAATGACATTCTTATCGTTGTTAGTGAGCCCCTGGCTCATGACGGCTCATTTTATTTGACATCAATATTCACCTCTGCTAACATTATGTTTAATTTTGGAACGTAAATTATGGAAGAACGTATAATCCTGAATTGTATAAGTGACGGTGTCCTGACTATTGACCTTGACGGTAGGATTAATTATGTAAACAAGGCTATGCAGGAACTTCTTGGTTACCCGGACAATGCCATGATAGGCAAACGATGTGAGAATTTTATCCGGAGTAATATATGTGCTACTGAAGACTGCGTCCTTCGCCGCACCCTTGCAAAGAGAGAAAGGCTTTCAAATTATGAGAGCTTTATCGAGAACAGGGAAGGACGCCGTGTGCCTGTTAACATAAATACTGATCTGCTTTTTGACGAAACGGGAAGTCTGATAGGGATTGTTGAAGTATTCAGGGATATTTCCCAGATAAAGGAATTGAAAGAACGGCTTGAAGACATATATCAATTCGGCAATATTGTGACCAAAGACAGGAGAATGAAAGAGATTATGGCAATCCTTCCTTCTGTTGCACAGACAAAAAGTACAGTGCTGATTGAGGGAGAGAGCGGGACAGGAAAGGAACTTATTGCAAAGGCAATACATAATAACAGCCGTAGAAAGGATAAGCCGTTTATTGCTGTAAACTGCGCTGCCATTCCTGACACACTCATAGAGAGTGAACTGTTTGGGCATGTTAAGGGTGCTTTTACCGGCGCCTATCAGGACAGGGTCGGCCGTTTTGAGCTGGCTAATCATGGCACCATATTTTTAGATGAGATTGCAGACATGAGTCTTGCCACTCAGGCCAAACTTCTCAGGGTGATCCAGGAAGAGAAGTTTGAGCGTGTAGGCGGCACTAAGACAATAGCAGTGGATGTGCATATAATTGCCGCCACCAACAAAGGCCTCCTGAAAGAAGTAAAGGAAGGGAGGTTCAGAGAGGACCTTTTCTACAGGATTAGTGTATTCCCCATTTCCTTACCCCCCCTTAGGGAGCGCAGGGAAGATATACCACTTCTTATTACGCACTTTGTAGAAAAATTTAATAAAGAGATGGAAAAGGAGATTGATAATATTGCCCCTCAGGCTATGAATGTCTTGTTAAATTACTATTATCCCGGAAACATACGTGAGTTGAAGAATATTATCGAACATGCGTTTATCTGCAGTAAGGACAACACTATCCTGCCTGAACACCTTCCAGCAGAACTGCTTCGCGAAGGAGAACGTTTAAATATAACAACTTCTCCGGCATCCTCCCTTGATAATGTGGAAAAAGAATGGATTCTAAGGACGCTTGAAGAGACCGGATGGAGGTATGCTGAGACTGCAAGACGCTTAGGAATCAGCAGGACCACCCTCTGGCGGAAAGTCAAATCATTTGGTATAGAAGATAGTTCGTCTTTAGTTCACAAATGAAACATGTAGTTATTTTATGAAACATCCTTCTTTCATGCGTTATTTCTTCTCTCTCAGGGTGATCTGAGGTCAAAAATATCATCTAACGTTTCACTATGAAACATCTGGTTTTTCCTTTGTTAGCATGTAACTTCTTGAATTATAAGTATAATTCATCATGGCAAGTCTTTTGCAAAAATACATGATTAAGGTATCATGTCATGAAAGGGATGGTGATTAAAATGAAATGTCCAAAATGTGATGGGCTCATGATTTACGAGAAGTTCTTAGACATGGGTGAATCCAGCCACTACTTTTTTTATGGCTGGAGATGTATTACTTGCGGAACCATAGTTGACTCTACTATAATACAGAATAGACTTAGCCCGGTTGCTGTATTAAAAGGTAATCGCAGACGGCGGTTGAAGAAGGTTTCTTAACTGCAGCTTCATGAGGAGGATGTAATTTGGGTAAAGACATTATTATCAGGATTGGCGGAGAAGGCGGCGAGGGAGTAATAAGTGCGGGGGATATGCTTGCTCAGGCATCTGCCCGGGCAGGTCTTGAGGTGCTTACATTCAAGACTTTTCCGGCTGAGATCAAGGGCGGTTATGCCATGTACCAGTTCAGGGTATCTGCTGAGGAGATCCTGTCACACGGTGACACCTTTAATATCTTTGTTGCATTCAATGCTGAGGCATATGAGGTTAATAAAGGGTTTTTGAAACCCGGTACAGTGCTCGTATATGACGGTCCGGACAGTGACGTTGATCCGAAACCTGTTGAGGGTGTAGTTCAATACGCTGTTCCGATAACAAGAATAAGTAAAGTTGACCTTTCAAGTCCCATTTCAAAGAATATGGTGGCGCTTGGTGCAGTGGTACAGCTTTTTTCATTTCCGATGGACAGCCTTGTAGAGCTTGTTCGTAACAAGTTTAAGAAGAAAGGCGAAGACGTTGTGAATGTTAACCTCAAGGCACTTGAGGCAGGGGCTGAGTATGTCAGGTCAAATATAAAAAAGACTGATAACTTCTATGTGCAGCCTAAGAAACCTGAAGGTGACGCAATTATGCTATCGGGGAATGAGGCAATAGGTCTTGGCGCCCTTGTCGCAGGGTGTCAGTTCTTTTCATGTTATCCAATCACCCCTGCTACAGAAATTGCCATCTGGCTTGCTAAACATTTACCAAAGACTAACGGCGTAGTTGTGCAGGCAGAAGATGAGATAGCATCACTTGGTCATGTCATAGGGGCATCATATGCAGGTGCGAAGGCGATGACAGGGACATCAGGGCCAGGACTTGATCTGATGATTGAATTACTTGGTTTTGCAAGTATGGCAGAACTGCCGCTTGTTATTGCCGATGTTCAGAGGGGAGGTCCTTCCACAGGTCTTCCGACAAAGAGTGAGCAATCGGACCTTTTCCTTGCCGCGCGGGGTGGTCATGGTGATTTTCCACGTATAGTCCTTGCCGCAGCAACTATTGAGGATTGTTTTTATCTGACGGTAGATGCATTTAATCTCTCAGAGAAATATCAGATACCGGTTATTATCCTTAGCGATGGTTCACTCGCATTCAGGACAGAGAAGATAAAAAGGCCTGACCTTTCTAAGATAAACATCATAAACAGAGAGGTATATTCCGGGAATGGAGATTTCAGGCGCTACGAAATTACTGATTCAGGTATATCACCGGTGTCTCTTCCAGGTCAGGCAAGCGGCCAGTATATAGCCACAGGACTTGAACATAGTGAGTCAGCCGCACCCAAATATTCTGCTGAGTATCATACGCTGATGACTGAAAAACGGTTCAGGAAGATAGAAAATATCGAGGATGAATACACCGCCTCTGAATATGATGGCAGTGGAAATGAAGATATCGGCATTATCAGTTGGGGTCTTACCCAGTGTTCTGTAAGAGAGGCTGTCAAAAGGTGCAGGGAAAAAGGCCTTAGAGTAAGTGCATTGTATCCAAGGATGGTCTTTCCTGTTCCAGTGAAGGCTATCAGAAAGTTTGCTTCTACGGTAAAGAAGGTCCTGATGCCTGAGGTGAATTATCAGGGGCAGTTTGCTGAACTTGTCAAGGCACATGCAGGCATTGATCCTGTCAGGTATGATATTTACGGGGGGCTTCCGTTTACCCCGGAACAGATAGAGGCCAAAATTAAGGAGGTTATATAACATGGAAGTGACTCAGCAGCTAAAACCCAAGGATTACCGGTCCGATATCCCGCCGGTATGGTGTGCAGGTTGCGGTGACTATGGAGTTCTTGCATCTCTGACAACTGCTTTCAGTGCAAACAATGTCTCGACTGCTGATACAGTCCTTGTCTCAGGCATAGGATGTTCAAGCAGGCTTCCCTATTTTGTAACTACATTCGGGATGCATACATGCCATGGCAGGGCGGTTCCAATAGCGACAGGCATTAAGCTGGCGCGTCCGGAACTGAGGGTCGTAGTGGTTGGTGGTGATGGTGACAATTTCAGTATCGGCGGTGGTCATCTGCCTCATGTTGCGAGAAAGAATATAGATATCACATTAATTGTGATGGATAACTCAGTATATGGGCTGACCAAGAACCAGGTGTCTCCAACAAGCAGGGCAGGGATGGTTACCTCAACTACTCCTTATGGTTCACCGGATGTTCCATTAAACCCTATTGCGTATGCCCTTGTTTATGGTGCAACATTTGTTGCTCAGAGTTTTTCATCCAATGCGAAGTTGACAGCGGATTTAATTGGTCAGGCTATGAATCACAAGGGGTTTGCATTTATTAATGTAATATCACCATGTCCGACATTCAATAAGGTTGATACGTTCGAATATTATAAGCCGCTCTTAAGAAACATAGACGAGATACATACGGATAAGGGTGATAAGGTTAAGGCATTGTCCCTGGCGATGACGATGGGCAGGGAAAGCGCAGAAGTGCCTATCGGGTTGTTTTATAAGGAAAAACGACCTTCCTATGTGGACTTGCTCACTGATATTAAGGTCAGGAATAAGGGGACAAATAAACCGGACATCGAGAAGATTATTGATATGTTTAAACTGTGAAGGTGGTCAGCCGGTGTCTTCCTTATCCAGTTCAACATTCCAATACAAGTAATCCCTCCAGCTATCCGGCTTGTTTCTTATGCCCAGGGTTATAGTGACGTGGGGGAGCCACTTAGGCTCAGCCGGTATCTTTATCAGACGCATGCCGCTCTCGACAGGGGAGCGCCCGGACTTCTTATTGTTACACCTCCAGCAGGCAGTAACGATATTCTCCCAGTTCTTTTTCCCCCCTTTTGCTGCAGGTATAACATGATCAAACGTAAGGTCCCTGACATCAAACCTTAAGCCGCAATATTGACAGGTATGGCTGTCCCTGGTGAAGATATTGGCCCGTGAAAATTTTACAGTATGAATATTACGGGCCTTAACAATCTTCAGGAGTCTTAAAACAGATGGCAGGTGAAAGCTGAGTCTGATGCCGCGGACTTCGCGGTCATAGACTTCCAATACTTCAACTTTTCCCTGGAACAGAAGGGTGACAGCCCTCTTCCAGGGGATGACCTTCAGCGGTTCATATGTAGCATTAAGGAGTAGTGTATGCTCCATACCGGCGATATTATCACATAAAACTTATTAAAAAGCAATATGTTTGGAGAAAAGAATACTTGACACATGTAACTACCGTCTGCTATATTTAACAATCCAAGAATTTTGCTAAATAATACAATAAATATAATCTGTAAGGGTAAGGGGGTGGATAATATATGCTGGGGGTAAAGGTAAAGGACAATGAATCCTTTGAAAGCGTCCTCCGCCGGTTCAAGAAACAGTGTGAAAAATCAGGGATACTCTCTGAGATGAGGAAGAGAGAGCACTATGAAAAACCAAGTGTCCGGCGCAAACGCAAGGCATTAGCCGCAAAGAAAAAGGCAGCAAAACGTCAAAAGGTGTAACTATATGACATTAGCCGACATGCTCTCAGGAGACCTGAATGAATCATTAAAAGCTGGAAACAGCATTAAGTCTTCTGTTATCAGGTTATTAAAGTCTGCGATAAAATACAGGGAAATTGAAAAGAAGTCACCACTGTCAGATGACGAAATAATTGAAGTAATTATGTCGGGGATTAAACAGAGGAGAGACTCCATAGAATTGTTCAGTAAAGGCGGAAGGAATGATCTGGTAGAAAAAGAGATCGCTGAGATAGGGATATTACAGGCTTACTTGCCTAAGCCTCTTACTGATGAAGAGCTTGCCGGTGAAGTTAAGGCAGTCATGAAGGAAGTGGGGGCAACATCAGTTAAGGATATGGGAAGGGTTATGAAGGCATTAATGCCACGTGTGAAAGGAAGGGCTGAGGGTACAAAGGTAAGTTCAATTGTCAAAGAACTTATGGATGCAGCGGCACATTAATAGGGGGAATCTCCCCTTGGATGGATACATTCCTGAAGAATTATTAGACAGGATAAGAGGAAGTCAGGATATAGCAGATGTAATTTCCAGACATGTCTCTCTTAAGAAATCAGGGCAGAACTATGTTGGTCTCTGCCCTTTTCATTCTGAAAAAACTCCATCTTTTATTGTTAGTCCATTAAAGCAGCTATTCCATTGTTTTGGATGTGGTACAGGCGGAAATGTCATTACTTTTTTGATGAAGTACGAGAAAATGCCATTTATTGATGTCGTGAAAAGGATGGCAGTAGATGCTGGTATCAGAATTGCTAATATTACTAATAACATAGGGGTTGATTCTGCAGGTGGGAATGAGAAGAAAAAGAATCTTTTAGAAGCTAATAAATTGGCGGCAGAATATTATCATGATATCCTTATTAAATCGAACGAGGGAGCAATAGCCCGAACATATTTGTCAGAACGTGGTGTTACTTTGGAGTCTATCGAAAGGTTTAATATTGGCTATTCCTCAAACTCATGGGATAAAGCGGGTGAATATCTGGGGAAAAGGGGAATTTCTAAGGAGGTCTTGGCAGAGGCAGGGATTATCATACAAAAGGGTAAGGGTGAAGGATATTATGACAGGTTTCGCGGCAGGGTCATGCTTCCTATCTATGACAGGTATAAAATGTTAGTCGGATTTGGAGGGCGGGTGCTGGATGGTACAACCCCAAAGTATCTGAATTCCCCTGAAACACCTTTATTTAGTAAAAGACAGCTTTTGTATGGCCTTGATCTTGCACAAAACTATATTAGAGAGTCCGGCTATGCTATAATTGTAGAAGGATATATGGATGTTATTGTAGCTCATCAGGCCGGTATACAAAATGTTGTGGGGACTCTGGGAACTGCTTTAACCGGTAATCACCTTAGAAGTCTGAGCAGGTTTACAAATGAGGTTATTCTAACATTTGATTCTGACACGGCGGGTATAAATGCAGCAAGAAGGTCGGTTGAGCTTTTTTTGAACAGTGAGGTTACTGCGAAGGTTTTATTGCTTCCGGCTGGTGAAGACCCGGATAGTTATATAAGAAAAGCCGGGAAGACATCTTTTTTAGAGCTGTTAAAGAACGCAAAAGGCATTATTGAGTTTGAGATCGAAAGAATTATTGAAAACTGGTCCAATAGGGATCAAAGTGAGTCAATTGACTCAAGGGTGCGGGTAGCAGAAGAATGCCTTACACTTATTAGAAAGATAAATAACAGGGTTGAACGGGACTACTATTTAAAGAAAGTAGCAAAAGAGATCAGGACGTCAGAAGAAGTGTTAAGGGCTGAGCTTGTAAGAAGAAAAAAGCCGGGAGGTAAATCACCTGATTCAGCAGGAGGTGATAAGACCCACCCAAATGGAGGGATGAAGAACAAGCCAGGGGTTGAAGAGATTGTCCTTTTGTTAATCCTGAAGGACTTGAATCTTAGGAAAATTGCAGGAGGTATCCTGACAGATGAAGATTTCGCTGATTCACGGTTACGTGAAGCAGGCAGATACCTCTTAAATACGAATAAAGAACTTCATGATATTATTAATGATCTTACATGTCAGGATGTAGTCAAAGACGTTATATCAAGATTAGGGGTGTACGACTTACACTTTGATTTACCTGAAAGGACGTTAATTGATTGTACAAAGGTTTTACAGCGCAACAGACTTGAGGGTGAGTTAAAGCGACTGGAAAAAGAAATATCTGCTGCTGAGAGCAGCGGGATGTATGACAGGATAAGGGGGCTGCAGGTCGAGATGCAGCAACTGCATCAGAAGAGACGGTTTTTATTTGAAAATAATTAAGGGAGGAATCAATAAAAAACATGGCAAAAGATGAGAAAATAGCTGAAGTTCAGCACCTTATTACAGTAGGTAAGGAAAAAGGCTATCTAACGTATGATGAACTGAATAATGCCTTGCCTGAAGACTTTGTCTCTTCTGATGAGATGGACAGCATAATGATGATGTTTGGTGAGATGGAGATTGACATTGTTGATCAGATCGAAGAAGAGAATTATCAGAAGCTTGTTAATGAAGAAGAAGTAGAGGAAGAGGAGAAAGAAGAGAGAGACTTAGGGGTTGGGATCGCAAGGCTTGATGACCCTGTAAGGTTATACTTAAAGGAAATGGGGGATGTTTCCCTTTTAAGCCGCGAGGGTGAGATCGAGATAGCAAAAAGGATTGAAGAAGGTAAACGGGAGATTGAATCTATAATCTTTGGGATGCCTTTTACCATAAGTCAGATCATTCTGTTTGGGGACAGGCTGAAAACCGGGAAGCTTACACTTTATGAGTTAGTGTCCACTTATGAAGAAGAGGATGTAGAGTTTGAGGAGATTATTGAGCAGGATATAGAGGAGTTGAAGCAGAAGACTTTAACTACAATTGAAAGGCTTAAAAGGACGTATAGAGAGTTCAGGAATCAGCAGAAGAAAGTTAATTCCGGGACTTTGAAAGTGAAAGAGTCAGCCCGGGTTAAGGATAAGATTGTTTCCATTAAGTCAAAGATAATTGAAATAGTGGTTTCTCTTAATCTCAATGCCAAGTTTATTGATATGGTAGTAGAGAGGTTAAAAGAATACAATAAGGAAATACATCGCAAAGAAAATGAACTACAGGTATGCAGCAGAAAAATGAAATGCAAGACAGAAGAGCTGCCCGTAATTTTCGGTAAGATACAGGGGAACAAGTTAAAACTAAAGAGACTGGCAGATAAGATAAATAAACGGGAAGAAGAGATATTGAGTTTAGAGAGGACCTGGTCGGCTGCTGCTGAAGCTCTGAAAAAAATTGAGAATGATGTTATTATACCTTCCTCTGAACTTAAAGAGTCTGTGAAGGTATTAGAGATGGCAGAGTTACGGAGCAGGATTGCCAAAAGTGAGCTGATTGAGGCAAACCTTCGTCTGGTAGTCAGTATCGCAAAGAAGTATACCAATCGCGGCCTTCAGTTTCTTGACCTTATACAGGAAGGAAACATTGGGCTGATGAAGGCAGTGGATAAGTTTGAATACAGACGCGGTTATAAATTCAGCACGTATGCTACATGGTGGATACGTCAGGCCATAACAAGGGCGATTGCAGATCAGGCGCGTACTATAAGAATCCCGGTACATATGATTGAAACAATCAATAAATTGATCCGCACATCAAGACAGCTTGTACAGGAGATCGGCAGAGAACCAACTCCGGAAGAAATAGCTTCGGAAATGAAGCTGCCGGTAGACAAGGTCAGGAAGGTTCTGAAGATTGCAAAAGAGCCTATATCCCTGGAGACACCTGTTGGTGAGGAGGAAGACAGCCATCTCGGTGATTTCATAGAGGACAAAAAG
>Ga0209642_10001567_pt1 | contig 15221 bp, 17 predicted proteins | sample RifCSP19_2_FD_184025 | JGI IMG/M metagenome (GOLD analysis project Ga0209642, IMG submission 184025) | Soil microbial communities from Rifle, Colorado - Rifle CSP2_sed 19_2 (SPAdes) (version 2) | ecosystem: Environmental > Terrestrial > Deep subsurface > Rock core/Sediment | place: Rifle... | reverse complement strand
AGCTTGAATCGCTCGTAAAGAGGTCCGCCGTCTCAGGCAGGAAGAGGCTCACTGTGCTCGGCATGAGGGCAGACGGCTTGAAGGCCCTTGGCAAGATACATACCGGGTTGGTAAAGAAGAACAGCGACATATTCGAGCTTCTCTCGCCCCTTCCGATCGAGGTGCTCCTTTTCCTCCTGGCAAAGGCAGGAAAGGAGAGCGTGAAGAAGGCCCTTTCGAACTACATAACGCAGTTGCGACATACACAGCCCATGCTCCGCGGCGCGGACCTTGTAAAGCTCGGCATCGAGCCTGGGCCGGTGGTGGGCAGGATACTGAAAGACCTTCTCAGGATGCGCCTCGACGGAGAGGTGGCAACGAGGGAGGATGAGGAAGGGGTTGTAAGGGGATATAAGTCAAGGAAGGGGAGAAGGAAAATTTGAAATGAACCTGCTCGCAAATCTACAGCAGGGCTGCGCGCTGTGGCCGTTCGGTACGGCCTTCTTACGTTTCAGCTTTGTTTGCGAGCAACACGAAGGCGTACTCTAAAGCTTGTCTCTTCATTGAACCAAAGCCGCACCCAAAACAAAGGGATGGGAGTTCGAGGAACGTAGGAAGGCGGCACTTAATGGCCGGAGAGATATAATCAAAGGGAACTCACGCGTCATTTTTTCAGGCACATCTAAGCCTTTTTTACTCACGTCCCAGAGTAGCACTTTAACCTTAGTCCCAGCAGCACCTTTCATTGCATCTTCGCCGCTTATTAACAAAACTTTTGAACCGGGAAGGCACGCCAGCATATTTGCAGCTAAAAAATTGCTGTCCACGATGATTGTCAACTCCCGTAAATCATCAATTCCCTTCTCCGCCAATTCCTGTTTCAGTTGAAGTGAGACATTTCTGAAAGGTGTATGGATGCGTTCGACTTTGCCTGTGAGGTCAGGGAAAAAGCCAATGAACGCTCTGGTCGCAAAGGTAAAAACCGCAGCAAAGATGCAAAGATACCCCAATAATTTGAATTTATGGGAATTTAATGAGATGTCGAGCGCGGAAAACACTGCCAAAGGCAGGGTGAAAAGGAGCGGGGCCAGCCACCGCTCGCTGAAATGTCCTGTTCTTAGAACAGCCATTACAACGAGGGGGAATGCCAGCCCATAAAAGCATAAATGACGGAATAATGGGAGGTGTAATGTGCATCGGTGCGCGCTGTTATAAAGAAATGAAAAGCCGAAGAAAATCAGAAATACCACAAAGGATACGAGAACTCCACTATATGAGGTTACAACAATGTGAATGATTCCAGCCGCTGTCCATTCGAGTGCTCCGGCATCTGCCTTAGTAAGAGCATGGCTAAATGGAAGGTAATCATTTTTGATAAGCCATATAATATGGGGTAAAATAATTATGATACAGCTTACAAAAGAGAGGACTATCCTCTTATTAAACAAGACCCGCCGTCCTTCACGAAACGAGATGCCAGCTATGGATAGTGGCAACAGGAAAAATACAAAATTGTATTTGGACAGGAACCCCAGCCCAATCGAAGCGCCAAAAAACAAATAGGTTTTAATTTCTTCTCTACTTAGAAGCCGCACAAAGAGATAACATGTTATCGACGCCATTGTTGTAACAAGGACAGAGTGGCTCAAATCCCTGTTGAATTCATAAGTATAGGTAGGGAAAAGAAGAAGCGTTCCGGTGATAAGAAGGGATACACCAGTGTTCCAAAAAGACTTTGCAATCAGGTAAAAACTGAAATAAAAGACAACCATTATCAAATACTTGAGTATGATCAGCGTGTATATGTTCATGCCAAACAGCAGCGACATGCCATACGCAAGCCAGCTATATAAAGGCGGCTGAAGAGCGTACCCGAAAGAGAAAAAAGAAGCATTGAGAAATTGCTCAGCTTCGTCCAACTCCATTGTAGATGACACTGAAATTCTCAAAACCGCAAACAGAAAACAGTAAAGAAAAATTATCCCTGCTACTGCCAGGTCCTTTTTTTCCTTAAAAATATTTAAAGTAGCTTGTACAACTTTCATATTTCTTTTTTTCACCTTGCATTCAGTTGATTTCCGCTCTTCTTCGGGTTCGGATTGCAATTATTAGCTGGTAGCAGCCCAGGAGACCTCGTCCCTTATCCATTAAAAACTTTCTTTTTTTTTGGATTCCCTTTCAAGCCAATCGGCAATACAAATACCCACTAAATTGGAGATAGTGCGCTTTTCTTTAGCCGCTATCTTCTCCAAAATTGAATGAGTCTTGGGATTAACCCGCAAACCGACGACATGTGTCTTATTGGTTTTGTTAACCTTGTTAAGCATATTAATGCTTTTAGCAAAAGTTGTTAACCTCGTCAACAATAAAAATATGGTAAGGGGAAAACAAATTGGATAACCTTGTGCACATGGCTGACAAAAAAACTCATACCGTGGGCGCGCGAGTTGACGAGCAAACCTACAAACTTCTGGAATCCATAGCAAAAGAGGACGAACGGACTGTTTCCTGGCTTTTGGGTAAAATCATCGACGAATGGCTGAAAATGAAGGGCTATAAGAGTGTGGGCGCTCATAAAACTCAAAAAAAGAAGACCAACGAATAGTAATTGCTTACCGGACGCTTGTTCAAAATCGCAAGCGTAAACGCCTTCTCTAAAATGATTGAATTCGGCAAAAGGCTCTCGGAGATAAGGAAAAGGCTGAAGCTTACGCAAAGCCAATTTGCCGAACTCGTCCGCTTGAGCGAGGACAGCATCGGTAAACTGGAGCGTGGAACTTCTCAGCCTACGATAGATACCCTGGAGAAAATTTCAGAAGGTCTAAATATCCCTATTTCTGATTTGATTGGAGAAAAAGCAACCACGAAGGAGAAAGGCCCGGCCCTGGAGAACCTTGCAGCCTATTTGAAGACCAAGACACAGGAAGAGATCGAAAAAGTCCACAAGATTGCCATAATTGTCCTCGAGAAGTAAGGACAATCCGCATACTTTCTCATTTCAATGAAAGCCTGCACGTTTACCTGATCGAGAGGGAATCTCCCCTTCTGAATTATCAAATACCCCCTCACCTTCATCCTCTCCCCGGAGTGGAGAGGAAATTTACGCTCTGCCTGGCAGGATACAAAAAACATAATCTCCCCTGCCCCTCTTTAGAAAAGAGGGGTTCAAAAACTGTCATTCTGAGGAGCCGAAGGCGACGAAGAATCTGCTTTTTCCAGAAGATCTGAGATTGCCGCGCTTCGCTCGCAATGACAGGTCGGGAACTTGAACGGCACCGGACATGCCGCAAAGGATAATCTCCCCTGCCCCTCTTTAGAAAAGTGGGGTTCAAAAGCTGTCATTTCGACGGCTTCTTTTCCAGAAAGCCTGAGATTGCCGCGTCGCTTCGCTCCTCGCAATGACAACATAAACCGCCCACTGGGCAGCAACCATCTCCGTCATCTTTGCGAGCCGAAGGCGAAACAATCTCATTCTTGCGTTTTGCCTCACACTCAACTCCCAGCCCTCCTTCTCCCCCTCCCAATATTTGCATTGACCCGCCTTGCCCCCATTTGATAAACTTTAAGATTACTGGTAATTTCAAAGGGAAAAGTTAATGGTACAGGATTTTCTGCAAAGGACGCTTCTCCTGGTGCCGCCGGTCCTCATGGCGCTCACCATACACGAGTGCGCCCACGCCTGGGTAGCCTACCGGCTCGGCGACCCCACGGCAAAGATGCTCGGCAGGGTCTCGCTTAACCCGATAAGGCACCTCGACCCTATCGGCACGATAATGCTATTTTTCTCCGGGCTATTCGGCTGGGCCAAGCCGGTGCCGATAAACCCCAGGAATTTCAGGAATATATCGCGCTCCATAACGCTCGTCTCAATTGCCGGGCCGCTCTCGAACCTCATGCTCGCGGCGATATCGGCCATTTTCTACAAGCTATTTCTCATGGCAGGCCCCGGCTTTCTGGATACATATCCGACGATCATGAGGCCGGTATTCGCAATGACCGAACTGAGCGTTATAATCAATGTATCGCTCGCAGTCTTCAACATGGTCCCCATCCCGCCGCTTGACGGCAGCAAGGTGCTTGCCAACCTCCTGCCCCCGGATAAGGCCTTTGCCTTTGCCAGGTTCGAGCAGTACGGCTTCCTTGTCCTCCTGGCGCTCATAGCCACGGGCATGCTCAACAAGTTCGTCTCTCCGATAGTCTTCTTGATGGTAGGTCTGCTCACAGGAGGTATTTACTAAGATGCCGCAGGCGCGAGTTTTGAGCGGTATGAGGCCGACCGGAAAGCTCCATTTCGGCCACTATCACGGGGTGCTTGCAAACTGGCTCAAACTGCAGGAGGAGTACGAGTGCTTCTTCTTCGTGGCTGACTGGCACGCCCTTACGACAGATTACGCGAACCCGGTCAATATAAAGGACAATATCAGGGAGATGGTCATCGACTGGCTATCAGTGGGCATTGACCCCGGGAAGGCCACCATCTTCAGGCAGTCCTCCATAAAGGAGCACGCCGAGCTCCTGGTGCTCCTTTCCATGATAACGCCGCTACCCTGGCTTGAGAGGAACCCGACCTACAAGGAGCAGATACAGGAGATAAAGGACAAGGATATACACACCTACGGCTTTCTTGGCTACCCGGTGCTCCAGACCTCTGACATAATAGTTTATAAGGCAAACAAGGTGCCTGTGGGCATCGACCAGGCCCCTCACCTCGAACTCTCAAGGGAGATAACCCGCCGCTTCAACTTCCTTTACGGCGAGGTCTTCCCTGAGCCTGAGACGCTCCTTACGGCAATACCCAAGGTGCTCGGCACTGACGGCAGGAAGATGAGCAAGTCCTATAACAACGCCATCTTCCTTTCAGACCCGCCTGAGGAGATAGAGAAGAAGATATTGACCATGATGACCGACACCGCGAGGAAGAAGCGCACCGACGTCGGCAACCCGGACCTCTGCCCGCTCTTTCTTACGTTCCACAACCTCTACTCTGACGAGAATACAATAAACTGGGTAAGGGAAGGCTGCACAAAGGCCCTCATAGGCTGCATAGAGTGCAAAAAGTCCGTATTACCCAAGGTGCTTGCCAATATAGAGCCGGTACAGAAGAGGCGCAAGGAGCTTGAGGCACAACCCGGACAGATAACCGAGATACTCAGCGAGGGCGCAAAAAGGGCCCAGCCGATCGCTGCCGCGACCATGAAAGAGGTCCGGGCCGCGATGGGAATTGAATAGCAATGGTCTCTGCATATAACATAAAGCTCGACATATTCGAAGGGCCGCTCGACCTGCTTCTTCATCTCATAAAGAAGAGCGAGGTCGATATTTATGATATCCCCATAGCCTCCATCACCGAACAGTACCTCGAATACATCGAGATAATGAAGGAGATGAACCTCGAGTTCGCCGGAGAGTTCCTCGTCATGGCAGCCACGCTCGTGCATATAAAGAGCAAGATGCTCCTGCCCGTGGACGAAGAGGCCCCGCCCGAAGAGGAAGAAGGAATTGATCCGAGAGAAGAGCTGATAATAAAGCTCCTCGAATATCAGAGATACAAGGAAGCCGCCAGGGAGCTCTCCGAGAAGAACCTGCTTGGAAGGGACGTCTTTGCGCGAGGTTCTGAAGAGCCCCTTGAAGAGCTCGAAGAAGGGGCGGGCTTCGTCAATGTCTCTGTCTTCGACCTCATGGAGGCGATAAAGGGTATTCTCGAGCGCGCCCCGAAAGAAAGAACGATAGAGCTCACCTCTGAGCGCTTCAAGATCGCGGACAAGATAAACGATGTAATGGAGTACCTCGGCAAAATGCGGAGCGCGCCCTTTACCTCGCTATTCCCCGAAGGGGCCACAAAAGGCGAGATTGTCGTGACATTCCTTGCGATACTGGAGCTCGCCAAGCTCCTCATGATAAGGCTCCACCAGACGGACGACAGCGTAATCAGGGCGTACATACCGGAAGAGAAGGCCGAAGAAGCGCCTCAGGCGAACGGGACCGATCAGGCGGACCAGGCCCAAGAAGACAAAAAGGAAGAGTAGAGTATGCTGGATAAGGATAGCCTAAAGCCAATAATCGAATCGATAATTTTCGCGGCGGAGAGCGCCATAAGCTTTGAGAAGATATTCGGCGTGCTCGAAGGCGAGGAAAAAGCGGCCGTAAAGGCCGCGCTGGGCGAGCTTATCGAGGACTACAGGAACAAGGCAGGCGGCTTCTACATAGAAGAGGTCGCCAGCGGCTACCAGTTCAGGACAAACCCCGAGTTCGCGCCGTGGCTGAGAAGGTTCTTCAAGATAGGCATGCAGAAGATAAGCAAGGCCGCCATGGAGACCCTGGCCGTAACCGCGTACAAGCAGCCTGTGACAAGGGGCGAGATAGAGGGCATCAGGGGAGTTGATTCCGGCGGCGTACTCGCCACGCTCATGGAGAAGAGGTTCATAAAGATAGTCGGCAGGAAGGAAGTACCCGGAAGGCCGGTGGTCTACGGCACCACGAAGGAGTTCCTTGAGACGTTCGAACTCCGTGACCTCTCGTGCCTGCCGAGCCTCAAGGACCTCAAAAAAATGGAGGAAGAATATGCCCAGGAACAGGGGCAGCAAAGAGCCGAGGACACAGTCAAAGACTCAGTTCAAGGGGCCCAGGAAGCCGCAGACGGACAGGAGCAGAACGAAACCGGAGACCAGGACAGAGTCCCGGGGCAGAACGAAACCGGAGACCAGGACAGACTCCCGGAGCAGAACCAAGCCGGAGACCAGGACAGACTCCCGGGGCAGAACGAAACCGGAGAACAGGACAGACTCCCGGGGCAGAACGAAACCGGAGACCAGGACAGACTCCCGGAGCAGAACCAAACCGGAGACCAGGACAGACTCCAGAACCAGGACGAAACCGGAGAGTCGATACAGGACGGAACAGCCGAAGAGGGCGGGGAAGCCCTCCAGCTCTCGGCCGAGGACAGCTTTGAGAGCGGCTGGGAGGAGACCGACGAGGAAACCGGCGCCGAAGGCTCCGGAAGCCCCTCACCAGGACCGTCTTCAGAAGATAATAGCGACAGCGGGGATAACCTCGAGGAGGAAGGCGGAGGAGCTCATCCTGGAAGGCCGCGTAACGGTCAACGGGAAGACGATAACTGAGCTCGGCGCGAAGGCCGACCCGTCCTCTGACAGGATAGAGGTAGACGGAAAGAGGATATCCGTAAAAGGCCCCAAGGTATATCTTCTTCTCAACAAGCCCAAGGGTTACATAAGCTCGGTATCAGACGAGCACAACAGGCCTGTCGTCACGCAGCTCGTATCCCGGGTACGCGCCAGGGTCTATCCCGTAGGCAGGCTTGACTATGACGCCGAAGGGGTGCTCCTTCTTACAAACGACGGCGACCTCTCGAACAAGCTTATTCACCCGACATTCCAGGTGCCCAAGACCTATCTCGTCAAGGTAAAGGGCATCCCTCCTAAAGAGAAGCTCGAAAAGCTCGAGAAGGGCGTTTTCCTCGAGGACGGCAGGACATTGCCCGCCAAGGCCAAGTTCGTAAGGGCCACGGAGGAGAACTCCTGGATAGAGCTTACGGTCTTCGAGGGCAGGAACCACCTTGTGAAACGGATGTGCATGGCTATCGGCCACCCTGTGCAGAAGCTCAAGAGGGTGGACTTCGCCGGGATAAAAGTAGGCAAGCTCAAGCCGGGCGAGTTCAGGCCCCTGACTGAAAAGGAGCTGGAGACGCTCAAGGGGCTGGGGAAGGATTAGCTGTTCCTTATAAATACATCATCGCTCCCCTCACCCCCGCTTTCAATCGGGGGTGAGGCGCTGTATAATATTGATTCAACCTCCAATCTCATTCATTCCTATAGCAAAAACCTAAAATAAGGAGCAAAAATGAAAAAACTGATTGCCCTATTGTTTTTTCTTTTTTTCCCGACGTCATTATTTGCAGGCAACTATTCAAACCTTCTCGCCCAACTTAACGAGTCTGAAATAAATTATTTTGAAATTGAGCAGTCTATTGAAAAGGCATGGACGGAATCCGAGATCGCTCAAACGCATAATTGGCAAGGAGAACATCTGGTCTTTTTCGAATTATCCATGACCGGAAGACCATACGAATTAGAGGTCCTTGACTCATCTTATTCTGATCTCGAAAAAGCGGCTTGCGACGCGATACTAGCGGCATCCCCTTTCCCAATTAAATTCGAAAAAGATCTTGTTGTACAGTTTGATGGGGAAAAGGTTTTTATTTATGAGATTAAAAGAGGAATCGCAGCTGTAAAAATTGCGGAATTTAGAAGCAAGCTTGCGGAAGAGAAAAACGACTATAAAAAGGAAAAACTGAGCGTGAGAAAAGATTTAAAGCTGCCTCGGCTAAATATATGAACGCCTTTCAAACTATTCCGTTTGGCGCGAGCTATGATGATGTTATTAATGAATTACGAGAAACCCTAGGCCAGGAGAAAATATCAGAGTACAATGGATTGGTTTTGATTGATGAATTCTCATTGGGTGAAATTTCAGTAGGAGTAATATTCCATTTTGATCACAAAAACAGATTATACTCGCTATCCTTTGACACCCAACGGCTTACTGCAAACAAACTCGACTCTATTGTTCAAAATGAGGCAGATTATCTTACAAAGGTGTTTAGAAATAAATACGGGCGTCCTTCTCATTGCTATAAACCTGCTTTTTATAATATCAACGACGGGTACGTTTCCTATATGTGTAGATGGCAAAACAAGAACCTTGAAATTTATACCGGCCTAACCGTAAATGATGCATTATATTTCGCGCGCGGAATTGTGACTTCAAGGCAATTGGAAAATGCTTTTGATTCATACAAAAAAGAGACAGAGAGAAAAAAAGTGGAAGAAGGGGCTAAAAGCTTCTAAATTCAAATATTTAAAAGATGACTCTTGTTTTGCTTTAAAAATTATGCACTGCAAAGAACTCTCCAAAACTCTCACCAGCTATTATGAATCCCTCTTTTCCGCATTCGGCCCGCAGGGCTGGTGGCCGGGCAGGACAAGGTTCGAGATAATAATCGGCGCCATCCTCACCCAGAACACGGCCTGGACAAATGTCGAGAAGGCCATCACGAACCTCCGGGACAAAAAGGTATTAAACCCTGAGAAGATGAGGGCGCTTGCCCATGACGAACTCGCAAGCCTCATACGGCCCGCGGGCTACTTCAACATAAAGGCAAAAAGGCTCAGGCATTTTCTCGACCACCTCTTCAACAACCACAAAGGCAGCCTGGATAAGCTCTTCAGGCAGGATACCGTCATGCTCAGGGCGGAGCTTCTATCGATCAACGGCATCGGCCCTGAGACAGCAGACTCCATCCTCCTCTATGCCGGAGACCACCCGGAGTTTGTGGTCGATGCCTACACAAAAAGGATATTAGAGCGCCACAGGGTCATAGACGGCAAGGCCGAATACGAAGATGTGAAGACCCTCTTCATGCAAAACCTGCCGAAAGACCTCCGCCTCTTCAATGAATACCACGCCCTCATCGTCAGGACAGGCAAGGACTTCTGCAGGCCCAGAGAGCCCCGGTGCAAGGAATGCCCGCTGGGAAAATTCATGCCCTGATTTCCCCCTCACCCCTGCCTCTCCCCAAGGGGAGAGGGAGAAAAAAAACAGCTTACGAGGCATCACAATTCCGAGACAGTCCCGTAAACGCTCGCGTGACGACTTCTTCCTTTTCTAAAGGGGGATTAAAAAAGATAATCTCCCCTGCCCCCTCTTTAAAAAAGAGGGGAACTCCCCCTCCCCTCTTGGCTTTTCTTCTCCCACGTAGTAAAATCCCTTTCATGTCCAGAATACGCATTTTAGATAAATCGCTTGCCTCCAAGATAGCCGCCGGAGAGGTCGTCGAGCGGCCCGAATCTGTCCTTAAGGAGCTTCTTGAGAACTCGTTAGATGCCGGCGCGACATCCATATCCGTCACCGTGACCGAGGGCGGCAAGCGGCTCATCAAGGTCATCGACAACGGCTCAGGCATAGCGAGGGAGGACGCGGAGCTTGCTTTCCTTCGCCATGCTACATCAAAGATATCCATTGAGGAAGACCTCGAAAACATCATGACTATGGGCTTTCGCGGAGAGGCCCTTGCCAGCATATCGGCTGTCTCAGTAGTGACCCTCAGGACAAGGCGGCCGGAAGAGATAGTCGGTACAAAGATTCTTAGCGAAGGCGGCTCTGAACCAGTTGTATCGGATGAAGGCTGTCCTGAAGGGACATCTATCGAGGTCAAGGACATCTTCTACAACACCCCCGCAAGGCTCAAGTTCCTGAGAGGCGCAGAGGCGGAATACGGCAGGATACTCGAGACATTCAAAAAGATAGCCTTGGTAAACCCTGACAAGCGCTTTAGACTTGTCCACGGCTCCGGCAGGCCAATCGAGACAGCGCCCGGCACGCTGAGGCAGAGAATAGCAGACCTTTACGGCGCGGAAACGGCCAAAAATCTCATCGAGATAGAGACGCCGGACCTCAGAGGGCTCATAGGCAGTCACGAGCCGAGCTACCCCACGGCGAAGTTCGTCAATACATACGTCAACGGCCGCTGGGTGAGGGACAGGTCAATAAACCGTGCTATAATTGAAGGATATGGGCAGCTGCTTTCAGGCAGATACCCCTTCGCTGTCCTCGACCTCGCAGTCCCTCCTCAAGATGTGGATGTAAATATCCACCCGGCAAAGAGCGAGGTCCGGTTCAGAAACCAGGCCTGGATATTCGACCTGGTCAGATACGGCATAAGGGATGCCCTGGCAAAGGCATCTGCCGCGCCTGCTGCCGCGTACTCGAAGAGGCCTGCATTTTCAGCTGCGGCAAGACCATCTTCTCTTGGCGAGAGCACAACTGCTTACAGTCCTTCTGCAGAGGCCGTACAGCTTGAGCTCAGGGAAGAGGCGGACGAGGCGGTAATAAATCCTGAGTTCCTGGATTTACAGGTAATCGGCCAGCTCTGGGGAGAGTTCATCGTCGCCCAGACGCCTGAGAGGGCCGGAGTGGCCTACATAATAGACCAGCACGGCGCAGCTGAACGGTGCGCCTTTGAAGAGCTGAAGATCAGATTCTGTGCGGGCAGTATCAGGAGCCAGGCCCTGCTTCTGCCCGAGCGCATAGAGACTACGCCGGAAGAAAAGGAAGAGGTGCTGAAGGCCTCTGAGTACCTCTCCAGAATGGGTTTTGAACTGATGCCCTTCGGCCCGTCGATAGTGGCCGGGGGCGAGACATTTCTTATAAAGTCAGTGCCGGATATCCTGTCCTCTCGTTCATCAACAGGGCTCATAAAAGACCTTGCCCAGGAGCTATCGGCCTTTGGGGGCAGCTCAAGGATCGAAGAGAGGATAGAGTCGGCGCTAATGAGGATAGCATGCCACAGCGTTATAAGGGGCCCCAGGCCGCTTGCCAGGGAAGAGGCGGCTGCCATTTTGAAGGGGCTTTCAAAGATAGACTTTGCCGGACACTGCCCTCACGGAAGGCCTATCATAAAGAGGATAAAGCGGAGCGAGCTGGAGGCCTTCTTCCTGAGGTGACGCCATGATATCCCGCCGGAACTTCATAAAGGGCGGGCTCATACTCGGCGGCGCAGTCATGCTCGACGGATTTGTGCTCGAACCAAAGGACATCGAGGTCCAGCGGGTCGATATCCGCATACCGAGGCTGCCCCCTGCCTTCAACGGCTTCACCATCTGCCAGCTCACTGACATACACCACAGCCCCGTTGTAGGCCTCAAATACATAAACAAGGTCGTGGACAAGGCAAACAGCCTCAGCCCTGACCTGGTCGCGCTCACGGGAGACTACATAGACGACGAGCGCAAGTACGCGGCCCCCGCGATAGAGGCCCTCGCGAGGCTGAAGGCCCGCCACGGTGTCGTCTCAATCCTCGGGAACCACGATTACTTTATCGGTGAGAGCTACAGCAGAGAGGTCATCAGGCAAAGCCGCATACCCCTCCTGCAGAACAGCCATATAATGATAAGGTCGGGAGGAGATACCCTCTGCATAGCCGGCACGAGGGATTATCTCGAGGACAAGCCGGACGCAAGGGCTTCATTGAAGGGGGTGCCGCTCCAGGTGCCCCGGGTACTTCTCTCACACCACCCTGATTACTCGGAATACCTGCCTCTCGATGAAAAGGTAGACCTCGTACTCTCTGGCCATACGCACGGCGGACAGGTCAGGCTCCCCTGGTCCTTTGCCCCTATAGTCCCTTCGAGCTTCGGCCAGAAATACTCCGGCGGCCTTGTCCGCAACAGGCTCACTCAGGTCTATGTCTCAAGGGGCATTGGCGTATCCCTGATACCCGTAAGGTTCAACTGCCCGCCTGAATTGACGCTCATCCGTCTCGTGGCATAGCCTTGCCGGAAATAGCAGGTTGTTGAAAACAACCTGCCAAGCAATCCATGGATGGAAAGACATAATTGCGAGACTATCCAAATCGAGCAATTTGTGAGGCTTGGCCGAATTCACTTCGGACAAGCCGGTGTTGAAAAAGCCATGGATGGACTTTTTCAACGTCCTGATTGTATAATCCCCCTTTATGGAAAAAACGAAGGTCGTCATAATCTGCGGGCCGACTGCCACGGGCAAATCGGCCATTGCCGTGGAGCTTTGCCGCATTTTCAACGGAGAGGTCGTAAGCGCAGACTCCATGCAGGTCTATCGCCACATGGACATAGGCACTGCCAAGCCGTCAAAGGAAGAAATGTCGGTCGTTCCTCATCACCTCATCGACATCGTAGACCCGGATGAAGAGTACACGGCCGCGAGGTTCAAGGAGGACGCCGAGGCTGCGATAGACGAGATCCGGTCGCGGGAAAAGAGCGTATTCATTGCCGGAGGCACGGGCCTGTATATAAAGGCCCTTACCCGGGGGCTCTTTGAAGGCCCGCAGGCAGACTGGGAATTAAGGAGGGATTTGCTTGAAAAAGCCGCCTCAGGGGGCAAAGAGACGCTCCATGCCATGCTCAAAGAGGTAGACCCTGAGAGCGCGTCCCGCATACACCCGAACAACCTCCACAGGGTCGTAAGGGCCATTGAGGTATATCAGCTCTCGAAGAAACCCATCTCCGAGTTTCAAAAAGAGCACTCGTTTGCCGCGTCACCTTACGAAACGCTCAAGATCGGCCTTACAAAGGAACGGGGGGAGCTTTACGCGGACATAGACAATAGGGTCGAGCGCATGATGGAGGCAGGGCTTCTCGATGAGACAAGAAGGCTCCTGTCAAGGGGCTATGCTTCTGACTTGAAGCCGATGTCTGCTTTGGGTTATAAGGAAATGACCGGGTTTTTAAAAGGCGCGCACCCGTTAGACGAGGCGGTCCGCTTACTCAAGAGGAACACCAGGCACTACGCTAAAAGACAGCTCACCTGGTTCAAAAAAGACCCTGAAATAAGATGGTTTAATCCTGCTGACAAAACAGGTATAATATCGTCCGTAAAGGAATTTCTGACTTGAGAAGATATCTTTTCATATTCACATTAGCGCTTGCGCTCGCAGTTCCCTCTTTGGCCCGTTCGGCTGACATGGAAGCAATATCCTCGGAGGGTACGGCCACAAAGTCGGACGACATCGCCGACGTGAAGAGGCGGGCAATAGACCACGCGCTCAAGAACGCGGTCACCGAGGCGCTTAACTCCATTCTCTCGAAGGAGTCCTTGAGCGCGCCTGACGCCGTCATGCAGTCGCTTCTCGCCAACCCCCGGTCTTATGTGACCACCTACAAGATACGCTCCGAGGGATGGGTCACGCACATGGACCTTGTTCCCGCTGGCGCGCTGCCCGATGGTGTATCATCCGCGGCAGGAGCAGTGCTCTACCATATCTGGATAGACGCTTCGGTTGATAATGACACGCTCAGGGATGCTGTAACAAAGTTCCTCGCCATCAACGAATGTTCCGGTCCCGTTGCGATCAATATAATGGACGTCAGGGGATACGCCGAGTTCAGGGCCCTTGTGACCGCGCTTCAGAAGATAGCCGTCATAAAAGACCTCTCCTACAACTCCTTCTCGAACGGGCGCATAACCATGCTGGCAGTGGCAAGCGGCGGAGCATCGAACCTTGCCAACCGCATAGCGAGAGAGCTGCCTGAGAACTATACCGTGGTCGAGGGCGCGGGGCAGATAATCATCCGGCCGTCAGCGGGGCTCTCGCACGAATGAAAAAACTCCTCTTCGCAATATTCATAGCCATCTCGGTTGCGGGCTGCGGGCCTGCGGTAAAGCATACCGTATCTCCTGATTTTGCCCAGCTCGCGCCCTACCGGGTCGTGGTGCTCCCCCTAATATGGGAACGCCCGGCAGTCGCCGAAGCCGACCAGATAAGCAATCTCTTCAGGCGGATGTCCGCCGAGAAGCTCTCCGCACTCAATTACCAGGCAGTCCCCCTTGAGGATGTCGAGAGGGCGGGAGCAGGGCAAAAGGACTGGTTCGCTGGCAAGCAGCCGCACGAGATAACGGCCCTCTTCAACGCCGATTCGGTCCTGTATATACGCCTGCTCGACTGGGACACTGACAGTCTCACGCCTTACGCGTCGCTCAAGATAAAAGCCTCTTACGAGATGCACTCGGCAGCCGGGAAGCTCCTCTGGAAGGCCGAGTACAAGAGCAAAGAGGCTGACCTCAGCATCGACAAGGCGCCGATGCACCTCACCATGTACAAGGCCTACGAACCAAGGATACAGCGGTTCGTGGACGCCATCTTCACGACAATGCCCGAAGGGCAGCTCCAGGAGAAGACCAGGAAGCAATATTTCAAGTGGCTGCCATAGAGACATTTAAGCAGTTAATTTGAAAAGCTCCTATTACGTTCAGGCTGCTCGAAAAGCTCCATATGCTTTTGCGTCGAGGAGCGGGGAATGAGGCGTACTCGTTCCCGTACGCCGCTTCAAAAAAATCTAAAGTCGTCGAGGCTGCTCAAAAAGTTCCATATGCAAGGCGTCGAGGAGCGAGGAAGGAGGCGTACTCTTTGCCGTACGCCGCACTGACGAGCTTCTGAAGCCAACGCAGCAGATGGGCTTTTCAGCAGCCGTAAAGGGAAAATGAAGAATATCCCGAACTTATTGACGGTCTTCAGGATAGTCCTCGTCCCGGTCTTTCTCTACTTCGTCATAACAGGACAGCTCTATACCGCCGCCGCTATATTCATCATCGCGGGCGTAACGGACGGTGTTGACGGTTTTATCGCGCGCCGTTTCAACGTCCGCACCGAGTTCGGCGCCAACATGGACCCCTTTGCCGACAAGTTCCTT
>Ga0209642_10001564_pt1 | contig 15232 bp, 15 predicted proteins | sample RifCSP19_2_FD_184025 | JGI IMG/M metagenome (GOLD analysis project Ga0209642, IMG submission 184025) | Soil microbial communities from Rifle, Colorado - Rifle CSP2_sed 19_2 (SPAdes) (version 2) | ecosystem: Environmental > Terrestrial > Deep subsurface > Rock core/Sediment | place: Rifle... | reverse complement strand
GCCCTTTCACCCGGGCTTCTCCGGCGGACCGCTCGTGGACGCCGGCGGCCGCGTGCTGGGACTGAACACGGCGGCGCTCGTGCGGGGGTTCAGCCTGACGATTCCCACCGTGACACTGCAGCGCGTGGTGGAAACGCTGCTCGCGCACGGCCGCGTGCGCCGCGGGTATCTGGGGATCGGCGCCCAGCCCGTGCGCCTGGCCGGGGAGTTGGAGCGGACGCTGGGACAGCGGGTGGGCCTGTTGCTGGTTTCCATCGAGCCGGGCAGCCCGGCGGATCAGGGCGGCCTCTTCGTCGGTGACATTCTGGTCGGCTTCGACGGCCAGGCGGTAGCGGAACTCGAAGACCTGATGGCCCAACTCGGCGCCGAGCGCATCGGGAAGGGCGTGTCGGTGCGGATCGTGCGCGGCGGGCAGGTGCGTGACCTGACCGTCGGGGTCGGCGAGCGCTGAGGTACCGCGGATGGCCGAACTCCTGGCGCAGTTGAACAGCGAGATGGCGTCGCTGGTGGCGCAGGTGCAGCGCAGCCTGGTGCAGATCCGCAACGGCCGCCACGGGATGGGCGCGGGGATCATCTGGCGCCCGGACGGCTTGATCGTCACCAACGCGCACGTCGTGGGGGAGCGCGCACCGCGGGTACGGCTCGCCGACGGGCAGACGTACGCAGCGCGGATCCTGGCCCACGACGCGCGCCGCGACCTGGCCGCGCTCCAGGTCGATGCCGGTGGGCTCCCCGCGGTGGAAATGGGCGACTCGCGGGCGTTGCAGGCCGGTGAATGGGTGATGGCGCTGGGGCACCCCTGGGGGATCGGCGGGGCGGCCACGGCCGGTGTCGTCATCGGCGCCGGACCGGACTGGCCGCGCACGCCGTGGGCCGGGCAGGAATGGATCCTCGTCCGGCTGCACCTGCGGCCCGGGTACTCGGGCGGACCGTTGATCGATGCCCGCGGCCGGCTCGTCGGCATCAACTCGATGGTCGTGGGCCCCGAACTCGGCGCCGCCGTGCCGGTGCACGTCGTCGAAGCGTTCCTCCAGCGGGGCGCTCCTCGGCGGACCTCCCCGGCGGCGGAAGCCATGGTGTGACGCCGAAGGCCGCGCGCCCAAGTCGAGCATGAAGAGTCGGAGAAGCCAAGCAGTATGATGAACCTGGGAGCCAGCGCAGGCGCTTAGGTTCTGGGGGTCTCCCACCGCGGGGGTGACGGGATGCGGCGATTCACCGTAGGGCAGCCAGAGGCCGTCGACGAACTGGTGGCAAAAGTACATGGCTTTCATACACGGTTCGCCCAGATGCCCGCGGCCGGGCGTCTGGAAAAGGCGATCAACCGCGCGTACGCGCGCCACCGGCAGGTTGGCAGCCCGGACAACCGCGGTTTCTACCACGGGTTACTCACGGGCTATGCCGTGGCGATGAAAGTCGTCGAGGGGAAACTCAACCACCCCACGTTCTCTGGCTGACGGCACCACTCCAACGGGCGAACACCTCCGCCCTCGCAGCGGGAGTCCGCGTCTGCGCAGCGAAGTACAGAAGACCCACACGGGGAGGTTGAGGGCGTGATCACGCAGCCCGCCGCACGGCGGGTCGATGAGCGCGCGGCCACACAGGCGGTCGAGGTGCTGACCCTGCTGTTCGGGCCACCCCGTGACTATGCCATCAGGCTGTGGAACGGCGCGGTCGTCGGCGCCGCGGGGTCGCGCTTCGTCCTCGCACTCAACCACCCGGGCGCGCTGCGCCGCATGCTCATCCCCCCCACCGACCTCAATCTCGGCGAGGCATATGTCCGCAACGACTTCGACGTGGAGGGCGACCTCGAAGCTGCCATCGCGGCCATGGTCCGGGCCGCCACTACGCGCCGCCCCGCCCGGGAGTGGGCCAGACTCACGGTACAGGCGCTGCTGCTGCCGCGGGCGTCACGCTCCGGCTCAGCCCCGGCGCGGGCCCGCCTGAGCGGACCGGTGCACTCCCTGGACCGCGACCGCGCCGCCGTGCGCCATCATTACGACGTCGGCAACGACTTCTACGCCCTCTGGCTGGACCGCCGCATGGTCTATTCCTGCGCCTACTTCCCCGCAGGGACGGAAGAGCTGGACGCGGCGCAGGAGGCCAAGCTCGAGCACCTCTGCCGCAAGATGCGCCTGCAACCTGGCGAGCGCCTGCTGGACATCGGCTGCGGGTGGGGGAGCCTGGTGCTCTACGCCGCGCAGCGCTACGGGGTCCAGGCTCTCGGCGTGACGCTGAGCGAACCGCAGGCCCGCTGGGCGCAGCAGCGCATCGCCGAAGCGGGGCTACAGGACCGCTGCCGGGTCGAAGTCCGCGATTACCGGGAAGTCGCGGAGGGGGCGTTCGACAAGGTCGTCAGCGTGGGGATGTTCGAGCACGTCGGACGCTCGCGGCTGCCGGAGTACTTCGGCCACGCCTGGGCGCTCCTCCGCCCCGGCGGGCTCTTCCTCAATCACGGCATCTCGGGGCGACGGGTACCACCGATCTGGCTGCGGTTGGGCCGCCGCGCGAGTTTCATCAACGCGCACGTCTTCCCCGACGGCGACCTCGTCAGTGTCAGCGACGCGCTGGTCGTCGCCGAGTCCGCGGGATTTGAGGTCCGCGACGTGGAGGGACTGCGGGAGCACTACGCCCGCACGCTGCACCTCTGGGTGCAGCGGATCGAAGCGCGGCGCGATGAAGCTGTGGCCCTCGTCGGCGAAGGCAAGTACCGCACCTGGCGCATCTTCATGGCCGGCTGTGCGTACGCGTTCGCCGACGGCCGGATCAGCGTCTTTCAGGCCCTGCTGGCGAAACCCGACGCGGCGGGCGCGGTCGCCCTCCCCTGGTCCCGCGCCGACATCTACGAAAGCCCTTAGGACTTGCGTCGGGTAGACAGCAGCCCCGACCAGGTCGCGTCAATCGCCGAGATCTTGTAGTCCACCAACCCCGCCGCCAGGCCGGTCCACCGCACGTCCAATTGTGCAAGATCGACAGCCAGACCCGAAGACCATAAGCCGAACCGAGCGCGTGGCCGTCGTCTCCCTCCTCCCGCAACTGCACTCACTTTCTCAATGCCGGCCGCTGCGGGCAAGCCGGTAGTACCGGCGGTAGACCTCCTCGTCGAGTTCCCCGGCCGCCAGCATGGCTTTCACGGCGCAGCGCGGTTCGTGCGTGTGCGTGCAGTCGCGGAAGTGGCAGCCCCCTGCCAGCGCCGCGATCTCCGGGAACAGATCGCCCGCCGCATCCGCACCTTCGTTTTCCAGGAAGCCGATCTCCCGCAGGCCCGGGGTGTCCACGACCAGCCCGTCGGCCACCCGGTAGGTCGCCGCCCAGGTAGTAGTGTGAGCTCCTTTTCCGGCGACGTTGAGGGCGCCCACCCGCAGGTTCAGCGCCGGATCCAGCGCGTTGAGCAGGCTGGACTTCCCCGCGCCGGAGGGGCCGATGAAGGCGACCAACTTGCCGCCGATGTGTCGGCGCAGATCGTCGACGCCATCGCCGCGCAACGCGCTGGTCAACAGCAGCGGCACTCCAGCCAGACGATATGGCACGACCGCATCCTCAACTGCGTCCTGGTCCACGAGGTCGATCTTGTTGACGCACACGAGGGCCGTGCATCCGCCCGCACGCACCAGGGCCAGGTAGCGGTCGATCACCGTCGGCCGGGGTGGCGCCGCGACGACCGTCACGGCCAGATCCAGGTTCGCCGCCAGCACCTGCTCGCCGCGCTGCCCGGTATCCCGCCGCGACCCCAGCGGCTGGCGGCGCGTCAGGTGGGAGCGGCGCGGGAGCACTTTCTCCACGGCGCCCTCTCCCGGGCCGACCGGGCGCACCTCCACCCGGTCCCCCACGACCACAGGGCTCGTCGCGTTGCCGACCATCCTGCGGAGGCGACCGCGCAGCCAGTCGCCGCCCGCCGCGTCATGGACGGTCACCAGTGCACCGCTGCCGCGGATCACCATGCCGACAAACGGCTCTAGATTGTAATGAGAGTCCACGGTCTACCCTCCCGTGCTGGAGTGAAAACGAAACGGCCGCGGGCACCTGCCCACGGCCGCGCACGGAAGGGCGCTATGGCTTCAGCGATCCATGCGCCGGGATGGGCAAAGTGCCACGCCCGCCTGGGCGACAACGACGGCCATTACCCATCCCTCCTTTCAGGAATTCGCCTGACGTACAGCGTAAACAATCCTAGCATGCGCCGGGCGACCGGGCAACACGGCTCGCGACACCGATCCCGCCCCGGACTGTCCCCGCTGGTCAGGGGCTAGGGACGCAGCCGGACGTGTTTCAGTTCGAGGTACGATTCCAGGCCATAGCGACCCAACTCCCGCCCCACGCCGCTCGCCTTCCATCCGCCGAACGGCATGCGAAGATCGGTGATGTCGTTCACGTTGACGCCGACTCCGCCGCTCTCCAGCCGCGCAGCAGCGTCCAGCGCAGTCTTCAGATCCCGGGTGTAGATATAGGCGGCCAGGCCGTACTCGGTGGCGTTCGCCATCGCCAGGGCTTCGTCGAGGGTGCTGAAGCGGGCGATCGGCGCCACCGGTCCAAAGGTCTCCTCGGACATGCAGCGCATCGCCGGCTCCACGTCGACCAGCACCGTCGGCAGGTAGAAGAAGCCCCGGGCGTATTCGTCCTCCTCGGGTTCCCGGCCTCCGGTGAGCACCTGCGCTCCTTTGGCGATGGCGTCGGCCACGTGCTCCTGGACCTGCTGGCGAGCCGCCTCGCTGACCATCGGCCCCAGATCGGCGTCGGGAACCCTTAGTCCATCGGCAACAACGAGGCGCCGCGTCCGCTCCACGAACTGATCGGTGAACTCGCCGAACAGGCGCTTGTGCACGTAGATCCGGTTCACGCTGATGCAAATCTGCCCAGCGTGGGAAAAGGAGCGGCGCACCGCATCGGGGACGGCGCGTTCCAGGTCGGCGTCTTCACAGACGATGAAGGGGGCACTTCCACCCAGCTCTAGCGTGACGCGCTTCAGTTGCTCTGCCGCCAGCGCGCCGATCCGCCGCCCGGTGGCTGTGGAGCCAGTGAAAGCGATCTTCCGCACCAGAGGGTGTGTGACCAGCGCCTCGCCGACGGTGCGGCCGGGCCCGGTGACCATGTTGAGGACACCCGCCGGAAGTCCCGCGTCCATGAAGCAACGGCCCATTTCCAAGACGGTCAGCGGGGCTTCACTGGGGGGCTTGGCGACCACGGTGCATCCTGCCGCCAGCGCCGGCGCGATCTTCCACGCGAGCAGCTCGACCGGGAAGTTCCACGGGCCGATGGCCGCCACGACGCCCACGGGCTGGCGGAGCACAAAGCTAAACGTGTCGCCCGTCTCTCCGGGAAGCGCCTCCCCGCCCACGCGGCGGGCTTCCTCCGCGTAGAGATCAAGGACGTCCGCGGTGGTGGCCAACTCCTTGCGGCTGTCCCGCAGCGGCTTCCCCTGCTCGCGTGTGAGGAGCACCGCCATCGCTGCGAGGCGCTCCCGCAACAGCGCGGCGACCCGGTGCAGGACCGCAGCCCTGTCCCGTGATGGCGTCGCCGACCAGCGCGGAAAGGTGCCTGCGGCCGCCTCAACGGCGCTCGCCGCCTCCCGCACGGTACCCTGCGTGGCCCGCGCTACCTCCTCCCCGGTGGCCGGGTTGATCACGGGGAAGGTGTCCGTTCCGATATGCCACTCCCCACCGATCAGGTGCCCGTATGTGACCGCTGCCATTTTCATCGCCACACCACCCTCTATCGCTTCCACAACCTCGTCAGGTAGGCGGAGATGTACTCCGACCGCAGTTCGGCCGGCACCGCTTTACCCTCACGATCGATGTGCCCGAGCACGAGCGGAGGTCGGCCCTGCGCCACCAGCAGCGCGGCGGTCTCGGCGATGAGCGCGTGCAAGGCGGCCACGGCCAGCGGTGTGGAGACCGGCCCCACCCGCATCTCCAGGCCCGGAACCTCCACGGCTGCGTCACCGAAAGGCGCACCGGTGTCGATGACCACGTCGGCCACCTCAAACAGCCGCCGCCTGCCGCTGTGCCGGGGGCGGGCATGGTGCGAATGCTCCAGTGAGGTAATGGCGATCACGGGCAGGCCCCGCTGCTGGACCAGCAGCGCCACCTCGACGATGACTGCGTTCACGCCGGAATGAGAGCAGATCACGAACGCGTCGCCGGGGTGGATCGGCTGCGCCTCCAGCAGCGCCCGGCCGAAGCCCTCCGCCGCCTGTAGGAAACGGAACTGGTGGACACCCCCCTCGCCGCCCACGCGCAGGTGCGGGCTGAACCCCGGCTCCACGATGGGATGCCACCCCACAAAGGAGCCAGTGCGAGGGAAGGCCTCCAGAGCGGGGATGCTGCCGTGGCCCGTCCCGAAGAGGTGGACGAGACCACCTCCGGCGATGACCCGGGCACAGTACTGCGCCGCGCGCTGAATCGGCTCCAGTTGATTCGCCCGGAGCGCTTCAAAGCGGGCGATCAGATCATCAAGATACCGACGGCCGCTCATCGTTCGTCCACGGCGGCGCGGAGACCATGCAAGACAGCCGCCACCAGGCGCCGCTCCGCCTCCTCCCGCTCCGCCGGCTCAAGCATCCTGCCCGTATGCCCATCAACTGTGGCCACACAGAGGCTTGTCGTGCGCAGTCCGAGTCGCTGCCCGATGGTGAATACGGCGGAGGTTTCCATGTCCGCCCCCAGGACGTTCCACTCCAGTAGGCGCGGCAACAGGTGCGCCCCCGGCATCCGGCCGTCGGCTCGGGCCACTAAGTGGGTGTAGAATCCGTCACTGCTGGCCACCAGGCCGACGGCAGGATTAGACCCCGAGGCCACCAGTGCCTCGCGGAAGCGGAGGAAGAGCCCGGCGTCCGGCACAGCCGGCACCTCCGGCGGTAGGTAGGCCGCGCTCGTCCCCTCGAAGCGACAGGCGGCCTGGGCGAGGATCAGATCGCCAACCTTGGCCCGGAAGGCCATCATCGTGCCCGCGCGGACGACGACGGAAATGCCGAGTTGGGCCAGTTCCTCCAATACGATGGCCGCCGCCGGGGCGCCGATGCCGGATGCGGCCACCGAGAGCCGCAGCCCCTCGTACGCTCCCGTGATGGTCGTGAACTCCCGATCGCGCCCCACCACTTCGGCGCCGGACAGCGCTTCCTTGAACAGCTGCAGCCGGGCGGGGTCGCCCACCACGATCACTACCCGGGCAACATCCTCCGGCCGGACCCGCAGGTACCACGCTCTTGTTCCCACCGCTAGGCCTCCCCGAGCAGAGACAGGGCTTCCGTCAGGCTGATCACCCGGCCCATGTACCGCTCAATGTCCTCCATGCTGGCCTCGTGCAGGTGCGGGCGGTTCGACCCGGTGCACTCCCGCACCAGCAGCGCCTCGTATCCATAGCCGAAAGCGTCCTGAATCGTCGCCCGGATGCAGACGTGGCTCTTCACGCCGGCGACCAAAAGCCGCTCCATCCCCCGCTCCCGCAGCACCAGGTCCAAGTCGGTACCGAAGAACGCGCTGTAGCGCCGCTTGCGCACCACAACCTCACCGTCGAGGATCTCGATCCCCTGCGCCGGTTCGGCGTCGTGCTCGCCCACGATACAGTGCACGGGCAATTTGCGGTGCTCGAAGTCCACACCGGGCCGGTGCCCTTCCATGCAGTGGATCACGAGAGTGCCCGAGCGCCGTGCCGCCGACAGCACCCGCCGGATGTTGGCCAGGATGGCTTCGTACGACGGATGGTAGTTGCGGCCGGCCGGATCGAAGAAGTCGTTGATTACGTCGATCAACAGCAGCGCTGTGCCCATGCGTCACACCCTCCCCGGCAGCGGACCGAACACCGCCGTGTAGCGCGCCACCGCCGCCTCCCATGCCGGCAGCGCAGTCTGACATCCCCAAGCCTCCACGACAAACGCCGCGACCACAGCGCCCAGTTGCGCCGCTTCTCCCGCAGTCCATCCGCGCAGCATTGCCGCCAAGACCCCCGCGGTGTAGGCGTCGCCGGCCCCCGTCGGATCCACCACCGTCGCGGGTGCTGCCGGGACAACCTGTGATCCGCCAGCCGTGAGGACCTCGCTGCCCTGGGGCCCGCTCGTGATGAAGATCGCTTCCGGCCCGCGCCGGAGGAGATCCGCCACCGCGGGAACCCCGAACACGGCGGCGGCGTAGGCAGCCTCCAGGCGATTCATGAAGATAAAGCGGCTGCCCGCCACAAACTCCCGCACCAGGTCGGGTGGATAGGCGCTGAGATCACCTTTCAACTGCCAGGCGAGAGGTAGCCCCGCCGCCACAGCCTGGGCCGCAAACTGCCGATTGTACTGCGGCGGGCCGACCGTCAGGACCGCCAACCTGACGCCATGCAGATCTACCTCGATGGCCGCCGTCCACTGGGCCGCCGCTCCAGGATCGAAGAACAGGCTGGTCGGGCCCTCCGGGGGGACGAACAGATATGTGCGCGGTGTGCGGCCGCCGGGAACCACATGCACATGCCGCGTATCCACGCCTTCGGCTTGCAGCGCCCGCACGTACTCCCGGCCCTCGGGATCGTCACCCACGACCATGGCCACCCCCGTGGAGATCCCCAGGCGGGCCAGCCCTACCGCTACGTTCGGGGCGCACCCCCCGCGGCTCGGCTCGGGCGCGGTCTCCTCGATGATCCCTGTCCACCCCGGCTCCACGGGCCGGCGGATGCGGGCGATGATGTCGATGCCCGCGTATCCGGTGGCGAGTACCTCAGGCGGCCACGGGGCGCGCACGGTACCTCCTCCATGAGACCCACGTCAGGACGACGACGATGGAAAGAAAGGGAAGGATCTGCGTGATCTGCGGCGGTACGCCCACGGTCGTCTGCAGCCGGATCTGAAGGGCGTCGAAGAAACCGAAGACCACGCTTCCCAGTGTGGTGGCCCATGGCTGGGCCTGACCGAAGAAGACGGCGGCCAACGCCATGAAACCACGGCCGTTGGTCATGTTGTAGACGAACAACTGCAGGTTGCCCAATGACATCTGCGCACCGGCCAGCCCGCAGAGGCCCCCCGCCGCCAGCAACATCCCGTACTGCAGCCGGCGCGCCGGAATCCCCACCGTGGTCGCAGCCTCCGCCTGCTCACCGACGGCCCGGACGCGGAGACCCGTCACGGTGCGATTGAGAAAAATGGACGTCAAGATAACCAGGACCCAGGTGACGTAGACGAGCGGGGAGTGGCCATCCAGGATCGGCCCGAGAATCGGGATCTGGGACAGACCCGGAATGTGCACTGTGCCCAGTCCGCGCAGCCCCGGTGGAGCGAAGGCACCCCGCGTCTGGTAGAGCACCTGCAGCAGGTAACCGGTGCCGCCCAGGGCCAGGATGTTGGCGGCGAGTCCAGCGACGATCAGGTTGGCCCGAAAGCGCAGCACGAAGACCGCAAACACCAGGGCGACGAGCATCCCCGTGACCACGGCCGCCACCACCCCAACCAGAGCGTGCTGCGCGTAGAACGCGCCTAGAACCGCGGCAAAGGCAGCTGCCAGCATCATCCCCTCCAGCGCAATGTTGATCAGCCCGACCTGCTGGCTAAGCAGCCCGGCGAGGGCCGCCAGGATGATCGGTGTGGTCAGCCGCAGCGTAGCGAAGGCCAGGTCAGTGAACGCCTGCATGCCGCCTCCGGGGGAAGGTCAACACGAACTCCGCCGTGACGAAGAAGATGATTGTCGCCTCCAAGATGAGGATCAGGTCCTTGGGGATGTCCACGAAGAGTTCAAGGGTCGCGCCGCCGCTGCGGAGCGCCCCCAGCAAGACGGCGGCGATCAGGCTCCCGAGCGCCGTGTTTCGGCCCAGCAGTGCGATGGTAATGCCGTCAAACCCGTATCCGGGCGAGAAGTTGTCCACGAAACGATAGTTCACCCCCAGGACCTGGCCGGCACCGGCCAGCCCTCCGATGAAGCCGCTGAGCAGCATGACCTGCAGGATAACCGCCGGGACGGGCACCCCAGACCACCGGGCGAAGATGGGGTTACTGCCCAGGGCGCGCAGCTCGTAACCCAGCGTCGTACGGCTGAGCAGCCAGTGTACGAGGGGAACGAGGAGCAGAACGACGATCAGTGCCAGGTTGAGCTGGGAAGGGGGCAGCAGGCGCGGCAATTGCGCCGCTAAGGCGATTTTCGGGCTCATGGCGTTGGCCAGCCCTGGGACCGCGTACGGGTAGTTCACCAGGTACGAGGTGAAGGAAATGGCCACGTAGTTGAGCATGATCGTCGTGACGATCTCGTCGACGCGCAGGTACGCCCGTAGGGCCCCGGGGATCAGCATGAAGAGCGCGCCGGCCAGCCCCGCGGCCAGGAAGGCCAGCGGGATCAGCAGGCCCGCGGGCAGCCCGGTGAGAGTGAACCCTATCCAGGCCGCGGCGAACGCCCCCAGGTACAGCGCCCCCTCTACGCCGATGTTGAACACGCCGGCGCGGAAGGCCACAGCGGTCGCCAGCCCGGTGAAGATCAGCGGGGTGGCTGCCAGCAGCGTGTCTGCCAGGTTCTGGGCGCCGAGGAAGGCGACGGCGAACAGGGTGCGGTAGGCCCCCCAGGCGTCTCGTCCCGTGGCCACCATCACCAGCGCTCCGATGACCAGGGCCGCGCTGAAGGTGACGAAGGAGCGGCCCAGCTCGCCCACCCACTGGGGGCGTACGACTGTCCGCGTCACGCAGTCGCACTCCGGCCGGCCATCAGCAGCCCTAGCTGCTCGCGGGTCGCCGCCGCCGCTGACAGCTCTCCGACGATGCGCCCGGCGAAGAGGACGCCGATCCGATCGGCAAGGGCCATGATCTCGTCCAGGTCCGCCGAAATCAGCAGGACCGCACCGCCGCGGGTCCGCATCTCCAGCAACTGCTGGTGCACGAACCGCGCCGCCGCAATGTCCAGGCCGCGCGTAGGGTGGGCGGCGATCAGCGCGGCGGGTTCCCCGCCTAGTTCGCGCGCCACGACCACACGCTGCAGGTTTCCGCCGGACAGCGTTCGTGCGGAAACCCGCGGATGCGGCGCCCGGACGTCGAAGCGACGCATCAGTGCCGCAGACTCGGCCCGCACGGCGACCATCCGCAACACACCCCGTGTGGCTAGCGCCCGATATCGCGTGGCGATCAGATTGTCCTCGATGGTCATGGGCAGACTGAGGCCTTCGGTGTAGCGATCCTCTGGAATCACCGCCAGGCCGGCCCGGCGCCGCGCCGCGACGTCCGCACGCGTGAGATCCTGTCCGTTCAGCAAAAACCGGCCGCTTGTGGGACGGCGCACGCCGGTGGCGACCTCAACGAGTTCCTTCTGCCCGTTCCCCTCTACACCGGCGATCCCTAGGATCTCGCCCCGCCGCACCTCCAGTGTGATCTCGACCAGCGCCGGCAGACCGCGATCGTCAGCGGCGCTGACCCGCTCCAGCCTCAGCATCGGAGGGCCCGGCGGCTCCCCGCCGCGCGCCAGTATCGCCGGCATCGTTTCGCCGACAATCATGCGGGCCAGCCCCTCGCCCGTGGCCTCACGCGTCGGCAGGGTGCCTACGACGCACCCCCGGCGCAGCACGGTGACCCGATCGGAGGCTGCCAGCACCTCGGCCAGTTTGTGCGTGATGAAGATAACCGTGCGGCCCTCCGCCACCAGGCGCCGGAGCACCTCGTACAATTGGGCGACTTCCTGAGGCGTCAGCACGGTGGTGGGTTCGTCGAGGACCAGCAGGCGGGCTTGTCGGTAGAGCAGCTTCAGGATCTCCACGCGCTGCTGCTCACCGACGGACAGTTCGGCGATACGTGCACCCGGGTTGACCGCCAGGCCGAAACGCGCTCCCAGTTCCTGGACGACGGCGCGCGCCCGGGCCCGGTCGAAGAACACGCCGCGCCGCGGCTCTTGTCCCAGCGTGACGCTCTCCGCCGCGGTGAGGGAAGGCACCAGCTGAAAGCGTTGGTGCACCATCCCGATGCCCAGGTGAATCGCGTCCTCCGTGCTCTGGATGGCCACCGGGCGTCCGGACCAATAGATGCGCCCCGCGTCGGCCCGCTCCAGGCCGTACAGAATGCGCATCAAGGTCGTCTTGCCCGCGCCGTTCTCCCCCACCAGCGCGTGGATCTCTCCGTCGGCGACTTCGAAGGTGATCCGGTCGTTGGCCAGCACGCCCGGAAAGGCCTTCGAGATCTCCTCCATGCGCACCAGGGGCACGGCCTCGGCCATCGGCGGATGCGGTCGGGGGGCCGCTGCGGCGGCCCCCTCAACTCTATTACTACTTCTGAGTGATGTCGGTGACTTTGAACTTGCCGGCGATAATGTCCTTGCGCAACTGCTCCACCCGGTCGACGTAGGCCTTGGGGATGATGTGGCGCGTGAACTTCATCTCGCTCAGCCCCACCCCGCCCTCCTTCAGGCCGAGGGTGATGACAGCGCCGCCCTTCAAGCTGCCCTGCACCAGCCGCTTCACCAAGTCATACACCGCCAGGTCGACGCGCTTCAGCATGCTGGTCAGCACGTGTCCGGGGGCGATGTAGTCCTGATCGGAGTCCACTCCAATGGCGTAGCGGCCGGTCTCCTTGGCGGCGGCGATCACGCCTTCGCCGGTACCGCCGGCCACCTGATAGACGATATCCGCACCCTGCTGGAACTGGGCCAGCGTCAGCTCCTTCCCCTTGGCGGGGTCGCCGAACGAGTTGGAGTAGCTAACCAGTACCTTGGTCTCCTTGTCGATGAACTTTGCCCCTTCCTCATACCCCACGATGAACTTGTCGATCCCGACCGACTTGGTCCCACCGATCACTCCGATGATCTTCCGCGGGTTGATCCCCGGGATCTTCGTGTCCTTGGTCACCATGGCGGCCAGGGCACCGGCGAGGAAGGACCCCTCGTGCTCCTTGAAGATGACAGAGACGACGTTGGGTTTCTCCACGGCAATGTTCAGGATCGAGAATTTCGTGTTGGGAAAGTCTGGGGCGACGCGGGCCAGGGGCTCGAAGTGCGTGAACTCGAGCGTAATGACCAGGTCAAAGCCTGCCTTCGCCGCCTGGCGCAACAGTTGCTCGCCCTGGCCGACCGGATCGCGGGACTCGATGGCCTTGATCTGGACCCCGAAGTCCTGCGCCGCCTTGGTCAGGCCAGCATAGCCCGAATCGTTGTAGGAACGGTCGCCCAGTCCGCCCTGGGCGATGATCAGCGCGACCTTCTTGATGTTGGGGCCCGCGGCGGTCGGCGACAGGCCCAACAGCGCGACGGCCAGGACTACTGCCGTAACGGTCACGGCAGCCACAGCCCTCCTCGTACCAGCACCCTTCATCTCACTCCCCCCCTTCGCTCTCGCTGCAACCGGACGGTGTATCGATAGAAGTCCGCCCGGTAGAAGGCCTTGACGAACTCGACGGGCTCGCCAGCCCCCCCACGGGTGATCCGGGAAACCAGCAGGAGCGGCGCACCCGGCGGGATCTGCAACAGGGCAGCCTCCTCTCGGTCGGCGGCGACCGCCTCGATCGTCTCCTCCGCAGAGATCAGGCGGACCCCCTGATCTTCGAGGAGCGCGTACAACGAGCCGCGGAGCTCCAACTCGGCGCGATCGACTCTCACCCCCCTCAAGTAGGTGTCGTGGATGCCCACAGGCTTGCCGTCGGCCAGACGGAGCCGCCGGATCCGCAGAACCGTCGTTCCGCGCGTGATCGCAAGGGACTCGGCGACGGATTCATCGGCGGGCAGCTCGTGGAAGGCCAACATGCGGGCGGAGGGCACCAGGCTGCGGGCGGAGATATCCTCAGTGAAGCTGGTCAACTGGCCGAGGTCGTGGCGCAGGCGCGGGAAGGCGACGAACGTCCCTTTGCCCCGAGCCCGGGTGATCAACCCGGCCAACTCGAGAGCCTTCATCGCCTGGCGCACGGTCATCTTGCTGACCCCAAGCTCTGTGGCCAGCTGGCTTTCTGAGGGGAGCATGTCGCGCGTGCGGAGGGTGCCTTCGCGTATCAGCTTCTTGAAGTGCTCGCTGATCTGGAAGTAGACGGGTACCGCACTGCCGCGCTCAATCAGAACGCTCATGGATGGTCTCACTGTTGCCTGGGAACGTACGGCGTTAATTCTAGAAGTCTAGTCTTTTCCCCTGCACTGTGCACTTCCTCGAACTTTCGGCGGCCTGGAGGGACTTCAGGCTTCCCCGGCTGCTGAGGAACCAGGAACGATGCCTAGAGAGGTTGCCGATCAGGCGTCCGGCAGTTCCGTGGGCATCGTTTCCACACTGACGGGCCCGCCGCCCCGCAGCACCTCGAGCACGAGCGGCTCGCCCAACACGTGGCGGCCCAGGGCACGCTGCAGGTCATCGGGTGACGCGACCCCGACCTCTCCGGCGCGGACGATGATGTCGCCGGGCCGCAGGCCAGCGCGCGCCGCAGCGGTGTCCGGCTGCACCTCGGTCACCTGCGCGGCGGACGGGCGGGGCAGCTGGTGGTGGACCACGATCCGGCGATCCAGTTCGATCGGGCGCGCGCCGACGCCGAGATACGCGCGGCGGACGCGGCCCTCGCGCAGCAGTTGGGTCACCACCCACTTCGCGGTGTTCACGGGGATGGCGAAGCAGATGCCCTGGGCTCCGGCGATGATCGCCGTGTTGATGCCGATCACCGCGCCGTGGAAGTCCACCAGCGGCCCGCCGGAGTTGCCGGGGTTGAGCGCGGCGTCGGTCTGGATGACGTTCTCGATCAGGCGGCCGGTCTGCCCCCGCAGGGTCCGGCCCAGCGCGCTGACGACGCCGGCGGAGACCGTGGCCTGGAATCCCAGCGGGTTGCCGACCGCCACGACCAGCTGGCCCACCCGCAGCCGCGCCGAATCACCCAGCGTCGCCGCGGGCAGGCCGGCCTCGGGCACCTGGAGCACCGCCAGATCGCTGTGCGGGTCGTGGCCGACGAGCCGCGCCGGAAACTGCCGGTCGTCCTGCAGGTGGACTTCGATCCGCTCCGCGCCGTCCACGACGTGGCTGTTTGTCAAGATGTAGCCGTCCGGCGCGATGATCACGCCGCTGCCCGCGCCGTGCAGTTCGGGCAGCCCGCGGCGGCGTAGCGGGACGGGCGCCTGCCGGGCCATGCTGACGCTGACCACCGCGGGAGAGACACGCTCGACGGCCCGGATGACGGCCTGGGAGTATGCGTCCAGCGTCTGCGCTTCGTCGACGGGCGCGTCCGGCTCAAGCCGCCGCGCGTCGTCGACCTCGGTTCCGTTCCGTGCGATCAACTTCAACTCGGCCATCGGTCTTGTTACCTCCCAGGAACTCCCTCAGGGTCGGGCGTCGGCTCGCCGCGGCG
>Ga0209642_10001560_pt1 | contig 15246 bp, 10 predicted proteins | sample RifCSP19_2_FD_184025 | JGI IMG/M metagenome (GOLD analysis project Ga0209642, IMG submission 184025) | Soil microbial communities from Rifle, Colorado - Rifle CSP2_sed 19_2 (SPAdes) (version 2) | ecosystem: Environmental > Terrestrial > Deep subsurface > Rock core/Sediment | place: Rifle... | reverse complement strand
TTACCGGATGTTTTTTTCTCTTGCAAACCTCTTTTCTCTCCCGTTTATTTGCTGTTGTCACCAGGCGTCTTCATCGCGAAGAAGCTAAGAAAACAAATTCATAATTTCTTAGATGCTGAACGTGATCTTGGGGGATAAGATCAGGGTGAAGCTTCGGACCTGTTGAGGGTCTTATAACAAGGTGGATATTCGTCGTCCGATGTAACCCGTAAAATAAAACTTACAGTTGTGTTAGGGGATAAATAATGATAAAATGGTAACGAATTGATAATGGATCCGTTAGAAAGCCTGCAGCTCTACCGGGGAGTACTAGGATGATCAGCCTTCCAACTGACTTTCATGATAGTACCGTGGCGAAGAAGGGGGTTGACCTTGACATGTTTACCGCCAAACCATCTGCTCAACGAGCGCTTATTGTCGATGATGATCCAGATACCGTAGATCTGATCAAGATCATCTTTCGTAACGCGGGCATGGACGTCGTGGGTGCCTTCAGTGGGAATGAGGCTTTACAGAAATGCGCCGACATGCAGCCAAATGTCATCCTGCTCGATCTGATGATGCCCGGCATGGATGGCTGGGAGACGTTCAAGGGTCTGCGTAAAATGACAGATGCTCCGGTGATCGTTGTATCTGCGGACACCAAGAAAGAGCACGTAGTCGAAGGCTTGTACCTAGGGTTCGACGATTATGTGACTAAGCCTTTTTTCCCCCCGGAACTCATCGCCCGTGTCCATACCGTCTTGAGACGGATCAAGATTTCTCAACCGGTTAAGGCACGTGTTTTTCCTGAAATTGGATTGAGCATTGACATCGAAACGAATGACGTCATCCTCAACGATAAACCCGTGCTGCTAACGCCGCGTGAGTTCGCAGTGCTGGCAGTGCTAGCCAACAAAGCACCGCGTATGGTGCGATACGAGGAAATCGCGGAGGCGATCTGGGATGACGACAATTTTAAGATTCGCAATCGCATTAAATATTTGATCTACCTGCTCCGGCAAAAAATGGAGCAGGATCCCAATGATCCCCGATTAATCCTCAATCGTGAAGGATTAGGTTATCAATTAAACGTTGAAAGAAGGCATTAAGCGGATTTTTCGCCTGCCTTATCTTGTGTTGGTCCTGGCGCCGTTCGGATTGATGGCTCCAGTATTTTTGTCTGGGCAGGCGTTATTCTGGGGGACACCTGCGGCCCAATTTGTACCATGGTGGTCTTGGGCTTGGGAAACATTGCGCGGGGGGCATTTACCATTATGGAATCCTCTACTGGGTATGGGAGCGCCATTACTTGCCAATTATCAATCTGGGTTGCTGTATCCTCCAAATTGGCTGTATTTAATATTAGCGGCCATCGGGGGCACTCCAGCCTTGGCCTGGGGCATGTCTCTCCTTGTGGCAGCCCACCTGGCTTGGGCGGCAATTGGTATGGCTTTATTGGCGCAGCGGCTTGGACTTGGTGTATTGGCTCAGATAATAAGCGGCCTGGCTTTCAGCTTAAGCGGTTATCTCGTAGCGCGAGCTGGCTTTTTGAGCATCAACGCGAGCGTGGCATGGGTTCCGTGGGTGATTCTGGGGGTGACAAGTCTTGGTGGGGTTGTTCCCAAGTTATATTGCTTGTCATTTTGTGTTGGTTTGCAGTTGCTTGCCGGGCACGCTCAAACGAGTTGGTACACCTTATTATTAGCTGGGATGTGGGCGATCCTCTGGGGAATGGTGAATTCGCCGCCAAACCCTCAACCAGAAGGGGGAAAACATGGCTGGTGGCGAGGACGAATTGCGCATAGGCAATCTTTTGTCCACCTGGGTCGGGCAATATTCCTTTTCGCGGCGGCAGTTGGGATAGGATTTGCTCTTTCAGCCGCCCAACTGCTGCCCACAGCTGAATACCTACAGCAGTCTCAGCGCGCTTCGGCCGTGGATTATGAACTTGCCATGACATATTCCTTTTGGCCCTGGCGCTTCTTGACGCTTTTGGCTCCGAATCTATTCGGGAATCCAGTCAATGGTGACTATTGGGGGTATGCGAATTACTGGGAAGACGCTGTATATGTGGGATTGCTGCCTATTATTATGTCAGTTTATGCAATTATTAATACGGGGAAAAGGAAAAAGGGTCAATCTCCTGAGATTAGTCGCAAGTTGTCATTAACCAACGATCAAGCTATAGTTGGTTCGTCATTTATCGATCGTCATTCAACAGCGCTGGTTTACTTCCTGCTCGGAATATTCGGATTTTCTTTTTTACTTGCACTGGGTAAGAATACGCCAGTCTTTCCCTGGCTCTACCGGTATGTCCCAACTTTTGCAATGTTTCAGGCACCTTCGCGCATTTCCCTGTTGGGAGTGTTTGCACTGGCATTGCTGGCAGGGATCGGAGTGGAGACCTGGAGGCGTCCAAAGGGTCGCAGCCTGTATTGGGCACGCCTTGGGACCGCAGCGGCTGCGGCGATTGCTTTAGGCGCTGGCGTGGCTGCTTTGGGTGCTCAGTCTTATCTGGTTGAGATTAAGCCATCCTTCATCCGAGCCACCGCCCTGGCGGGGTTTTGGGGAGTCGGGGTTGGGATTCTAACCCTGACTGCCCCGCGGACATCGCTGGTTGCGAATACGGAGAATAAACCTGGAAAATGGTCACTGGCCGTGATCACGCTGGTCGTAACAGACTTGCTGGTGGCAGGCTGGGGACTTAACCCCAGGGTTGACCTGGACTTTTACAATAAGCCTTCTCCGGCTGCAGAAGAAGTGCGGATAAAGGCTGAGGGTGCACGGTTGTATTTGTCCAACCGGACAGAACGGGCGATCAAATATGACAAATTATTTCGCTTTGATACTTTTTACCCGCCGTTATCGGAAGGAGGTTGGCGAATTCTTAGGGCGGTGATGTTACCGAACATAAACCTTCTCGAGGGTATTCCATCGGCAAATAACTTCGATCCATTGGTTCCCGGGAGATATGCGCGCTGGATGGAGGAATTAGCTAAGGCCGATCCCGAGCTGCGAGAACGATTGCTGAACCTTATGAACGTAAGTGTAGTAGAAGAGATGGATGCCTCTAAACCCTATGGGGTGCGCTATGATGTCCGGCCCACCCTGCCCCGCGTTCGATGGATTTCTTGTGCACGCAGTGCCCGGAGCTCAAGCGAAGCATTAGAGCTGGTATTGAGCAGCAAAGCCGATTTTGATCGGGTAACAGTCCTTGAAACAAGGGAAGTGTCCCAAATCACGAATTGCCCAGGGGAGAGCCCGGCAGAGTTGAATATCATTTCTGAGAATCCAAACCACCTTGAAGTTCAGATCGAAGCAGCCGTAAATGGTTATTTATTGGTAGCTGATGTGTGGTATCCTCGGTGGGTTGCGTGGGTCGATGGTCAGCCAACCCGAATTCTGCGAGCGAATTATTTGTTCCGAGCTGTAGAAGTCCCCGCTGGCAAGCATAATGTAGTATTCACTTACCAGCCGATTACCTTTTACCTGGGCGCATTCGTGAGTGGATTGGCTTGGTTGGTAGTCGGGTTATTTATTTATCGTCGAAGGAGAGATTCGTAACTGTTAGGTGTTGATTATGTCTCAGGTACAATCTTTTTGTGAACGTGTCGTAGAAAATATTGAACGAGTTATCGTTGGTAAACGAGAGACGGTGGAGCTGGTGGCGATCAGCTTATTATGCCAGGGACACCTATTGATCGAGGATGTCCCCGGCGTAGGAAAAACGATGTTGGCTCGCAGCCTGGCGCGCTCACTAGGATGCATCTTCAGCCGCATTCAGTTTACCCCCGATATGCTACCAAGCGATGTTACTGGGGTTTCAATCTACAACCAGGTTAGCCGGGAATTTGAGTTCCGTCCAGGACCGATCTTAGCGCAGATCGTCCTTGCTGATGAAATCAATCGTGCTACACCGAAGACCCAGGCTGCGTTGCTCGAAGCAATGGAGGAGCGTCAGGTAACCGTGGACGGGGTCACGCATATATTACCGAAGCCTTTCATGGTGCTCGCGACGCAGAACCCTATCGAGTATGAAGGTACTTTTCCGCTGCCGGAGGCACAGCTGGATCGATTCTTACTCCGAGTCCGGTTGGGTTACCCTAAGGAAGATGACGAAATTCAGGTGCTAGACCGCCAACAATTTCGTCACCCAATCGAGACCCTGGACAAAGTGGTAACGGCCGAAGAAGTGACTCAGGCGCAAGAAGCGGTGAAAAAAGTGCATGTGTCGGCGGGAGTGAAACAGTATATTGTTGAAATCACGCGCCGCACGCGGGATTACCCAGAGGTTTACCTTGGAGCTAGCCCGCGCGGCAGTCTGACACTTTTCCGGGCTGGACAGGCTCGCGCGGCAATGTATGGACGAGATTTCGTCCTTCCGGATGATATCAAAGCGTTAGCAGAAGTTTCCCTCGGCCACCGGGTGATCCTGGGACCGGCAGCCCGCTTGCGTGACCTGAGTACGGCTGAAGTCGTGGAAGAGATTTTAGGCAGTGTTCCTGTTCCAGGAGGGGACTTGGTTGCCGAGGTTTGATGATGAGCACCGGCGCGCGCATCGTGCTCGCCTTGTTATTGTTCTCTTTGCTGGGGGCCCTGGTGACCGGATCCCAGATTTATTATCGCATGGCATACGTGTGGGGCTTGCTATTGGTTGCCAGCTGGACCTGGTCCAGGTATTCCCTGCATGGGATTCAGATGCATCGCCGACCGCGTGCCACACGCGCTCAGGTGGGGCAGATTTTCGAAGAGCGTTTCGACATCGACAATGTGGGTCGCCTGCCGCGTGTCTGGCTGGCGGTGCGCGACGAATCGCCTCTGCCCGGGACACAAGGTTCGCGCCTCTTCCCCCTGGTCGAGGGAAGGCGCGGACGAACTTTCCTGGCGCGAACACGATTATTGTCACGGGGAGTATATCCATTAGGACCGACTTTCCTGGAAACAGGTGATCCATTCGGTCTGTTCCCGGTCAGACGCCGGATTCCAGCGACAGAATCATTGCTAGTTTACCCAATGCTAACTGAGGTATACGATTTCCCCAACCCGGCAGGAATTATGCCCGGCGGTGATGCCTTGCGCCGGCGGACACCCCAGGTGACGCCCAATGCGGCCGGGGTGCGCGATTACGCGCCAGGTGATCCTTTGAGCCGCATTCATTGGGTGAGTACTGCCCGGCGCGGTCGCTTGATGGCCAAGGAGTTTGAACTTGATCCTCAGGCGGAGGTATGGATCTTCCTGGACGCGTCCAGGACCGGCCAAGCTTCGCTGCCCATCGCCTTCAACCTGAAAGAAGCCGAAGACCTGTGGAAGCAGAAGGCGATCGTTACATTGCCTCCCAAGACCGAAGAATATGCGGTGAGTATCGCTGCCTCGTTGGGACGGTATTATTTACGCCAGGGGCGTGCGGTAGGGTTTATTAGCTCCGGGCAGACACTGAGTTTATTGCCTCCAGACCGCGGTGGGCGGCAGCTTGGTAAACTCCTTGAATCTTTAGCATTATTACGCGCGGAGGGCGACCTGCCAATTCGGGGACTGGCCGAAGTGCAGGCACAACACCTGGCCCGCGGCAGCACGGTTGTGTTGATCACTCACTCCGTGGAAGAAGATGTAGCTCTGGCAACTGATTACCTGTTGCGGCGCGGCTTACGCCCGATAGCGGTGCTGATCGACGCAGCGTCCTTTAATGGACCTTCGGGCACAAATCAGCTGGCAGAAATGTTACACTTTTTACGGATACCAGTGCGTGTGGTGCACAGGGGGGATGCCTTGGAGGCGGCGTTGGCGGGAAGGGGAAAGTGAATAGACTAAAATATTTATTGATTGGTCCGCCCCTCCCGACGCAAGAACTCGGACACGAGAAACTAAATAAAGTACGCGCCCTGGCTGCTTTTTCACCCGATGCACTTTCTTCCATCGCCTATGCCAACCAGGAGATATTCCTTGGACTGGTAGTAGCGGGGAGTGCGGGTTTGGCCATGGCCTGGCCGATTGGGGTGGCGATTGCTATTGTCCTGGCTATCGTCTCTCTCTCATATTTTCAGACAATTCACGGTTATCCGACTGGTGGCGGGTCCTATATCGTTGCCCGCAGCAACTTGGGGACGCTCCCTGGGTTGGTTGCCGCAGGGGCGTTAATGATCGACTATGTATTAACCGCCGCGGTCAGTCTGACAGCTGGTGTAGAGGCGATCGCCTCGGCTTTTCCTGGGCTGTGGCCACATCGCGTTGTTCTAGCGCTCGCTCTCCTACTGGTGATCAGTTTGCTTAACTTGCGAGGAATTCGCGAAACTGGCACGGTGATGTCCATCCCGGTGTATTTGTTTTTATTTACCTATTTGCCGATGCTGGTTTATGGTGGGGTGCGATTGGTGATTGAGGGACAGGTCCCAATGAGTATCACCGCCCCACCGGCGATTCAACCACTGACAACCATCTTAATCCTACACGCATTTTCCTCGGGGTGCACGGCATTAACTGGCATAGAATCTATCAGCAACGGCGTGCCCAACTTCCGCCCCCCCGAAGCAAAAAACGCCGGGCGGACACTGATCGTCATGGCTGCTTTGATGGGTGTCCTGTTCGTCGGCAGTATTGGATTAACCTACGGGTTTGCGGTAGTTGCCGGACCACAGGAGACGATCTTATCTGCCCTGGCGCGGAGTATATTGGGAAATGGGCCTGGATACATCTTAATTCAAGCATCAACTTTACTTGTGTTGACGGTAGCGGCCAATACCAGTTTTGCCGGTTTCCCGCGCGTGGCGGCTATTTTGGCGAGAGATGGCTTTTTTCCACGCCAATTTACAGGTCTGGGCGACCGGCTGGTCTTTGCCAACGGGATCGGAGCATTAGCGGTGGTTGCAGGTGGATTGATCATCGCTTTTGGAGGTGATTCGCATTCACTAGTACCGCTCTTTGCGGTGGGCGCGTTCCTGGCTTTCACGCTCTCTCAATCCGGAATGGTCGTGCATTGGTGGCGAGAACGGGGCAGAAGGTGGATCGTGAAATCTGCTTTCAACGCAATTGGCGCGCTGGCAACTTTGGTCACTTTGCTGGTCGTCGGGGTAAGTAAGTTTTTGGATGGTGCCTGGATAACCATTTTGTTGATCCCCTTGATCGTAGTAGTCCTGCTGAAGATTCGCTCCCACTACCAGGATGTGGCGCGAGCACTCTCCATGCGCGGGTTGCCCCCGTCACTCAAACCCACCCCGCCGCCACGCGTAGTGATCCCCATTTCCGGCGTTCACCGGGGGATAATTGATGCCATCGCGTACTCTCAATCAATCGCCAAGGATGTGACTGCGGTATATGTGGAGATGGAGCCGGGAGAGGGTGAAAAAATTAAGAAGAAGTGGGAACAATGGTGGCCGGATGTTCCTTTGGTCATCGTCCCATCGCCTTATCGATCGATTATTAAGCCTTTGCTGGATTTCATGGACGAGACCGACCAGAAGCATAACGATGGGCAGCTGGCTACGGTCGTTCTGCCAGAATTCATTCCGGCGAAATGGTGGCAAGGTTTGTTGCATAACCAAACGGCTCTGATGCTCAAAGCGGCGATGCTCTACCGGCGGCGACAGCATGGATTTCAGCGAGCGATTATTGATATTCCTTATCATCTCAAGAAGTAATCCGTACTCATATGCCCTTCCCCTCTCCATTTCATCCGCGTACAGACGCTTTATGTGAAAGCCAGGAATGGCGCAATTGGGCAGGTTACCTGGCTGCGGCGACCTACGTACCCTCCCATGAGCGAGAATACTATGCCATCCGCAACGCGGCGGCCATGATCGACGTCTCGCCCCTGTTCAAGTACGAGGTCAGCGGACCGGATGCGCTGCGCCTGGTGAACCGCGTCATGACGCGAGATATCGCCAGGTGTGCTGTCGGGCAGGTGATGTATTCGCCGTGGTGCGACGATCGGGGGAAGGTGATAGACGATGGGACGATTGCCCGCCTGGGGGAAAACCGCTTCCGGATCACCGCAGCGGAGCCAAACCTGGCCTGGTTCCAGGATTGTGGGGTTGGCTTGAACGCCCAGGTGCGTGACGTTTCGGAAGAAGTGGCAACGTTGGCTTTACAGGGTCCAAATGCGCGCCGAATACTTCTGAAAGTAGTCAATGGTGGAGACCTGGAAGGCTTGAGATATTATCGACTTTCCCAAGGAAATTTAGGAGGTATCCCTCTCACTATTAGCCGCACCGGATACACCGGCGACCTGGGATACGAGCTGTGGATCGATCCGCAATTTGCATTAAAGGTGTGGGACAAGTTACTCGAGGAGGGGGAGGGCTTTGGCATCACTCCTGTGGGGATGGTGGCCCTGGATATCGTCCGCATCGAGGCTGGCTTGGTGATGCTCCAGGTGGATTACATTTCCGCGCGCAAGGCGCTGATCGATGAGCAGAAATCCTCCCCCTTTGAGCTCGGCCTGGGATGGACGGTCGATCTTGGGAAAAAATATTCCATCGGTTGGAAAGCCCTTTTAGATGAGAAAAGACAGGGTTCGCATTGGAAGTTGGTGGGGGTGGAAGTTGATTGGACTTCTTTGGAAAGAGAGTTTGGCTGGGTGAACCTGGTGCCGCAGGTAGTTGGACGGGCTTCACGTTCTGCAGTACCTGTTTATCGAAATGATTGGCAAATCGGCCATGTATCCAGCCATACTTTCTCACCGATCTTGAAGAAATACATCGGCATCGCCACCATCGAAAGCCGCTATGCTGAATTTGGCTCGCCAGTGGAGGTAGAAATCACGGTGGAGTACGCTCGTCGAAAAGCGCGGGCAACAATTGTCAAGCTGCCCTTTTTCGATCCGCCAAGAAAACGGGCGTGAGGCGTTCTTTTCAAACTGCGAGTCTCAATCAGACTATGGTTAATAAATACGATGCAATTGTGATCGGTGGAGGGCACAACGGGCTGGTAAATGCAGCCTACCTGGCGCGGGCGGGGCTTAAGGTGCTGGTGCTTGAACGTCGCTCTGTGCTGGGCGGGGCAAGCGTGACAGAGGAGGTCTTTCCAGGCTTTAAGTTCTCGGTGTTCTCGTATGTGGTCAGCCTGTTCCGGCCGGAGATCGTGCGTGACTTAAACCTTCCGGCGCATGGGCTGACAATCCTGCCCCTGGAGAGCACCCTTACGCCTTTGCCCAATGGCGATCGGCTCTACCGCAACGGCGATCATTATCGCACTATGCGGGAAATTGCCCGCTTTTCCCCCCGGGATGCTGACATTTACGAGGATTATAGCCATGCCATGTATTTTATGGCCAAGGCTGTTAAATATATCCTGGGTATCGTGCCGCCAAACCCTAGCTCGCTTCACCCGGAGGACATGAACAGCCTTTATCGCCTGGCGAAACACTTCCTCGGTTTGGGAGAAGAGCAATTGTTTACCTTAACCCGGTTGATGACGATGAGCTCGGCAGATTTCCTGGAGCGCTGGTTTGAATCCGAGCCGCTCAAGGGGACGATGTCGGCGAGCGGCATCATCGGTACCTTCCTGGGGCCGCGTTCTCCCGGCTCGGCGTACGTTTTATTGCACCATTACATGGGGGAGATCGATGGAGTCTTTCGGTCGTGGGGATTCTCGAAAGGCGGAACCGGAGGACTTTCACAGTCTATTGCCCAAGCAGCGCAATCTTTCGGAGCCGAAATCCGTACCAATGCGACGGTAGCGCAGGTGATCGTCCGCCATGCGAAAGCTGCAGGGATTGTGTTGGAGAATGGCGACGAAATCTTCGCCGATAAGGTCATCTCCAGCCTTGACCCTAAGCAGACTTTCTTAAACCTGTTAGATCCCAATCAACTGCCGGACGATCTGGTGACTGCCATCCGTAAATTCAATACCCAAGGCTCATCGGGCAAGGTCAACCTGGCTTTGGATGCCCTGCCACAGTTCGCTTGCTGGCCACGACCAGGACCCCATCTGCGCGGGGCGATTTCGATCAGCCCTAGCGTCGATTACATCGAGCGCGCCTTCGACCAGGCGAAATACGGCGACTTCTCGCACCGGCCATACATTGACATCGTCATCCCATCGATGATCGATCCAGATATGGCTCCGCCGGGCAAGCATGTGCTCTCGTGTTTTGTGCAATATGCACCTTATCACTTACAGGAGGGTGATTGGGAGTCAAGGCGCGAGGAATTTGGGGAGGCGGTGGTAGACACTCTGGCGGAATATATCCCAAATATCCGGGATATCATCCTTTACCGCCAAGTGCTATCGCCATGGGATATCGAGCAGACGGTCGGTTTGACGGAGGGCAATATCTTCCAGGGTGAACTCAGCTTGTGGCAATTATTCTTTTTACGCCCTGCAGCTGGTTATGCCAGGTTTCGGACACCGATCCGGGATTATTATCAATGTGGGTCAGGAACCCATCCCGGTGGTGGGATCACCGGGGCGCCCGGCCGTTTGGCCGCTCTGGAGATATTGAAGGACTGGAAACAATGAAATCTGAAGGTCCAGGCAGGAAGTACGAGGCGATCGTGATCGGTGCAGGACATAATGGGTTGGTGACAGCCGCCTACCTGGCGAAGGCCGGTTACCGCACGTTAGTGGTCGAACGCAGGCCACTCCTGGGAGGCGCAGCTGCCAGCGAAGAAATATTCCCGGGTTTCAAGGTAGATACCGGTTCTTTCGATGCGGGATTATTCCGGCCTGAGATCCTGGCTGATCTCAACCTGGTAAATAAGGACTTAGAATTTATCGAGAGTCCAGCGATTGCTTTCGCTCCCCAACCCGATAGCCGGTCGCTGACTATCTGGGAGGATCGGGCGAGGACACAGAAGGAGCTCGCCCGTTTTTCGCAGCAAGACGCGCATCGATACCCGGATTTCTTGCAGTTGCTCGAAAAAATGGCCAGCTTAGTAGCCTCCGCCATGACTTTAACTCCTCCAACGATCCCAGACTATCGTTCTGCGGAGTTGATGCCCTGGCTTAAAGTCGCTTTGAAACTCAAGCGCCTGGGGAAACAGGAAATGATGGAGTTCCTGCGCCTGTTACCCATGCCGGTCACCGATTTCCTGGACGAATGGTTCGAAAGCCCGGCTTTGAAAGGGTTGTTGGGCAGTGTGGGGGTACTGGGTAGTATGCAAGGACCGCGGGCGTCGGGGACGGCGTTTATGCTCCTATATCAAGCCATTGGGGGTGGAACAAAAGGTAGTAGGGGGAGGCGATCTGTGCGCGGGGGGATGGGCCGGCTGGCAGAAGCACTGGCCGACGCGGCGCGGCAGAAAGGTGCCGATCTACGAACGGGCACAGGAGCAGCTCAGATCGTCGTACAAAGTGAGCGGGCTGTCGGCGTGCTCCTTGAGACGGGTGAACAGATACCTGCGCGAGTAATTATCTCCAACGCCAGCCCGCGGCATACATTTTTTGACCTGGTTGGAGCTGACAAACTTGAAGTGCAATTTGTCAGAGAAGTGAAGAACATTCGCTACCGGGGATGCCTGGCGCGCCTTATCCTGGCTCTGGATGGATTGCCGCGCTTCAAAGCCATGACCTCTGAGACCGGTGAGGAATCCCAGCGCTTGAGCAGCCGGGTCACCATCTGCCCCGACCTGGATTACCTGGAACGGGCTTACGATGAAGCCAAGTACGGGAGTTTTTCACGGCAACCGTATCTGGATATTGCCATCCCGACTATTCTGGATCCCAGCCTGGCGCCACCCGGAAAGCACTTGATGTTAATCAATATACAATATGCCCCTTATCACCTGGCAGAGGGAGATTGGACCCAGCAGCAGGAGGCGTTAGGAAAAGCCGTGATCGAGGCCTTGGAAGCGTACGCGCCGGGCATCCGAGACTTGATAATTCATTCACTGGTGTTGACTCCGCTGGATCTGGAAAAACGGTTTGGCCTGCCTGAGGGCTGCATTTTTCACGGCCAGATGGGGTTGGACCAGCTGTTGTTCATGCGCCCAGTCCCCGGTTATGGGCGGTATCGAACACCAATTGAGAATCTCTTTCTGTGCGGCGCGGGCACGCATCCGGGTGGGGGGGTAACGGGTGCCCCGGGGTATAATGCAGCACGGGAGGTGATCAGAGATTTGAAGAGTAGACGGGATGACAGGTAAACAAGCAGATAGAGAATATTGAAAATGGAGAACTGTTTTTCAGGCAAAGGAGAGAGAGAAGATGGCTGAGACGGCTGATGCGATCATCATTGGGGGAGGCGTGCATGGGGCCAGTCTGGCGTTTCATCTGGCGCAACGAGGGTTAAAGTCAGTGGTATTGGAGCGCAGGTTTATCGCTTCAGGAGCAACAGGCCGCTCGAGTGGTCTGGTGCGGATGCATTATGACCTGGAACCGGAATCGCGATTAGCTTGGGAGTCGTTCCAATATTTCCGAAACTGGGCAGAAATGGTCGGTGGAGAGTGTGGCTTTACCCGTACTGGCTTTTTACAATTTGTCAGACCGCAGTACATCGACCAGCTAAGAGCGAATGTGACCATGCACCAACGCATCGGGATTCCATCGCTTGTGATCACTGCAGACGATGTCCATCGATTAGCGCCCGCCTTCAAGACGGACGACTTCGAATACGCAGCCTATGAGCCCGAATCTGGTTATGCCGACCCGAGTAGCACGACTCAGGCTCTCCTGGAACCTGCCCGACAGCGCGGAGCGCGCCTGGTGCAGGATTGCGAGGTGCTCGGGATGCAAATCAAAGGCGATCGGGTAATTGGAGTGCGGACCAGCCGGGGGGAGTTTTTTTCACAGGTTGTAGTAAACGCCGCTGGGGCATGGGCCGCGCAGATTGGGCAGATGGCTGGGTTGGACTTGCCTCTTACCACCTGGCAGCATGACACCATGTTTATCCGGCGACCGAAGGATTTGGGGCATACCCACCCGACGGTGATTGATTTTCCAAATGAAATGTACTTTCGGCCCGAGACCGGCGGCCTGACCCTGGTTGGGCTGGAAGACGCCAATCCAATCGGTGAATCCCCGGAAGGGGACACTGACCACGCCAAACCAGGCTTCGTTGAACGGGCTATTGAGCGGATCTGCAAGCGGATTCCTGGGATGGACCGGGGTTCGTTACATAGCGCGCACGGTGGCTATGATGGCATCACGCCAGATCAGCGGGCGATTCTTGGGCAGAGCGGTCTGGAAGGTTTTTACCTGGCCTGTGGTTTCAGCGGGACAGGTTTTAAGATCGCCCCGGCTGTAGGCGCTTGTCTGGCGGAGCTGATCGTGGATGGGCAGGCTAAGACGGTCGATATTGTCCCCTTCCAATTGGAGCGTTTTTCCGAAGGAAAATTGCTCACTGGCAAGCACTCCTACGAAAATATCTGGCATTAGAGGAAATCTGGGAGCGGGATGCCTCAGGACCAAACGCTGGCAAGCGCCGGGCGAATCAGGGCCGACCTGACCTTGCTGCTCGTCTCCCTGATCTGGGGCAGCGCCTTTGTTGCCCAACGCGTCGCAGCGACGCACATGGATATTTACTTATTTAATGGGACGCGTTTTTTACTAGGCGCGCTGGTGCTTTTGCCTCTGGAATGGCGCACAAGGCGACTGAATGATGTAGAACGCAGCCTGGATCAGCGAACGTTGCTGGGAGTGATATTAGCCGGGACGGTACTGTTTGTTGGGGCGAGTCTCCAGACACTTGGGATGCGCTTTACTACGGCTGGTAATGCTGGTTTTATCACCGGTTTATATGTGGTTCTGGTACCAATCCTGCTCGCGTTGGGGTGGAGGCAATGGCCTCGCCCAGCTGTGCTGGTTGCAGCCGGGTTGGCAGCTGTGGGGATGTTTCTATTAAGTACAGGAGGACACCTGCGGCTCGCCCCTGGGGATGGATTAGAGTTCATGGGTGCGGTGCTTTGGGCTTTTCACGTCATCCTGGTCAGCTTCTTGGTGCAACGAGGGCCGGTTTTACGCATCGCTATCGGCCAAAACCTGGTCTGTGGGCTGCTGAGCTTAATGGTGCTCTCTGCGACTTCCCAAGGAGACGCCTGGCGAGGATGGGCTGACTCATGGTGGACGGTGGTTTACACTGGAGTGCTATCCATCGGAGTTGGATATACCTTGCAGCTGGTAGGACAAAAACAAGCCTCTCCGTCCGATGCAGCGATTATTTTAAGCGCTGAGGCGGTGTTTGCAGCATTCTTCGGCTGGTTATTATTGAATGAGCGCCTGACTGGGGTGCAGATCCTGGGTTGTGTCTTGATGGGAGCGGCAATGCTATTAGCGCAGCTGCCCAATCAACGTGCTAATTAATCCTAAGGGTGAAGCGTCGATTGGGGTGTTCAAATTGTACGGCTATCAAGCAATTCACTCAAGGCGATGAGCAAGGCATCGGTATCCGCCTGGTTGTTGTAAGCCTGGATTGAAACGCGGATCAGGGGGTGGGTATTCCAGCGATGCAGGGGTACTTCGATGCGGTATTCATTGTAAAAGCGTACCTTCAGCTCGTCGGTGTCAACCCCTGGCGGGAGCAAAGCAGCGAACATTTGGCCATACCATTCAGGCGAGTCTGGGCAGATGGCTGGGAGGCCAGTTAGAGAGTTGATTCGGGTGCGAGTGAGGCTGGCGAGGGCATGGCAGCGACGGCGCACGCTCGGCCAATCGTGTTGAGCCTGAAATTCGATAGCAGCGGGGACTGAGAGAAAAGCAGATAGATCGCGCGTTCCTTGCCATTCGTGATAATCGATGAATTGTGAAGGGCTGGGTTTCACGCTTTCGTAGCCCCAGCTGACTACCAGGGGAGCGAGCCGAGACTGGGCAGAGCGGCGGGCGAAGAGAAAACCTGCGCCCTTTGGTGCGCATAGCCATTTATGACAGGCTCCTGCATAAAAGTCAGCACCAATCGTGTTGAGATCGAGCTGAATTTGGCCCGGTGCATGCGCGCCGTCGACGATGGTCAGGATACCTGCTGTGCGGGCGCGATGGCAGATTTCCTCGACAGGGAAGACTAAAGCCGTGGGGCTGGTGATGTGACTGATGAATATCACGCGCGTTTGCTTCGATACACCTTGCCAAAACGTCTTGATAACGTCCTCCTGGCTAGTGATTGGTAGTGAGATAGGCTGTTGGATGTATTTAGCGCCTGTCTGGCGGCAGATGAAGCGCCAGGTACGATCCAGCGCCCCGTACTCGTGGTCGCTGGCCAGGATTTCATTGTCCGGGTGCAAATCCAGGCTGCGGGCGACCATATTAATTGCAGTGGTGGGATTGGAGAAAAAGACTACTTCATCGGATTCAATGCTCAAATACGCTGCCAGCCGGGTACGAGCGTCGGCCAGCAGTTCA
>Ga0209642_10001557_pt1 | contig 15279 bp, 19 predicted proteins | sample RifCSP19_2_FD_184025 | JGI IMG/M metagenome (GOLD analysis project Ga0209642, IMG submission 184025) | Soil microbial communities from Rifle, Colorado - Rifle CSP2_sed 19_2 (SPAdes) (version 2) | ecosystem: Environmental > Terrestrial > Deep subsurface > Rock core/Sediment | place: Rifle... | reverse complement strand
TACTAATTTTTCTATCTATAGAATGCTCGAATTTTAAATAAAGCCTGATCATCTTAATGTGCTCTTAATTTAGTTAATATATAATATTAAAACCTCAAAATCGGAGACGCCGATGAGTAATTCAAAAATTGAAACCCTAAAAGCCTTAGTTGAAAAAAATCCAAATAATCCCCTTGGAAGATATGGGCTTGCGAATGAGTACCTAAAATTGGAGATGTACGAGGAAGCAATAAAGGAAATTAAAGCATACCTAAAGCTCAAAGATGATGAAGGTGCAGTTTATAGAATACTTGGAGAGGCACTACTTAAACTTGGGAGAAAGGAAGAAGCAAAAGAAGCCTACAAAAAGGGAATCGAAACTGCTGAGCGTCACGGCCATCCAGGAATGGCAGCGGAGTTTGAAGAAACACTTGAGCTTATTGATTAAGCGGTATTACAATATACCAACTAATAGTAGAGGTAATACAAAAATGATAACCGTACCTAAACTTACCCTAGAGGATGCAAAAATCATTCTTGAAGGAGCGGAGAAGAAAGCAAAAGAGATAGGTGTTGATATGGATATTGCGGTTGTGGATGATGGAGGGAACTTACTAGCTTTTTATAGAATGGATAAGGCTAAGATAACAAGCATTGATGTTGCGATTAACAAAGCATTTACAGCGGCTGGTGCTAGAAAGGCTACACACGAATATGCGGAGATCGCAGGGGCAGGAGGTCCTGCCTTTGGTATCCATGTCAGTAACCGAGGAAGATTTATGATATTCGGCGGCGGGCTTCCAATTTTCGTAGATGGCCACATTGTAGGAGGGATAGGATGCAGTTCAGGCTCTGTGGAAGAGGACAGAATCGTAGCCCAGGCAGGAATTGATGCCCTTATGATACACTTGAAAAAGTATTAGAGGAAAAGTCAGGATTTAAGATAAGTATCTTAAAATTTATTATTCGGTTAGTTAATCAGCCTTGTTACATAATTACACTTACACTTTGGCACATTATAAATTTGTACTCCTAAAACCACCTGAGTCTACAAATTCACTTATATCCTTCTGGCAAACATACGGTAGATAAGAAGAAGAATGATTGAACCAGCAACGGCTATAACCAAGCTATGCAAATTCAAACCGGTAGCTTTACCAAACCCGAGAAGCGTTCCAATGTAACCGCCAACGACAGCCCCAATAATTCCTATAACAATTGTCACAATAATCCCTCCTGGATCTTTTCCAGGGATAATCAGCTTGGCAATAGCTCCTGCTATTAATCCTAATATTATCCAAGAAATGATTCCCATCATAGTCCTCCTTTCGCTTGAGTATATTGGATGATGACTACCTATCTAGTATTGTCTCATAAAGACGAAGTTATTGTCAATAAAAACTTTCTTACTTTATTGTTTTATAGATCTACTTCTTTTTAAGGAAGTTATGGAAAGATATTGAGACAAATAGCAATAGCGGTAATAAGTTTAGTATTTCTATCATAATTGTCCTGCTTATATTCATATATAATATTTACTTATGAAACCTAAGAGAATAGTTTCACTTTGTCCGAGTAATACAGAGATTCTTTTTGCTCTTGGCTTAGTTGAGAGCATCGTAGGAGTTGATAGTCACTCAGATTACCCTACTCAAGTAAAAGAACTGCCTAGAGTTGGACCGGATCTTAGAATCAATATGGAAAAGGTCAAAGCCTTAGAACCTGATTTAGTTGTTGCCTCCCTAACAGTCCCCGGCATGGAAAGAAATATCGAGGCTTTAGAAAAAACGAAACTCTCTTATATTATTCTTAACCCGCACAACATAGAAGAAATCATAGAAAATATCTTAATGCTCGGTGAGATTACAAACACGCTAGAAGAAGCGCAGAGACTAGTAGACGAAATAAAAAACACAGTAAATTCTATAAAACTTCAAGTACAAAAAATCCAATACAGGCTCAAATTGTATTGGGAATGGTGGCCTAAGCCCATTATCACAGCATGCCGGCATAGTTGGGTAAATGATATGAGCGAAATTGTTGGAGGAATGAATATCTTTTCCAATATTGAAAAAACAAGTTCAATAGTAGAAGATTCCGATATTCTTAGCTTAGATCCCGACATCCTACTTATATGCTGGTGCGGTGAAAAGATGCAAAATAGAATGAGTATAGACAAAATACTTACAAGACCTGGATGGGAAAATATAAAAGCCATAAAAGAAAAAAGGGTCTACTGCGTTCCTGAATCACTTTTCGGACGACCGGGCCCTAGAATTATAGATGGATTAAAATTACTTTCTCAGATTGTTCATCGTTCGACTGAGGCTCACGAACGTCCAGAGATATTTGGTAGATTTGAGATATAGATTCTTTTGGATTTTTAGCCACAGAGGACACAGAGAGAAAAAACAAAAATTTATTTTTTAAAATCTTTTCTCTATGATCTCCGTGCTCTCTGTGGCAAAGATAATCTTATGAACAAACCGAAGATCGAGCTTCACAAAATAGAAAAAAACAAAAATGGAATTACAATTTTAAAAGATATAAACCTTAAATTCTCCTCAGGAAAAAGACACATTCTCATAGGACCCTCTGGTGCAGGAAAGACAACCCTTCTGAGACTTTTAAATCGCATGGACGAGCCAACTTTTGGTGAGATTTTATATGAGGGAAGAAATATCAAAGATATTCCGGTCTTGGAGCTGAGACGTAGAATTGGAATGGTTTTCCAGATCCCTATAATATTTGATGGAAGCGTCAAAGACAACCTAACTGTTCCCTATCGTCTAAGAGTTATCCCAAGCCCTATAAAACAAGATGAATTAATAAAGATTTTAGAATTATCAGGACTTCAAAGCGATTTTCTTGAACGAAAGGCTTCTGAGCTTTCTGTAGGAGAAAAACAACGTCTTACTGTAGCAAGAGCCCTCATAAATAAACCTGATGTGCTTCTTCTAGATGAACCAACCTCCGCTTTAGACCACGCTGCTGGGATAAAGCTTCTTGAATCGATTAAGGAGTTAAATGAAGTCTTAGGGCTTACAATTATAATGGTTACGCATCAGCTTGAATATGCAAGTCTTTTGGGCGGCCGAATTATTCATCTAGTAAATGGAACTATAGTTAGAGAACAGGAAAGCGAAGATTTTTTCTTAAATTCGGAGATTATTTAAACGTAGGAGAAAACACATGGAAGGACTCAATTTTAACCTAATTGATATTAGCTACTTAGATTTAATAATAAGCCTTGGTTTGATTATAGTAGCTGCTGGAATTTCAAAATGGCAGGGTATGTATTTAGAAGGTGATTTAATAGTAGGAGCTGTCAGAACCTTCATACAGCTACTTGCAGTAGGATATATACTTAAATACATATTTGCTTTCGATCGTTGGTATCTAATTATATTCATAATTCTTATTATGATAATAATAGCATCTCTAACTGTGACACAAAGGCAGAAAAAAAGAACAATAGAACTTCCATTTATTGTCGGGTTCGCAATGACTGCAGGTTCTGGAATCACTGTTTTTGTTGTTACTCAAATACTTCTTCAAATTAAACCCTGGTATGAACCACATTATCTAATACCACTTGCAGGAATGGTAATAGGTAACAGCATGAATGGGTCAACACTGGCAATCGATAGGATTGATTCAGAGATAAAATCTAGAAAAATGGAGATTGAGGCCTATTTGGCACTCGGAGCGACGGCAAGACAAGCTGCAGGAGCCTCTATAAGAGCTGCTATGAGGGCGGCAATGATTCCAACTATTAATTCTATGATGGTTGTAGGTATTGTTGCTCTTCCTGGTATGATGACGGGTCAAATACTGTCTGGAACTTCACCGTTAATAGCTGTTAAGTACCAAATCATTATCATGTATATGATAGCTCTTTCTGTAGCTATTTCGTCATATCTCCTTACAAACATTAGATTTAATAGATACTTCACATCTGACCATCGCCTAAAAGAAGAGAGCTTATGAATAGGTATTGTATTATTTGTGAGTTAATTAATATTGCATAGGTTTTTTTTCTTTGGTATAATAAAAGACTAAATTTGATTTAAAACCAAGGAGGAGGTAAATAAAATGAAGAATGTAAAGACCGTAGCTTTATCTCTTATGGTCGTTTTTTCGTTAGTACTTTTACTAGCTGGTTCCGGCGTTGCACAAATGCAGGATATGGAGGGCAATGTTATTTGCGTTGAGGTAGATGAGAAAGGTAATACCGTTGCTAAGGAGCAATTTACTGAGTGTAAAGGGGCATTCGTCCTTGTAGGAAAAGATGGCAAGTTATACTCTGTTTCTGGAACTGAAGAACAAATGAAAATGATGGCAAAAACCCCTAAGAAAAAGGTTAGCGGACAAGTTAGTGGTAGTCAGAGGGCTTGGGTCATCTATGCAACACCAACAGATGTCCAGAAGGGCACAGAACAAACCGTAACAGGTAACATTGTTTGCTTGCTTCCTAGTTATGAGAAAGGAAACGTTACTCCGATGGTTGGAACTGGACCTTGTAACGAGGCTGTGCCGCATGCGCATGTTGTAACTACTGCGAGCGGACAGGTTTATATATTAAGTGGTTCTGAGGACGCAATTAGTAGCATAGAAAAGAGCCCTCAGAGAACAAATGTAACGCTAAGTGGAAAGGTTACAGGGAATCAGGGAGCTTGGATTCTTTATGTACAGTAAGCTATAGTTTGACTAACAATATTAAGAGGGTTTTAGTATCATCTAAAACCCTCTTTTTCATTACCTCTCAAATAGAGAGTTATTTGCTTTAGAAAGCGAATAAACATTTTTATTTTTTCCTGATACCAAGTTTCTTTATTAGAGATCGAAACAAACTTGGATTTATACCCAGAATTGAGGCATCACCTCCTTTACCCTATCAATTATTCAATTCGTCTCTTCTAAAATACTAAGGATATAGTTCTGTTCAATATCTTCTAGCGACCTTAAGCTAGAAGTATTTAGACTTGTATCCAAACCCAATATAGACTCATCGATTTGGATTGCAGTAATAGCAAATAGACCCTTAATTGTTTATAATAATTAAAATGTGTTAATACCATGGAGAATTCCCCATGATTGAGAAGCAGAGAATGACTGAATATGTAATGGATTTGATCAAGATAGACAGCCTATCTCGTAGAGAAAGAGAAGTTGGTCTTAAACTCAGGAAAGATATAGAGGAGATCGGGGCAAAATGTTTTTTTGACGATGCGGGCAAAATTGTTCAAGGAAACATCGGGAACCTTATTGCAAAGATAAGGGGTAATGAACCTGATTCTAACCCTATTTTACTGTCAGCACATATGGACACGGTAGAACCCGGCGAAGGAATTAAGCCACAGATAAAAGATGGAATAATAAAAAGTGATGGCACTACCATTCTTGGCAGTGACGATAAAAGCGGCTTAGCAATAATTGTCGAGGTTCTTAGAACGCTAAAAGAAAAAAATACCCCTCACGGTGATATAGAAATTGCCTTTACTATCTGTGAAGAAATAGGCCTTCTTGGAGCTAAGCATATTGATATATCTAATTTGAGATCAAAAGATGGAATTGTATTAGACAGTGGTTCTCCAAGCAGTTCCCCCGCTTCACTCGTAACAAAATGTCCCTCAGCTGAGAAACTTGAATTTATAGTACATGGGCTAGAAGCACATGCAGGTGTATGTCCCGAAAGAGGTATGAATGCAATTAAAATAGCAAGCGAGGCCATTGCCAATATGAAGCTCGGAAGAATTGACGCTGAGACAACTGCAAACATCGGCATAATAGAAGGCGGCCTTGCAATAAATATCGTTCCTAACTATGCTCACATCAAAGGAGAAGCAAGGAGCCACAGTGAGGAAAAACTTCGCGCACAGATAGAACACATGAGAAAATGTTTCCATGATGCTGTGGCACGTTATGAAATTACTTTAGAAGGAAGAACATACATTGCAAAGGTTGAAGAAACAATAGATAGAAGTTACGAAAAGATGGATGTCTCAAATGAATCAAAAGTTGTTAAACTTATCAATCAAGCCGTTAAAAACCTTGGGATTAATCTAAAGACTCGTGCTAGCGGAGGCGGTTGTGATGCAAATTACTTTAATAAAAAGGGGATTGAATGTGTAAACCTAGGAACTGGAATGAAAGAAATTCATACTGTAAACGAATATCTTGCATTAGAAGAATTCTACCAAGCTGCCGATATACTCCTTGAGACAATCAGATTAAATGCCCTGATAAGTCCTGCATCTCATTAAACCAGTTACACTAAGCATAGTAATGACTCTCACTTTATAATGCTAAATATTTCAATCTGTTAAGGAAAAATAAGGCGTAGTTATATTCCTAACTATTACTAAACATAATGTCTACCGAAAAAATGTACAGAAAAAAAAGAGCCTTAATTATTGTTGATCATGGAAGCTCATTTAAAGAAGCTAATGATATGCTCATAGAAATTGCTAACATGGTAAGACAAAGCTGCAAAGGAGAAATTGACATAGTTAAACATGCGCATATGGAGCTTGCTAAACCCACAATTTCAGAGGCTTTTAATGCTTCAGTTGCTGAGGGAGCGGAAGAGATTATAGTTCATCCATATTTCCTTTCCCCCGGAATGCATTCTAAAGAGGATATCCCTAATATGGTTAAAGAAGCCGCTAGAAAACATCCCCACATTACTTACACAATAACGGAGCCCCTAGGGATACATCCTAAAATCATTGATGTAGTTTTGGATAGGGTGGTAAAAGCAGATAGATGATCCTAGAAGTTGATCTAGTCTTTTACTCTTTTCAACCATCCTACAAAAACGTCATTTCCCTCAACCTTTACCTCATAAGCAGAAACCGAATGTCCACCCGGATGATCAGGAAGCCCAGTTCTCACATCAAATGTCCAGCCGTGCCATGGACAGGATACTACATAACCAGCTAGTTTACCTTCTCCAAGAGGCCCCCCCATATGTGGGCAAATATAGTTAATCGCATAGAATTCACCATTTGCATTGAAAAGCGCAATAGGCTTTTCGAAAGGGCCCATAACTAATTTCCCATGCCCGGAAGGGATTTCGCTAACTGTTGCTACCTTAACAAAACTAGGCTTAGGCACTGTCCCTACCCCTTTTAGAAATGCTAATAATTTTTCTATTGAATGTTTTTATTAATTCTCTCTATGATTTACACACTGGACAAATCCAAGTAGCGTCATTCTTTTCCGGATGTTTATCGTTACAAGGCGGGTTATATTTGTGAAAATTATTACATTCAAGTTCGTATGCCTCTTTTGAACCTGGGGCATTTTGATAAAAGAATTTAGTGGGGTTTTTTGCTTTAATACATTCATTGGTTTCATTACTCGTTAGGTGTTGCTGTATCCTTGTGTTTAAATCCGTATCAGATCTCCCACAGTAAACAGCCTCATTTTTATCCGTAAATAACACATAAGCGCCTGGCTTTGGAAGCACATGCTTCCTTATCGGAGGCGATGCGAGTGGGTAAGGTCCAAACATATGAATACCCCATTTATATATTTTGTTTTTATTATAGCATTATGACCCTGATTGTAAATGCAACTCTAAGATGTAATTAGGTTTTCTTATAAGGGATCTATGAACTAAAAATTCGATTTCTTGACCTCAGTTAATACAGAGATTATAACTATAAATAATGCAAACTTATAAAGTTATAATATTTGACCTCTTTGACACTATTGTTAACTTCAACCGCTCACTACTACCGGAAGCAGAACTTAACGGCTCTCAGATTAATTCAACTAGCGCAGCCGTTTATAAGTTATTTAAGAAATATTATGAGCACGTTACTTTTGACGATTTTTACTCTGCCTTTCTGAAAAGCTATGAAGAGTTTGAAGAAATGAAAAAAAAAGAAAATTTAGAATTTCACAACAAAGAAAGATTCAAGTTGATGCTAGATAAATTGAACATTAACACAAACTCAGATTCAAACAGACTAGTTGAGGAAATGGTTCTATGTCACATGGGAAAGATTGCAGGTGCTATGGAATTTCCTGAAGAGAACAGGAACACCCTTAACATGCTAAGAAATAGATATAGGCTGGCATTAATCTCAAATCTTGATCATGCTCCAACTGCTTACAAGATCCTAGATAAATTTGGTATAAGAAATTTGTTTGAGAAGATTCTCATCTCAATAGAGGTGGGGATTAGAAAACCGAACCCTGATATTTTTCTAGAGGCTTTTATTTATCTAAAAATAAAACCCAATGAAGCAATATTTGTTGGAGATAATTTTGAAGCCGATGTTATAGGATCAAAGAATGTTGGAATGGACGCTATTTGGGTTAATAAAGGTAATGAGAAAAATAGGCATGAAATCACTAGTCCCGACTACGAAGTTACTAAATTTACGGAGATAACAAATATCCTTTAAAATGAAAAACCCTGCAGCAAACTGCAGGGTATCAGCATACAAACGGACATTCGCTTCTGTCATTGCGAGGAGCCCTTCGGCGGAGTTTACCCTGAGCGAAGCCGAAGGACTCAGGATAAACTCCGTGACGAAGCAATCTAAAGACGAGATTGATTCAATCTGTTCGCAATGACAACACGGAAACATCATTACAATGACGATAGAAACCCTATAGCAAGCTATATATAATTAGCAAGTTTAAAAACCAAATATGCATAGAATGATGTAACGAACTCATTTTTAGGTATACTTATACTTGCTTTAGATGGCTAATTAATACCTCTTGTTAATAATTCAGCAATTTGAAACACCTGAATATAATCCTCTCATTATTTATATATGATTAACGACTCTCCACAAGAAAGCATAGATTTGTCTTCACTTAGAATTGAACGGGATAGGCCCCCATCCCGAAAGCGTTATTTTCGCCCTTTGATCTGGGGGTTAATTTTTGGAATTCCACTATGTTTAGTGATCCTTTTCACTATAGGTCCCTTCTCTCTTCTAACCCCAGAAGTCTCAACAGCTAGGGCGATTGTTGTGTCCCCTTCTCAAGCAGCAACAGTACTTACTGCTTCTGGCTACATAGTAGCCAGAAGCAAGGCTGAAATTTCCCCTAAATCAGTCGGACGCATAGCTTGGATTAATCTTGAGGAGGGCCAGAGAGTTAGAAAAGGAGAACTTGTAGCTCGACTGGAAAACGAAGAGCTTCAGGCAGAGAAAACAAAGGCTCTCGCCAATCTAGAGAATGCTCGGAGGGAATTAGCGAGGCAGAAGTCGCTTTTTACCAAAGGTATAACTACTGAGCAAACCCTAGACAATGCTGAGACAGAGGTTGAAGTTTTTGAGGCTCAGCTTAAAAACGTTGAGGAACAAATCCGTAATACGGAAATCTATGCTCCAATTGATGGGGTTGTAACAGTCAAAAAGGCTTTTTTGGGAGAGACTGTGACCCCACAAGGCTTTGGGGGTGCTGGCTCCGCTGGAGCCACCTTTGCGGTTATCGTTGACCTCAACTCTCTCGAGATGGAAGCGGATATCAACGAGCAAAACTTAGGAAAGCTAAGCCTTGGTATGCCGGCTGAGGTAATACTTGATGCCTATCCGGATTACCTATATAACGCGCGGCTTCGCCAGATTGTACCTACCGCTGACCGACAAAAAGGATCAATCAAGGTAAAGGTGGAGCTTCTCACCAAGGACGAAAGGGTTCTCCCTGAAATGTCGTGTCGGGTCAATTTCCAGAACTCAGAAGGTCTTCTAGATACAGACGGGAAACAAAAAGTAATGATTCCCTTGTCTTCAGTTGTTGAAAACAATGGGAAAAAGGGGGTTTTCCTTGTTGAGCAGGATACGGCGCAGTTTCGACCGGTTGCACTTGGTTATACAATTGGCTCCCAGGTAGAGGTGAAAGAGGGACTCATAGGAGGAGAGGAACTCGTCGTTGAGGTCGACACTATTCATTTAAAGGATGGACAAAATATTAGGAGGAAAAGCGAGTAGGAGATTTCAATGACTAACCCACTCATTATAGTTGAAAATATTGTTAAGAAGTATCACCGTGGCGCTGAGGAGCTTACAGTTTTAAACAGCCTCAACTTCACGGTACACGAAGGAGAGTTCGTAGCGCTTATGGGACCATCCGGTTCAGGTAAAACCACACTCCTTAATCTGATTGCCGGGATTGACCGCCCTAATTCAGGGTATATATTTGTTGGAAAAGATGAAATCTCCGCTCTGAGCGAGGACAAACTTGCCGAGTGGCGCAGTCGACACATCGGGTTCATTTTTCAGACATACAACTTGATTCCGGTTCTAACCGCCTTTGAGAATGTAGAGCTTCCCCTATTACTTACTCCACTCGGAAAGTCGGAGCGACGAAAACATGTGGAGATAGCACTGTCTATTGTGGGATTGGCAGATCGTATGTCTCACTACCCACGTCAGCTTTCTGGTGGCCAGGAACAGCGGGTTGCTATTGCCCGAGCGATTGTGACGGATCCCACCCTCCTCATGGCTGACGAGCCAACCGGTGATCTGGATGCCAAGAGTGCCGAGGAGGTGCTCATTCTTTTGGAACGTTTAAACAGTGAATTTAAGAAGACGATCATCATAGTGACACACGATCCAAAGGCCGCAGCACGAGCCAGTCGGCTAGTCCGTTTGGAAAAGGGGATCTTAAAAGAAGACATCCCTACGGAAAGCCTCGATTCGGCCAGATTTGCCGAGGCAGCCAGTGTTTTCGTAGAGGCTAGGCCGAAATGAAATTACTCCCACTCATATTAAAGAACGTATTTCGTAAGAAAGCGCGGGCGATTTTGACGATTGGCTCCATTATTCTTCCCCTTTTAGTTATCTGTCTAATGGGCACCTTTCTTCGCCTACTCGACAGGCCTGATCCGGCAGAGACCCGTGGTATGTTTCGTATAGTAACACGGCACAAAGTGGGACTTGCAAGCCCTTTGCCCATGAGCTATGCAGAAAAGATTCAGCAATTAGATGGTGCGTTTGCAGTAACCAAATTTAATTGGTTTGGTGGCAAATACATTGACAACAGTGCTAGGAATTTTTTCGCTCGTTTTGCTGTGGAACCTGAGACCCTAGTGCAGGTCTTTGATGATGCTACTATTACTCAAGGCTCTGCTACTGATTGGTTTAACGATCGGGCTGGCTCTCTTGTAGGAGAAGACCTGATGAAGAAATTTGGCTGGAGAATAGGCGATCAGATTGTTCTAATTGGGGATATCTATCCTGTTACTATCCAGCTTACCATTAGGGCGGTCTACCAATTACCCGATGGAGATTCGGATGCACTCTTTTTTAACAGGGAATATCTGGAAGAAGCGCTTCCAAGCTTCCAGGGAAAGGTCGGGACAATCTGGACAAAGTGCAGGGATGGAGCAGCAGCCACCAGACTGAGTGACGAAATTGACCAGATGTTTGAGAACTCTCCTTACCCGACCAAAACCGAGACTGAGAAGGCCTTCCAGATGGGCTTTGTTTCCATGCTTGGCAATGTAAAGCTCTTAATCACATCCTTAGGAACCATCGTTGTCTTTGTCATCCTTTTGATCGCTGCAAACACCATGGCACTCTCGGCCCGTGAACGTATTAGAGAGATTGCTTTGCTACGCACGTTGGGCTTCAGTCGGGTTACGATTCTGATGCTGACCCTGGGGGAAAGCCTTATGCTGGCGCTTTTTGGAGGCATCCTCGGCTTAGGGCTATTTGTTGTAGGCTTTAGACCACTCAAGGCTAGTTTGATCAACACCCCTCTTTCTGGCTTTGCAACCGCCATGACCCTTTTTCCCGAAGTGCTCTTGCTTGGTTTAGTAATTACAATTTTCGTCGGTCTTTTCTCAGGACTTGTTCCAGCAATTCAAGCTAGTATGCGCCCCATCACAGAAGGACTTAGACACATAGGCTAATAAAATGGCTATCCCTCTCAAATACAACGTCCGGAATCTCTTTGTTCGTAAAATCACAACGGGCTTGACTGTTTTGGGCATTGGCCTTGTAGTAGCGGTCTTCCTATCCGTCATGTCACTTTCTGAGGGCTTAGCTCGTGTCTTCAAGGCATCCGGCTCGACAAGAAACGTTTTAGTTCTTCGCCAAAATTCTCAATCGGAGGTTCAATCAGGCATTTCCCGTAACCAGGTTCCTCTTATCCTCACTCTCCCTGGGATTGAGAAAAATATAGATGGAAACCCCCTAGCCTCTTCAGAACTAGTCGTTATGCTCAACTTGAAAAAGATTGACGGGGGTGCCTCGAACGTAACGCTCAGGGGAATTTCAGAAAAGAGTCCACTTCTAAGACCGCAATTCAAACTGATTGAAGGACGTATGTTCAGCCCAGGTCTCTCAGAGGTCATAGTGTCTAGGAGTATCTCGGAACGTTTCAAAAATTGTCGTCTAGGAGACACCATTCACTTTGGTGTTTACAAATGGAAGGTAGTTGGAATCTTTGACGCCGGTGGAACTGCGCCTGACAGTGAAATCTGGACAGATGTGGAAGGGGCCATGAATAGCTTCAAGAGACCGAGTTACTCATCGGTTCTTGTTCGAACAACAGATAAGGCTTCTCGAGATCAGTTTATCGCAGCCCTAGCCGGCGATCCCCGTCTCGCTCTCGAAGGGAAGGTAGAACGTGTCTACTATGACGAACAGACTTCAACCGCTGCCCCCATTAAGTTCTTCGGAATTTTCATAGGAGTCATAATGGCCATCGGAGCGGGTTTCGGCGCTATGAATACGATGTACGCTGCTGTTTCTACTCGCACAAAGGAAATTGCCATGCTGCGCGTCCTTGGCTTTTCACGCTTGGCTATCTTAACCTCGTTTATCGTTGAGGCACTTTGTCTGGCCCTATTAGGAGGCCTTCTCGGATGTCTATTAGGGATACTTACTGTCGAATTGGCACTTTCAGGAGTGACCGGCACAACCAATTTTACTACCTTCTCCGAAGTTGTTTTTGCATTTCGTTTAACACCTAAAATTCTTCTTACTGGAATTATCCTGTCACTATTTATAGGCCTATTTGGCGGTATATTGCCGGCTACACAGGCAGCGTTTACTAAAATTATCCTGGCTCTTCGGCAGATAGAGTAGATCCTGCAATTTACAAATGAAGAACCCTGCGGCAAGCTGCGGGGTATCAGCCTTAAAACAGACATTCCTTCTGTCATTGCGAGAAGCCCTGAGCAAGTCGAAGGGGATGAAGCAATCTCATTGAGATTCCTCACGGAGCCTGTACAGAGCCAATGCGAAGTATTCGGAATGACACTTTGTGTCAGATTGCTTCACGGAGCCTGCACTGAACACATTCGCTTCGCTCAGGATAAACTCCGTGACTGAGGAGTGTGACCACGAGCTGTCATCTCGAACCCTGTCCTGAGTTAAACGAAGGAGCACGTGAGAGATCTAGATTCCTCACTATGTTCGGAATGACAAGAAAAAGAATATTTGCAATGACACTCGATTACAGTGGAAACCGTATTAAGCTACAGGGAATTATCAAGTTAAACCACTAAGAAAATTATTAGCTCCTATTCTAATTCAGGAAAATGCTAGAGATTAACTTAAATAACTTTTCTCTCGAAACTAAAAGGAATTGGGAAAGAAACCCCATGTAAATCATGTAGAATAATAATATGAAAGTTCTGGTTCTAAGACACGTTCTACATGAACACCTCGGAACACTTGCTGAAGCACTTATTGCAAACAATATTACTTATGAGTATGTAAATTTCTATGAGAATGAAAATCCAGACGTTTCGTTAAACGATATAAGTGGGCTGATTATTCTAGGTGGCCCGATGAACGTTTATGAAACTGATCAATATCTATTTTTGGAAATGGAAGATAGACTAATCAAGCAGGCGATAGAAAGAGATGTTCCAATTCTAGGTATATGTCTTGGTGCACAACTAATCGCAAAGGCACTGGGAGCTAAGGTTATAAAGAATGAAGAGAAAGAAATAGGATGGTATCCACTTAAAATCACCCAAGAAGGAAGTAAAGATAAGCTATTTAGACATTGCTATACTGAAGAAATTGTTTTTCAGTGGCATGGAGACACATTTGAAATTCCTGAAGGTGGAGTTCATCTAGCAGAGTCTTCTATGTGTACAAACCAAGCCTTTAGATATAGGGATAATGTATATGGCTTACAGTTTCACATAGAGGTTACACCAGAGATGATTTTAGAATGGCTGAATGTGCCAGAAAATCAAAAAGAGATCCTGTCTTTAAAAGAGAAGATCAATCCAGAACTTATTAAAACTGAAATTCCCAGATTTATAGGTCGTCTTAATTCTCTAGCGGAGAATGTTTTTCGAGAGTTTTGTGGAATCGTTCATAGGTATATTTATCGTGGGAAACTGAGGCGTCCTTTAGACCGTTTCTATCTTTAACTTCTTTTCCTGCTTTAAAAAGCAGGGCCTCCGTTAGGGCTCTTTTTTCTGCTAAGATTCTTTTTACGGCTTTATAAATCTTTATGAGCGGATAAGGGCTTAGAGGCTGTCCGAGAATCAGTTCTACTGCCCCCTTTACCGTATATTACGCTTTCACTTTATGCCCTGGAAACGGAGAGGGGGGCTCTTCCTTAAGAGAGCGCCACCCCCCATTGCGTATCTTCTAAGCATTAAGAAACTCTAACCACTGTCCCGCAGTCGCTCGCACTATCACCAGTAGTGTGGTTGCCGCCGTCGCGGAAGTCACCAGTCGTGTAAGCGCCGCCATTCAGCGTATCATCCACTTTGTCGCCGCAGACTATATCATCGCCGTCGCCATCTGTATCATACCCTGATTAGTCTTGCTTGTTCAGTTGAGGTGTCGTCGTACCTTTATTTGTCCATGATGGCCTGTATTGACCTTGGTTATTCAGGGGCGTTTCTTTTCTCCCATGCCGGTGTTCTGATTTGACATGTGAGTTTGAGTCCGTGCATTTCGGGGATGTGCGTGTGCTTGTTTAATTGTTTGTGAGTGTGTATGTTATTTTGCCTATACCTGAATGCTCCATCTCGAAATAACCTGCATCTAGACAGGCTTCCAAACATTCTTCACACGGAGCCCCTGTCGCGCAATCATCGCCCGAACCCGTATCACATCCGTACGACGTGTCAGTGATTGCTGCCTTTATGACCACCAGGTCTCCATCACACACGATGATCGCCGCCGCAGGGCCAGAAATTCCGGTAGCATATGTCCTTATTGTTGAAATCAACAACAGGGCCACGGCTAAAATCACAAACAAGCTTAATACCTTAATGTATCTCATTTTTGTCCCTCCTTTTTGTTGGGTTTGTAACTACTTATACAACAATACTACAAAAAATAGTCA
>Ga0209642_10001555_pt1 | contig 15282 bp, 10 predicted proteins | sample RifCSP19_2_FD_184025 | JGI IMG/M metagenome (GOLD analysis project Ga0209642, IMG submission 184025) | Soil microbial communities from Rifle, Colorado - Rifle CSP2_sed 19_2 (SPAdes) (version 2) | ecosystem: Environmental > Terrestrial > Deep subsurface > Rock core/Sediment | place: Rifle... | reverse complement strand
GATCGCCGTGGCCCCCGCACCGACGCCCGCGCCGACCCCGGCCCCCACGCCCGCACCGACGCCCGCGCCGACCCCGGCCCCCACGCCCGCACCGACGCCCGCGCCGACCCCGGCCCCCACGCCCGCCACCACGGCCACCCCCGATGTGGGCGGCGGCTTTGTCGCCGGCGTCATCGCACCCGATTCCAACGGCATCTCCGGCGGAGGCCAGACGCAGGGTGGTCCTGGTATGGACGGTGGACTCCCTGAGGCGCCCGTCGGCGATGTCTCGACGTCCGTCCTCGGACCGGGTGACGCGCCCGGAGGCGAAGGACCGCCGGTGCAAGGGATCGCCCTCCTGGCCGCGCGCCTGCCCGGCTTCGGCAGCGAAGAGTGGTTGCTTCTCGCCTCCCGCAGCGCGGCCATCTCCGCGGCAGGCTCAGCGGCCGTGGCCATGGCCCTCTTCACGTTCAAGCGGCGCCGCCGCGAAGAGGACGAGGACCTACGGGAGCGGCGCGACGCGGATCGGTCGAGCAACGACCATACCCGGCCGGCAACAGGCTTCGACGCCGCGAGCCAGGAGATGGCCCTGCCCCGCTGGCGCCGCCCCTCCCTCGCCGCGGCCCGCAGGTCCGATCCCGGCACCAGCCTCGCCCCGCTCCATTCGGAGCGGCTCACCTTCGATCGGGCCTTCGTGGCGCCTGGCGACGATCTCGAGCGGCGCAGGATCCGTTACCGCATGGTCCGCCTGACCGACGCGCCGGACGAACTCCGTGGCGCCGAGATCGGGCGCCTCGATGAGGACGACGAGGTCGAGCTGCTGGAGCGCTCCGGCCTCTACTGGCAGGTGCGCACGCCGCTGGGCCAGGTCGGCTGGGTCCACAAGATGACGCTGGGCGACCTCGTCGCTCCGGACCCGACGAGCTTCGCCCCCGGCGCCGAGGACATCGACGACGACGTGCGGACGGCTTTCGGGGAACTCCAGCTGCGCCGGATCTTCGAGCCGGAGCCGATCCTGGGCGGTGAGGGCCTCGCCGCCCGCTTCCTGCGTGAGCGGGGCATCCACTAACCAGAGCCCGGCGCTCGCCCGTCGCCGTCAGCCGGCGCGCACGACGAGGATGTGCTGGTGCACGATGTTGGGCACGAAACCGTGCGGATAGCCGTACGGGCGCAGCCGCGTGCCGGCCTGATACCAGACCAGGTCGCCCTTCGGCACGAGGCCCACGGCCTCGGCACGCGCGGCCAGGTCCGCCCCGGTAAAGCGGTAGCGGCCGTCCTGGTAGGCGTCGCGGACGATGATCGTCGCGTACCGCCGGGGCCGCAGGACGCGCCGAAGCTCGGCGAAGACGGCGCCCATCCGCTCCAGGTACTCCTCGTACGTGGAGCTGTTGGCGAGGTCGGCCGGTGAGTCGGTGACCATCGCGTAGTCGGTGCGCCGGTTGGCGTGCGTCTCGGCCAGCGGGCCACCGGCCATGGTCAGCTTCAGCTGAGGGTTGTAGGGCGGATCGGTGGCCACGAAGTCGACCGACGTTTCGGGCAGCGCCGCCAGGAGCCCGACCGCGTCGCCGACCTCCAGCCGGCAACCCGAGGGGTCGAAACGGCGCGGGCCGCCGGGGTCGGAGGGCCCGAGGTCGGCCAGCTCGGGGCCAAGGCCGCCGCGCTCGTCGAGCGCCGCGCGCACCACCTCGTCGTAGACCTGTGCCCAGCGCGGCTCGAGCTCGAAGCCCAGGGCCCTGCGGGGCGTTCGGCAGATGGCGGCACCCAGCAGTGTCCCGCCCACGCCGGCGAACGGGTCGAGCACGAGTTCGCCGCCGACCGTGAAGAACTCGATCAGGCGGGCCATCAGCCGCGGCGGCTTGTTGGCGCCGTGCGCCTTGCGCGCCGCGTGGCCCAGCTCGGACGGGTAGGCCGTCGTCCAGAGCGATTTCGTGAAGTAGAGCCAGGCTTCACCGCCCAGCTCGTTGAGGCGGTTGCTCGGGTGGATCGCGGGCCTAGGGTCGGACACGGGCGCAGTATCGCCCAGGCGCCTGGCGTGGGCCCGCAGCATCCGGCTTCGGACGCGTATCCTGTGCCGATGGCCTTCGTCGGCAGGGATCGGGAGCTCGCACGCCTCGCCGCCGGTCTCGAACGGGCGGCCGATCGCCGCCCGGGCCGCCTCGCGCTCACCGGACCGACCGGCATCGGCATCTCGCGCCTCGTGACCGAGCTGGAGGTCCGCCTGGCGGACCTGCCCGACGTGATCGTCGCCCGCGGTACCGCCCACGAGCCCCTCGGCGGCGTGCCCTACGCGCCGCTCGCGGCGGCGCTCGAGCCCGTCCTGGCGCGGCTGCCCGATGAACGCCTGGCGGCCGTCGTGGGACCGGCCGGCACGGAGGTCGCCGCGCTCCTGCCCGGGCTGGCCGAGCGCCTCGAGAGCCTCGGCGTCGTACCGGAAGCGCCGCTGCGCTCGTCCCCCGACCAGCAGGCCAGCCGCCTCGCCGAGGGGATCCTGGGCACCCTCGAGCGGCTGGCCGGGCAAGGCGTCGTGCTGCTCGCCCTCGAGGACCTCCACTGGGCCGATCCCGGCACGCGGCGTTTCGTCGAGACCGTGCTCCGCATCGGGCGCGGCCTCCCTGTCTGCCTGGTCCTGGCCTACCGCCCCGACGAGATCCACCGCCGCCACCCGATGAGCGGCCTGGCCACAGCGATCGAGACGGATGGCAGCGTGGAGCGCCTGAACGTCGGGCCGCTGGAGCGGCACGAGATCGTGCGCTTGCTCGAGGCGTTGCTCGGCGAGCGGCCGTCCGGTGCCTTCGTGGCTGCCGTGGTCGAGGGCAGCGGCGGCAACCCGCTCATCGCCGAGCAGCTCGTCGCCGCCCAGGTCCACGAGGGGATCCGGCTCTCCGACCCCTTCGACGACATCGTGCGGGCCCGTCTGGCTACCCTCAGCGTGGGCGCCGCGCGCTGCCTGCGCCTGCTCGCCGCCGCGCGACGCCCGTTGCCGGTGGATACGATCCTCGCGGTCGACCTGCCGGACGGCCGGTTGTCCAAGGCATCGCTCGCCGAGGCCATCGCCTGCGGTCTGGCGACCGAGTCCACCTCGCGGGACGAACAGCGCACCATGGCCATCCTCCACGAACGTCACGCGGAGGCGATCGAGGCGCTCGGGTTGCCGGCCGAACGCCAGCCCGTCCACGATGCGCTCGCCCGGACTCTTTCCGGTGCGCCGGCCGAACAGGCGTGGCACCTGGAGGCGGCGATGCGCTTCGCCGCCGCCCGGAACGCACACCTTGCGGCCGGGACCGCGGCGGAGCGGCTCGACCCCGGCGGCACAACGCTCCTGCACTACCAGCGGGCCCTGGAGCTCGTGGACGCGCGCGAGCCGCGTGTCCCCGCGCTGGCCATCTCCACGCCGGAGCTGCTCGCCCGAGCCGCCGATGCCGCATTCGCCGACGACAACGCCAGCCGCGCCGCCGGCCTCGCCCAGCAGGCGATCACCGAGCTGGCCGGCGCGTCGGCCGTGGCCGACGCCGCGCGACGCGGCGATCACGCCCGCCGCGACCTCCAGGTCGAGGTGGGGCTGCTGTACCTGCGCCTCGGCCAGTACCGTTCCGCGGCCGGCGACCACGTGGGCGCGCAGCACGCGCTCGAGACGGCGGCCCAGCTCATCCCCGACGAGCCGACGCCCGAGCGGGCACGCGCCCTGGGGTCGCTCGCCCAGCTGCTCATGCTCGACGGCCGCTTCCCCGAGAGCGCCGCCCTGGCGGAGCAGGCGCGGTCCACGGCCGCCGGCGCCGGGGAGACCGCCGACGCGGAGCTGGGCCACGCGACGTGCACGCTGGGCGTCGACCTTGGTTACGGCGGCGAGATCGACCGTGCGCTGGCCGTCCTCGAGGATGCGGCAGCGATCGCCCGTCGGGCGGGGCGGCTCGATGACCTCATGCGGACGTACGCCAACCGCACCCACCTGCTGGAGCTCGACGCGCGTGGCGAAGCCGCCCTGGCCGTCGTCCAGGAAGGCATCGCGGAGGCGCGCCGGTGGGGCCAAGAGGCGGCCTACGGCGCCTTCCTGCGCGGCAACGCCGCCGACATCCTGTTCAAGCTCGGACGCTGGGCAGAGTCCGAGGCGGAATGCCGGGCGGCTCTCGAGTGGAGCCCGAGCCGCCTCGCCTGGAGCCCGCTGCTGGCGCTGGGCGCCGTCCTCGTCGAGTCCCGTGGCGACGAGGAGGCGAGCCGCCTGGTGGGCCAGATCCTCCTCCAGCTCGAGGCCGTCCCCGAGGGCCAGTGGTCGGCGACGGTGCAGCGCAACGCCGTCAGCTTCGCACTCTGGCGCGACGACATCGCGGACGCCGAGCGCGTCGCGCGGCGTGGCTGGGAGCGCGTCCTCCAGACGGACGACCGCCGCCAGGTCGCGCTGGCCGCCTCGACCACGGCCGAGGTCTGTGCCGCCGTCGCCGACGCCGCTCGCTCGCGGCGCGACATGGGCGCCGTGGCTGCGGCCGGCGAGCTTGCCGCGTCGGTCGTGGCCGAGGCCGAGCGTCGGACGGGCGGCGACGTCATGCCGGCCGGGCTCGGTTCGACGCGGGAGGCCCGGCTCCACGTCGCGACCGCTCGCGCGCACCACTCCCGGCTACGCGGCCGCGCGGACCCCGCCGACTGGGCCGCCGTCGCCGAGGGCTGGCTCGAGCTGCACGTCCCGTACTCGGCCGCCAGGGCGCGCTGGTGGGAGGCCGCCGCCGCCCTCCAGGCGCGTGACCAGCGGCCGCGGGCCAAGGATGCGCTACGCGCGGCCTGGGAGCTGGCGGCGGCGCTGCCCGCACGGCCGCTCCTGCGCGAGCTGGCGCGGCTGGCGCAGCGGGGGCGGATCTCCCTGCCGGAGGCCGGGACCGAGGCTCGGGTGCGGCCCGCAATCGTGGCGGTCGGACCCGGGCGTCCCTCCGACGCGGTGGCCCGTCCGGCGTTCTTCTTCGGGGCGCCCGAGGCGGCCGACGCGACGCAGCTCAGCCTCGACGCCACCGGGCGCTGGCCGGTCGAGCTGTCCGGGGAGGAGACGGCGCCGACGACGATCGTCGAGGCCCTGGCCGGGCTGCCGGCGGCCGGCGCGTGGAGCGGCGTTGGCGCGCCGCTCGTGGCCTTCCCCACGAGCGCCACCGGGCGTGCCATCAGCGAGCGCCTGCTGCCCATCGAGCCGCCGCCGCCGCGCGACCCCTTCAACCTCAGCCCGCGCGAGTACGAGGTGCTGGCCATCATCGCCGAGGGGCGCACCAACCGCGAGATCGCCGAGCGGCTCTTCATCAGCGAGCGAACCGTAGCCGTGCACGTGCGCAACATCCTGGCCAAGCTCGGCGTGTCGGGCCGCGTCGAGGCGACCAGCGTGGCCATCCGGCTGGGGCTCGTACCCGGCGTGGCGCCGAGGGCGGGTCGATAGGAGGCAGCAGCCAGGACACGCGGGCCGGTGCGCGCCCTGCTCGCCAGCGCGCTGCGTGCTGAACGATCGGCAACAAGGGCGGACATGGTCGCCGTGCGCGACACTATCCGCATGTACACACGCAGACCGCGCCCCCGGCGCGCCCTCACCGTCATCGTCGCGATCGCCGTCGTTGCCCTTCTTGCCGCCTGCGGTGGCGCGACGGCGGCCACGCCTACCCCCGTGACCGGTACGCCCATCCCGGGCGAGGTCATCGAGCTGGAGCTGACCGGCGCCCTCAAGATCGAGCAGGCTGGCCAGCAGGTCGCGTCGATCACGGTGAAGAAGGGCGAGACGTACACCTTCCGCATCAAGAACACGGCCGGCTACGACCACGACTTCCACGTCGCGACGGACGAGGAGCTGAAGGGCGGCGGGCACGAGCACATGGCCGGCGTGTTGCCGTTCTCGAGCGGCACGAAGGAGTTCACGTACACCTTCGACGCTGACGGCCCGCTGGCCTTCGGGTGCACCCTCCCCGGCCACTACTCCGTGATGAAGGGCACCTTCACGATCGTACCGTGACCGACGCGGTCTGCTACCGGGATGCCTACGCCCGATCCGTCGAGGCCGCCGTCACCGCGGTCGAGACCGGCGACGATGGGCGCACGCTCGTCACGCTGGACCGGACCGTCTTCTACCCCGGCGGCGGCGGCCAGCCCGCGGACAGCGGCACGATCGTCCGGGCGGACGGGACGACCTGGACCGTCCTCGGCGCCCGCAAGTCGGGCGGGGGGATCGTCCACCTCCTCGACGCGGTCGAGGGACCGGCGGTGGGCGACGCGGTCACGGCCACCATCGACTGGGAGCGCCGCCACCTTTTGATGCGCACCCACACCGCGCTGCACACGCTGTGCGGCGTGGTCTGGCGCGACTACAGGGCGCTCGTCACCGGGGGCAACATGGAGCCCGGCGCCGGGCGCATGGACTTCGAGTTCGAGACGATGTCCGGCGAGCTCGTGGGCGAGATCGAGGCCAGGGTGAACGCCGAGCTGGCGGCCGAGCGCGAGGTGCGCGTGAAGATCCTGCCGCGCGACGAGGCCTTCGCCATCCCCGACCTGATCCGGACCAAGATCAACCTTCTGCCCGAGGGCATCACCGAGGTGCGCACGATCGAGATCGTGGGGCTCGACCTCCAGGCCGACGGCGGGACCCATGTCGCCAACACACGCGAGGTCGGCCAGATTCGCGTCACCGGCTACGAGAGCAAGGGCCGGATCAACAAGCGCATCCGGATCGAGCTCCAAGGTCCTGCCTGAGGCGGCCGGCGCCGGCACGGGCGCCGACTGACCGATGCCGGGGCAGGTTCGAGTGGGCAGGACTCAACGCTCCCGTTCGTCACGCCGGCGGCACCGACGACGCGTTGGCTGTTCCCGAATGGCTGGTGCGCGGCGTGCCGAGATCGCGCGGGAGCCGGTACCCAGGTACCGGCAGCGTCCGCCGTTCGGGTCATGGCCCCGCGCCGGGGTGGCCCGTACCGTCAGGCCGCCGGGGTGTTGCCGCATCGGGGCTTCCGTCGGCATCCGAATCTGAACGAGGGAGCGCACCCCGACGTGAATGTCCCGCGAGCCCAGCCGCGGATCGCCACGATCGGCGTCCGCGGTCTCATCCGCGGCATGACGGGAACCCAGCGCGTCGGGATCCTGACGATCGTGCTTGTCGTGAGCGCGCTCGTTATCTCGGTCCTCGAGCTGCCTCGGGGCGCCCCACGCTCGCTCCCGTTTCCGGTCCCCTGGCCCCTGGTAGCGCTGGCCTTCTTCATCGTCGAAGCCAGGGTCGTTCACCTGCACATCGGACGCAGCGCGCACTCGTTCTCGATGGCCGAGATCCCGATCCTCTTCGGCCTCTTCTTCCTCGAACCGATGTCGTTCATCATCGCGCGGATGCTCGGCGGCGGCTTCGCACTCGCGTTCGTGCGCCGCCAGCGGTCCGTGAAGCTGGCGTTCAACCTCGCCCAGTTCCTGTTCGGCTCGGTGGTGGCCATCGGAATCATCCACGTCCTCGCCGCGGGACGCACCGGCTTCGGTCCGCTCGAGTGGGGGGCCGCGTACCTCGCGACGACTGCGGAGAACGTGGTCAGCGTGTCCGCGATCGCGACCGCGATCTCACTCGCCGAGGGCAAGGCCCAGCTCCACCGGATCCCGGAGATGCTGCGCACGGGCCTGTTCATCGCGCTCGCGAACGCGAGCCTCGCCCTGCTCGCCATCGTCATCCTTCAGTACGAGCCGATTGCCTCGATCCTTCTCGCCGTCCCGGTCGGCGTCGCCTTCGTCTCCTATCGTGCGTATGTCGGGCAGCGCCAGCAGACCGAGGGGCTGGAGATGCTGCACGAGTCGACGCGCATCCTCCAGCGCAGCCCCCAGGTGGAGCGCGCGGTGGCGGAGCTCCTCCAGCATGCCCGGACGATGTTCAGGGCCGATGTCGCGGAACTCACGCTGCTCCCGGCGCGCGAAGGCGACGAGCTCCTGAGAACGACCAGCCGAAGCGACGCCGAGGGGGGGTCGATGGTGCCCGTGGGGACAACCGTCGACGACCCGCTCCTCCTCCGGGCGATGGATGAACGCCGGTCACTCCTCGTGACGGTCGCGGACCCGGCGTCCGCGCCACGGTTCCGGAACGCCATGGTGGCCCCGCTCGTCGGCGAGAACCGGCTGATCGGGACGCTCGTAGTCGCGAACCGCCTGAGCGATATCAGCACGTTCGACGCATCCGACCTTCGCCTGTTCGAGACGCTCGCCAGCCACATTGCGATCTCCCTCGAGAACGGACAGCTGGAGCAGTCGCTCCATCGGCTTGCCGAGCTGAAGGAGGAGCTGCACCACCAGGCGAACCACGACCCGCTGACCGGACTGGCCAACCGTGCGCTGTTCGGACAGGCGGTCAGCGAACGGTTGGCGGCGAGCGGTCCAGCGGAGCTGGTCCCCGTCGTGCTGTTCCTCGACCTCGACGACTTCAAGCTCGTCAACGATACGATGGGGCACCCGGTCGGAGACGCGTTGCTGCGCGCGGTCGGTCAGCGGATCACGGCGAGCGTGCGGGCAGAAGACGTCGCTGCCCGGCTCGGCGGCGACGAGTTCGCCGTTCTGCTCGAGGATCGTGCTGACCTCGTCGGCGCACGTCGAACGGCCGAACGGCTCATGGCCGCTATCGACGAGCCGTTCGTCCTCGATACGTCGATCGTCTCGGTCCACGCGAGCCTCGGGATCGCCGCCGGTCGGCGAGGCCGCGCCTCGGCCGATGAGCTGATGCTGAACGCCGACGTCGCGATGTACGTCGCGAAGGCGAGCGGCAAGGGCCGTGTCGTGCTGTTCGAGCCCAACATGGCGGCCGCTCTCTCGCAGCGACGCGACATGTCGGCGAAGCTCAAGCGAGCCGTCGTCGATGATCAGCTCGTCCTTCATTTCCAGCCGGTGTTCGACCTGGAGACGGAGCAGATCGTCGGCGCAGAGGCTCTGGTGCGCTGGAACGACCCGCACCGAGGCCTGCTCGAACCGCTCGAGTTCATCGGCCTCGCGGAGCAGTCGAACCTGATCCTGGATGTCGGACGCTGGGTGCTCCGGGCGTCACTCGAGCAGCTGGATGCCTGGCAGGAACTCGGGGAGCCGTTCCGGTCCTGGTGGCTGAGCGTGAACGTGTCGCCGAGGCAGCTCGAGCAGGCCGACTTCGTCGACGACATCAGGCTGCTCCTGGAGGCGAGCGGGATCGCACCGGGTCGGTTGGCCCTTGAGGTGACCGAGTCCGGCCTCATCCCCAACGCCCGGGAGTCCAGCGACAAGCTCCAAGCGCTTAGGAAGCTGGGCGTTCATCTGATGATCGACGACTTCGGGACGGGCTACTCATCCCTGGGCTACCTCCAACGGTTCCCGGTCGACGGGCTCAAGATCGCCCGCGAGTTCGTCGACATCGCTGCCGATCGGCCGCACGGCTGGGGCCTGGCTGCCGCCATCATCGCCATGGCCAACACCCTCGGCCTCGACGTGGTCGCGGAGGGGGTCGAGGAGGAGGCGCAGCTCCAGAGGCTCCAGGAGCTCGGCTGCCGACGGGCGCAGGGGTTCCTGCTCGCCCGGCCGATGCCCGCGAGCGACCTCGAGGCACGGTTCCCGCACGGTCGCCGCACCTCGGGCGAGGACGGCCTCACCGCAGGAGCTGCCTGACCCGGCAACAGCCTGGCGCCCCCGCCGAATGGGCTGTGCACCGGTGCACCGACCGGTACCATCGTCGGGCTGGCCGCCCGCACGCCCGGCCCTAGCCTCTGGGTCACATGAGGCGACGACGACCGTCGCCCGCGTGATCGGTCTGAAGTACGGCAAACCCGTCGAGAGGCGGGGACGCAAAGCCAGGGATCCTCGGGCTCAACGCCAAGGACCGCCCGGCTGCCAGGAACCGCATCAGCACCGCACTCGAAGGGAGTGGGTTTGATGTGGCAGGATCGGCCGCCCGCGGTACGTGCAGGCTCCCCTTTCCCACGTGCTGTCGCGCCGGGCTCATCGCCGTCTGTGACCGGGCGCGGAGCAGCAGGTCCCGTCCGCCAGCTGGCCGGACGGTGACGAGATGACCATCTCGTTCGGCTGGAGCCTCGACCTCACCGGCACGTCGCGCCGGCTGGCGGGCATCCTGACCGTTGGGTTCCTCGGCGCTGCCCTCGTCCTCCCGGGGTCCGCCCTCGCCGCCGGCCCGTACGATCCGGTGACCGACGTCAACTCCATGTACAACACCACGACATACACCGGTGTCCGCGCCTGGTGGGCCGCCGGGTACACCGGCGCCGGTGTCGACGTCGCGGTCATCGACACGGGCGTCAGCCCGGTCGAGGGCCTCGCTACCGCCGGCAAGATCATCTACGGCCCGGACCTCTCACTCGAGTCCCAGGCGTCGAACCTCACGAACCTCGACACGAACGGGCACGGGACATTCATGGCCGGCATCATCGCCGGCCGGGGTAGCAACGCCCAACCCGGGACCTATGCGACCGACATGGCCGACTTCCTCGGCGTGGCCCCCGACGCGCGGATCGTCAGCCTCAAGGTCGGCGTCGCCGACGGGGGCGTGGACGTCTCCCAGGTCATCGCCGCGATCGACTGGGTCGTCCAGCACAGGACCGACAACGGGATGAACATCCGGGTCCTCAACCTGTCCTATGGGAGCGACAGCGCGCAGGCCTACGGGGTCGACCCGCTCTCGTACGCGGTCGAGCAGGCGTGGAAGGCCGGCATCTTCGTCGTCACGGCCACCGGCAATGCCGGCTACGCATTCAAGAACGGGACGCTCACGAATCCGGCGTATGACCCGAAGATCTTTGCGGTCGGGGCCTCGGATTCGATGGGTACCATGACGACCAGCGACGACACGGTCCCGGCGTTCTCTTCAACCGGAAGCAACTCACGGACCCCCGACGTCGTCGCCCCGGGCACGCACATCGTCAGTCTTCGCGTACCCGGGTCGTACATCGACCAGCAACACGGCACGACGGGGTATGTCACGGACACGCTCTTCCGCGGCAGCGGCACGAGCGAGGCGGCGGCATTCCTGTCCGGCGCGGCCGCGCTCGCGATCCAGCAGCGCCCCGCGATCACGCCGGATGTCCTCAAGAAGCTCTTCCTGGACAACGCCAGATTGCTCAACGGGCTCTCGGCCAACAAGCAGGGCTCCGGTGAAGTCGAGATGGCGAGGATGCTCGGCGCGCCGGCCTACAACGCGCCGAACGCATGGCGCAGGATCGCATGGTCCAGCGGCACGGGCTCGCTCGAGCTCGCCCGCGGCACCGACCACGTGTCCGACGACGGCGTCGCCCTGACCGGGGAGATCGACATCTTCGGGCACGACTTCGACTCGGCCGCCATGGCCACCCTCGAAGCGGCCGGCAACAGCTGGTCCGGCGGCACTTGGAACGGCAACTCCTGGTCGGGCAACAGCTGGTCGGGCAACAGCTGGTCGGGCAACAGCTGGTCGGGCAACAGCTGGTCGGGCAACAGCTGGTCGGGCAACAGCTGGTCGGGCAACAGCTGGTCGGGCAACAGCTGGTCTACGGGGAGCTGGAACTGATGGGCCCGCAGCAGGGCTGGAGCCTCGACGTCATCGGGCCTGACGACTGACCCAGCCGCCTCGCGTCGACCTACCTACCCGGGAAGCCGGCCTTCGGGCCGGCTTCCTGACTTTCTGGTTGGTCGATACGCCGCCCGACGCGCCGTTGCGGGGGATGGCGCCGGCGTGGCCCCTCGTGCTGCCCTTCGCCAGCGGGAACGTGGCCTAACCAGCCAGAAGGCCCCTGCGCCGCAGCTCGGCCGCCAGCTCATCCAGGGAGTCGAGCGCGACGTCGGCGCCGGCGGCCAGCAGCTCGTCCGCGCCCGCGGCGCCCGTCGGCACGGCCACGCCCGTCATGCCGACGGCGCGGCAGGCGAGGAAGTCCCAGACCGCGTCGCCCACGTACCAGCAGCGCTCCGGCGGCGTGCCCATTCGCTCCGCGGCGAGCAACAGCAGGTCCGGCGCGGGCTTGGCGTGCTCGACGTGCTCGCCGTCCACGATCGGCGGTCGGTGCGGCAGGCGCAGGGCGTCCACCGAGGCCATCACCTGGGCGCCCAGGCTCGAGGTCGCGATCGCGAACGGCAACGGCCCGTCGAGCAGCGCCTGGAGCAGCTCGGCCGCGCCGGGCAGCGGGTGGGGGTCGTGGTTGAGCGCGCTGAAGAGGGCACCGGCCCTCCGGTCGACGCGTGCGATCACGTCCTCCGCCAGCCGGTGCCCAGCGGCCCGGCTCACCTCGCGGGCGAGGCGCTTGCCGTCGGACCCGATGAGAGCCGCGATCCGGTCGCGGTCCGCGGCGATGCCGATCTCCGCGAAGGCCGCCTGCCAGCCCTCGACGCGCCGCCCGACAGTATCGACGAGGGTACCGTCGAGATCGAAGAGCAGGGCGCCCGGCAGCGGCAGCGCGGCGAGGTCGTCCGTCGTCACGCGGGGAATGTAGCGGCGGCGACCCCTTCCCGCCGACGCGCCGGGTGGCTACCCTCAAAGGCGTGACCGCAACCTCGACCGTCGTCGTCAGCCGCGGCCTGATTCTCGGTACGCTGTTGGCTTGCGGCGCCGGGCTGGGCGGCTCGTGGGCCGCGGACGCCCTGGTGGCGAACGTTGATGGGGAGCTGGCCCACACGTTCGCGGTCCTCGCAGCCGGCTTCGTCATCGGCGGCGTCGGCGGCGCCTTCGGACGTGGGCTCGTGGGGTTGCTTGCGCTCTGGGTCGGGGTGATCGGCGCCGGCCTCCTCGGCTACGGCCTCGAGCCGCCCGAGATCGACCTCGTGGTCCTCGTGGACCCCGTGATCGTCGCCCTCGCCATCACCGGGGCGGGCTACATCATCGGCCGAATCGTCGACCCGATCTGGGACGGCCGCCCGACGTGAGCCGCGCGTGAGGCGCCACCGCTAGCCGCGCAGGCGCCGGTAGGTCCGCTCGCTGCGACGGGCGACGCGCAGGATCACGACGAGCCGTCGCTCGTCGTCGATCAGGTAGACGAGCCGCGATCCCCGAGCCGCACACGCCAGAAGTCCGACCCAACGAGCGTCGCCGCCCCCGGCGGACGGGGATCCAGGGCCAGGGCGAGGATGGGGCCTCGAAGACGGGCGGCATCGTCGGGCCGCAGACGGCTGAACTCGCGCTGGGCCGCCGGGGCGATCTCCACGCGGTGGCGAGGCGGCTCCCTGGTCACGCCCCCTGACCGGGCTCGTCGCCGTACGTCCCGCGCAGCTCGGCGGCCGCACGGCTCAGGAACTCCTCGACCGCCACGCCCCCGTCGCGTTCGTACTCCGCGAGTGCGTCCGCGGCCGCCTGGCGGTCCTCCTCGTCCTCGCGGCGCTCGAGCCAGTCCCGGAGCGCGGCCTCGACGATCTCGCGCACGGTCAGGTCACTTCGCGCCGCCTCCACCTTGATGGCGCGGTAGAGCTCGGCATCGGCGAGGTCCAGGGTGATCTTCACGTCGGCATGATACCCGCCAACCCAGCTATCCAGCAAGCTGGCTAACCAGCTCCTCCGGCGAGGTCGTCGGCTTCTCGCAGGCGAAGCCACGGCAGACGTAGGCGGTGGCGCGGCCGTGGAGCTGCGGCCGGTCGTGGAGCAGCGGCACGGCCGACGAACCCGACGCGGCCGGAGATGCGAGCGCGACCACGACCCCCGGCCGGAAGCGCTCGCGCACGACAGCCAGCAATGCGGCCGTCGCAGCGTCGTCCGGCTCCCCGATGACCGCCACCTCGTCGATGGGGTACGCCGCGAGGTCGTGCGCGACGAGCCACTGGGCGAAGCCGGTGGGGTAGCGGCCGGCCAGTGGGGCGACCGCGGCAACGGCCGATTCCGCCGCCGCGCGATAGCGCCCCTCCCCGGTCAAGGCGGCCAGGCGCAGGAGGACCGTGGCCGCCATGGCGCCGCCGCTCGGCAGCGCGTTGTCCTGGAGCCCCTTGGGGCGTGCGATCAGGGCCTCGTGGTCGTCGGCGGTGTCGAACCAGCCCCCGGCCGGGTCGGTGAAGTGGCCGAGGATCATCTCACCCAGCTCGCGGGCGGCGACGAACCAGCGATCGTGGAAGGTCCCTTGGTAGAGCGCGAGCAGGCCTTCGGCCAGGTCGGCGTGATCCTCCAGCACCGCCGCGGCCAGGGCACGGCCGTCCTTCCAGGAGCGCCGCAGCCGGCCATCCGGGCCGCGGAGCGCATCCAGCAGGAACCCGGCGGCGCGCTCCGCGGCTGCCCGATAGTCGTCTCGCCCAAAGGCCGAGGCCGCCTCCGCCAGCGCGGCCAGCGTGAGCCCGTTCCAGGCCGCGATGACCTTGCCGTCTCGGGCGGGCTGGGGCCGCTCGCGGCGGCGGGCGAGGAGGCGGCGTCGGGCCTCCCGCAGTCGTGACTCCAGGCCCTCGTCGGGGCGCACGCGGCGCAGGATCGTGCGCCCCTCCCAGTTGCCACGCTCGGTCACGTCGTAGGCGTCGGCGAAGAGCGGCGCGGCGGCGCCGAGCACCTCGGCCACCTCGGCTGCGGTCCAGACGTAGGTCGCTCCCTCTTCGCCCCCTGTGTCGGCGTCCTGGCTGGCCGCGAAGCCGCCCTCGGGCGTGGCCATCTCGCGCAGCAGGTAATCGAGCGTCTCCTCGACGACCTCGCGGTAGCGCCCCTCCCCGGTGACCTGCCACGCGTGGAGGTAGACGCGGGCGAGCTGGGCGTTGTCGTAGAGCATCTTCTCGAAGTGCGGCACGAGCCACTCGGCGTCCGTGGCGTAGCGGGCGAAGCCTCCGCCCAGCTGGTCGTAGATGCCGCCCGCGGCCATCGCGTCGAGCGTGCGCTGCGCCATGGCCAGGGCCTGTGCGTCGCCCGAGCGCACGGAGCGGCGCAACAGGTGCTCGATGGTCATCGGCGCGGGGAACTTCGGGGCTCCGCCGAAGCCGCCGTGGACGGGGTCGAAGCCCTCGGCCAGGGCCTTGGTCGCCTCATCGAGCAGACCCGGGGCGATCGACGGCGCCTGGGTCGAGCTGAAGAGCGGGCGCCCTTCCGGACCGACCAGGCTGGAGGCCGGGGCCTCCTGAGCCCGCTGTCCGGTCTCGTGGACCTGCTGGGCCTGGGCGCGCAGGGCGCCGGTGAGTCGATCGGCCACCGCCTCGGCTCGCGCTCGGTCGTCGCGCCAGACTCCGGCGATGCTCGCGAGCACCTGGCGGAAGGAGGGCATCCCGTGGCGCGGGGTGTCGGGGAAGTACGTGCCGCCGTAGAACGGTCGCCCGTCCGGGGTGAGGAAGACGCTCATCGGCCAGCCCCCGCTCCCGGTGAGGGCCTGGACCGCGTCCATGTAGATCGCGTCGAGGTCAGGCCGCTCCTCGCGGTCCATCTTGATGGCCACGAAGTCG
>Ga0209642_10001550_pt1 | contig 15297 bp, 11 predicted proteins | sample RifCSP19_2_FD_184025 | JGI IMG/M metagenome (GOLD analysis project Ga0209642, IMG submission 184025) | Soil microbial communities from Rifle, Colorado - Rifle CSP2_sed 19_2 (SPAdes) (version 2) | ecosystem: Environmental > Terrestrial > Deep subsurface > Rock core/Sediment | place: Rifle... | reverse complement strand
TGGGTGACACTCCGCCGGTTGAGATCGTGCGGCAGGCGATGATTTTCGCCGCCCAGGCTCCATATGCCGATTCTGACCAGGAATTGTTGAGCCGGCTGGCGATCGCCTTGCAGACCTGGAATCCCGCCCTGGAAGCGCCCGTACCATGAGAGACGAGCGGGGCCACTGGTATCTGCTGACGGGTCTTGTGCTCGGTGTAGTCCTGGGACTGACCTACGCCTGGTTAATTTCTCCCCGGGAATATACCGACAACTCGCCAGCTTCGTTGCGAGCCAATTTCAAAGACCAATACCGCGCCATGATCGCTGCCGCCTATGTCGCCAATGGCAACCTGCCGCGCGCCAGAGATCGCCTGGATTTGTTGAAAGACGAGGATGTTGCGCGCGCCCTGGCGGAACAGGCACAGCGCAGTCTGGCCGAAGGGGATTCTCTCAGTGAAGCACAGGCCTTGGGATTGTTATCTGTAGCCTTGGGGCAGGGAGCGCCCACGGCGTTTTCCCCAGTTACTCCAAATACTATCCTGGTGACCGAAAGTCCACCTTCGGCCACTCTCCCTGCCCCTGCCACGGCTACTGGGATCTCTCTAGTGATGACCCCAACCGTTCAGACTCATGAGCCTAGCGCCTCATCAACGACGCTCAATCAGACTCCTGCCGTGACCCGGACGCTCCTTTCAACGGGGACACCACTGCCAACACGCACTCCAACAATAACGCCTGGTTCACCGTTTTTGTTGCAGAACCAAACATTCGTTTGCGATCAAGATCTATCCGATCCATTGATCCAGGTGGTGATACAAGACTCGACTGGCCAAGAACTCTCCAGGGTGGAGGTGGTTGTCACCTGGGAGGGAGGTGAAGATCATTTCTTCACCGGTTTGAAACCCGAGTTGGGTCAAGGCTATGCCGATTTCACCATGACGCCCGGTGTCGTCTATACTCTGCAATTAGCCGGAGGTGGGCAGGTGATCCCTGACCTGTATCCCGCCGAGTGTGCAGCTGAGAGTGGGGATCGGTACTGGGGTTCCTGGCTCCTGGTGTTTGCCCGACCCTGAGTTCGGCCTGTTTTCGGACAAATATTCCTCGAATTAGGTTCATTTTACCCTGGCAATGTCCCCCGGAAACTGGTAAAGTTAAGTTCAAGTGGTGTTTTCGCTTAATTTGGGAAAGGAGACAACCATGAAGATCGTTTTAGATCGACGCGCGTGTAATTGCTGGGAGCCAGCCTGTGAAACGCATTTTGGTTGGCATTTCTTGCGAGAAGAGATCACCCCTGTGGATTGCACGGTTGAGATCACAGACGACGGCCAATCTGAAACCACATTCCTGATCCTGGATCGCGATGGCCTTGATAAAACGCTGGTGGTCAGCGCGGAGAATTGGGCTGAGGCGTACGATTCGTGGCGCCTGGCGTGGGAACTCCAGCAATCCACAATAACTTGAATTTATGCCTGAATTCGATCTTGCCCTGTTGCAGGCCGCGCTGTCGGAACTAGCCCCGCGCGGTCGCACTGCTCTGCTGCCTGCCCTACACGCCGCACAATCGATCTATGGATACCTCCCTGAGCCGGTCGCGGCGGAAGTCAGCCATGCTTTAGGCGTACCTCTGGCTGACGTGTACGGCGTGATCGATTTTTATGCCATGTTCTACAAAGAGCCGGTGGGCAAGACTATCGTACGGGTGTGCGGCGACCCAGCGTGCGCCATGGCGGGGAGTGACACTGTGCTAAATGCGGTCAGCCAGCACCTGGGCGTTTCGCTGGATGAGGTCACCGCAGATGGTGCTTTCAGCGTGGAGCGCGCTCCCTGTCTTGGTATGTGCGAGCACGCGCCTGCTGTCCTGGTGGGGGAAAGGCCGATCGGGCGGGCCGAGCCGGCGCAAGCCCCCCAAATCTGCCAGTCGATCGGCGAGACTCCCCATGGCCTGGTTGGGGGAGACATCCGTCTTCTGACGGCTAACTGCGGAAGGAGCCGCCCGACAGTCCTGGAAGAATACGTCGCGCACGGCGGTTATATCGGGTTGAGAAAAGCCTTAAAGATGAAACCTGAAGCCGTGATCGCTGAGGTGAAAGCGTCTGGATTGGTTGGTCGGGGCGGCGCCGCTTTCCCAACTGGAATCAAGTGGGAAGGAGCAGCGGTGGCCCCCGGACAGCCCAAATACATGGTTTGCAACGCCGACGAGTCAGAACCTGGGACATTTAAAGACCGGGTATTGATGGAAGAAGACCCTCATCGGGTACTGGAAGGGATGATCATCGCTGCCTACGCGATCGGCATTCACCAGGGTTACATTTACATTCGCGGAGAATACCCATATGCTTACCAGGTGATGCATCGAGCTGTGAAAGAAGCCAGGGCTGCTCGCTACCTGGGGGAGGATATTCTCGGGTGTGGCTTCGATTTTGATCTCGAGCTGCGCTTAGGGGCGGGAGCCTATATCTGCGGTGAAGAGACCGCTCTGTTTGAGTCGATCGAGGGCAAGCGCGGTTTCCCGAGGATGAAGCCACCTTTCCCCACTACGGTTGGTTTGTTCGGCAAGCCGACTGCCATTAACAACGTTGAGACCTTATGTAACGTGCCCTGGATCATCGCTGAGAACGCGGAGGAGTACCGCCGCTTCGGCACGGAGAAGTCACCGGGCACCAAGCTGTTCTGTGTCTCTGGGGACGTGGCCCGGCCGGGTGTGTACGAGGTGCCTTTCGGCATCACCCTGCGCCATCTATTGTTCGACCTGGCGGGAGGGATGCGGGCGGATCACTCACTGGGCGCGGTGCTCTTCGGCGGTGCGGCAGGAGCCTTTACCACTGAGAAGGACCTGGACATCAGGCTATCGTTCGAGGACTTACGCGCGGCCGGTCTTCCCCTGGGGTCAGGCGTGGTGATGGTCTGCGTGACGTGCTGGCGCGGCTGGCCCGCTTTTTCGCTCACGAGTCGTGCGGCAAATGCTACCCTTGCCAGTTGGGTACACAACGCCAATATGAGATCCTGGCGCGCATCGCTCAAGGAAATATCCTGTCTGGCGACGCTGAACGTCTGGCGGATGTGGGCTGGACGATGACTGACGCTTCTCTGTGTGGCCTGGGGCAGACCGCCGCCTCGGCCGTGCTCAGCGCCATGAAACTGTGGCCGGGGCTCTTCCAAGAATAAAATACGAACGAGGAAAGATGAAAGATGATTGACGAAGGGTCTGCCCTTAGCCAGGGTTTGAGCGCAAGGAAGGAGCAGTGAAGATCTGAATGCTGAAGGCGGATAGTTAATAAAGGAATGTGGATGTTATGTCTGATGATGTGACGCTGACTATCGACGACCATTCTGTGACAGTTCCGGCAGGGATGACGATCTTAAAGGCCGCGGAAACCCTTGGTGAACATATCCCTACCATTTGCTTCCATGCGGCCTGTACCTCCAACGGGCTGTGCCGCATGTGCGTCGTCGAAGTGGAGGGGGCGCGCGTGCTCTCCCCCGCTTGTGTGGCGCAGGTCGGTGAGGGGATGGTTGTCCACACACGCAGCGCACGCGTCGAGCGCAGCCGCCGGACGATCCTGGAGCTGCTCGACTCGGCTGTCGACCTGTCCGAAGCGTCGGAAATCCAGATCATGCTGGAGGATTACGCCGCCGACCAGGAGCGCTTCCCCGGCGCCGAACCACGCGCCGTCCCGCTGTTGGACGACAACCCAATGTACCTGCGCGACTACGCCAAGTGCGTCTTGTGCTGGCGGTGCGTGCAGGTATGCGCCGAAGACGCCCAGTATACCTTCGCCATCAACTTCACCGGCCGCGGCTTCGAAACGCAGATCGGCACCTTTTTCGACAAGCCTATGCCCGAGACGACCTGTGTCTTCTGTGGGCAGTGCGTCGGCGTTTGCCCGACCGGCGCGCTGAAACCCAAACGCGAGTGGCTGCTGGAGCAGGGGATGACGCCGGACGAAATCATGCAGGTAACACGCACCGAGAGAAAAAGGAAGAGGCGTGAAGCGTAAAACGTGAAACTTGAAATTCACGTATCACGCAGGACGCTTCCCGAATCGGAGGTCTTAATGGTTAAACCGGATCGAATTGTTGCCACCACCTGTCCTTATTGTGGTGTGGGTTGTAATTTGGAATTGCATATCAATAATGATTACATTTACAAGGTAACTTCGCCGTTCGAGTCAGTGGTGAATCACGGCAACCTGTGCGTGAAAGGGCGCTTCGGTTACGATTTCATTTACAGCCCAAAGCGAGTGACGACCCCGCTAATCCGCAAGACGCCCCAACTGCCCGGCCAGCGCACCCAGGCCTTCGATCTGGCGGATTGGCGCGCCGTCTCTTGGGATGAAGCCCTCGATACCGTCGCCGACCGCCTGGTGGAGATTTACTGGCGCGACGGTCCAGACGCAATGGCAGTCTACTGCTGCGCCAAAGCCACCAACGAGGACAACTACCTTCTGCAGAAGCTTTACCGCGCCCTGTTCCGCACGAACAATATCGACCACTGCACCCGCCTGTGCCATGCCGGATCGGTGGTCGCGCTGCAGATGGCGATCGGCTCCTCGGCGATGAGCAACACCGCCGCCGAAGTGATCGACAACGACGTCTTTATCGTTACCGGATCGAACACAGCCGAAACTCACCCGATTATCGCTCTCCAGATGAAGGCTGCGGTCGAAAAATACGGCGCAAAACTGATCGTCGTCGACCCGCGGCGTATCGAGATGGTCAACTACGCCGCGCTGTGGCTGCCCGAAAAGCCCGGCACCGATGTGCCCGTGTTCTCGGCCATGGCGCACGTGATCATTAAAGAAAAACTGTACAACGAGCAGTTCATCCGGGAGCGCACGGAAGGTTTTGAAGAGTTCGCTAAATCGATGGAGAAGTTCACGCCGGAGTACGCCGAGGCGATCTCTGGTGTCGATCGGGATCTGATCATCCAGGCAGCCCGCATGTATGCCGCGGCGGAGAACGCCGCCATCTACTGGGCGCTGGGAATCCCCGAGCACTCTCACGGCACAGATAACGCTATGAGCCTGATTCACCTGGCTTTATTGACGGGTCATATCGGGCGGAAAGGCACCGGCCTGAATCCCCTGCGCGGGCAGAACAACGTGCAGGGCGCATCCGACTCCGGAGCGATGCCCTGGCATTATCCGGGTTATATGCCGGTAGACGACCCGGCCTACGCTGCAATGTGGGAGCGCGCCTGGAACGTAGAGCCGGGCGGGCTTAGCCTGGAGCGCGGCTTGACCACTACCGAGATTCTGAGCGCTGTCGGCCCGAGTGGGGTGCGCAGCCTGTACATCATGGGCGAGAACCCGATGATGTCCGAACCAAATCTCAACCACACTCGCCACCAGATGGAGCAGCTGGAATTCCTGGTAGCCCAGGACCTGTTTATTAATGAGTCGGGCGCCTTTGCGGATGTCTTCCTGCCAGCCGCCTCCTGGGCAGAAAAAGACGGCACCTTTACCAATACCGACCGCCGTGTGCAGCGCGTGCGCCAGGCGATCGCCCCGCGCGGCCAGGCCAGGCCGGACTGGGAGTTGCTGTGCGACTTAGCCCGGCGCATCGAAGCCCGCCTGGGACGACCGACCTCGGCAGGTTGGGATTACACCCATCCATCCGAAGTGCTGGAGGAGATGGGAGTCGTCGTGTCTGAATATGCCGGTGTCAAGTATCAGCGCATCGAAAAGGAAGGCTTACAGACCCCAGTATGGGACGATCAACATCCGGGGACGCCGTTCCTGTTCAATGAGAGCTTCCCACGCGGGCGCGGTAAGTTCCATCCCCTGGAGTATCACCCAGCAGTGGAGATGCCCGACGACGAGTATCCCTTTATCCTCACTACCGGTCGTGTGCTGGAACACTGGCATGGTGGGTCGCTGACGCGCAACTCCAAGCTGGACGACCTGTATCCCGAAGCGCTGGTGGAATTGAATCCGGCCGACGCGGCGCGCCTGGGCGTCGCCGACGGTCAAACGGTGCGCGTCTCCTCCCGGCGCGGCTCGATCGTCTTGCGCGCCACGGTCACTCATAAGACGACCATGGGCGTGGTTTTCATCCCCTTCCACTTCTCCGAAGCCGCGGCTAACCTGCTGACCATAGACGCCCTCGACCCGCAGGCGAAGATCCCCGAGTACAAGGCCTGCGCAGTGCGGGTTACCCCCGCTCGCGAGGCGGAGTTGGCCCGGCCCGAGGCGCAGCAGGCCAGGGGGAGATATTAGGTCGGATCGGGCTATGCACCCATAGAACGCATTGTTCGTTTGAAAGGAGAGATTTAAGAATCGAGAGTTGAATCGAACGGTCGGTCTTTTTGGATAAACTAGGAAGTTTGAACAGTTTTAAAGGTTGTAAAACCAATAATCTTACCGGTTGAAAGGAGAAATAAACCATGAACCCGCAAGGCACCCTAGATCGCCTCGACCAATTAATCCAGTCCCGCTCGATCCTTTGCCATCCGTTCTATGTCGCCTGGCAGCGGGGTGAGCTGACTGCCGACCAGCTGGCGACCTACGCCCAGGTGTATTATCCCCACGTAGCGTCTTTTCCGCGCTATCTGGAAGCGGCGATCGACTCTGCTGACGATCCTGTTATACGCGCTGAACTCGAGCGCAACCTGGCCGATGAAAGAATGGTGCCCAAAGCACACAACGAATTGTGGCTGGATTTCGCCGAAGGCCTGGGCCTGGACCGGGCCAAAGTGGCCACCACCGCTTGGCATCCGGCAGCGGAAGCCATCGTGCATGCTTTCGGTCGCTTGACCGGGGACGGGAGTGCAGGGGCTCTGGCAGCGCTTTACGCCTATGAATCCCAGCAGCCTGAAGTATCACAGGAGAAGATGGCTGGCTTGCGCAGGGACTACGGCGTAGAAAACCCAAAGGGGCTGGCTTACTTTGAAGTCCATGCTGAAGCGGACATCCACCACCGGGAGGGCGAGCGCCGGGCCCTTTTGCGCTGCCTGGAGGATGGCGCCTCCGCGCAGGCGGTCCTCGAGTCGGCTGGCGAAGCCTTGGAGGCTTATTGGGGCTTGCTGGACGGCGTGTGCGCCGAAGCGGGTATCTCGCTTTCGGATTGAATTGACCGGATGATTGGAGAGTCCGACAGGCGTTTTCAATTATCAGATGGGCGCTCGCTCGGGTATTGCGAACTGGGCGATCCCCAACTGCAAGGCAGTTTTCTACCCGGAGGATGGGCACTTATCGATCATCGTCGATCACGCCAGCGAGATTCTCTTCTGCTTTGTGTCTTGAAGACATCTGAAAACGCTCGATTTTTCAGCACGGCTGGTGTAGGACAAGATGCCATCTTGTCCTACGTTTTTTGTCCCAACCGCCAGTCTAAGGCTGTATAGCGATGTGCCACTTTGTTATTGCGCACGGCAATCCCAATCGCTCGGCGGCTGCCGACTAACACGCACAGCTTTTGGGCGCGGGTGATGGCGGTATACAGCAAGTTGCGCTGCAGCATCATATAATGCGCTGTCAACAGGGGGATGACCACGGCCGGAAATTCTGAGCCTTGAGATTTATGAACTGAAATCGCGTAGGCCAGCATGAGCTGGTCGGCTTCACTCCAGTCATACGTAACTCGACGGCCGTCGAAATCCACTTCCAGGATGTGTTCAAATAAATCCACCCGATTCACCCGGCCGATGTCGCCGTTGAAGACGTCTTTATCGTAATTGTTCTGGGTCTGCATGACCCGGTCTCCCTGGCGGAAGGTCTGTCCGAAGAGCACCTTTTCAGGCTTTTTCGATGTGGGCGGGTTGAGCGCGGACTGGAGCAATTCGTTGAGGGCGGTCACGCCGGCCGGGCCGCGGTACATCGGAGAAAGTACCTGCACCTGCTCCGGGTGCAGCCCAAAGCGGGCCGGGATGCGCTGGCAGACGACGTCCCGCACCCAGTTGGCGGCCTCTTCGTTGGTTTCGGCAGGGAATAAAAAGAAATCACCCGGCACATCACTGGTATCAGCGGCTCCGGCTGAAGGGAAGACCGGCATCTGGCCCTGGTTAATGCGGTGGGCATTGGTGATGATGTGCGAGCCGGCCGCCTGGCGGAAGATTACGCCCAGGCGGGTGACTGGAGCGATCCCGCTGGCGATCACATCACGCAGCACATCTCCTGCCCCAACCGAGGGCAGCTGGTCAACATCCCCAACTAGCAACAGGTGGCAGCCCGGCTGCAACGCCTTGAGCAGGTGATTAGCCAGGGACAGATCGAGCATGGAGGCCTCGTCGATCACCAGCAAGTCAACCGGCAGAGGGTTCTCGGCGTTGTGCTTAAAGCCTTCTTTGGGCGAGAAACCTAACAGGCGATGGATGGTGCTGGCGGGCCGCCCAGTGGCCTCGGACAGGCACTTGGCAGCCCGGCCGGTCGGCGAGGCCAAGGCGCAGGCCTTGCGCGCCGACTCCAGGACGGCGATCAGCGCCCTGAGGGCCGTGGTTTTGCCGGTGCCAGGGCCGCCGGTAAGCACGCTGACCGGGTGGCTGAGCGCGGTGCGGATGGCGGACTGCTGCTCTGGGGAAAGCTCAGTGTCCAAGCCGACAAAGGCGGGCGGCAAGTCGCTCAAGCGCGAGGGCAGGGCATATGCCAGGCCTTGCAGGCGTTCGGCCACGCCGGTCTCACTGTAATACAGCGGCGTCAGGTAAATCACCGGCTGGCGGTACTCGTCGCTCGCTTCGCTGATTGTGGGAGGCGATCCAGAGCCGGGGGAAGTCTGACGGGCCTCGAGCAGGAAGGGCAGCCGGTCTGGACGGATGCGTTCGTCCTTTGCCAGCCGTTCCAGGGCGGGGGGAAGCAGCTCGGGGTTGACGCCAAGAAGTTCGCTGGCCTGATCGATCAGCGCCTGCTGGGGGGTGTAGACATGACCTTCATTGGTCATTTCATTGAGCACAAAGACCACCCCGGCTTCGATGCGCGAGGGATGGTCCGGCAGCAATCCCAGGTCCTGGGCGAGGCGGTCGGCGGTTTTAAAGCCCACCCCAAAGATGTCGCGCGCCAGGCGGTAGGGATCGCTTTGTACCACATCCAGCGATTGGTCGCCATATTGTTTGAAGATCTTGATCGCCAGGTTGGTGCTCACGCCATGGCTGTGCAAGAAGAGCATGATCTCCTTGACCTGTTTTTGTTCTTCCCAGGCGTGGACGATCAGGCGCGAGCGCTTGGGACCAATGTCGGGCACTTCCAGCAGGCGCGCCGGATGGCTTTCAATCACCTCCAGGGTTTCTGCGCCAAAGCGTGCCACGATGCGCTCCGCTAGGTGCGGTCCAATACCTTTGATCAGCCCAGAACCCAGGTAACGGCGGATGCCCGCCACCGTGGCGGGCAAGGCTTGTTCGCAAGTTTCGGATTGGAATTGTAAACCGTGCTGGGGGTGATTGACCCATTTACCGCTCAGGCGCAGGTGCTCCCCTGGAGACAGCTCAGGCAGGTTGCCGACCACCGTCGCCAGCCCTGCGCGAGATACTCCCCGCGCCGCTCCCTGTGCCGATCCTTGGTCAGGGCGCAGCCTTACCACGCTATACCCGTTCTCCGGGTTGTAGTAAGTGACGCGCTCCACAGAACCGGTCAAGATTTCCATCTTGCCTTACAGATCACGTTTCACGCATTACGTTTTATGGCATTGCGTTGCTGCTTGCCCAATCCTCACCCAGGAGCACAACAATATCCGCCTGGCTGGATACGTCGTAGCGGTGGTATACGTTGTCCGGTGAGATGGCGAGCAAGTCGACCAGATACTGGACCGTGTGCGGGTTACCAGTGTAGTCGATCAGGGTCGTTTGAGAATATAGCGCCTCAGCATTCCCTGACTCCACCTGGGTGATGCCTGACGATTTTAAGTAGGCGGTGGTTTCGGAAGCCAATCCAGGGTTTAACGTGCCGTTCAGGATGGAAATGTAGGCATTCTCAGCAGCGATCAGCTCTTGTGGATCAGTTTCCGTCGATGCTGGGCTGACCGGGCCGGAGGTGGTGAAAATCTCGTCGCGCAGCAGGCGGATTTCTTCAGGCAGAGGCTGGAGGATTTCTTGCCCATCGAACGATGTAGCAAAGGCGACCTGGTCAGGCCCGATAATACCTTGCTTGATGCTCTCCTGCGGGATCTGTGGGGCGAGCCAGGCCAAGCGGACCACCTGCAGCAGGGTCAGGTTGGTGCGCACACCTGCGGACAGCGTCTTGTACAGAGCAGGTGCTCGCTCGATCAGGGTGGTCAGCATTTCTTTGCTCAAGATGCGGTCGCGGATGCCCATGATCACCTGCTGTTGGCGCGCCGCCCGGTCGAAATCACTTCCAATAGTATTGCGGGCGCGAGCATAAGCCAGGGCCAGGTACCCGGGCAGCGTCTGCACCCCCGGCTGGAGAGTCTTTGTGTTATTGTCGCCAAGCGGATCGACTACGATCTCCTCCGGGACGTCGACCTTGACTCCCCCCAGCTCATCGATAAATTGCTCAAACGCATAGAAATCGACCACAGCATAATAGTCGATCTCCATGCCCAATAATTCCTCTACCGTTTGCATCGCCAGCCCTGGACCGCCGCCATCTGCATCGAATAATTCTCCATCCCGGTACGCCTGGTTGATCTTCGCTGGCTCATAACCAGGGATATTCACCCACAGGTCGCGCGGGATAGAGAGCATCCCGGCTGTGCGACTGGTAGGGTCGAGGGAAAGCAAAATCATGGTATCGGTGCGGGGCGCGCCTTCCCCGTTCTCCCAATCGCGGTAATCCAATCCCATCACCAGCAGGCTAACGCGACTCTCGCCATCCCAGGATTGGGATGGGGGGCCGCTGTCAGGTTGTAAGGGCGTATTGCCCTCGGGTCCAAGGTCTTTCGACGGAACGGGATTCTCGCTCTGAGGTTGCTCCAGAGCTACCTCTGGCAAGTCAGGTGATCTCCATGAAGCCACGATATCGCGCACGGAGACAAAGGTCAGGAAAGCCGTCGTCCCGGCCGCTACCAGGAATGCAATAATCAAGCCCACCAATAGCCAGTTGGGAGTAAGCGACGATCTCTGTCTTCTTCTGTTTTCTCGGCTGCGACGCATAGGATGAACTTATGGCATGGCGTTGTTATTTGCCCAGTCATATCCCAAAAACAGGGCGAATTCAACCGGACTAGACGGGTCATAACGGTTATAAATTTTATTCGGGGCAATGCCCATCAATTCCACCAGGTACTTGACCGTGTAGGGATTGCCATTGTAAGAGATAAGTGTCGTATAGGTGTAGGGCTCGGGAGCATCGCTGGTCTCCACCACGTTGGCGCCCGCCGCTTTCAGATAATCTGCGGTGCGGGAGGCCAATCCCGGAATACCGGAACCATTCAGGACGGAGATACTGGCATTCTCAGCCTGCATCAGCTCCTGCGAGTCTGAGTTTGCCATCGCCGGGCTGGCCGGCCCAGAAGCGGTAAAGATCTCGTCTCGCAGAATACGGATCTGTTCCGGCCGAGGCTTGAGCACGTCATCCCCCTCAGGAGATTTTCCGAAATTAATTTGCCCGGGACCGATTACGCCGCGCTTGATGTTCTCCTCGGAAATCCCTTTGGCCAGCCAGGCCAGTTTGATACCGGTTTCCAGGGACAAGTTGGTATGCACCCCCGCGGAAAGCTCCGCATAGAGCTGAGGTGCCCGTCTAATCAGCAAGGGCAGCGTATCCGAGCTGACGACCCGGTTGCGGATGCCCATGATCACCTGCTGCTGGCGCGTTCCTCGATCGAAGTCGCCCCCTTCAGAATTCCGGGCGCGGGCGTAAGCCAGGGCCAGGTTCCCTGGAAGCACCTGGTTTCCAGGCTCCAGGACTACATCTTTACCGACGATCGGATCGACGCGGATTTTATCCGGAACATTGACCTTGATCCCACCCAACTCATCGATAAAACGTTCGAATGCATAGAAGTCGATCAAGGCATAATAGTCGATCTTCAGACCCAACAGCGCCTCGACCGTCTTCATTGCCAGGGCGGGGCCGCCGCCCGGCAATTCGTAGGTTTCGCCGAAGCGATAGGCGACATTGATCCGGTTGGGCTCCTCGAAGCCAGGTATACTTACCCACAGATCGCGGGGGATAGAAAGCATACCAGCTGTCTGGCTGATCGGATCAATCGAAAACAGCATCATCGTGTCGGTGCGCGGGGCGCCTTCCCCAGTGATCCAGTCGCGATAGTCCAACCCCATCACCAGCACGTTGACCCGGCTGGCGCCATCCCAGGGTTGAGGTTCTGGGCCATTGTCCACCGGTGGGAGTGGATTACCACTGATGACCGGTCCCTCGGAAGACCCAGGAGTGGGCGTGGGGCCATCACTGACCACAATACCCGGCAGGTCTGTGATGTTCCAGGCGGCGACGAAATTGCTCACGCCAGTGTAAACCAGGTAGATGATGATCGCGGCCAGGACGGCGTAAACGACCAGCAACGCCAACGGCAGGTATCTTCGATTTGTGGATTGTGTTGATTGTAAGTTCAGATTGGCTCGTCCCATTATTATTCAAACTCAAGTTGGAGAGTTCACACTCCAGGTTAATTATAAACCCGCCTTAATCTCCCTTTTTCCCTGCTCAGCAAGGAGAGAAAAGAGAGGCAGCGGGGCGTGAGAGAGTTTTCAACTTTCTTCAAATTTTGCCGTCCAATTATAACACGACCAGGAGAAAGCCTTTCACTACGCTGGCGAAAGCCTTTCGCTGGGGTAAAATATGGATCCTGGGACCTGTTGCAATTAAAATGCCACAACGGGTGACCCAGGGCATCCTTTTGCGATTCGTTAGTACTTATGGCGCTTGTAACAGCCTCAAACCTGGCTAAATCCTACGAGCCGGTCGAAATCTTCTCGGATATCTCGTTGAGCATCCCACGCGGGGCGCGCATCGCCATCGTCGGCCCGAACGGCATCGGGAAGACGACCTTGCTGCGCGTCCTGGTGGGCCTGGAAGAGCCATCGGCAGGGAACGTGCAGCGGGCGCGCGGGTTGCGCAGCGGATATCTCCCGCAGGAAGCCAGCCTGGTCGGGGAGCATACCCTGTGGGAGGAGTGCCTGCAGGTCTTCGCCGACCTGCGCCTGCTGGAAGCCGAGCTGTCCCGCCTGGAGGCGGTCATGAGCGACCCCGACCAAGCCGGAGAGGCCCTGGCGCGCTATGGTCGGTTGCAGGAAACCTTCGAGCGCCAGGACGGCTATACCTATGAAACGCGCATCCGGCAGGCGCTCACCGGTCTCGGTTTTGATCCAGACGACTATCATCGCCCGCTCGGCCAGCTCTCAGGAGGGCAGCGCACGCGTGGCCTGCTGGCGCGCCTGTTGCTTTCCAACCCGGACTTGCTGGTCCTGGATGAGCCGACCAACCATCTCGACATTGCCGCCGTCGAGTGGCTGGAGGGTTATCTGACTACCTGGGAAGGAACGGCCTTGATCGTCTCCCACGACCGCTATTTCCTGGATAAGGTAGTGGATTATATCTGGGAAATGAGCCGCGCCGGCCTGGAAACCTATCGCGGCAATTACAGTGCTTATTTAATGGATCGGCAGAGACGGTGGGATCTGCGCCAGGAAATCTTCGCCACCGAGAGGGAGCGCCTGGGGAAAGAGATCGACTACGTCAAGCGCAATATCTCCGGCCAGCGCACGCAACAGGCCAAGGGCAAGCTGCGCCGCCTCAGCCGGCAGGTGGAAGCGATCGAGAGCCTGGGAGTCGAAGCAGTACAGGGCAAAAGCTGGCTGGAGATCAGCAAAGCGGCCGACATCTCCACCCATAGCATGGGTGTGGAGGAGGTGGAACGGCGCATCCGCGCCTTGAAAGCTCCCGGCCACCGCCCGCCAAATCTCAAGATCCACCTCAAGGCCGGGCAGCGCAGCGGGAATATCGTGCTGCGCACGTCCGGTTTGGTGGTTGGCTACCCGGGGGAGGCACTGTTCGATGCCGGCGAGATCGAGTTGCGCCGCCTGGAGTGCGCCGCTATCATCGGCCCGAATGGCGCGGGTAAAACCACCTTCCTTAAAACTATCCTGGGAAAACAGCCTCCCCTGGCAGGCGAGGTCAACCTGGGGGCCAGCCTGGAGATCGGCTATTTCGCCCAGGCTCACGAGGAGCTGAACCCGGAGCGCTCATTGGTCCAGGAAATTGAAGCGGTTGCCCCGCACATGCTCCTGGCGGAGATGCGCAACTATCTGGCGCGCTTCCTTTTCACGGGTGAGGATGTCTTCCGCCCGGTCGCTACGCTCTCGGGTGGGGAACGCGGCCGCCTGGCCCTGGCCAAGCTATCCCTGGGGCGCGCTAACCTGCTCCTGCTCGACGAGCCGACCAATCACCTGGATATCCCTTCCCAGGAAATCCTGCAAGAGGTGCTGGCCGATTACCAGGGCACGATCCTGCTGGTCTCTCATGACCGCTTCTTGATCGACGCCCTGGGGACGCAAATCTGGGACATCGACGAAGCGCATAAGACGATGCGCGTCTTTCAAGGCAGCTACAGCGAATACCGCGCCCAAAGGGAAGCCGAGCGCCTGCAAAGCGAGGCAGCCTCTCGCCAGGTCCCGGCAGCGCCCAGGGCGCGTCCAGAAGCTCGCCCGAGCGGCGATGACCGGCGCCGCCTGGCCCGGCTCAAGGAAGTTGAGTCTCGGATCGCGGTGTTGGAGGAGGACCTGGCGAGGCTTTCCTTGTCGCTGGAAGACCCATCGGCTGATCCAATTAAAGTGCAGTGGTTGGGAAATGAATATGTGAGATTACAGGATAATTTGGAAAGGTTGATGGAGGAGTGGGAAGTATTGCACAGCTGGTCAAGAGATTGATTTCGTTAACGTCTTGTTACTGTTACCCAAGTCTCATCGTAATTCAACGCTTTCAATACTTCCCCTTTAGCTAGCTTGGGCGGGTCCTTAATCTTTATGAGAAGACAATCTTCTGGGACTTCCTCGATAATTGTGAATTGAGAACCATGCGGCTGCCACGTAAAACGATGAGAGTTATTTACCTTTTCGAATCCAACTAAATTCCTATTTTCATTCCAGTTCCAGGTATAGAGTTCTGGGTCATATCTAATTGTTTCAAACTCAAAAACCGCCAATTTTAACAAGTCCATAGATTTAATCAATACTACAGTTCTGAGATGCTTGTAAGTCTTCCTGATGGAGGACACTCGCTCATTCCAAATGGACAAGATTTGTTCACCCAGATAATCGGGCTCTTGGTCAAAACTCGATTCACCGAAAGAGTATTTAGGCGAATTACGCCCGGAAATAAGCCTCACTCTTGAGACACTCTCTGGTTTAGTGTTTTTAACTGATTTCGCGCTCCAAGCGCAATTCTCTAAAATTCAGTAAATCACAGGTTTG
>Ga0209642_10001549_pt1 | contig 15304 bp, 17 predicted proteins | sample RifCSP19_2_FD_184025 | JGI IMG/M metagenome (GOLD analysis project Ga0209642, IMG submission 184025) | Soil microbial communities from Rifle, Colorado - Rifle CSP2_sed 19_2 (SPAdes) (version 2) | ecosystem: Environmental > Terrestrial > Deep subsurface > Rock core/Sediment | place: Rifle... | reverse complement strand
GAGCCCGGGACCTGCCCCTACTGCGGTGCGAGCGTCCCCCTAGCCGAAGAGCGTTGTCCCGCGTGCGGGTTCCGGGTCAGACGCTAGGCTTGCCGCGTGAAGGCTGAGGACGTTCGGACCGTCGGGGTCATCGGGTGCGGCCTGATGGGGTCGGGCATCGTCGAGGTGGCGGCCCGAGCGGGTCAGCGTGTGGTGTTCCTCGAGGCGAGCGACGAGCTCGTCGCGGCGGGCCGTACCCGGATAGAGACCTCTACCCTCCGCGCGGTGGAGCGCCAACGGATGGCGGACGCGGAGCGCACCGCTGTGCTCGGACGGATCTCGGGTACGACCGACGTGACCGATCTCGCCGACGTCGACCTTGTGATCGAGGCCGCGACCGAGGACCTTGACACGAAGGTTGCGCTCTTCCGCCGCCTCGACGAGATCACCCGCCCCGAGGTGATCCTGTCCTCCAACACGTCGTCGATCCCGATAGTCGACCTCGGTGCCGCGACGAAGCGTCCGGAGAAGGTCCTCGGGATGCATTTCTTCAACCCGGTCCCGGTGATGGGGCTGATCGAGCTCGTGAAGGCGATCACCACCTCGGACGAGACGATCGAGTTCGGGCGCGCCTACGGCGTGGTGCTGGGCAAGACCACCGTCGAGTCGCAGGACAGGGCCGGCTTCATCGTGAACATGCTGCTGATCCCGTACCTGAACAACGCGGTGCGGATGCTGGAAGAAGGGTTCGCCACCCGCGAGGACATCGACACGGCGATCCACCTCGGCCTGAACCATCCGATGGGCCCGCTCCGCCTGGTCGACCTGATCGGCCTGGACACGCATCTGTTCGTCGCCAACGTGCTTTTCGAGGAGTTCAGGGAGCTCGCGTTCGCGCCCCCGCCGCTGCTCAAGCGGATGGTCGCGGCGGGGCGCCTCGGCCGGAAGGTCGGTCGCGGCTTCTACGACTACGAGGGTTGACGCCGCCTCGGCAGGCCCGCAAGGTAGCCGGCGATCTTCGCGGCGTCGACCAACGCGATGAGCGCGGGGACCGTGAGCATCGCCTTCGCGCGCTCGGCAGGGTCCTCGAAGCGCGTGGCGACGCGCCGGAGCGGGGTGGAAGCGTAAGAAGCGGCACCGGCGATCGTCGCGAGCTTACGCACGGTGCCCCTCGTAGACCACGCCCACAGCGCCCCCGAGTACGCGCCGAGGCGCACCGCGTGCCGCTCGGGGTACATCCCGGCGATCGCGTCGCCGCGAGCGTGGCTGAAGTACCGCCACCAAGTCGCGCCGAGCGGATCGCGCGGTGGCCGATCCACGATCGCGTCCTTGGCCAGGCGCACGTCGAGGCCGAGCTCGCGGAGGTGTTCCACGAACACGTCCTCGCCGATGTCGAGCCACTCGGGGTAGCCGCCCGCGCGCTCGATCGCCTCGCGCGTGTAGGCGACCGAGCGGCCGCTCGGCATGGGGGTCGCCTCCTCGACCTCGTCGGCGTCGGGCGGGCTCACGCACGCCATGCACCGCTGGAGGAACGACTCGGCATGGATACGGTGGAGGCTCATCGAGACGTCGGCGCCTGCCTCGAGCGGCTCGAGGAGCCTTCCCAGCCAGTCGGGCTCGAGCACGCGGTCGGCGTCGGAGACCGCGATGACGTCGTGCGTGGCCGCCGCGATAGCCATGTTGCGGCGCCGCGCGACGTTCGCACCCGGCTCCTCGAGGAGGGTGATCCCTGCGGCCTCGCGGAGCGCCTCGAGCGTCCGGTCGGTCGAGCCGCCGTCGACCACGACGACCTCGTCGGGCGGTCTCGTCTGCCGCGAGACCGACGCCAGGAATCCCTCTAGGCGGTCGCCGGCGTTCAGCACGGTGGCGATGAGCGAGACCTTCACTTGGCGCCCATCACCTGCTCGTACACGCCGAGCGTGAGGCGCGCAGTCTCGTCCCACGAGAAGCGCTCCGCCCTGGCGCGTCCGCGTGCCGCGAGCTTCTCGGCGAGCTCTGCGTCCGAGCACACCGACTCGATCGCCGCTGCGATCTCGCGGACCGAGCGCGGGTTCACGCTGAGGGCCGCATCGCCGCTCACCTCGGGGATCGAGGAGGTGTTCGAGGCGATCGTAGGGATGCCGCGCGCCATCGCCTCCAGGACCGGGAGCCCGAACCCCTCGTACAGCGAGGGGTAGACGAACGCCTCGGCGGCCCGGTAGACGGCGTCGAGCTCGTCGGGCCCGAGCGAGCCGGTCATCAAGATCACGCCGGGGCCCTCGAGTGCGAGCTCGCGCATCAGCGACTCGTGGTGCCAGCCGAGCGGCCCGGCCAAGACGAGCGCGTGCGGCACACCCGTCGAGGCCACGCGCCGGTACGCCCGCACCAGCCGAACGAGGTTCTTGCGCGGCTCGATCGTCCCGACGGATAGCACGTACGGCGGTCGCACCTTCAGCCGGGCGAGGATCTCACCGACGTCCCCGCCGGATGTCGGGAGCGCCGCCGCCAGGGGCACGACGTGGAGCTTGCGGGGGTCGACCTTCGTGCGCGACAAGACGTCCTCGGCCGTGTTCCTCGAAGGTGTGAGGATCGCGTCGGCCCGCTTGACGGCCGCGCGCAGCCCAAGGCGGTACAACGCCCGCCACTGCCAGGGGAACAGGCTCGGATAGTTCTCGAAGGCCAGGTCGTGCACGGTGACGACCAGGCGCTGGCCTTCGGCTGCGGGCGGGATCGCCACCGGGTTCGTTGCGTGGGCGATGTCGAGCGCCCCGAGCGAGGCCGGCAGCGCCGGTCGGCCGAGGGTGTCCCAGCGCGGGTACAGCGTCCTGATCGACCAGGGGAGCTCCTCGACCCAGTGGTCGCGCATCCAGCGTTCGGGCGCGTCGTGCGAGGCGAACCTCGAGTGGAAGAGCGTGAGCTTCAGCGAGGGATCTTGCCGGCCGAGCGCCGGGACCAGGTTCCGGATGTACGTGCCTATCCCGCCGGGTGTCGCGAAGAACAGCTGGTCGACCTGGACCCCGACCCTCATCGCGAGGCCTCGATGCACGAGCACCCGTCGGGCCCGACGGTCGCCGCGTGCTCGGTCCCGGGCTCGATGTCGAACCGGTCGCCGGCCCGCAGGGTCACGTCGCCCTCGGCCAGGTGGAACGTGATCGACCCGTCCAGGCAGAACAGCACCTTGTGGGCGCCGTGGGCGTGCACCCCGTACGTGTCGCCGGGGCCGTTGCGCCACGGGCGGGGCGCAGAACACCCTTCCGCGACGAACGCCGCGAGCGCCTCGTCCCGGCCGCGTACCGCGCCCGGCGTCGGGGTCGCGGCCATCTAGCGCGTGTCGCCGCGGCCGTGCGTCGGCGGGACACCTCGGCGCGCGAACGGCGCGTGGCGGCCGACCTCCCAAGGCGCGTCGGTGTGGTGCCGGGCCTGGAGCGCGCCGAGGCCCATCGCGTCGATCCGCCCGGCGAGCACCCACGGGTGCGGGTGCGGGCTCTCCTGCGCGAAGTAGCGCTCGAGCGCGCGGATGACGGCACGCTCCTCCTCGACCGTCACGTCCTCTGGGAGCTCGAAACGGCGGTCATCGCTCATAGTGGGATGTTCCCGTGCTTACGCGCGGGGACGGTCTCGCGCTTGGTGGCGAGCATCCGAAGGGCGGCGATCAGGCGCTTACGGGTCTCGGCCGGTTCGATCACGTCGTCGATGAAACCGCGCTCGGCCGCGATGTACGGCGTCGCGAACTTGTCCTGGTACTGCGCGATCAGCTCCGCCCGCTTCGCCCTGGGGTCCTCGGCCTTCTCGATCTCCTTGCGGAAGACCACGTTGACGGCGCCGTCCGGACCCATCACCGCTATCTCCGCCGTCGGCCAGGCGAACGAGACGTCGGCGCGCAGGTGTTTGGAGTTCATGACCAGGTACGCGCCCCCGTACGCCTTGCGCGTGATCACCGTCAGGCGTGGGACCGTTGCCTCGGCGAACGCGTAGAGCAGCTTGGCGCCGTGGCGGATGATGCCGTGGTACTCCTGCTCGGTCCCCGGCAGGAACCCCGGGACGTCCACGAACGTGACGATCGGGACGTTGAACGCGTCGCAGAACCGCACGAAGCGCGAGGCCTTCTCGCTGGAATCGATGTCCAGCGTCCCGGCCAGGACCTTCGGCTGGTTAGCGATGATCCCCACGCTCCGGCCGTCCAGTCGCGCGAAGCCGACGACGATGTTCATGGCCCAGAACGGGAAGACCTCGAAGAAGTCGCCGTCGTCGACCACTCGCCGGATCACCTCGTGCATGTCGTACGGCTCCTTCGCGGAGTCCGGCACGAGATGGGTGAGCCCCTCGTCGCGCCGCTCGGGGTCGTCGACCGCCGTGTAGCCGGGCGGATCCTCCAGGTTGTTCTGCGGCAGGTACGAGAGCAGGTGCCGGACCATCGCGAGGCACTCCTCTTCGTCCTGGCTAACGAACGAGGCGACGCCGGACTTGCTGGCGTGCGTCATCGCGCCCCCGAGCTCCTCGAACGTTACCTCCTCGCCGGTGACCGCCTTGATCACGTCGGGCCCCGTGATGAACATGTGCGAGGTCTCGCGCACCATGAAGGTGAAGTCGGTGATCGCGGGGGAGTAGACCGCGCCGCCGGCGCACGGTCCCATGATCACGCTGATCTGCGGTATCACGCCGCTGGCGCGCACGTTGCGCTCGAACACGTGGCCGTAGCCCGCGAGGCTCGCCGCGCCCTCCTGGATCCTGGCCCCGCCCGAGTCGTTGATCTGGATGAAGGGCGCGCCGGTGCTCATCGCGAGGTCGAGCACCTTGCAGATCTTCTCCGCGTGCACCTCGCCGAGCGAGCCGCCGATCACGGTGAAGTCCTGGCTGGCGACGAACACGCGCCGACCGTCGATCGTCCCGTAGCCCGTGACCACCCCGTCGCCGGGCGGACGCTGCCGGTCCATGCCGAAGTCGTGGCTGCGGTGGACGACCAGCGGGTCGAGCTCCTCGAACGAGCCGCGGTCCATGAGCAGCTCGATGCGCTCTCGGGCTGTGAGCTTGCCCTTCTCGTGCTGCTTGCGGACCGCGTCCTTGCGGGCCGGGTCGAGTAGGGCCACCTTGCGCTTGCGGAGCTCCTCGATCCGGTCCTCGACCGTGCGTAGCACGATCGGCGGCCGGTCCTCGGTCGTGGCCATGGGCCGGAGTCTACGGCGAGAGCCCCCGGAGGTCATCCGGGGGCCCCGCCTCGTCCCGGGGCCGAGGGGTCAGCCGGCCATGGTCCAGTGATGGAAGATCTTCATCTCGCCGTCGAATTGCATGACGGCGATCCCCGACCCTCCGTAATAGGTGAACGCGGCTGCGGCGGCGTTGCCGATCTGCACGACCTCGCTCGCGCGTTGGAGGTCCCAGTCTCCGGGGGACATGTCCTCGAGGTACAAGCCGGCGATCTCGTCGGCACCCACGGTCTCGATGCCGGCGATCGTGTCGGTGAACACCGCTCTTTCGGCGTAGGTCGCCGCCAGCGCGGCCTCGTCGACGGCGTTGAGCGCAGCGATGTTCGCGTCGAACGCCTGGACGACCTCGGTCGAAGCTAGGCCCAACGGCTCCGCTGGCGGCGCGGGCTCCTCGACGGTCGCCCGCCCGATCGCGACGCCGGTGCCGACCGCGAGCGCCAGCAGGACCAAGGCCCCGATCGTCACCCACAAGTTCCTCGCCGTGTGACGGGCGGGGAACGACTCGACGTGCGTTCCCATGGTTCCCCCCTTCCGTCCGTTCCCCTTCACGCTCGCCGGCGGCGACCCCGCCGGCGTGGTTGGTGTAGCGAAGCGTGCTCGTGGCTCTTCCGCGATTCGAAGAGACGGTGTCGACCCGCGGTGGCGGATCCGCCCGACCGCGAGGATCGCCAGCGCCAGCGCGCCGACCGAGGCCCATATGGCGACCGAGGGCAGCAGGAACGCCGCCCACCCCACGTCCCCGGACTCGACCGGTTCAGGCGCGAACCCCGATGCCGGGACGACCGAACTGCGCGTCCGGAGCGCCACGATCGCTACCCCGACCCCGAGGATCGAGACCCCGAGCGCCACGGCCGCCGTCGCTAGCTGCCGGCTCCGGGTCTTTCGAGCACGCCGTCCGACGAGCCGTTCCAGCGCCGGCTCGCGCATCTCGAACCGCTCGCCTGCGCGCTCGAGCAACCAGGTCGTGTCATGCATCGATGGGCTCCAGTTCGCTCCGGAGGATCGCGCGGGCCTCGGCCGCCAGCGTCCGGACGGTCGTGGCCTTGATCCCGAGCATCCGCCCCGCCTCCGAAGAGTCGTACCCGAGGAGGTCGGTGAGGACGACGGCCGCACGCTGCCGACGCCCGAGCGTGTCGAGCGCTCGGAGCACCGAGTCGCGCAGGTCGGCCTCCTCGTAGGCGTCGACCTGGCGACCTGGCACGAACGCGGCCCGCCCGGCCCGCGCCACCCTCCGGCGCCGGCTGCGGAACCCGTTCAGCGCGCTCCGGTACAGGTACCCGGCTGGACGATCCATGTCGCGGACCCGGTCCCAGCGCTCCCACAGGTGCAGGAAGGCGTCCTGGGCGATCTCCTCGGCCTCGCCGGCATCACCCGTCATGAGGCAGAGCGCGCGGAACAGCGGCGTCCGCTCCTCCTCGAAGAACTCCTCGAAGGACGCGGCCGTCTCCGTCGCCACGAGTGCCGCCTGCGCCATCGGCCGTTCCTCCCGGACGACCATTGCGGCCGAGGTCGTGGACCCGTTCACGCACCATGAACGCCTCGGGGCTCCCACCTGTCCACCGCAGGTCGGCCCCTCGACGAGGGGTCGTGGGTCCCGACGCTCCCTCCGTGTGTGCCGCCGGGCGTCTAGGGCCCGGTCGCCCCGCTGCCTCGAGGCGTGGCAGGATGCGCGGATGGCCGACCCGGCGGGTATCGACGCCGAGGGCGTTCGCGCGCTCGGGGACGAGGAGAACGCCCGCTTCGTGACTGAGCACCCCCGCTCGATGGCGCTGCTCGAGCGCGCCCGCGGCTCGATGCCCCGGGGCGTCCCGATGGCGTGGATGGACGACTTCTACGAGCACCCACCGGTATGGATCGAGCGAGGGGAGGGCGCGACCTTCACCGACGTCGACGGGCACACCTACCTCGACATGTACATCGGTGACATGAGCGGGTTCTGCGGGCACGCGCCCGGCCCGATCGTCGAGGCCGTGACCCGCCGGATGGGGCTCGGCAACCACTTCCTGCTGCCGGGTGAGGACGCGATCGTCGTCGCCGAGCACCTGGTCCAGCGCTACGGGATGCCGAAGTGGCAGTTCACGCTCTCGGCGACCCAGGCCAATACCGAGGTGATCCGTCTGGCCCGACGGGCGACCGGGCGCGAGATCGTGCTGATGTTCGACGGCAAGTACCACGGGCATGGTGACTCGACCCTCGTGGTGCTCGAGGGCGACCAGATCGTTCCCGAGGAGCAGGGACTCCCGCGCTGGGTCACCGGGCAGGCACGGATCGTCCAGTTCAACGACGCGACCGCCGTCGAGGCCGCGCTCGCGCCGGGTGACGTGGCGCTCGTGCTCACCGAGCCCGTGATGACCAACGCGGGCATCATCTGGCCGGAGCCGGGCTTCCACGTGGCCCTCCGGAGGTTGACGCGGGAGGCCGGGACCCTGCTCGCGATCGACGAGACGCACTCGCTCGTCGGTACCTACGGTGGCTACCGCACGGAGCTCGGCCTCGAGCCCGACCTGTTCACGATCGGCAAGTCGATCGCGGCCGGCGTGCCGCTCGGCGCGTACGGGATGACCGAGGAGATCGCCGCCCTGATCGCGCCGCCCGAGGAGCATTGGGTCGTGATCGGGATGTCCGTCGGCGAGGTGGCGCTCGGCGGAACCCTGTTCGCGAACGCCCTGTCGATGGCCGCCGGGCGCGCCGCCCTCGAAGAGGTGCTGACGCCCGAGGCGTTCGAGCGGACGACGGCCCTGGGTGCGCGCATGGCCGACGGTCTCGAGACGGCGATCCGCGGAGCGGGGGTGGCCTGGAGCGTCGCCCGGATGGGGTCGCACGCGTACTACTCGTTCGCGCCGGCGCCTGCCCGCAACGCGGTCGAGTCGCGGGAGGCCGACGACCCCGACCTTCGGGCCTTGATCCGGATCTTCATGGCGAACCGGGGGGTGTGGGAGTCGGGCTGGTGGCTGGGCCCCACCGTCTCGGTCGCGCACACGGCCGAGGACGTCGACCGCTACGTCGGTGTGTTCGAGGCGTTCCTGGCCGAGGTCACGTAGGGCTCAGCAATCGCCCACGCCGGACCAGGTTCCCCAGCCGTTCTCGCTGACCATCCGGATGGTGACGACCGCGTTCGTGCGGCCGGACAGGGCGCTCTCGTCCAGCCCCCATGCGGAGCGGGTCCACGTCTCGTATCGGTCCGGCCACGCCTCGGCGCCATGCTGGTACAGCCCGAGATAGGCTCCGTCGGCCGAGGTTGCTTCCGGCTTCAGGTCGCTCTCCGCGATCGCGATGCAGAGCGCCGTCTCGAAGCCGCCGCTCACTTCCCAGCGATCGACCGCGCATCGGATGATCCGCTTCATGTGGCTGCGGACGCTCTCGTCCTCGCGCTGATGGACGTCGCAGGGACCCTCGCTGTGGTGGGCGAGGGCGGGGGCGGCGGGCGCCAGCAGGGCGAGCGCGAGCACCGCGATCAGCATGCGGGTGGGGCCACGCACGGCCTCGGACCCTAGCAGCGCAACCGCTTCCGCGTCGAGCGTGTCAGGTTGCCCGAGAGAGCACCCTCGGTGTCAGAGCTGGACCCGGCCTCCGGCGCGCCAGTACTCGCCGTGATCGCGGTCGAGGAACCGCTCGTCGATGAGATAGCGCCGGATGGCCGCGTAGTCGTTGAAGAACCGTCCGACGATCGCGTTCACCGTCTTCTCGTCGTAGCGCACTCCAGGCTCGAACTCCACCGCTATCCGCTCGAGCACGATCCGGCGCTTGGCCTCCTTGGACGGTATCTCGGTGAGGCGCCCGTCGCGGAAGAAGGTCCGCAGAACGGCCTCCTCGTCCTCGTTCGCCGCGCCGAGCGCCAAGCCCGCCGCGCGAGGCGGTCCCACCTGCTCGGCCGCCCACCGGAGCGTCTCGGGGTCCAGCCGGTAGGTGCTGCGGTCGTCCTCGAGCCGCACGACGCCGGCCGCGGCCAGGCGGTTCAGGTGCCGGCGCACGCGCGCCACGGGCAGCCCGAGCTCGTCGGCGAGGTCCCCGGCGCCGGCTCGCGCCCGCGCGAGCCGGCCCGCGATCGCCAGGCGCTCGGGGTCGGCGAGCGCGCGGAGGATCTCGTTGGGGGTCTCGGCCACTTCAGGCGTTGGTCTTCGTAGGCATGTCAGTGGGTAGTCCTACCATCCCGAGGCATGGAGGCCACCCGCGACCTGACCCCGTCGCAGCGCCGGACGCTCGACGGACTCATCGGGACGGGCGAGCGGCCCGTGTTCGCCGAGGAGACCGTGGCCCGCGTGCGCGACCGGCTCGAGGAGGCCGCCAGGGCGTTCGAGCCGCCCGAGCCCCTGTGGATCGGCAAGTCGAACCTTAGTGACCTCGGCCGGTGCCCGGGTCTGTTCGACGCCGTCCGGGCCGGCGAGCGCGGGCCGTTCGCGTTCTCGGCGCGCTTCGCCGCCGGCCGGTTGGCGCACAAGGCGGTCGAGCTCGAGGTGGCGGGCCGGGAGGACCGTGACCCTCACACCCTGGTCGAGCAGGCGGCCGACCGCCTGGTCGAGGACGGCGCCTTCCGGGCCTACTGGGACGGACTCGAGCCACTACGGCGCGACGAGGCCCTGATGGACGCCGCCAAGACGCTCGAGCTCTTCCGCTCGACGATGCCGCCGCTCCGGCTGATGCGTCGCGAGCTCGCGCCCTCCACGGAGTGGCACGTTCGCGCCGAGCTCCTCGGTGGGTCGCTCGTCCTGTCCGGTCAGCTCGACCTCGTCCTCGGGGCCGTAACGCCGGCCGAGCCCATGCGGGCGACGCGCCTGGCGATCGACCTGAAGACCGGGAAGGCCTGGCCCGAGCACGCGGAGGACATGCGGTTCTACGCGCTCCTGCTCGCGCTGCGGTTCGGCGTGCCTCCGTACCGTGTGGCCACGCTCTACCTGGACTCGGGGGAGTGGCAGGCTGAGGACGTGGACGCTCGGGTGCTCGAGCGGGCCGCGGACCGCGTCGTCGAGGCGATCCGCGCGGTCTCGGCTTCCCAGGCGGGTCGCCTGGTCCCGCTGCGGCCGGGTCCGTACTGCACCTGGTGCCCCCGCGCCACCACGTGTCCTCAGAGCGCTGCCGCGCAACCGGCCTGAACCGCGTTTGTCGGCCCGCGGCGGCCTCGCCTATCGTCGCCGCACATCCCACGACCGACAGAGGTGGACCCATGGGCAAGGACCTGTACGACATCGGCGAGCTGCCGCCGGTCGGCGAGGTGCCGAAGCAGATGCACGCGCAGCTCGTCCGGCCCGATCGCTTCGGCGAGCCGCGCGACGCGATCGTGGACGAGGTGATCGACGTCCCCGAGCCCGGGCCTCATGACGCGCTCGTGATGGTCATGGCGGCCGGAGTGAACTTCAACAACGTCTGGGCCGCGCGCGGGATCCCGGTCGACGTGACCAAGACCCAGGCCCGCTGGGGCGAGCCGACCGAGTTCCACATCGTCGGCTCGGACGCCTCGGGCATCGTCTACGCGGTCGGCTCAGAGGTCACCAACGTGAAGGTCGGCGACCACGTGGTCGTTCACGCCGGCCAGTGGGACCACGACGACCCTTGGGTGGCAGAGGGTGGCGACCCGGGCCTCGCGCCGAGCTTCCGGGTGTGGGGCTACGACTCGTGCTGGGGTTCCTTCGCGCAGTTCACCAAGGTGCAGGCTCACCAGTGCCTGCCCAAGGCCGAGGCGCTGACCTGGGAGGAGGCCGCAGCGCCCACGCTCACCGGCTCGACGGCGTACCGGATGCTCCACGGCTGGGCGCCCAACACCGTGAAGGAGGGCGACGTCGTGCTGGTCTGGGGGGCCTCGGGCGGCCTCGGCTCGCTCGCGGTGCAGCTGGTGGCGCTGGCCGGCGCCAAGGCGGTCGCGGTGGTCTCGAGCGAGGAGAAGGGCGAGTACTCGAAGAGCCTCGGCGCCGTGGGGTACATCGACCGCAAGTCGTTCACGCACTGGGGGGTGCCGCCGGCGTGGGACTCGCCGGAGTGGAAGACCTGGTTCGAGGGCGCCAAGGGCTTCGGCAAGGCGATCTGGGACGTGCTCGGCGAGAAGAAGAGCCCGAACATCGTCTTCGACCACCCGGGCCAGGACACGATCCCGACCTCGATATTCGTCTGCGAGCGTGGCGGCATGGTCGTGATCTGCGCCGGGACCAGCGGCTACGACACGATGGTGGACGTCCGCTACCTCTGGTACATGCAGAAGCGCTATCAGGGCTCGCACCTGTTCAACGACGAGCAGGCCTCGGCGTTCAACGACCTGGTTCGCGAGGGCAAGGTGAAGACCACCCTCGGGCACACGTACGACTACGCCGAGTCCGGCCACGTCCACCAGCTGATTGGGGACGGGCATCTGCCCGAGGGCAACGTCGCCGTGCTGATCAACGCTCCCGAGCGTGGCCTGACCAGCCTGCCGTAGGAGCGCTGTCATACCCATCGGCTAGGGTCGCGAGACCTCCCTGAGGAACGAGCCGTTGCGCATGCGTTGCGCATGTGGCACCCTCGGGAGGTGGTCATGATCCAGGTGCGAAACGTCCCTCCCGAGCTCCATCGTGAGCTCAAGCGGCGTGCGCGGCTTTCGGGCAAGTCGCTCACGGCCTACATCCAGGAGATCCTAGAGCGGGAGGTCGAGCATCTGCCGGCGGAGGAATACTGGGAACAGTTCCGCGAGCGGATAAAGGGCCGGCGGAGCAAGGCGACGACCGAGGACGTGGTCGCCTGGATCCGGGAGCTGCGTGGACCGCTGCCTCCCCACTGATGCGTCTGGTCCTGGATGCATCCGCCCTCGTGCAACTAGTGGCGGACGAAGAGGAGTCCGATGCCCTACGTGAGTTCTTCGCTGGCGACGACGAGCTTCATGTGCCGGCCATCTGCGACGCGGAGGTGGTGAGCGGCCTCGCGCGCCACGTGCGCACGGGTTCGACCAGCGCGGACGCCGCACGCGATGCCCTGGTCGACTACATCTCGCTCCCCCTCACCCGGCATATGCATGTGAGCTTGATCGCACGGACCTACGAGCTAACTGCGAACTTCGCGGCGTCGGACGCAAGCTACGTCGCTCTCGCTGAGGCGCTCGACGCCAGCCTGGTCACGCTCGACGGGGCCCTCGGGCGGGCTGTCCGCCGGCATACTTCTGTTGAGGTCCTGCCCTGACTCCTCCGCTCACGACCGCTTCCCCCTGTCGTGCGGCTCCGCGCTCAGCCTGCGAAGCTGCTTCCGGTGGCTGTGAAGTCCGGCACGGTGCGCGCATGCGATGCGGAGGGTCCACTAGACCGAGGTCGAGGTGCCCTCGACCGAAGGGTGCACGCCGTTCCGATCTCCGCCAGCCCTCCCCGTGCCTGCTCGGCGGATGCTCAACGCCCAACTGCGACCACCATCTGCGACGCGCGTGCCCCGGCGGAGCGACTGGTCGGCTTGTCGTATCCGAACCCTGAAGGCGAACAACTGCGCCGTCAGAGTGCGGCTCCGGCGAGATCCACGTCCCCGCTCCTGCTCTGCGTTCGCTGCGGATCCTTCGCTAGCCGGACGGCTTGGTGGAGATCAAGGAGCATCCCTCCGCAGTTCCACGCTCTACGAGGGCACTTCAACGAGCTCGACGAGCACACCGCCCATGCTCTGGGGATGCACGAACGCGATCGTGGTGCCGCGGGATCCGGCCCGCGGCTCCGCGTCGATCAGCTGCACGCCCTCGGCACGCAGGCGGTCGAGCGTGTCCCCGACGCGGTCGACCCGGTAGCCGACGTGGTGCACGCCTGGCCCACGCTTCTCGAGGAACCGCCCGACAGGCGTCTCGGGACCGAGCGCCCCGAGCAGCTGGATGTACGACTCACCGACGGCGAACAGCACCTCTTCGACGCCCTGGGACTCGACGCGCTCGCGGTGGACGGGCTCGATGCCGAAGGTCCGCCGGTAATGCTCGACCGCGGCCTCGAGGTCCTCGACGGCTATCCCGACGTGGTCGATCGCCGTGAGCATCACGACGGGTTGCGCCGTCGCCCCTCGGCGAGCGGTGGCTGGAGGCGGTCGATCAGCTCGTACGCCTGCCGGACGTGGTACGCGGGCAGGGTCAGGGCTCGGGTGATCGCGGCGACCGCCTGCGCCCGACGGTCATCCTCGGGCTTGGCGTGCTCGGCCGGACCCGGGCGCAGGGCGTAGAACTCGACGAGGTCCAGGAACTGCTGGAGCGAAGGGGTCAGCCCGCCCCGCTCGTAGGCGTAGATGGTCTGTCGGGCGGCCGGGAATCCTGCGGCGGAGGCCGCGTCCTGGACCGCTCGGTACCCGGCCGCCCGGCGCAGGCCGCGCAGGAGCGCCCCCACCGTGCGTGCGTCCTCGCGGGGTACGGGCGCCAGCTTCTTCCGAGCCATGGGCAGGCACGATAGCCGTTCGCCGCGCTCGACGGGCCGGTGTGCCCTCGGCCGATGGTCCCGCACCGTACGTCGAACGCCCGATGCGTTCATTCCCCTACCCGCGTACGATGTCCTGACCCGTCCGATGTCGACCGCGAGGTGCTCGTGAAGCAGACGAACCGCTCGACCGCCGCGATCCTCCAGGGCTCGGATGTGGCCTCCAAGGGCCGCGCGGACGTCTTCAAGGTCCGCGAGAGGACGCGCAAGCGCCGGCTGTGGCGGCTCCTGATCGTCCTCACGCTCCTAGACGGCTATCTCTGGTACCGCTACCTGAGCGACAACCCGTTCAAGCTCCCCACGCTCGGTCCGGACGCGATCATCTGGTTGCCGATAGTCGGTCTGTTCGCGCTGATCCTGCTCATGATGGCGATGCCGCTGTTCAGCGGCCGCTCGCCCCACGTGGTCGTCCGACCCGAGGAGATCGAGGTCGGCCTGGACGAGATCCGGGGGCTGGACAGCCAGGTCGATGAGGTGATGCGAACCCTGGACGTCTTCCAGGGCTACGCGACGTTCCGTTCGCAGCTCGGCGGCAACCCTCGTCGCGGCATCCTGTTCGAGGGTCCTCCGGGGACCGGCAAGACGTACCTAGCCAAGGCGATGGCGAAGCAGGCCGGCGTCCCGTTCCTGTTCAGCGCGGCTCCCGCGTTCCAGTCGATGTGGTTCGGCATGACGAACTCGAAGATCCGCTCCTTCTTCCGCAAGCTCCGCAAGCTCGCGCGCAAGGAGGGTGGCGCGATCGGGTTCATCGAGGAGATCGACGCGATCGGCGGCGAGCGCGGCAGCATGAACGCCAGTCCCGACGGCACGGGCCTCGGCCGCGTCTCGTCCAGCTTCATGGGTCCCGGCGGGTCGGGGATGGTGAACGAGCTCCTGATCCAGATGCAGTCGTTCGACACGCCGCCGTGGGGCCCCCGGTTCAGGGCCCGCATGATCGAGTGGGTCAACGCCTACCTGCCGCCGGACAGGCGCATCGCGGCGAGCAAGCCGACCTACAACAACATCCTGCTGATCGCGGCCACCAACCGAGCCGACCAGCTCGACCCGGCGCTCATGCGGCCCGGGCGGTTCGACCGGCGCCTGTACTTCGACGTGCCGTCCAAGAACGAGCGCCGCGAGCTGATCGACTTCTTCATGGACCGCAAGCAGCACCACGCGGTCCTCGACGACGATCACACACGCGAGCGCCTGGCGCACGACACGTTCGGCTACACGCCGGTGATGATCGAGCATCTGCTCGACGAGGCGTTGCTCGTCGCGCTGCGCGGCGGGCGCACGGAGATGAACGTCGAGGACATCCACGAGGCCAAGCTGACCGAGGAGCTCGGGTTCAAGCAGGCAGTCGTCTACACGGAGTCCGATCGCGTCTCGGTGGCCACCCATGAGTCAGGGCATGCGACCGTCGCCTACTTCCTGGGCAAGGGCCGTCGACTCGAGGTGCTGTCGATCATCAAGCGCCGAGCCTCTCTCGGACTGCTCGCACACGGCGACGAGGAGGAGCGCTTCACCCGCACCCGGACCGAGATCGAGGCTGGGATCGCGATCGCGCTCGGCGGCCTCGTGGCCGAGGAGATGTTCTTCGGCGAGACCGGGACCGGGCCGGCTGCCGACCTGCAGCACGCCACGACGCTCGCTGCGCAGATGGTCGGCTCGTTCGGGATGGCCGGGTCGCTGATCAGCTTCGACGCGATCGCCGAGGGACCGATCGGGTCCAAGAACCTGGTGGGCAAGGTGCTGTCCGACGGCGACGGCAAG
>Ga0209642_10001547_pt1 | contig 15315 bp, 10 predicted proteins | sample RifCSP19_2_FD_184025 | JGI IMG/M metagenome (GOLD analysis project Ga0209642, IMG submission 184025) | Soil microbial communities from Rifle, Colorado - Rifle CSP2_sed 19_2 (SPAdes) (version 2) | ecosystem: Environmental > Terrestrial > Deep subsurface > Rock core/Sediment | place: Rifle... | reverse complement strand
CCTCTCATTTCAGAGGTGATGGCCGCCTGCCTGTTGAAATGGTCTCCTGGATTGACATACAGGAATTCATCAAAAAACTGAATGAAAAGAGCGGAGAAAATTACCGTCTTCCGACAGAAGCAGAGTGGGAGTATGCTGCCCGTAGTGGAGGAAAAAAGGAGAAGTGGGCAGGGACGTCAAATGAGTTGGAAGTGGGTGATTATACCTGGTACATTGGAAACAGCGGACGAAAATCATACCCCGTGGGTACAAAAAAACCAAACGGCCTTGGAATATACGATATGAGTGGAAGCCTCTGGGAGTGGGTGCAGGATTGGGATGGCTCATTCCCAAGGGAGTCGCAGATAGACCCAAAGGGCCCACCATCTGATGATAAGTATGGCTATCGTGTTTATCGGGGTGGCGCCTGGGATTACATCCCGCGCATCGTGCGCGTGTTTATGCGTAGCGGGAATACACCCGACTATGCACGCCAATGGATAGGATTTCGTCTTGCCAAGCCTGGAAAGTGAGGTCCATGTATCCTTTCATTTCCTAATCTTATCTTTAGTTTCCACTGAAAACATTAAAAGCCGGGAAGTAGATCCCCGGCTTTTAATGTTCAATCTTAAGGCACAGCAAATGTGTAACTAAATTTTTTCAACGCCCCACAGCCGCACGGACCTGATGGCCGGCAGCACTCTTTTCTTTCCATGTGGCATAGAGCCTTGAACCAAAAACAGTCAATTGAGGGTCAAAAGCATCTTTGGTGGCATCATGGTTTATACCCTTCACACTATTGCCGTCAACAAATGCCCATGCAGGTGAATTGTCAGTGCCGTTATAGACCGCCACACGGATCTGACTGGCCTGGTCTGTTAATTCATACCATGTTGCATAGAGTTTAGAGCCATAAACTGTTAACTGAGGGGTATAGCCATCTTTGGTCGCATCTTTGTTTATCCCGTTTGCACTATTGCCATCTATAAACTTCCACGCAGGCATACTATCGTTACCGTTATAGACTGCCACACGAATCTGATATGCAGTGTCGTTCAATTCTTGCCAGATGGCGTAGAGTTTTGAGTTGAAGACCGTTAATTGAGGATAATAACCATCTTTGGTTGTATCTTTGTTTATCCCATTTGCACTATTGCCATCTATAAACTTCCATGCAGGCGCACTATCGTTGCCGTTATAGACTGCCACACGAATCTGATATGCAGTACCATTTGATTCTCTCCATGTGGCATAGAGATGAGAACCGAGCACCGTCAATTGGGGGAAAAAAACATCTTGCATGACATCATGATTTATCCCGCTTTTGCCATTACCGTCCACGAATGTCCATGCTGGTGATTTGTCATTGCCGTTATAAACGGCTACGCGGATCTGCTGGGCAGAACCTTTCACTTCTTCTTCCCATATGGCATAGAGCTTGGAGCCAAAGGCCGTTAACTGAGGATAACCAGCACCTTCGGCAACATTATAGTTAATTCCTGTTTTGCCTCCACCATCTACAAACCTCCATTCAGGAGAACGGTCGTCACAATTAGAGACAGCAACACGAATCTGATATCCGGTAGCGGTTGATTCTTGCCAAATAGCATAAAGCCTTGCATCAAAAACGGTTAATTGGGCATCAAAAGCTACCTGGGTGGCATCATAGTTGATTCCAGTTTTGCCTCCACCATCAACGAATGTCCATGCGGTTGATTTGTCGTTGCCATTATAGACCGCCACACGGAGCTGAAAATCGTCGTTTACCATTTCTCTCCATGCGGCATAGAGTTTTGAATTGAAGGCGGTCAATTGCGGGAAATAAGTGTCCTTTGTAACATCATAGTTTAAACCATTTTCGCCATTGCCATCCACAAATTCCCATGAAACAACATCCCGTGTTGTGAAAGACCACGATAAAGGTGTCAATGGGTTATTTTCAAGGTCGGTAATCCCTGAAGAAAGGGTTGCCCTGTAGGTAGTGGAAAGCGCAAGGGGATTGGCAGGAACGAATGTAGCAACAATGCCTGCGGGGTCTAATGTTAGTGTGCCTTCTCTATTACGCATCCCATCGCTTAAGGCAAATGTTGCCTGCGTGAGGTTTTTGACCGCTTTGTTGAATTTGGCGGTGATAACAGCATCGGGTGAAATACTGGTTCCATTGTTGAAAGGACTGGTTGAGCTGACTGTTAGCGGTACTGCCGCTGCTGGCAACACCGATATTGCAACAGGTCCACCACCGGCATTCCCCCTGCAACCCGATAAAATGAATGACAGAGGTAACGTTAACGCGACGAATATGAAAGTACCGATGTGGTTTTTTTTCATTTCATGCTTCCATTGATTTCTTTCGTGCTATTTTAATATCATGATTTCTTTTTCTCAATAAGAAGATAGTAGTTTAGGCACAATTTCAGCACAGTCTAATGGAAAAGGGCTACAGCAAGCACCGTAACCCCTTGATTTTTTTGGCGTCCCCACCGGGATTCGAACCCGGGTTACCGCCGTGAAAGGGCGATGTCCTTGGCCTCTAGACGATGGGGACTCGTTTAAATTTTCGATTTGCGATTTCCAAATGTCGAATTTAAATCGTAAACCGAAAATCGTAAATCGACATTCATAAACTGGTGAGCCGCCCGGGATTCGAACCCGGGGCCCACGCCTTAAAAGGGCGTTGCTCTACCAACTGAGCTAGCGGCTCAATATCAACAGGAAAGAGAAAATGAGAAATTAGGAATTAGAAAAGCTCTTTTAAAATTCTTCTTTTCTGATTTCTCATTTCTAATTTCTATTTTATTCAAACGGATTCTCAATCATTATGGCCTCTTTCCTTCCAGCACCTACTGAGACCATAATGATACCAACCCCGGTTAATTCCTCAAGTCTTTTTATATACTTTAAAGCATTCTTAGGCAATTTATCCAGTTTTGTGATACCACTTGTTGGTTCCTGCCATCCATCCATAATTTCATACACAGGCTGGCAGTGATTCAAGATGTCACTGTCCGATGGAAATTCTTTCAGGATATTGTTATTATAATTATACTCTGTGCCTATCATTATTTTATCCAAATTGTCCAATACATCCAGCTTAGTTAGAATCATGCCGTCGAGGCCATTTACCCTTGCAGCATATCTTACAGCCACTGCATCGAACCAGCCGCATCGTCTTGGTCTTCCTGTTGTTGCACCATATTCCCCGCCCTGTTCCCTGAGTCTTTCTCCTTCTTCGCTCTTTAACTCTGTAGGAAAAGGCCCTTCTCCGACCCTTGTGGTATAGGCCTTGGATATGCCGATAACCTTGTCTATCCTTGTAGGGCCAACACCGCTTCCTGTAGCTGCTTCTCCTGCTACAGTGTTGCTGGAGGTTACAAATGGATATGTGCCGTGGTCTACATCAAGAAGCGTTCCCTGAGCCCCTTCAAACAGTATATTTTTTCCTTGTTTTATTGCTCTGTCAAGGTAAAGCGATGTGTCGGTAATATAACCGGCGATCTTTTCTGCATATGACATATATGTATGGTAGATATCTTGTATTTCAAAACCATCTCCATGAAACAGGTTTTTTAGCAGATGATTTTTTTCAAGCAGATTGTGCTTGAGTTTCTCTCTGAAGACCTCTTCTTTCAGCAGGTCTCTGCATCGTATGCCGCACCGAGCAACCTTGTCTTCATATGCAGGGCCGATCCCTCTCCCTGTTGTTCCTATCTTGAGTTTTCCCCGGATTCTTTCTATTGCTGCATCCAGCCTTTTATGATACGGCATTATGAGATGCGCATCTTCACTTATAAGCAGATCGCTACTATCTTTAAATTGACCTTTGAGCCGCAAAGTGTCAATCTCTTCCAATAAAACAGCCGGGTCTATTACTACGCCGTTTCCTATTATACACTTTTTCCCTTTATGCAATATACCCGATGGAATAAGGTGGAGGATGAATTTCCCCTCGCCAATTACTACGGTATGGCCTGCATTATTGCCGCCCTGAAATCTTACTATCACATCGGCATACTCGCTTAAGATGTCAACTATCTTGCCCTTTCCCTCATCTCCCCATTGAGCGCCGACAACTACAATATTTTTGGCCATTTATTTACCTTCTATTGATGACATTCGTAAAAATCTAAAACTGATGGCAAAGTAAAAAGCTCCAGGCTTCGTCGTGAGCTCAGCCGAACGATGGACTTTTTACGAAGCCGTTTCCATTGCTGCAACTACATTCTCCATGTCAAAGGCAAAGCCGATAGCAGCGCATGGATAGCCATATTTTTGCATAAGATTGTCATACCTGCCTCCGGTCATGATCGCCTTTCCTACCCCCATGGTGAATCCCTCAAAGATTATTCCGGTATAGTAATCAAATCCTCGCATCTCTGCCAGGTCAAAAGTTATAAATTGCGTTAGCCTCTTTGCATCAAGTATTTTTAAAATTTGCGAAAGGTTTTCTACAGCCATTTTAGCCTGCCTGCCTTCAGTTATAGATGATGCCTCTCGCAGGACATCTTTGCCACCAAAGAGAGCCGGGATAATTTTTAAAGCCTTCTTGTACTTGTTTGTTGCCCGACTCCCCAAATCATCCACTGTTGCTGACAGAGTTGAACCGTCTTTCAGGGCTATTGCATCTTTTATCCTGCTCTTCTCTTTACTATTCAAGGCTGGATTATCCAGCATCCCTTTAACAAACCCCACCTCGCCAATATCTATCTTAAAATTTTTAAGCCCTAAACTCTTAAGACTGTTGATTGCTATAACGATTATTTCTGCGTCGGCCTCAGGTGATGGCTTCTTTGTTATCAGTTCTGCCCCTATCTGCTGAATCTCTCGCGGTTTGCCGCTTCTCGGTTCCTGATAACGAAAAACTTTTTCATTATAGCACACTTTGAGGGGCAATTTATAATCCCTCATGCGTGTAGCAATAACCCGTGCTATCTGCGGGGTTATATCAGGCCTTATGGCAACCACCCTGCCGGATGTCGGATCTATAAATTTGAATACCTTATCCCTTAAATCAGCTCCCAGCCCGATGGAAAGCACATCAAGGTACTCAAGGAATGGGGTTATGACCCTCTGGAAACCACATCTTTCCAGAACTTTTAAAATACACTTTTCTACACACTCAATCTTTTCTGCCTCATCAGGCAAGCTGTCCTTTACGCCGGGTGGAAGAGCTATGTTAGGTTGAGTAGCCATATATAAGAAATCCTAAATCCTAATGTCTAATTCCTAATGAAATGTCCAATAATTAAATTTCTCATGTTTTTTTGATATTTGACATTTTATTAGAAATTAGGATTTAGAAATTAGAAATTTAGCGCAGTATTTATTTGTTTTCAGCATTCACTATAAATTCGTAATTCCAATTCATCATTGATTGTATTACAGCCTTACCACCTTTGCAGATATCATGTGCGGTAGCTTTAGGAGTTTGGAAAGCAGGTCTGTCGGCAGAGGTGTATCTATGTTCCACACAGACACGGCCTCGCCGCCTACCGCCTGTCTGCCAAGGTGCAGTCTCGCAATATTAATATTGCCTGAACCAAGCAGTGTGCCTACATTACCGATAACACCCGGCTTATCATAATTGTGAAGCACAAGGAGATAACCTTCCGGCACCGCATCCAGGAAGAACTTGTCTATCCTTACTATCCTCGGCTCTTTTTTGCCAAATAAAGCGCCTTCAATAAGGTTTTCTTCCTCTTTCGTCTTTACCTTTATGGTTATACTGCTGGCAAAATCAATAGCCCTTGAACTTTTTATCTCTATCACCTTTATGCCGCGCTCCTTTGCAACAAACGGAGCATTCACAAAATTTACCTGCTGGTCCATTAACTGATCAAGCAGGCCTTTTATAGCAGCGATGGTAACCGGCGCCACATCGTAGGAAACCACATCACCACTATATTCAATGGTAACCTCTTCTATGCCACCTTTAAGTATCTGACCCTGAAATATCCCAAGTTTTTCTGCAAGCGTGATATAAGGACCCAGGTTTGCAAGCAACTCGGCAGGCACAGACGGCACATTGACCGCATTCCTTATGGTGCCTTTTATCAGATAATCCACAATCTGCTCTGCTATGGCTATAGCAACATTCTCCTGTGCCTCTGCTGTGGATGCACCAAGGTGTGGAGTAAGTATTACCTCTTCCATTTGTAAAAGCGGATTATCCGGCGGTGTAGGCTCTTTTTCAAATACATCAAGTGCCGCCGATGAGACTATGCCGGCCTTTATGGCATCGCATAAATCCTTTTCATTTACTATACCGCCCCTGGCGCAGTTTATAATCTTCACGCCTTTTTTCATCTTTGCAAAGGCATCTTTATTCACCAGATTCTTTGTCTCATTGGTAAGCGGCACATGGATGGATATAAAATCGCTTTTTTTGTATAGTTCATCCAGCGACACCAATTCAACCCCCATCCTGTTGGCTGCCTCCTGCGACAGATACGGGTCGTAAGCAATCACATTCATCCTGAGCCCCTGTGCCCTGTCAGCCACAACGCTCCCTATATTGCCCACGCCGAGGATGCCGAGGGTCTTGCTCGTTACTTCAGTGCCTTCAAATTTTTTCTTCTCCCACTCCCCTTTTCGCATGGATGCGGTAGCCTGGGGAATCTTTCTTGCCAACGCCATAAGCATGGATACTGCATGTTCAGCGGTTGTTATGGTATTGCCGCCCGGGGTATTCATCACAACAATACCTTTTTTCGTCGCAGCCTGCATGTCAATATTATCAACCCCCGTCCCCGCCCTGCCGACGACCTTGAGATTATCCGCCGCCTCAATGATCTGGGCAGTAACCTTTGTTGCGCTTCTTACAACAAGGGCATGGTAATCCTTAATTACCTTCTTGAGTTCTTCCGGCTTGAGTTTTGTATTGACATCAACCTGCAACCCTGGCGCATTTTTAAAAATTTCAACACATCTTTCCGACATGCTGTCGCTGATTAAAACCTTCATCTATTCCTCCATTTGACGAACAGGTAGAGGTAAAGGTATAGGTAGAGAAAAAACTAAAACCTTCTTCTTTTGTATCTCTTTGCCTTTACCTCTACCTTTACCTGCCTTTCCCTATACCTGCTTCACTTATACCCTTCCATCAAAATCTCCTGCGCTGCTGCCACACCCTTGCCAAATTCAACCTTATGGCCAAACTTTCTCAATGCCATCTCAATGGATGATATTGCAACAATTATGTCAAATGTATCTACATATCCGAGATGGGCGATCCTGACAATCTTTCCTTTGAGATGGTCTTGTCCGCCTGCCATGGTGACACCCATATCATCGCGGAGATATTTCACAAACTTTCCGCCGTCAACACCTTCCGGAACATATGCGCCGGTTGTGGCATCGCTCGGACTGTCCGGCGCAAGGGGCTTCAGGCCCATGGCCTTCACAGCGGCCCGCGTTGCCCTAGCAAGTCTGTTATGCCTTGCAAACACATTTTCCAACCCTTCCTCTTTTAGCATCTTTAAGGCATCCCTTAAACCTATAATAAGCGAGGCTGCCGGTGTATAGGCAGTTGTATTATCCTTCAAATTTTTCCGCTCTTTCTTAAAATCAAAATAAAATCTCTGGCACTTTGCTGTTTCCATAAACTTCCATGCCTTGTCGCTCAGTGCGGCAAAGGCCAGGCCAGGCGGCAGCATAAATGCCTTTTGCGAACCGGAAACCAGAACATCTATACCCCACTCATCCATGGGCGTAGGGAAAACTCCGACAGAAGTTATCCCATCCACGATAAGCAAACAGTCCTGACGACCCTTTATAAGCGCTGCCACTTCCTTAACAGGATGCGCAACCGTGGTAGAGGTCTCGCTTGCCTGCATCAAAACACCTTTTATCTTTGGATTTGCATCTAATGTCTTTTTGATTTCTTTAGGATCAACTGCCTTGCCCCATTCCACATTCAGCCAATGAACCTTTAAGCCGTAAGCCTCTGATATCTTACCCCAGCGTTCACCGAACTTACCGCCGTTTACAACAACTACCTCGTCTCCGGGAGAAAAGAGGTTCGTAATAGAGCCTTCCATCGCCCCTGTGCCAGATGCTGCGAGGATTAATACATCCTGCTTTGTTTGAAATATATACTTTAAATCCTCTTTTGCCTCCGCAAATATGGCGGAAAACTGCGGAGTCCTGTGGTGAATCATGGGCTGCGCCATGGAAAGCAGCACATTTTCAGGCACCGGTGTAGGCCCCGGCGCAAGCAAAAACCTCTTTTTCATAGTAAATATCCCTCCTATAAAATTGCCAAATGTATTGGACGTTATCCCCTAAAGTTAGACGGTAAAAGTTAGCAAAGGGAGCAGTATATGTCAAGAAAAATATTACGTAAAAAGGTTGCCTAATTTGAAAGTTTGAGTCCTCTATGACGATAAAAAATGCGAATAAAAGTTCTTTTCTATACCAATACGAGTATGTAGTCTTCAATCTCTCTCCGTAAAATAGCGATTAAAAACCTCGCTATTTTACAAACCTGCGATTTGCCTGCCATACTTTGTTATCGGCGCATTTTTGCTCCTCACCGTATTGGTAATATACGGCTCGTCGCAAAAATGGCCTCTGCCTCGTCTGGTAGGCAACTTGCAGGTTTCCCCAAAAAGCAAAGTCTATTTTTGGGTCTCTTAATTTTATTGACTTATTCAAAAAAAATGCATATTATTTTTGCAGTTCAAACCAAAAGGATGTTAATTTAAAGAATGACTATACGAAAGGCTGTATTTCCCGCTGCTGGTTTTGGAACCCGGTTCTTACCTGCTACAAAGGCAATCCCAAAGGAGATGCTTCCTCTGATAGATAAGCCTTTAATTCAATATTCTGTTGAAGAGGCTAAAAACTCAGGGCTTGAAGAGGTAATCATCGTAACGGGAATGGGCAAAACCGCGATTGAAGACCACTTTGATGTATCTTTTGAACTGGAGATACTTCTCAAGGAAAAAAACAAGACCGATATATTGAAAATGGTGGAAACGGTATCAAATCTTATCCACTTTTCCTATACACGGCAGAAGAAACCGCTGGGGTTAGGTCATGCAATCCATTGTGCAAAGAATCTCGTCGGCATGGAGCCGTTTGCAGTGTTTTTAAGTGATGATGTGATAGATGCAACTACCCCTGTTATGAAACAGATGATGAAAGTCTTTCAGCAACATCCTGCAACCATCTTGGCGGTTCAGCGGGTTCCCCTGAAAGAGGTACATCATTATGGTATCATAGAGGCAAAAAAAATCGGGCATAGGATTTACAAAGTTACCGATATGGTAGAAAAACCTCATCCAAAGGATGCTCCTTCGAATTTGGCAATTATCGGCAGATATATCCTTACCCCCGAAATATTTACTGCTTTGGAAGAGACCAAACCTGGTAAAGGCGGCGAGATTCAACTTACCGACGGATTGAAATTGCTTTCTAAAAAACAACCTATCTATGCCTATGAATTTGAGGGCAACAGATACGATGCTGGCGACAAACTTGGCTTTCTAAAGGCCAACGTATGCTTTGCATTAAAGAATCCAAATATAAAAAAAGAATTTGGAAGGTTTTTGAAGGAACTTCAGCTTTAAAATTGTATTTTGCATTCTTCAAATGGAGCGTAACGACAGGTGGTAAAGATACCCAAAAAAGAGATAACAGACCAGCCTACCAATAAAGATCTTGGCATAATTTTCCAATATCTCTATGAAGAGGCGGAAAAAGTTGTTTCACACAGTGATGTTACCGTAAATCATACCCCTGCTGTTGATATGTTCTCAACATCTGACAGTATAATAATAGAGGTTGAGCTGCCCGGTGTAAGACAGAACGAAGTAGATATCTCCCTTGTGCGTAATACCCTTACCATACGAGGGTTTAAGTATGAGTGTTTTGATGAAAAGAAAATAAATTTTGTCTGTATGGAACGCAACTTCGGAAGGCTCTTCAGGGTTATAGATATTCCCTGTCCTGTTAACACAACAAAAATAAAGGCGGTATTTAAAGATGGCGTACTAACCATCACGGTGCCGAGGATTGAAGAAAAACGCAGCATTCCAAAAAAGATTACTATAGAATCGTAAGCCATCGGCAATTGTAAAATGAAAATTGTAAAATGCAAATTTTACAAATTTAAGGATAATTTCATTTTTCAATTTAAAATTTGCACTTTGCATTTTACAATGCAGCGAAGCGACAAGGAGGGATATAGTGGCTGAACAAGAAAAGCAGGAACAAAAAGAAGGAGAGCTTCAAATTCCGGACACCCTTCCTTTATTACCGATAAGGGATATCGTTATCTTTCCTTTTATGATAGTTCCGTTGTTTGTTGGAAGGGAAAAGTCCATAAATGCTGTGGACTTTGCCCTTACAAAGGAGCGTCTTGTTTTCCTGGCAACCCAGAATGACATTTCCCATGAGGATCCGGGGCCAAAAGACCTCTATCAGGCCGGGACGGTTGGAATGATTATGAGAATGCTAAAGCTGCCTGACGGTCGGGTGAAGATACTTGTTCAGGGGCTTTCAAGGGCAGTTATAAAAGAATATACCCAGGAAAAACCCGGTTATATTGTCTCCATTGAAAAGATTAAAGAAAACCCTGTGCTCCAACCAAGCCTTGAGGTAGAGGCGCTGATGCGGAATGTAAGGGAGCAGCTTGAAAGGCTTACCTCGCTGGGGAGGGTCATCTCTCCAGAGATTATGATGATCATTGAAACCATAAATGAGCCTGGAAGACTGGCAGATATTGTAGCTGCAAATCTCGGCCTCAAGGTTGAGGACGCCCAGGCTGTATTAGAAATAACAGATTCTGTTAAGAGGCTTGAACGAGTAAATGAATATCTTATAAAGGAACTTCAGGTTTCCACCATGCAGGCAAAGATACAATCCCAGGCAAAGGAGGAAATGGATAAAAGCCAGCGCGAGTACTATTTGAGAGAACAGATGAGGGCTATAAAAACCGAGCTGGGTGAAATGGAGGAAATAACTGAAGAGATTGATGAAATAAGAAAAAAGATTAAAAAAGCAAAGATGCCGCCAGACGTCGAAAAGGAGGCATTAAAACAAACCGACCGGCTTGAATCCATGCACCCTGATGCAGCGGAATCTGCAATAACAAGGACATACTTAGACTGGCTCGTTGAACTTCCGTGGAGCAAAACAACAAAAGACACCCTTGACATTAAAAAGGCTAAAAAGGTTCTGGATGAAGACCACTACAACCTTGAAAAGATAAAGGAGCGGATACTTGAATATCTCGCTGTAAGAAAACTTCACCAGAAAAGTAAAGGCCCGATCCTTTGCTTTGTCGGTCCCCCCGGTGTTGGCAAAACATCATTAGGCAGGTCTATAGCAAGGGCAATGGGCAGAAAGTTTGTGCGTATATCTCTTGGCGGAATAAAAGATGAAGCCGAGGTAAGAGGACACCGGCGAACCTATGTAGGCGCCCTGCCGGGCAGAATAATCCAGGGTATAAAGCAGGCAGGAACCAATAATCCGGTATTCATGATGGATGAAATAGATAAAATAGGGGCGGACTTCAGGGGTGATCCATCTTCAGCTCTCTTGGAGGTCTTGGATCCGGAACAAAATAATGCATTCAGTGATCATTACCTGAATCTACCCTTTGACCTTTCCAAGGTTATGTTCATAACAACGGCCAATCTTCTCGACCCAATTCCTGATGCATTGAAGGACAGGATGGAGGTTCTGGAGCTTACTGGCTATACTGAAGAGGAAAAACTTGAGATCGTAAAGAAATATATCGTAGAGCGGCAATTAACTGAAAACGGTTTAAATAAAAAGCTGATCCAGATAAATGATGATGCAATAAAAAAGATTATCTCTGAGTATACAAAAGAGGCAGGCTTAAGAAATCTGGAAAGGGAGATAGCCTCCGTATGCAGAAAGGTAGCAAGGAAGGTGGCGGAAGGCGAAACGGGATTGACGGTCGTAATGGCAACAACCGTGGAAGAATATCTCGGCGTTCCCAAATTTATGCCAGAGGCAGAGCAGGAGGAGGATGAGGTTGGCGTTGCCACTGGTCTTGCATGGACACCTGTAGGCGGAGAGATTCTCTACATAGAGGCAACAACCATGAAGGGCAAGGGGCAGCTTACCCTCACCGGTCATCTTGGAGAGGTAATGAAAGAATCAGCACATGCGGCCCTGAGCTATGCAAGAAGCAGGGCAAACACACTCGGGCTGGCGGATGACTTTTATAAAGAGCTGGATATACATATCCATGTACCAGCAGGCGCAATTCCAAAGGACGGCCCATCGGCGGGCGTAACCATGGCAACCGCTCTTATCTCAACGCTCACAAAGACCCCTGTAAGCAAAGATATAGCAATGACGGGAGAGATTACTCTGCGAGGAAGGGTTCTGCCCATAGGCGGCGTCAAGGAAAAGGCGCTGGCGGCCATGAGGGCGCAGATTAGTACAATCTTACTGCCGGAAAGGAATAAAAAGGATATCGAGGAAATACCAAAGGATATCCAAAAAAAGCTGAATTTTATTTTCGTAAAACATATGGACGATGTGCTGAAAATAGCCTTAAAGAAAAAAGTGAAGGCGGTTAAAAAACCTATCTCTCCACTTGGTAAAAGAAACGTTGTGGCGGCAAGATAATGATAGGTGGAGGTAAAGGTAGAGAAAGATACAGCCTTCACTTATTTTTATCTATCCTTTACCTATACCTTTACCTGCTTTATTCATTATGGAAATAAAAGAACTGGGGGAGTTCGGTCTTATAAAAAGGCTGGCTGAACAGTTTTCAACCAGCCATCCAAGGGTTATAAAGGGGATTGGGGATGACGCATCAGTTACTATACAGGATGACTCCACCTATCTCTTATGCACCACAGATACCCTTGTTGAAGATATACACTTTTCTCTTAAATACACATCTTCTTACAATCTGGGCAGGAAGGCTGTAAGCATATCGTTAAGCGATATTGCGGCAATGGGTGGAACTCCAACATTTCTGCTAACTTCAATAATCCTTCCACCCACGACATCACTGGACTTTGTAAACCTTCTCTATAAGGGGATAAAGGAACGGGCTGAGGAGTTTGGCGTTACACTCATCGGCGGCAACACGACATCTTCTCCTGATAAAATCATAATCAGCACTACCATGCTTGGCGAGGTCCCGAAAAATCATGTAATATTGAGAAAAGGCGCCTCAGTCGGAGATAATATATATATAACCGGCTCTGTCGGGGGTTCTGCATTGGGTATGAAGATATGGAAAGAAAAAGGCAATAGCATAATAACAGATCCGTTTCTCAAGGATGCAATGCTGGCACATATAGATCCTTGTCCACGGGTAAGAGAAGGCAGGAAAATTGCCGAAAAAAAGTTTGCAACATCAATGATTGATATTAGCGACGGCCTGATTTCAGATTTGAGGCATATTGCAGAACAAAGCATAGTCGGGGCAAAGGTATGGGCTAAAAAAATACCAATCCCCACCGGCCTTAAAAGGTGGTTATTAGACCACCCTCAGGATATAACACTAGCTCTGGGTGGAGGAGAGGATTACGAACTGCTGTTTACTGCTTCAAAAAAAAAGGGCAATGAAATAGGCGCCCTGTCAAAAGAGCTTGATATTCCCATTACACAGATTGGCGAAATAGTGCCAAAGGAAAACGGTGTGACGGTATTAGATGAAAAGGATAAGGTGTTTCATCTAACATCTGAAGGATTTGAGCATTTTAAAAGTTCCTGATGAAATTACAATGTAAAATTCAAAGGTTTTGCATCTGCAAGCTCTGGAATCTTTCATTTCGACTTTACACATGTTGATAGTTAATGAACTTACGGTATCTTGCAATACATCCAATAGTCTTTCTTAATTTTGAGGGAGCATTATGAAAATAAAAGTTCAAATAGGAAATAAGTTTATCGTTGCATTTTTCATTGTTGTTGTGGTGGCGGCATTTGCTCCCAATATTGTGGAATCCATGAGTGTTGTAGAATGGATGAAACAACCGATAAGTTTTTTAATAGCGATGGTCATAGGTTTGACACTCGGCTCTATCTTCAGCAGAAGCCTTACAAAGGATTTTAGGCAGCTTACCTCTATTGCAAACGATATTGGCAGTGGCGACCTTACAAGGCCGAATGGCATTGACGTAAACGGCAAGATACTTGAGGATGAATCCACAGAGCTTGGGTTGGCCTTAAATATGATGCTTAAGAATCTTAAAGGTCTTGTAAAACATATAAGGGATGCAGCATCCAATCTATTGGAAGCGGCCGAAATATTAAATAAGCTGGTAAAGAAAGGATATAAAACCACTGAGGATGTCAGCACCGGCACATCAAAAATCTTTGAGGGAGCATTGGAGCAGGCCAGCCATGTGGAAAATGTCTCCAAGGCGATTAGGGGGATGGCAAAACTGTCTGACGATGTATCTGGTAAGGCGACTGATATGGCGGCAGTGGCATCTCAAACCAAGTTTCGGGTTCAAAAAAGCGTTGCAACCTCCACATCTGCGTTAAAAAAGATGGAGTCAATATTGCAAGGCGTGGACTTCACAAAGGATATGATTATTAGCCTGGAAGAGAAGATAAACAACATCCCGAAGATATTGGACGTAATCACGCACATATCAAGGCAGACGGATCTGCTTGCTCTTAATGCAACCATAGAGGCGTCAAAGGCTGGCGAACATGGCAGGGGCTTTGCAATTGTTGCAGAAGAGGTGCGAAGATTTGCCGACAACACAAAGCATTCTGTAGAAGATGTCACACTTATAATCAAGGAAGTAAGGGCTGAGGTAGAACGGCTGGTAAATTCCTCGGCAGAAAACGCAACCTTTACACAAGAAGGCAGGGAAGATATTCATAAGGTTAAAAACTCACTGGATGAAATTACTACTTTTACTACAGAGGTTGCAGATAAGGCAGGATTGATATTAACACTTACTCAAAAACAAAGAGAAAGCGCAGAAACAACCGCCAAACTCATAGAACAGATTGCCCACATAGCCAGAGAAAGTGTATCTACTACCGAAGATGTTGATAGCGTAGTTGATAATCACAGGATATCCATAGAGGAGGTAATGACATCAGCAAAAAAACTGTCAGAACTTTCAGGTGATCTGAGCCGGGTGATTGCACAGTTTAAACTTGAGCAGGATGATATAGCCCCTTTTTTCGTGAATGAACCTGAAATAGAAATAATAGAAGATACAACCCTAAATTCTAGCAACTAAATTCTGCACTAATTCTTAACCCAAATATAAAACTGATTATTTTTCTTTATTACCTTGCATCTATACACAGCGTCATAAATAATTGCACATACAGAGCGTCAGAACAAAGCAGGCCAAGGCGCGACGAAAGTGAGAA
>Ga0209642_10001546_pt1 | contig 15316 bp, 14 predicted proteins | sample RifCSP19_2_FD_184025 | JGI IMG/M metagenome (GOLD analysis project Ga0209642, IMG submission 184025) | Soil microbial communities from Rifle, Colorado - Rifle CSP2_sed 19_2 (SPAdes) (version 2) | ecosystem: Environmental > Terrestrial > Deep subsurface > Rock core/Sediment | place: Rifle... | reverse complement strand
TTTGTGACCCTAAAAGGGTCTCACTGTGAAAGTAAAAAAGGGCGGACACAAGCGACCGCAGGAGTATCCCCCAATGAATTGCGGACTTTATCTATCCTTCTCCTACCAAGAGAGGGAAAATAAAAATGGGCGACCCAGCGGGTCGCCCCTACAGTTGGGCAGACACGCAGGTCTGCCCCTACATTTTATTCGTCATTCGTTATCCGTTATCCGTCATTGTTTTTAATACATATCCCCGTATCCACCACCACCGGGTGGCATCATTGGTCCGCCTCTGGCGGATTTCTCCTCGGGTTTTTCCGCTACCACACACTCAGTCGTAATTAAAAGGGAGGCAATAGATGCGGCATTCTCCAAAGCAATCCGTGCAACTTTGGTCGGGTCGATTACCCCTGATGCCATTAAATCCTCGAAGTTTCCGGTATCAGCATTGAAGCCGAAGGCACCTTTTTCCTCTTTTACTCTATTTACCACAATTGAGCCTTCAGTTCCAGAGTTCTCGGCAATCAGTCGAATAGGTTCCTCTAAAGCCTTTTTCAGGATAGAGACTCCGATAGCCTCATCTCCCTCCAATTTCATTTTGTCCAGGGCAGGAATCGCTCTCAAAAGAGCAACGCCGCCACCCGGGATTATCCCTTCTTCAACTGCGGCTCTGGTGGCATGCAGGGCATCTTCCACCCTTGCTTTTTTTTCCTTCATCTCAGTCTCAGTAGCGGCACCTACATTTATAACTGCAACTCCGCCAGCCAATTTGGCTAACCTCTCCTGCAGTTTCTCCTTATCATAATCCGAGGTGGTCTCCTCGATCTGCTTCCGAATCGAGTTTACCCTTGCCTTGATATCTGCGCTTTTACCTCCACCTTCAACTATGGTGGTGTTATCCTTATCTATAGTTACCCTTTTAGCTTTGCCCAGGTCAGATACGACAGCGTTCTCTAATTTGAGCCCTAATTCCTCAGCGATAACCTTTCCACTAGTTAGAACTGCGATATCCTCAAGCATTGCCTTTCTTCTATCTCCAAATCCAGGGGCTTTGACTGCACAGACCTTTAAGGTTCCCCTCAGTTTATTTACCACTAAGGTAGCTAAAGCCTCACCTTCCACCTCCTCTGCAATTATCAGGAGAGTTTTGCCCAACTGAGCCACTTTTTCCAGGACGGGCAAAAGGTCTTTCATACCGGAGATCTTCTTATCATAAATCAGGATCAGAGGCTCTTCCAGGAGTGCCTCCATATTGTCCGGGTTGGTGATGAAATAAGGGGAGAGAAATCCACGATCAAACTGCATTCCCTCAACGATTTCCAGAGTGGTGGCAGTGGTCTTTGCTTCCTCCACAGTGATGACACCGTCTTTTCCTACCTTCTCCATAGCATCAGCGATCAGATCACCAATCGCCTTGTCATTGTTAGCCGAGATAGTTCCAACCTGGGCTATCTCGGTCTTTCCTGGTAGGGGCCTGGATAGCTTTTTTAGCTCTTCAACCACAACCTGAACTGCTTTTTCTATCCCCCTTTTTAAAGCCATAGGGTTGGCGCCGGCAGTTACGTTTCTTAAACCTTCTCGATAGATTGCCTGGGCTAAAACCGTAGCAGTGGTGGTTCCATCTCCTGCCACGTCCGAGGTCTTGGAGGCAACCTCTTTTACCATCTGTGCACCCATATTCTCAAACGGGTCTTCTAAGTCTATCTCCTTGGCAACTGTAACTCCGTCTTTGGTCACAGTGGGCGAGCCGAACTTCTTGTCTAAGACTACGTTTCTACCTTTGGGACCTAAGGTAACCTTGACCGCATTAGCTAATTTATCCACACCCTTTTTTAGCTTTTCCCTGGCAGTGCTATTAAATTCCAAAATCTTGGCCATATTCAGAACCTCCTTTTTCTCTCATTTTAATAGTTAAGAACTTAGCCGATTATCGCTAAGATATCGCTTTCTCTCATTATCAGGTATTCCACATCATCAATGGTCACTTCAGTGCCGGAATATTTTCCGTATAAAACTTTATCCCCTTTTTTGACTTCCATATCTATCCTATCTCCCTCCTCAGTTACTCTACCCGGACCAACTTCAATGACTTCCCCTTCCTGGGGTTTTTCCTTGGCAGTGTCCGGGATGATAATTCCACTCTTCTTGACGTCTTTTGCCTCTAAGGGTTTAATTAAGACTCTGTCACCCAACGGCTTCACCTTCATAAAGATCCTCCTTTCTTGATAGTTTAAAAGGTTTAACGGTTTACAAGTTTAGTTTCAATACAGTTGATTTATGTTTTGTCGGTTTAGAACTTGACAGAACAGATGTCCTTTTACTCCAAGGCTCCAAATTTTCTATCTCTTTGTCTTAAAATAAAATATGCGACTTTTTTAGCACTCCATCTTCAAGATTGCTAAGGATTGGCAAAAGATATAATCTTAGCTTTTAAAAAGCAAGTAAAATTTTATTTAAAATTTCAGTATTATCAAGACAAAAGTTAAAATTATCTTAAGCTCGATTTTTTTCCAACAAATACTCAAATTTTCTTCATTTTATTTGTTTTTTTTACTCTATCATAAATTATTTTAAGCCCCTTGAGGGTTAAGGTAGGGTCTATTTTCTGAATGGTGATAGATTCCTTAGAGATTAACTCTGCCAGTCCACCTGTGCTTATAACCTTGGGTATATGTTTTAGCTCTTTTTCTATCCTTCTAACTATCTCGTCTATCTGACCCACTGCACCGTAGATTATCCCGGATTTAAGGCTATCCTGGGTGTTCGTGCCAATGACTTTTTTTGGTTTTTTGAGTTCCACTTTAGAAAGAAGTGCGGCTTTTTGAAAAAGATTGGCAGATGAGGTCTCGATTCCCGGAGATATTACTCCTCCAAGGTATTCGCCTTTTTCAGAAATAACGTCAAAAGTAGTGGCTGTTCCTAAATCCACTACGATAACCGGTCCTCCATAAAGCTCAAATGCTGCAATGGCATTGGCTATTCTGTCTGCTCCCACCTGTTCGGGGTTATCGTAAAGTATCTTCATCCCCAAAGGTAATTTTGAGGAGATTATAACCGGCTCAGAATGTAAGTATTTTATGCTCATCTCCTCATACACAGTGGTCAGGGCTGGCACAACTGAGGCGATTACTACCCCTTCGATCTTCTCGGTTTTAACCTCTCCGATCAATTCCCGGATTAGAATCCCGCATTCGTCCACAGTCAAAAAATGATTGGAGGAGACACGATAGTAATTTCGTAAAATGTTTTTTATGAAGATGCCAATTACGGTGTTGGTGTTGCCTATATCTATGCAGATAAGCATAATGCCTCCTTAAAGATTTCTGGATTTTTTTTGTAGGGGAGGGGCTTGTCCCCTCCCTTTTTTTCGGGAGACCACACGGTTCGACAAGCTCACCGTCCCTGAGCAAGGTCGAAGGGAAGGGTCTCCCCTACCTTTCGCTCTGCATTTTGGGCATCCATTTGAATGCAGTTCATCCGAGGTAAAGCTTTACACTCCAGGGTTTCTTAAATCAGTGTAACCTCGCCAGAGCTTATGGTTCTCAGATGCCCTCGGGTTTCAAGGATTAAGGAGCCGTTCTCATCAATGTCTTTGACGATGCCCTTGATCTTTTCCTTTCCGTACAGAAGCTTCACCTTATGTCCCAACATGGAGGAAGAGCTTTTTATTTCCTCCAGATAAAATTTCAGTCCAAAGGTTTTGAAATTCAGATAGATTTTTTCCAATTTCTCTAAAAAAGTCTTTAGGAGTTCAACCCTGGAGTATCTTTTGCCTGATTCCATAAGGATGGAAGTGGCTTTGCCTTTCAGATTCTTAGGGAAATCGTCCTGGACCTGATTTACATTTACTCCCACCCCGATTATGACAAAGTTTACCTTATCCAGCTCTGCTGACAGCTCTAAAAGAATGCCGGCAAATTTTTTACCTTCAATCAGACAATCGTTGGGCCATTTCAGATCTGCTTTCAGTCCGGTTTTCTCCCTTATAGTCTGGACTAAAGCTAAGCCGGTGCATAAGGAGAGTCCGGGTGCTTTGGCTGGCGGGATTTTGGGTCTTAAGATCAAGCTCATCCAGATTCCCCTTTCCGGAGGAGAGAGCCATTTTCTGCCAAGTCTTCCTTTTCCTGCAGTCTGTTTTTCAGCCACGATTAAAGTCCCTTCAGGAGCTTTTTCTTCAGCTAATCTATAAGCTAAGTCATTGGTCGATTTTAGAGTGCGGTAAGAGAGGATTCTTTTCCCTAAGATTTTAGTTTTAAGGTTATCGTGAATCTCTAAAGGAATGAGACTATCAGGCACTGAGGTCAGGCGATAAATTTTTCCTTTTTCAGTTTCGATTTTATACCCGAGTTTTTTTAATTCCGCAATCCCTTCATAAACTGAAGAGGTGGGCAGACTTAACGAAGAGGAAAGAAGACTGGCACTTAATCCGCTAGAATTCTTTTCTCTTTTCAAAAGGGTAAGAATGCTTTCAGAGATCATCGTTTATTCGCTGTTCAAAATTTCTTAAAATTTTAACTGAAGTCTTAAACCTCGCACATTGGAGGTCTGAAGACCTCCGCTACATTTTTTTGGTAAACCTGAAGGTTTACACTCTATCTTTTGCTTACATCATCTCACATCTTACTTTTTACATCTTCCGTAATGGAGATCTAAAGACCTCCGCCCTGCGGGGGTCTAAGCCCGGCGTAGCCGTCGTAAGGCTTTTATGGACCACATCCTCACTTCAACAAAAGACTGAAGTCCAGGGCTTTGGCTGAATGGGTCAGTGCTCCTACCGATATGAAGTCAACACCGCTCAGGGCTATTTTTCTAACATTTTTCAGATTAACCTTGCCTGAGGCTTCGATCTCCACTTTTTTGTTTTTTGAACGGATGAGCTTGACCGCTTTTTTTAAATCTTCTGACCTGAAATTATCCAGCATTATCCGGTTGATCTTAAAATTTAAAGCCTCTTTTATCTCTTCTAAATTTCTGGTCTCGACTTCGATTTTAAGCCCTTTTCTGTTTCTCAGAGCCTTCCTGATTGCTAAAGAGATACTCCCGGCTGCCTCAATATGATTATCCTTAATCAGGATCATATCATAAAGCCCCTGGCGGTGGTTCTTTCCTCCACCCTTTTTTACTGCATACTTTTCCAAGAGCCTCAGTCCGGGGGTGGTTTTGCGGGTATCTAAGATCTTCGCCTTGGTGCCTCTGATTTTCCTGACAAACTCGCCAGTGAGGGTGGCAATTCCAGAAAGCCTCTGCAGAAAATTCAGGGCTGTCCTTTCTCCAGCTAAGATACTTTTTGCCTTTCCCCGGATCAGGGCGACCTTCTGGTTTGGTCTCACTTTGTCTCCGTCACTTACTAATGGCTTAAACACTAATCCGGGATCAACCTGCTTGAAAACCGATTTTGCCACCTCCAGCCCGGCGATTATCCCTTTCTCTTTGGCTATGATAAACCCCATCCCCTTTTGTTTTTCCGGGATAATCAGCTCTGAGGTTATATCTCCTTTTCCCAGATCTTCTTCTAAGGCGATTTTAACTATCTCTTGAATTTTTTGGAACCCGGATTTCCTCATAGGGGTAAAAATTAAGATAATTCTGCGCGATGTCAACATAAAACTCTTGACAAATTACCTTGAAAAGTTTATAGTAAATTTAAACAAATTTTTGGAGGGGGAAATGAGATCAGATTTTTTTGATATTCCTCTTTCTTGTTTTTCTCAGGATAAAAAAGAGCAGGGGAACTGCTGGCTCAATCTTTTAGTTTCAGGGGAGAAGCTCGAAATCTTCTTTCCTTCAGACAAAAGGTTGGGAAACTGCCTGGAATGCAGTTTTTTCCAGAAGCTTTCCTCCAGGTTTGCCGGGAGAAGAAACGCTGACCGGATAGCAGAGGAGTCTTTAAAAATTCTGCTCGGTCAGGTGAAAACCTTTGATAATTATCTGGAGAGGATAAACCAGGACCTCAACAAGAAATTAGAGGAGCTTTCCCTTCTGAAAAAAGTATCAGATGCCCTGCTTAAGTCCAAGGAGCTGGATAAGACCTTAAGGATAATTTTAACCGGGGTTACGGCCGGGGAGGTATTCGGTTTTAACCGGGCATTCATCTTCTTAGTCAATCCCAAAACTCAAACTTTAGAGGGGAGGATGGGTTTGGGTCCCAAAGACCAGGAAGAAGCTTTTAAAATCTGGTCATATATAAAAAAAGAAAAGGTTACCTTCGAACAGATGTTAGAGAATGTTATTTACTCAGAGGAGCAGGAGAATGAATTGACTTTTAAGGTAAAGGGTCTCACTTTCTCCCTGGAGGAAAAAGAGAATATTCTGATCAAGGCAATTTTAGAGAAAAAAAGTTTCAATATAACGGAGGAGGGGGTCTCAAATTTACAACCAGATGAGGTCTTGAGACTTCTAGACCCAAAGGGGTTTTTGCTTGTGCCGATATTTTCTGAAAATAAAGCCATAGGGATTCTGGCAGTAGATAACCTCATCACCGGAAATAAGATTTTGGAGGACGACCAGGTGGGACTGGAGACTTTTGCCAACCAGGCCGCTTCCCAGATCGAAAATATCGTTTTGCAAGAGGAGTTAAAGCATAAAATAAAAGAATTGGAGCTTGCCTCCCGGATTTTAAGAGAAAACCAGAACTATCTTTTGCAGGCTGAAAGATGGGTGGATATAGGCAAATTAGCCACTACCGTTGCCCATGAGATAAAAACCCCACTGGTGACCATGGGTGGATACGCGCGCCGGGCTTTAAGAAAGGCTGAGGAAGGAAAGCTGGTCCCGCACGAGTTAGAGATCATTGTAAAAGAGACCGAAAGGCTGGAGAGCATAACCTCTGAGATCTTGGACTATTCAAAAGCCACCAAACTAAATTATGAGAAAAAGGATTTGAACCAGCTGATTAAAGATGCTATAGAGGTATTCAGGGGTAAGTTAAGATATAACGGCATCTGGTTAAAGACCAAATTCTCCCTGGAACCTTCGATTCTGAATTTCGACCCTAAAAGAATAGAGCAGGTTCTTTTCAACCTGATAGAAAATGCGATTGATGCGATGCCTGAAGGAGGGACCTTGACTATAAGGACTAAAAGAAACGAGGATTTCGCTATCTTCGAGGTTGAGGATACCGGCTCCGGGATAAGCGAAGAAAATCTGCAGAAACTATATATCCCCTTTTTCACCACCAAGCCCAAAGGTTCAGGCTTGGGCTTGCCGGTTTGCAAGAAGATAATCGCAGACCACCAGGGGTATATCGAAGTAAAAAGCGAGGTGAATAAAGGGTCAAAGTTTACAGTGTATTTGCCTTTATAGGAAGAAGAACTATGAAAAAGAATTGTATTTTGGCTGGATTGATTTTGATGGTTTTGTTCTCAGCGGTTTTAAATTCGGGTTTTGTTAAAGAGACTAAAGCCGGTAACATTGCCGGAATAGTGGTATGCGAAGGAAAACCTTTGACAGATGTTCAGGTTAGTATTCCTGGAAAAAAAGCAAAAACAGATTCAAATGGAAAATTTTTCATCTCAGATATACCGTCTGGAGCATATATAGTTGCGGTCACCGGAGACAAATGTGTTATTGAGTCCTTTTTTCAACCTTTGTTAGGGTGGTCCGATTCGACCACTATCCTTATTTTTTCTTTAGATACTATTCCTCGACCAGCTCTGAATCGAAAGGTGAAAGTGACAACGGAAATTGACAGTGCTTCATTTGTTAAAATGGATTATAAACATATAATGGAGCTTTCTCTCTCACCGCCGAAAAAAGAAGTCGTCTCAGATTCTGCAAAAAAGATAATAATAAATGGTGATACGGTAATAGAAGTTCGATTATCACGTTACCCAGAGGGGCCGATTCAGTTTGACAATAACCAGATGAAAATTACACAGAAAAAAAACCTTGGAATTGGGAATATAGCAGGAATGATCTTGGACGCAATTACAGGCGAGCCGCTTGCTGGGGTTACCGTCTTAATAGAAAAGATACCCACAAAAGGCACCAGAAGCGACACACTTGGAAGATTCTGGTTGTCTTACATTTCTGTTGGAGAATATAGTATTCAGGCAAGTCAAATTGGATTTTATACTGGCAAGATTTCAAATGTCAAAGTTTTCGATGATTCAACTACAATTGTGCTTTTTAATCTGCGTACGATGGCAATTCCGGAACGTCCACATTCATACTCTTGGCTGGGGAATAAAATCAAGTGTGATAGCACGGAATTTTATAAGAATTATTACAAAACACTGTTAAGAAAGAAGTAGAAATTTTGTAACTATAATCTGGCAAATTGATGAGGGGTTTTATGTACAAAATTTTGTTAGTAGAAGATGAACCTCATCTTTTAGAACTCTACCAAGAGGAACTTCAGGATGAGGGGTACGAGGTTATGAGCACTATGGATGGGGAAGAAGCGGTCCTTTTGACCAAAAAGAATTTTCCGGACCTGGTGGTTCTGGATATAAAGATAAAGAAACTCCACGGCTTGGAGGTGCTGAAAAAGATAAAGGAGTTCAATAAAGACCTGCCGGTCGTTCTGAATTCAGCCTACGAGACTTTCAAGTCGGACTTCTCCTCCTGGATTGCAGATGCCTACCTGATCAAATCCTCCAATTTAGCTGAGCTAAAAGAGAAGATCGCTGAGCTTCTGGTGATTTAGGTTGACCAGAGCGTAAGGTCTCAAGGTCTTGGGATTTTAGCCTGCCTTTACTTCATGAATCCCCTTGGCTTTTTCGTCGGGTCAGGGGACCCGACGACCACTGATGTAGCGGAAGGCCTCAAGGTCTTGTCCACAGGATCCAGGCGAAGACTTCAGCCTTCCACCAACTTGATGGAAACCTAAAGGTTTCCGCTACATAAATCTCTTTGTAGTTGCCCAATTCACTGGGCATTTTCGTGCTCGATGAATCGAGCAACTGCGATCTCCCTCTCCCATGAAGGGAGAGGGGATATAATTCTTTTCCCCTAAATTCTTCTCCAAACCTGCCGATAAAATACTTAGTAAAGTTCAAACAATAACAATCATTTAAAGGAGTGGTTATGAGGAACAAAGCTTTTTTTGTTTTCGGGGTAATTTTTGTAGCCTTGGTTATGGTTCTTCTCATTTCCGGGTGTAAGAAAAATTCTACCTCTCCCACCTCGGGCACTCAAACGGTTTTGAAAACATTCACTGCCCTTAAAACCTCTATGCAAACAGGAGATTCAAGCTTAGTCCAGGCAAAAGTGACGGATCAGGATAATAACCCCTATAATAACGTGCGGGTTAATTTCTCAGCCTCACCTGCATCCTTGGGCTCCTTCAGAGATGTTTATGACATGACCGACACTTCGGGAACTGCCTCTTCCTATTTCGTATCTTCAGATACCGGCACAGTCACTTTGAAGGCTAAACTTTTAACCGGGGACAGCCTGACCACGACTTTGCGCGTAACTTCCCCTGGATCCGGTTCCAGCGGCACGATTGCCAGCATAGAATTCAACACGCTCAGGCCTTCAATTCAGGTTAAAGGGACTGGAGGAATTGAGTCAGCAGTTTTGGTGGCAAATGGATATGATTCGTTGGGGAATAAAGTAGGTGCTGGGAAGCAAATAATTTTCAGGATTTTAAATGGTCCGGATGGAGGAGAAAATCTTGAGAATAAAGGTTATGGTCCGGATACTGCTTACACCATGGAGTCAGGCCAGGCAGTTGTCACCTTGAATAGCGGTACCATCTCCGGAACTGTTGAACTCAGGGCTGAATCAGGAACCATTTTTTCCAACGTCACCCGGGTGGCCATTAATGCTGGTCCTCCAGCTTATCTCTCCTTAGGAGCAAAGCCGTTGAATATCCGGGGGTGGGATGTGGTCAACGCTACCTCTGACGTTCTGGCGATGGTAGATGATATCTACGGGAATCCGGTTCAGAACAGTACCGCAGTCTATTTTGGAACAGAGGAAGGGATGGTGGATGCCTATGCTACAACTTCCGGCGGCTTAGCCACATCAGTCTATCATTCAGGCGAGCCCAGAAACGATGGGTTAGCATATGTTTACGCCTCGACTGCTGGAGGGACCGTGTCCGACACCGTCCTCATCATCGTCTCAGGTCCACCAGATACGACCACATTCCTGACCTATCCTCTTTCTCTTGTAGCAGATGGGGTATCAAAAGGAGACGTGATCGTCAGGGTTGTGGATCTGAATGGCAATTTTGTGGTAGGTGGGACACAGGTTAAGATGGAGACGGATTTCGGAACTTGTGCTTCCGGGACTACTCAGGATGGAATAAATGCTTCGCTTTTTGAGACTGAGCTGGTGAGCCAGATATTGACCCGGGATTATTCCCCGGTTTCTCCGGATGATGGAATAGGCGCGGTCTCTAACCTGACTGCCAAAGCAGACTGGTCTTCAGCCACGGTTCAGGTAAATTTCTTAACCGGTTTTGCCTATTACAAAAATTGTCTTATAGATATAGTGGCTTCTGTGATGTATGGGACTACTGAGCCTTTCACCGTTTTAATAAAGGATCGTTCAGGTAACCCCTTGGGCGGTCATTCCCTTTCTGCGACTGCCTCTTCAGGCACGATCACTGGATCGCCCAGTATAACCAATGGCTATGGAGAATCCTCTGGCTTTTTCTTTACCGCACCTACAGACACTACGATCAAGAGCGCCACAATTTCAGTAACTGACAATGACCCCAGAGGCGGAGGAATGGTCTTGACCAAGAAAGTTGCTTTAAGCTCGACTCTTTAAAGAAGAAATAAGTTTATAATTATGGGAAAAAGCCCCCGGAAGGGGGCTTTTTATTTTGGTCGGACAGGGTGTCCGACCTACGAGACGCCAATACCCTCTCTACTATCGTAGGCAGGGCTCCCAGCCCTGCAAAGCCTGTTTGCGAGATATATCTGGAGGGATAAGATAAGCCTCTCAAAAGTTGGGGGCTTTTTTATTTTATTAACCTGAGCCACTCGCCGAAAATGAAATAGATCCTGCCGATCAGAAGAGACATACGGGACATAACCGTATACCCGAAGGAGGCGCCAAAGGAGATCATCAAAAACCAGATACCGACTTTGGCTCCAGCCCCTAAGGCGCCTTTATGTTCTTTGGAGAAGAAAAAATAGATTAAAGAGGTGAGAACCCCAACGGTCAGAAGGATATTATTCAAAGAGGAAAGCCAGTTGCCGGTCCATAAGGGTAGCAAATTGGCGCGGATCTGAAGTATCAAATCCCCGGTGCTATATCCTATGATGGCTATCCCGGCAAAGATTCCTATTATTAGAGCCATGGACCAGCGAGAAAGCCAGGCGAAATTTTTGGTAAACCGGGTAAAAAATAAAATCCCAAAGGCAAAAGGAATTATCAAAATTAAAGACTGCCACATAAAGGCAAACCCGACCCGGGGGAAGGAGAAAAGGATATTCAAATCAAGCCTCATCAAAGGGTCCCACAAATTGGGCCTGAATACGTTGTGATACTCTAAGGAAGTCCAGTAACCAGCAGAAATTCCCACGTAGAGATGCTCGGCGAATTTATAAAAAGGGTTATCCTTATACAAGAAACTGAAACAGAATAAGGTTAGTCCTGCGGCAAGCCAGGTTCCGATTAATTCAGATGAGGGCATAATCTTATTCCTTCTCCTTTTTCATCAATTTCATTGAAAAATAAGCGATATTCCCAATGATGATAAAGAAAAAGATCACCAGATGAGCTACGGACTGCGAATCCATTCCTCTTTTCCCCAATCCGGTAATACCAATTAACTGCTCATATTCAGCCGCACCTTTCATCCCGCCTAAAAGTCCCACTAACTGTCCGGACTGCAAGTAAGGATAGAATTCAGGAGCGCTGACCGCAGTGCAGCCTGAGGCAAGCTTTATATGAAAACGGGACACAACCTGCAATACCCATTCCTTGGTCCCGGGAAGACCGCCGGAGATATTGACTATCATAGCCAGATCGCCGAAGTTCGTTACCCCTTGCATAATTGGTAAATCCGTGGTCTTGTTTCCGTGATAGTCTGTAGGGAATGTCTGAGGGATGGAGTTCCCCATTGAGACCATCACCACTTCGCGTCCTTCCTTAAAACCTAAATTCACAAAATCGACCCCATACTGTTTGTGATACTCACCAACTGTTACCAGGTTAAAAGCTCTTTCAGCTAAAGGCGAACCAGTTGCCCAGAGTTGGGTGCAGATTATTTTGATATTCCTCTTGCAGAGTTGTCTTAATGCTGCCAGGTGCATAGGCCAGAGCTCCGGCATAGAGCCAGGGTCGTAATCTGCGCTTAAAAGGACTTTGGAGCCAGGAGGTAAAGATTCTATAGCATCATAGAAGCTCTTGACCGGAGCTGTAACTGAGAATTTTATATTCAAGGGGAAAAAGAGAGGCAGAACAAGAGCAATTCCCACGAAGATGAAAATTACCCGGCGGTCTAATTTCTCAAGTTTTTCAAAAAAATTTCTCATAAATAAAATCACTCACCACCCATATAGGTTTTTTCCAGTCCGATCAAGACTTTCAAGCCGGTGGAGATAGCACCAAGGGCCGCTCCTATCATTATGGCTCTTTTTGCTGCCAGTTGTGGCACGTTCATAATCCATTCGGTAAAAGGTGGGAACTCTTTCCAGACAGCTTCACCCAATGGCACCCTTCCGATCATCACTAAAACAGCAGTGATTCCTAATAAAGCTGCTTCCCAGGACCTTATCCTGAAAGCCCTGAATGCGGCTGAGGCTATATAAAAGGCTAAAAGGGCAAACATAGTTGCTTGCATAGGATAAATGGCGTTCATAAAAACCCAGTTGAAGGCTGTTCCCTCTTTGACTCCCCTGAAAATCCCCAGATAGATCATCAAGATAAGTCCGACTATTAAAACTACCTTATAAATCCAATCTTTTCCCTTTCTGGTTATTACCTGATAATTTATCCTGAAGATGTTGGCAACACCTAAGACATAGGCAAAGGCAATGCAAATTATCGCCCACTGGTTAACTACCTGAGCCACAGGCTGAAGCTTAGGGCTGAAATAGTTTCCGATAAAAAGAGCTCCAGCCAAAAAACAGATTATTACAGGGACTTCTCTACGCATATGGACGTTGTTCTCTCTTTCCTCATTTCCTTGGTAGGTCAGACATTCCTGTCTGACCTTGGGGAACAGACAAGAATGTCTGTTCTACCGTTTTTCGTAGTGGAAGGCCGTCAAGGTCTTGAGACTTCAGCCTTCCATTGTGGAAACCTGAAGGTTTCCGCTACATTTTTTTCGTCTCACGTCTTACCGGACTCTTCAAATTCCCATGAACAAAACAAATACTCCAGTCAAAGCAATAACTGCACCGGCAATCGAATGGGTATACTTTTCAGCAAACTCAGTCTTTATCAATTTAACCCCAGAATAAGCCAGAAGGGTCTGGGTTATCATCATAAAAATCGTTACAATCGAAAATGCAATTGAGATTCCCCAGATGCCGCTCCAGCCGAACTGGGTGGCTAAGAACATCAAAGGAATTAAAGGCTCACAGGGGCCTAAAACAAATATTGCCATCAAAGCCCAAACCGTTATCGTCCTCTTGTGAGCCAACTTCTCATTCAGATGGTGGTGGTGATGGGTATGCTTTTTTGCCTGCCTTAACCCCCAGAGGGCATAAGCAACTCCAAAGCCTATCAAAAGGTAAATGGCGATCTGACCTCTGGAGCTTTCCAGGCTTTTCAATTTTGAAAGGGTTAAGCCTAATAATATTCCGACACTTCCGAGTAAGATTGAGGAGCCAACATGGCCGATTCCGGACAAAAAGGTCACCCAGGTCAGTTTCCTTTTAGACCAGTTGGATGACCTTCCAATCATCACAAAAGGAACCCAATGGTCCGGAGCTAAGGCATGAAAAAAGCCTATGGATAAAGTTGAAAGCAATAAGACTAAAAATGAGCCTTTCATAATTTTTTTGTAGAGGAAGGCCTCAAGGTCTTGTCCACAGGATCCTGGCGAAGACTTTAGCCTTCCATCTTTTCTTGCCACATGGAGGTCTAAAGACCTCCGCTACATTTCTACATTTCTCCTCTACTGGACAAAAACCCAGCGAAGGAATATGTCTATCCCGAAAGTCACGAACAAAACTCCTAACACCAGATATATCATTATCAACAATTTGGCTAAATCTGAGCCTTTTAAACTTCCTAAGAGCTTGGGCTCTTTGGATAGATAAGCAGAAGCTGCAAAAAGCTCCTCTCCGATAAGAGTAAAATCACAAGCCACTACAAAAAAAGGGAGCTGGTGGATATTGGCTGTTCCTGCTACCTGAATGGCTCCAGTTGAAAATCCGGTTTCTGCCATAAGCAGAGATTCAGCATAAAAACTTCCGAACATGAAATTTGCCGCAGGTTTTTCCCGGAGCATTATCCCGTTAACCCCGCCGGCGTAGGCGAACTGCTCGCTGGTCAGGAACCGGACGTTATTAGGGTTATAGGCCTCTGGTTTTCCTGCCTTGGCATAACCCTGTTTAACTGATTCCTCAGCCACTGTCACCACGAAGGGCTGGCACACCGGAACTAAAAGCGGAACCTCATAGGCTGCGACCATCTCCGCCACATTTCCTAAGATTATCATACTGGCAACGGTCTGCAGATTATCCATATCCTCTATCCCGGAGATATAAAGGATTGGCCTGCCCATCTCAGTCGCCCTTCCCACTGCCTCCTCTATGGCATCCAGTCCTGGGATCCTTCTTACGAAAAGCGATTTCCCCTTCTGGGCTCGATTTATGAAATAGATTACAAAGGCGAAAAACAAAGCCAGGACTATGAAAACATTGACTCGATTTTTATCAAACCAGGCCCTGGATGAAGGGTCTGTCCCTTGAGCCAAAGAATGGGTGCAGAATAAAAAGATGAGAAAAAAAACCAAGATTGAAATTTTAAAGAAGGTATGTCTTTTCATTTTCCTTTCAGGTCAAATCTAAGAAATCAGATTAAGTGCTTGAAAATGGAGACGAAATAATCTCTTAAGAATATGACCCTGTCGATCAGAAGGGAGACCCTGCCCATAACGGTCAAGCCGAATCCGGCGCCGAAACCGACCATCAAGGTCCAGATACCCACCCTGGCGGCTGAGCCCATAGCACCTTTATGCTCCTTGGAGAAAAAGAAGTAGATCAAGGCACATAAAACGCCCACGATTATCAAAAGGTTAAAAAATCCCACTGAGTTTTTAAAGTGGACCGGCAACATAGTTGAGCTTAGCTGTCTGATCACAAAGTTTTGCATATAAAGAGGCACTGCCACTCCGGTGGCAATACCCATATAGAAGGAGATGGAAAAACGGGAGATCCAGGCATATTTCTTGGAAAAACGAGTCCACATTATTAAC
>Ga0209642_10001542_pt1 | contig 15328 bp, 17 predicted proteins | sample RifCSP19_2_FD_184025 | JGI IMG/M metagenome (GOLD analysis project Ga0209642, IMG submission 184025) | Soil microbial communities from Rifle, Colorado - Rifle CSP2_sed 19_2 (SPAdes) (version 2) | ecosystem: Environmental > Terrestrial > Deep subsurface > Rock core/Sediment | place: Rifle... | reverse complement strand
CGGAGCTCGCGGCACGCGGGAAGGATCTCCAAGGAAACCAGGCGCGCCTGATCGCCGCCCAGAAGGAACTTTCGGCGGCGACGGAGACCCTCAAGGCCCGCCAGGCGGGCATCGATGCCGAAGCGGCCCGTCTCGCTCAGGCCGCTACGAACGTTGAGGCCCGAATGGCCGACGCGCGGGCCCGAGGCACCTCAGCGGAGACGAAGATGGACGAGGTGATCGAGCGCGAGCGGGTCCTCACGACCGAGCTTCAGCGGGCTGAGAACCTCATGGAGGACCTCGGACGCAAGGACGAAGAAATCCGTGCGAGGGAAAAGGCGGCCGGATCCCTCGAGGCGGACCTCGCGAGACGTAACGCCGCCGCGGCCCAGAAGGAGGCCGACCTCCGGGAAGGCATGCAGGCTCTCGAAAGCATGCGCCGTGAGCTCGAAGCGCAGCTCGCGACAGCCCAGCAGGATCGTGCCTCGGCAGGGACGGCTCGTGAGGAGACGCTCTCCCTCCGGTCCGAGGCCGAGCGGGAGAGAGCCCGGGTCGAGGCGATGGATAAGGAGGTCTCGAAGAACATGAGGTTCCTCCAGAAGAAGGCCGTCGACGTCCTCGACCGGGAGGAGAAAGTCCGGGAGCGGGAGCAGGCTCTCCAGGAGACGGAGAGGACCCTTGGGGCACGATCGGAGATCCTCGAGTCGAAGGAACGAGAGCTCGAAGTGGACCACGGGGAGATGCTCTCCAAACTGGAGCGCGCCCAGGCGGATGTCGAGCGGCTCAAGGGGAAGCTCGCGGAGGCGGAGAAGGCCGCAATGCCCACCGTGAAGATGGAAGACTGGAAGAAAGAGATCGACAACCGCGTCAAGATCATCCAGCGGAAGGCGATGGACCTGCTCGATCGGGAGGAGAAACTCCGGAAAAAGCAGGAGGAACTCCAGACACTCGCCGAGCAGCTCGGCGTGAAGCTCTGACATCCCGTCGAAAGCCGGCGCAAGGTGCATAACGAATGTTCGCTTTCCCAGATCCCGAGGCGGATCGATGGAACGCCAAGTACTCGCCACGCCCCTCGGAGGCGTCGAGGTCCTCAAGGAGAACGGTCGGCTGAAAGCCGTCCGTCTAACGAGAGCTCGACCGACGAGAAGGAGCGGGTCAGGCCGAATCGCGCGGGAACTGGATCGCTACTTCTCCGGAGAGCCCGTCCGCTTCGAGGACCTGGAGCTTGACCTGAGCGACTCCACGGAATTCGAGAAGAGCGTCTACAGGGCTACACGGGCGATCCCTTTCGGCAACGTCGCGACCTACGGCCAGATCGCGAAGGCGATTGGGAATCCCAAGGCAGCCCGCGCGGTCGGACAGGCGCTCGGGAACAATCCGATCGCGATCGTCATTCCCTGTCACCGAGTCGTGGCGGGGGACGGGGGACTTGGAGGCTTCACGGGCGGCCTCCACTGGAAGAGGAGGCTCCTTCGTCACGAGGGCGTCCTACACTGGTGAGACTCAGCGGCGAGTCGCCTTCGTGAGAGCTCGATCGAAATCGTCGATCAGGTCGTCCGGGTCCTCGAGGCCCACGCTGACCCGGACGAGACCCTCCGAGATCCCGCTCGCGGCGCGTTCTTTCGCCGTCAGAGGCCCGTGGGACATCGATGCGGGATGCTGCACGAGCGTCTCCACTCCGCCCAAGCTGACCGCGAGAGTCGCCACATCGACGGATTCCACGAACCGTCTTCCGGCCCGGTAGCCGCCCTTGAGTTCGAAGCTCATCATTGCGCCGGATCCGGACATCTGCTTGCGCGCGAGGGCCCTCTGGGGGAACGAGCCGAGTCCTGGATAGTGGACGGCCTTGACCGCTCGATGGTCCTCGAGGAACTCCGCGACATCCTGGGCGTGTGAGGCGTGCTCCGCCATCCGGAGAGGCAAGGTCTTGATTCCTCGTCGCACGAGAAACGCCTCGAAGGGACCCAGGGTGGGTCCAAGGAGTTTGTACGTGAACCAGATCCGCTCGAACATCCGGGGCTTCGAGACGATCGCCGCTCCCGCGACGACGTCCGCATGTCCTCCCAGATATTTCGTCGCGCTGTGGAGCGAGACATCGACCCCGAAGGCGAGGGGGCGTTGGTTGACCGGCGTGGCGAACGTGTTGTCGGCCAACGTGATCGCTCGAACGGACCGGGCGGCGGCGACGGCTTCCGCCATGTCCGTGAGGATCATTGTCGGGTTCGCAGGTGTCTCGATGTACACGAGCCGTGTCTCCGGTCGGATGGCTTCGCGCCACGCGCCTTTCCGCCGCGGATCGACGAACGTCGTCGCGACGCCGAACCGAGGGAGCATCCGCGTGAAGATTTCCGTCGTGGCGGTGTACAAGCTCGCTCCCGCGACGACATGGTCCCCTCCGCCGACACATGCAAGGATCGCCGACGCGATGGCTCCCATCCCGGATCCGGTGACGAGGGCGCGTGCACCGCCCTCGAGATCGGCGAGGACCCGCTCGAGATCGCGGAGGGTAGGATTCCCCCAACGGGTGTAGTACGCCTCGGGAGCGCTCGCGACCGCGAACTCGGCCCCCTGCCGTGCGGATTCCAGCGCCCACGTCGAGGCCGCATAAATCGGCGTGACGATGGGGCGATGGCCCCTGCCGCGCAGACCGTGGATCGCCTGCGTCTTCATCCGTGCGTGACGCGCCACCGTCTGGGCAGTGCGGCATCCGTGTAATAGGTTTCCCCTCCACTCGAAGCTTCGTCGCCAACGGAGCGTATCCCATGGAGACGGAAAACCGGAAAGGTCAAGAAGGGGAGGGGTATACAAGCAATCGCTCGGCCCGAATTCAAGGGCCGGGCCACATGTCCCGGAGGCGACCAGGATGTCGCGAGAAGTGGATTTCGCAGCAAAACCGATTGATCCGGACTTCATGAGCAAGCCGGACGAGTACCCGGAGACAGGAACCCATTTCGAACACAAGGTCTTCGCCGAAGGCAAGGAACGCTTGGACGCCGACGGCAATCCCTACCCCACGAAACTGGGGATCCACGGCACCCACGTGGCCGTCGACTTCGACGGATGCGTCGCGGACGGAGTCTGCATGGACGTCTGCCCGGTCGACGTCTTTGAGTGGCAGTTGGCCCCGGGGAAGAAAGGGACGGGGAACGACAAGATCCTCGAGAAGGGCAGCGAGGAATGGCAAACCTATCGCACGGACAAGTCCGACATGATCCGAGAGTCGGACTGCATCGATTGCATGGCGTGCGAAACGGCCTGTCCCACGAAGGTCATCAAGATCTCTCCGTAGGGCGCCGCCCGGACGATTTCCGATTTCTAGACGACCGTGGTGGCCTCAGTCCTCTTGCGGCGTCGCCGCCGTCGAGCGTCGCCGCAGTGACCGGATCCGCGTGATGAAGCGAGCGAGGAGATCCGGGCGCCGGTAGACCGCGATAATCAAGGGCAGGGCGATTACGAGATATGAGACGTGCGCGACGACCCGGGCCCACTCAGGATTCTGGGAGTACCCGAACAGCACGGCGAAGATCGACCCGATATACCCCTTGTGGTGTAGGGGATCCGGAGGGATGACATCGTCACCGCCGAAGAGGCCGAGACTGTAGGCAGGCGTGGCCCACCATCCTAGGTCGTACGCCCCCGTTTCGGCGCCATATTCGATCAGCTCGTGGATTCCGTATCCGAGCAATCCGCCAGCGAGAAGGATGAGCAGGATGCTCGTGAAGTAGAAGAACCGCTGGAGGTCCAGCTTGATTCCGACACGGAAGATCCCGTAGGCGAGACCGACTCCCGCGCCGACGCCGAGGGCCGCCCCGAGGACCGTCATCCCCGTATATTGAACGAGAAAGGGAGTCAGGAACAGGACGGTTTCGAGGCCCTCTCGGAAGACGAGTACGAACGTGACCGACGCAAGACCAACCATCGCCCCCGTCGTGACCGCTGCCTCGACCCGCGTCTCGACTTCTCGCTTGATCGTCCGGCCCTTCACCGCCATCCAGTAGATCATCGAGGTTAAGACCGCGACCGCGATGAGAGCCGCGACTCCTTCGAAGAGGAACTTCTGCGAGTCGGACAGGGCGCCATACGCGAACCATACGAGGGCACCGAGGCCGAGACTCGCCCCCGTCGCGCCGTAGATCCCGTACCACGCGAACCGCGTCATGTCCGCCCTCCCCGTCCGCGAGAGGAAGGCGAGGATGATCGCGGAGAGCAGCGCGGCTTCCAAAACCTCTCGGAACGTCAGGAGGTACTGGGCGACAACCATGAGATCCCTCAGGTTTCGGTCAGCCTAAATCCGCGTCGCCGCGCCGATAACGGCGTAATACTTAAGGTTTCGGTCAGCCTAAATTCACCCGGTCGTGATTACGGCTGGGGATCGTCAAGGCCCCGCATGCACTATACGTACCGTGGGGACTTCTTGGACCAAGTCTTTATCCGATTCGCCGGATTTCGGAAGTCCGAAAGGATGCGACTGTCCGCCCCGCTCACGGAGAACGTGGAGATGTATCTCAAGTACATCTATCTCCTATCGCAGTCCCGCAAGGCCCCGGCGAAGACGGGGGAGGTTTCACACTTTCTGAAGGTCACGCCATCGAGCGTGACCGAAATGCTCGACCGGCTCCAGGCGGAGGGCTTCCTGAAACACGAAAAATACCAAGGAGCCTCCCTCACGAAAAAGGGCCGGGACATCGCCGTGAAGATCCTCCGGCGGCACTGCACGATGGAGTACTTCCTCGCGCAAGCCCTCGGCGTCCCGGAAGGGAAGTACCACGACGAGGCGTGCGAGATGGAGCACGTCCTCAGTGACGACACCGCGAAGCGTCTCCGGAAGCTCATCGAGCAGCCGGGCACCTGCCCGGACTGCTACGACCTAGAGAGGCTCCACTGCAGGCACCTCTCCGGGAAGCCCTAGTGGCCCTCGTTCATGGAGCCGCTCCGGTATCCCATGAGGTCGATCGTCACGTACACGAACCCTGCGTCCCGAACCGCCCGCGCGACCTTTTCGGCCATCGCAGGATCGACGATACGGGGAAGGTCCTCCCGCGGCACTTCAATCCGGGCGATCCCCTCGTGGCTTCGGACCCGGACGATCCGAAATCCAAGGGCCCGGATCGCCTCCTCCGCGGCCTCCACGCGATTCAGTTTTTCCAACGTGATCACTTCGCCGTAGGCGATCCTGGACGAGAGGCAAGCATTGCTCGGCTTGTCGTGGAAGGTGAGACCCAAACGTTTCGCGAGCGCGCGCACGTCACCCTTCTCAAGCCCGAGCTCGACGAGCGGATGCCAGAATCCCGCCTCGTCCATCGCCCGGATCCCGGGGCGATGATCCCCCAGGTCCGAGGCGTTCACCCCGTCCGCGATTGTGTGGAAGCCGAGGTCCGCCGCAAGGGGGCGGAGCGCCGCGCCGAGTTCCTTCCGGCAGAAATAGCAGCGGTTGGAAGGGTTCGCGGTGTACGAATCGTTCGCAAGCTCCGACACCCGGACGACCCGCAAGTCGATCCCGATCTCCTCGGCCTCGCGGACCGCCTCCTCGAGCTCTCGACGCGATAACGACTCGGCGTCCGCAATCACGGCGAGGGACCCCGATCCGAGCGCATCGTGCGCGATCCGGGCGACGAGGCCGCTGTCGACGCCGCCTGAGTAAGCCACGAGCACCCGACGGCGCGCCTCCATGGCTTTGACCATCATGCGGTACGCTTGGTCGAGGTCCTTCACACGGGGCGGGACAATCACGGATCGCTTCGAACGCGCGGCCCAAGATAAAGGCATCGCGAGTCGGAACCGTTTAGCTGCGGCGCGCCATCCCTCGGGGGTGCGCCCTGCGTCCCTCGATTGCTCGGCCTGCGGAAAGAGGCATGAGGTCCGGCTTGCGAACGTGTGCGACTGCGGCGGGCCGCTCCTCGCGCGCTACGAATGGGAGGATCTCCGACCCAGGGATCTCGTCTCGCGGGGTGACATGTGGCGGTACGGTCCCCTGTTACCCCTCGAGCCCTCGGAAATCCGTTCGCGCGGCGAAGGCGGCACGCCCCTCCACTCGTGCGAGCGGATCGGCGCCGGGGGCCGAGTCGCGAAGTTGGAGCTCGCCTCGATTCACGTGAAGGATGAAGGACGCAACCCGACCGGGACGTTCAAAGCGAGAGGCATGGCCGTCGCCGTCCCGATGGCTCAGGTGCTCGGGGCCGAGTCCGCCGTCCTCCCGACCGCAGGGAGCGCGGGCGCTGCGCTCGCGCAGTTCGCTGCGGTCTACGGACTCGACCCGACGATCTTCATGACCGTCGACGCCCCCGCAGAAGCCCGTTCGGGAGCTCTCGAATTTGGGAACAAGGTCCTTGAGGTCGCCGGGGACCTCTCGGACCTCGGCCGACTCGCCGAGGAGTACGCCCGGGCCACGGGAGCATTCAACCTGGCGACCCTGCGGGAGCCCTATCGGGTCGAGGGCAAGAAGACGATTCTCCTTGAGATCTGGGAGGCCCTCGGGGGGATGCCCGACTGGATCCTGTTCCCGACCGGCGGCGGCACCGGCATCGTCGGCGCGTGGAAGGCCCTCCAGGAACTCCGGGAGCTGGGGTGGTACGAGGGCCCGGCGCCCCGGATCGGGATCGTCCAGGCGGAGGGGTGCGCGCCGCTCGTGGAGGCCTGGCGCGCGGGAAAGGACCGGGCGGATCCTTGGAAGGATCCCCGAACGGGTGCCGCGGGCCTCCGGGTCCCCGCGACGATCGGTGACCGCCTCGTGCTCCAGGCCGTCCGGGACACGGCGGGCGCTGGGGTCACCGTCTCTGACGATCAGATGGCGGTCGCGGTTGCGAACCTCGCGACTCTCGAGGGAATTTCCGCATGTCCGGAAGGCGCGGCGACCCTGGCCGGACTCCGCCGTCTCCACGACGAAGGCACGATCCGTCCGTCGGACCGCGTCGTGCTCGTGAACACGGGCGGGTCCCGCTCGATCGGACGCCGCCCGGATCTCCCCCGAGTGGGCTCGTGCGAAGAGGCGCTGCGGGCTCTGGGCATCCGCCCCTCGCCCTCCTGAATCGACGAGTCAGGCCTCTTCCGATTCGACGGGCATGTGGGACGATTCGACCATCTGCGAAACGCGACAGAGGGCCTCGGGGCAACGACGACGGAACGCAACGTATATCTAACGGCATCCTCCAATCGGGGGGCGCATCGAAGAGAGGGACTCAGCCCCGCCTGGGTCCGACCCTGACACGAAGACGGGGGAGTGGATGACGAGGTACGTGCTTTCGGCCGACTACACCCTCATGACGGACTACAGGAACGTCCCGCTCGCCACGTTCTTCAGCTGCATCCCGACGGACCACTGGTACTCCCGAGCGGTCTTCCGGATCCTCGCGGATGCGCCGAAACTCGACGGGAACGGTCAGCCGATTCGCGCGCCCTACGGACTGCGCAAGATCGAGGCCTGCCTCGTCCGGGCGTACGGGCGGGAGGAGGTCGTGATCGCGGACCCTCGGCACCTCGACCGTTACATCGACGAAGACACGGAGGTCGTGGGGCTTCATGCGATGGACCCGCTGGGCCTCGGCCCCGTCAGCATGTCCTTCACGATGGGGGGGAGCCTCACTCCCTACACGAAGGCAATGTTCCTCGAGATGCTGGACGGGGCGATGCGCCCGAACCGGAAGTACAAGGTCGTCCTCGGCGGACCGGGGAGCTGGCAGTTCGACTGTCGCGAAGGGCTTCAGGAGCGCCTCGGAATCGACCACATCGTCCACGGAGAGTGCGACCATCTCGCGGGGGAGATTTTCGAGAGGGTCAAGGCCGGCGACGCGCCCTCCATCCTCCGATTCACGAACGCGACGGCCCCCCCGGTCGACAAGATTCCGAAGATCCTGGGACCGACGATGCACGCGATGAACGAGGTCATGCGGGGTTGCGGCCGCGGTTGCGAGTTCTGCGAAGTCACCCTGCGGCGGCCCAGGTACTTCCCCCTCGACTACATCCAGGACGAGATCGCCGTCAACACGAAGATTGGCCAGGACTCGATCCAGCTGCATTCGGACGACATCTTCCTCTACCGGCTCGAGAACTGGCGGACGATGGAGCCCAACGAGGACGCCGTCAAGGAGCTCTTCCGCTTCGTGATGCGCCAGCCGGGCGTGTCCCATTGCTATCCGACGCACGGGACGGTCAGCGCGGCCGTGACGAACCCGGGCCTGATCGAGGACCTCTCCGGAATCGTGGGCGCCCGGCCGGACAAATGGATCGGGATCCAGAGCGGGATCGAGACCGGGAGCCCGGCGTTGTCGAAAGCGGTCCTCCACCGGAAGGCCGCACCCTTCACCGCGGAGGAGTGGCCTGACGTCGTCGTCCAGGGCACAGAGATCCTGAACCGGAACTACTGGTTCCCCGCGTTCACGATCATCCTCGGCCTCCCCGGGGAGACGCCGGAAGACGCCTGGCTCACGGTGGATCTCATCGATCGGATGGAGCAGATTCCGGACAACCACTTCATTACGGCGCCTCTGACCTTCGTTCCTATCGGCGTCCTTCGGGGCGAGCAGTTCTACAACCTCGACGAGATGATCGATGAGGCACGGTTCAACGTGGCGTACCGCGCGTGGCGGCATGTCCTGCTCGAAATCGACCAGGACCTCTGGCGGCTCACGGACCTCCCCGCGCCGGCGAAGGCGATGATCGTTGCGACCGCGCGCATCGGGGGCCGGTACATCCTGGGGATCATGCACCGGTACGCGCGGCACAAGGGCTTCCGGATCCGAGCGCCCGCGAAGACGCGGCGCCAGGCGGAAGGCCACACGGTCAGCTTCCCGACGGCGTGAGGAAGGCGTCGCGACCCGCATCTGCATCGTACTTGCGGAGGTTTCATCGGCCCGAAGGACGCACGTCGGGCGGGTTTCACATGGGGACCGTGAAGGTGGAGAGGCGGAAGCCTGGCAAGGTGGCGTACATCGAGCACGTGGGCGACTACCGATCGATCCCGTTCGCGGAGGATATCCAGGCCCTCTACGGCTGGGCGAAGGAATCGGGCATTCGACCTGGGTTCTATCCCCTTGGGATCTTCCACGACCGGCCGGGAGACACGCCGCCCGAGAAGTGCCGCAGCGAGATCGCCATCCCAATCTACGGCAGCGCGAAGGCGAAAGGGCCCGTCAAAGTCCGCAACCTCCCAGGGATGAAGGTCGCCGCCCTCTCGTTCCGGGGACCCGCCTCTGGCTACCCGGAGGCCTACCGCGCGCTGTCGGCATGGGTGGAACAGCACGGGTACGCGTGGGACGGACCGTCGATCGAGGTCTACACCCGGAAGCCGAAGCAGGTGGGCCGCGAGACCATCCTGTACGCGAAGATCGAGGCACCTTTGCGGAAGAAGTAGCGACGCACGGCTCCGGATCCCGATCGACTGGCCAGATGCACAAGCATTATCCCTCGACGGCCCCTCCCGCTCCCGCGATGGCGGGACCCGAGCGGGCCATCTTTCCACGGGGCGCCGGACGGGCATCCGGCGGCCTCGAACTCCGTTGCGCGGTGTTCGCCCGCCGGTATGGGAGGATCCTCCTCGTTCGCCACCGCCGCCATCCGCTCTTTGGGGGCGATTGGACGCTTCCGGGGGGCCTCTTGGAATACGGCGTGAATCCCCGGGAGAGCGCCGCCCGTCTCCTCGCCGACCAGGCAGGGGTCGAGGCGGATTCGATGCGGCTCCTCGGCATGAACTCGACCGTCGAGGGAGATTGGATCCTCACCTTCGTGTTCGAGGCCCCCATCCGCGAGAACCCGTCACCCGGGCGAGAGACCACCGACGCGCGGCTCTTCGACCTGGATGCTCTCCCGGCCGCCGTCCATCCCCTCACTAGGCGTCTTTTGGACGGCTACCGCTTGACGGAAAAGGCCAAGGCCGTTTGACACGCTCACGCGGCGTCGTCGACCCATGCAAGGTACTGCGTCGCCTTCGCCTCCGCGCCTTCCTCGCCGATGACGGCCGGGAGGGTCCGCTCGCGGAGGAGTTGCACGATCTTGACGAGGTCGTCTCGGGTCAGCGTCGCGAGCTCTGCGTGAACGTCGCGCAGGCGCTTGCGGAGCATGGCGAAAGCCATGTCTCCCCAGATGGCGTGCAGGTCCGCCGCAATGCGCTCGTACGCAATCGTCACAGCCACGCTCTCACGCTTCGCCGGGCATCTCGTGCGCGGTCAACCACGCGCTGTATCCGACGTAGAACAGGACGACGAGGGCCACGATCAGGAAGAGGTCCGGGAACATCGTATCCGTGATGAGGATTCGGGCCGCGGCGCTAAGACTCAGGGCGATCCCCACGGACGCGAGGCCGATGCTCAGGCGGTGCAACAGGCCGCCGCGCATCATCCGTACTCCTCGATGCGCGAGGAGGAAGGCCCCCAGGACGCCGCAGGATATGCTCAGGACCAGCACGACGAACTGCTCGACGGACGGCAGCATGCGTTCGACCGATCGTTCGATTCCGGGCGGCGGGCCTTAAGTCTACGCCCTCTAGACTCAGTGGTGAGAATCTTCCTGGGCCTCCAGGCGCGCGGTGACGCTCTGGCCACCCACCTGGACGAACCCCGTGTCTCTGTACAGGGAGGTCGCCGGGTCGTTCCCCACGGTCACGTAGAGAGCGAGGGTCGGTTCTGCGCGGTCCACGAGGCGATTCATCGCGGCCTGAAGGAGGGCTCGCCCGAGGCCTCGTCCCCTCCGGTCCTTCGCAACGCCGAGCTCTGCCACGAGCGGCATCCCCATCCAATGGGAGATGAGGATGGCCCCGACGATCCGGCTCGCGTCGAGGCACACGTAGGACGCATCGGGCATGTACTGGCCCGTCTCGCCCTTGAAGATCGCCGCCACGTACTCCCGCCATTCCTCTTCGGGCCCCGTGTGGAGGCCGAACGCCTGTTCCATGTGCCCCTCGTACACATCCATGAGGAACGCCGTGAGGCCGAGGACCTCTCCCTCCTCCGGCGGCTGCAGCCGGGCATCCGTGAGAAGCGGCGCTTTCCGTGTCGGCGCTTCCATCCGCGTCCGCGTGAAGATGCGACGGAATCCCAGGGAAGCGAACGGGTCCTCGTAGCGGTCTTCGAACTGGGCCGTGACGGCGGTCGATCCGGCCGCGCGGAGCATGTCGATGGCGCGGAGAAGGGCCGAGGAAGCCTCCGCGACGTGGGAAGGGGCCATCGAGAATCCGGAGATCGCGCCCGGCTTCAGCAGGATCGTCCCGATGATCTGGCCGTCCTGCTTGATGGAGAAATGCGCGCGCTGCTCCTCCGGCGGCAGGGAGAGATAACGATCCAGGTGGACCTTGAGATCCCTCGTGGGCAGGTCGGACCGGCCCGAGACGAAGGTCCGCCAGTATGCGTGGGCCTCCGTCGTAGAGAGCGGTTCGAGCGCGATCGACGCCACACGTTGGCGACGCCGTCGCACGAGATGAACCTTCCCGCTGCGGAAGTCTTTATCCAGAGAGAGGGCGTTCGATGCGCCGCATGGACTTCGCCCTCAGTGAGACGCAAGAGATCACCCGCAAGACCGTCCGCGACTTTGCGGAACGAGAGATCGTCCCGAAGTCCATGGAGTACGATGAGAGCCAGGAGTTCCCCCACGCATGGGCCAAAAAGATGGGGGAGCTCGGCCTCATGGGGGTCTTCGTCCCGGAGAAGTACGGGGGCGCGGGCCTCGACAGCGTCAGCTATGCGATCACGATCGAGGAGCTGTCTCGGGCCGATGCGAGTGCCGGCGTCATTGCGGCCGTGTGCAACGGCCTCGTCTGCGAGCCGATCCTCAAGTACGGCACAGAAGATCAGAAGGAGGCGTACCTCGCGCCTGTCGCCCGAGGCGAGTGGATCGGGGCGTACGCGCTCACGGAGCCCGGGAGCGGATCGGACGCGGCCGCCATGCGGTCGACCGCGGCCCTGGAAGGGGACACGTGGGTCCTGAACGGGACGAAGGCGTTCGTGACGAACGCCACCGTGGCGAAAATCGTGATCGCCTATGCGAGGACCGGGCCAAAGAAGCACGACATCTCCGCCTTCATCATACCGACGGATGCGAGGGGCTTCTCCGTCCTCAAGAAGGAGAACAAGATGGGCATCCGGGCGAGCGATACGGCCCTCCTGGGGTTCGACAACCTGCGCCTGCCGAGGGAATGCCTCCTGGGGGAGATCCACAAAGGCTTCACGATCGCGATGGCGACCCTCGATGGAGGGCGTATCGGGATTGCGGCCCAGTCCCTCGGGATCGCCCAGAGGGCCCTCGAGGAATCCCTGAAGTACTCGAAGGAACGCGAAGCGTTCGGCCAGCGAATCGCGGACCTCCAAGGGATCCAATGGAAACTCACGGACATGGCGACGGAGATCGAGGCGGCCCGCCTCCTGACGTACCGCGCGGCACGGATGAAGGACGAGGGGCACCGGCACACGTACGAATCGAGCGTCGCGAAGCTCTTCGCCTCGGAGGCGTCCCATCGGGCCGTGGACCACGCCGTCCAGATCCACGCAGGATACGGCTTCATCAAGGACTATATCGTCGAGAAGTTGTACCGCGACCAACGTGTCACAGAGATCTACGAGGGGACCTCGGAAATCCAGCGGCTCGTCATCGCGCGTTCGGTTCTTGGGAAGTGAGTCGGGCCGGGCCCACGGCCGATGGTTCCGAATCTTCGCAGAGCACTACGACACGTTGACGGCCGCGATCGACCCCCGGCGGACGACCGGCGCGGCCGCGGCCCTCCATCGGCTGTTCCGTCGGCGGGGGCCGGTCCGGCGGATCCTTGACGTCTCCTGCGGCACCTTCTCAATCGACATCGGCCTGGTGAAACGGGGGTACTCCCTCGTGGGGCGGGACCTCTCCGCCGAGATGATCCGTGTGTCCCGACGGAACCTCCGCGAGGCGGGCCTTCGGGCGGACGTCAGGATAGGCGACATGCGAAGCCTCCGGGTCGGGCGAACCTTCGACGCGCTCCTGTGCCTCGGGACGGCGTTCAACTACCTGGCCTCCTCGCCCGACGTGCGGCGGGGTCTCCGGACCTTCCGTCGGCACCTCCGACCGGGCGGGCTCCTCGTGCTCGACACGACAAACTTCGACCCGTGGATCGAGCATCCGACGAACATCCGGGCCGAACTTGACCATCACATGCCCAACGGAACACGCCTGGCCGTCTTCTCTCTGAACGACCAGGATCGGGCCCGGTCCCTCCACGTCGCGAGATTCATCACGGCGGTTCAGAGGGGCCGAAACATCGACTTGGCCTTCGACGAGGCCCGGCTTCGGATCTGGACGAGGAAGACCCTCTCCGACGCCCTTCGGCGGGAAGGGTTCCGTCCCATCGAGTGGTGGGGCGATCTGAAGATCGGAGCGACGTATGATCGCCTCCGGAGTCCTCGACTGGTTGCGGTCGCGCAACGAACGAAGCGTCCCGAGGACGTCAGGCGACCAAGGCGTGGGCCCGATACTCCGTCTCACATGGAGGGGAGCCGCTCACGTAGGCGACCCCAGACGACAGGTTCACGATGGATCCGAAGAGGGTCTTCACGTGCTCATCGTTCGCCGTCCGGTCGTCCTCGTGCCGGCAGATGGAATCCGGGGCGGACCGATGATCCCGCTGGATCGCCATGATCGTCTCGAGGGTCACGCGGCCCAGCGCGGCGGCCAAGAGGTCCCTCGCCCGATAGTAGCGCAGAACGGAGCACAGTGTCCCGCGCGGATCCTTCTCGAACCCCCACATCCTCGGCGAGACGTAGTGGTTCGTGTGGACGAGCCACCCGCCGTCGCCATGGAGGGCGTCGAACGCGGTCGCCGAGCCCTCCATGGAATACAACTCTCCCTCGCGGCTGCACACGATGTTGTTGAAGCTCCCTCCGCGGTCTTGCGGCATCGAGCTCTCGAGGGCCTCCAGGAACGTCCGGGCCTCGAGCACCCGTCGCGGAGGATACATCTTCGGGATCCCCACGCGCGTATCATTGTGATCGAGGGCGTTCCCCGTGAGGCTGATCCCGACTTCGTTGAATCCCATCGTCGGAAAGAGGCCCTGGTAGGACATCGCGAAGAACGCGGGTCTCCCATCCACCGCGACGTGAACGGGGACGACGATGCCGTCATACGCGGGCGCATAGTCTTCATTGTGTGCGACGAAGACGGACCCGTCCGCCGTGTGCGGTGGTCCGACGGCTACGTCCGTGCATCCCTTGAGGCCCAAGGACGGACCATAACCCGACCACTGGGCGACGAGGACATCGAACTTGACGCCGCTGCCGTCCGCGTATCCGCGCATCTCCTCGACAAAATCGGGAAACCAGCGTTCGATGCGCGGCAGGACCTTCCGTCCATAGCGCTTGGCGCCATCGAGGGTCGCGCCCCTCTCCGAGCCCAGCTCCGTCCGGAAGACCCCGACGGCTCGGTGCGCCTCCTTCGAGAAGCGAACCCCGAGCTGCTCGCCGACGTCGCGAGGGGCCCCCTTCGCCCGGAATGCCTTGAGAGGTGCGTACCGAGCGGACCCGGGATCCATGGCGAGGGCCATCGGGCGGGGATCGCCGGTTTCCTCTATGAGCCTTGCGTGGTCATCCCATGATCCGGGAGGCCAACGCGACAATCCCAAGGGTCAGGACGATGAACAGCTGGAACACGAGGCTCATGGGATTCGTCCCGAACAGCCACGCGGACCCTGCGAGAAGGACCATGAACGACGCGAGGTAGCCGATGTAGATCATGAGTTCGAGCGACGACGAGGGGACGAGCTTCGACCGGGCCATGCGGATGCGACGACGAGGCGGCTGTATCTAATTCTTACGGTCGTATGCTCCTGCGCGGGAACGACGACCCGCTCGCGTGGAGCGACGAAACCCTTTAGGCTCGTCCGCGGCATCCTCGAATCCATGACGACCCGTGTCCTCTACATGGAGGAACGGCGAGGACAGGAGCCGGACCCCTGCTATGCGCGAGAGTTCGAGGCACGCATCATCGAGCGCGGTCCGGACCATGTCGTGCTCGACGCGACCCTATTCTACGCGGAAGGAGGCGGCCAACCCTACGACACGGGGATCCTCCGCTGGTTCGGCGGCGAGGCGAAGGTCCTGCGCGTGACAAAGGAAAGGGGCCTCGTGAAGCACTTCGTCGACCGCATGCCGCCCGTCGACGGGATCCACGGCGTCGTCGATTGGGGGCGGCGGTACAAGCACATGCGGATGCACACGTCCCAGCACCTCATGTCCGGGCTCGTCTTCCGCATGTACGGCGCAAGGACGGTTGGCAACCAGATTCACGCGGACCACAGCCGCGTGGATTTCCAGCCCGCGAATTTCACCCCGGAGGACCTGAAACGCATCGAGGACGAATGCAACCGGGTCGTCGAGGCGGCGCACGACGTCCGGATTTTCGAGGA
>Ga0209642_10001534_pt1 | contig 15365 bp, 18 predicted proteins | sample RifCSP19_2_FD_184025 | JGI IMG/M metagenome (GOLD analysis project Ga0209642, IMG submission 184025) | Soil microbial communities from Rifle, Colorado - Rifle CSP2_sed 19_2 (SPAdes) (version 2) | ecosystem: Environmental > Terrestrial > Deep subsurface > Rock core/Sediment | place: Rifle... | reverse complement strand
GTCTTCCGTGTATCCGTGTCGTGCTCAGGATTCGACTCAAGCATATACGCCAACACATCCTCATCTCGCATCTGCGTCTTCTCAACGCCGAACATCGCTGGCAGCGCCCGCGCATCGCTGAATGCGCTGGGCATTCCGCGCCGGCCTTTGCCGTCTTGCGCACCGGGCATATCCCATGCCACGGGATGCCGCCGCGCCATCTGATTCTCGACGTGCCGACCCCAACGTAGTACTGCCGCGTCAAGCTGATATGCCGCCCACTCGTCACGAATCCCCAGAAAGCTGCTCGGCCTCTGGCTGTAAGCCTCCGCCAGGCAGTGCAGCTCCCAGAGCTGCCTCCGATTCTCGACGAAAGGGCTGGAGCCGGATGGCTCCCTCGTTGCAGATGTTGAAGATCGCTATGCGGTCGTCCCAGTCCAGCTCGTCGAGCGACAGGTGTTCGTCGTCCGGTGTCGCACCGTTTTGCGCCAGAGGCGGATCGACGATCGCATTGACGATGACGAGATTGATCAGCTCAGCAAACTCGTTGAAGTCGCTCAGCCCGACCGTCCCGCCCTGTGCCTGCTCAATCAGCGCCATGAGCGTCGTCGGTATCTTGCCCGCGCCGGCCAAGTCGAACAGGCTGACCCGCTTCAGCCACACCTTCAGCCCGCTCGGCAGCTCGATCTCAGCTTGCCGTTTCGAGCGCCACTTCTTCAAATCCATCACGTGCCCCTTTCAGGCAAGCAGACCGGCGGCGCCCCCATGCCCGGCGCAGCGCCGGCCTGCCCATCTGTGCAATCCGTGTGTCGCATCGGGAGAGCACGATCAGCGTATTGAGCAGTTGCCAATCCGTGCAATCCGTGCAATCCGTGCGAAATCCGTGTCGTGCTGCTAAGTCGTCGGCAGCGCCGCCGCCGTCTCGTTCTGCACGAGCCGCACCACGCCGTTCGCCCCGTCCTTCACGCCGATGCCATTGAAGCCCGGCGTGTACCAGGCGCCATAACCGAACTCGCCGGCGATGTTGCCGGTGACCTTAGCCTTTTGGATCAGCACATGCAGATCGTCTCCTGCCTCGCCCAGCGCCTTGCCATACGCGCGGAAGTACGGCATCGCCGTGGCCGCATCGATGATCATGGCCGTGTTCCGGTTCGGGGTCGAGCCACTTTCGGTTGCCGTGAAGCCGAGCATGATTGCTAGCGCGTCAAGCTCGATCGCGCCGCTTCCGACGCCCCACTCCAGCGCCTCGATGAACGCCGCAACCGCGACCAGTTGGTCGCTTCCCTTCAGCTCGCCACCCATCATGCGCGGGGTGAACGTCATCGTCGTCGCCACCGACAAATCGACCGGCGATGGCGGTGACACCGCCCGGCTCACGATCTTGACCCCACTCAGTCCGAACAACTTCTCTCCATACCCAGGCATGTTGCCCTCCTCTATCTAATGATGTGCTGCGCGGCTCAATCTCGTCTTATCCGTGCATCCGTGCCCGACCGAAAGTGTGTCGTGCAGGATGCTCAGGTCGAATCGTTGCCCATATCGACCTCCTCATCCGGCGCACGCACCAACTCCGCACGCCAGCCTTTCAGCGTATTCACGATTCGCTCGCCAAGCTGCTCTTTGCGCGCCGACCATGCGCGCCATTCGCTCGGCGTCTGCACGTCCTCCAGCGCCAGCTCGGCGGCCTTCTCCTGTCCGATGAGCAGCGCCAGCGGATCGTCTGGCGCAACAACGAAATCCACGCCGGGCTGCGTCAGCAGCTCCCTGACCATCTCGCGGTCTGCGATCTCGCAGACGCGGCCGTTCTCCGGCCCCCAGCGATACGCATCGACGATTCGCTCCGTCGCCCCGCCCGCATATTTGATCCTCATGCGTGTTCTCCTTTGGCCTCCCGCAAGAGCGAGTCGGATTCACACTTCCGTGTATCCGTGTCAAAATCCGTGTCGTGCTACCTCATGCTTCCCGCAGAAGCGAAGTCGGATTCACACTCCAGGTCCCCGTCGGGTTCGGCATAGAAGGCCCGGACTCGCACACGACCCGCGCCAGCATGCGCTTGTGCGCGACCCCGCTGTGGAACCTGAACGAGACGGACACGACGACGTCCTTCATCACATCCGACACCGGCCGGGTCTCCTCGAGCGAAGCGTCGAGCAGCCTCATGAATCCGAACCGCTCCCGCATCTCATTCTCCGCCTGCGTGAACACACTCGTCCAGGTCGGCTGACACAGCGAAGCCATCTCGGCCCAGCGCCGCTTCGACCACGCAAGCACGAACCGGCTCAAAACCTGCTCTGCCGATCCACCCGACTATCATCCATCCATCCGAGCAATCCGCGTCAAAATCCGTGCCGCCGTTCCTGCCCATGATCCATTCCGCGTCATCCACGCCGCAGCGCGCGCGCCGATCTCCGCCGCCTTTGCGGGATTCGCCGCACACCACAGCATCGCATCAGCGAGTTCCTTCCGGTCTGGCTCTGCCCACTCGCCAACGTCCTCGAACCATCCATATCGCGCCGGCGACAGACCGATCACCTCGATCGGAATCGCCCACTCGTCGACGTCCTCAGCCAATCCGCTCCAGCGCGTCGTCAAAACAGGCAACCCCGTCGCAGCCGCCTCGCGCGGCGGCATGCCCCATCCCTCGCCGCGCGACGGGAACACGAAGCAGTCCGCCTCGGCAAGCAGCGCGCGCCACGCTGGCCGATCGAGAATTCCGATCCGCACCTCCACGTTCGGATCGCGGAACTTCATCGGAAACGGCATCTCCCCGCGCAAATGCAAAATGAGCTTCACGTCTTCCCGCCATCCGAACGCCTCGTAAAACGCTCGGTAAGCCACGTCCCAACCCTTTCGATAGTCCGGCGTTCCACTCCACACGAATGTGTAAGGCGGCTTGTGCCCGCGCCGATCGATCAGCCAGAAATCGTTCGAGTTCACACCCCACGGCGCGATCGTGATCGGCGTGCGCACGCCGCACGCCATGAACACGTCAGCGCAGAATCTACTCGGCACGATGCATTCGCTGGCATGCCGGTTGATCGTCTCCGCCCAGCCCGGCGCCAGGCGCGTCGTCTCGCACATCGTCAAAATCGACAATGCTCCGGCCCGGATCGACGGTAGCCACGGTGGCACGCACATCGCTACCGTCCGATCGTCTACTCGCCACGACCGCTCATCCGGCTGCCCGAACGCTTCGGCCTTGCCGCGCATGTCGACGATCCGGACGCCCGGGTCCAGCCCGCGCATTGCGCCAGCGATATTGATCGCCGCGTACCCATAGCCGTCGTGCGGCAGCATGAATCCCATGAACGTTGTCATCGCTTCCCCAGCGCGAGCGCCACGACCGCCTGCGCACGGAAACTATCGTATTCCGCTCTCGCGCAGTCTGGCTCGACTGCGCCAACATACTGCTCGTCGATCAGCTTCCAGAACCACCTGCCGAGCCATTTCCACCAAGCCTCGTCGAACAGCTTGCGCAGCGCCTCCATCCCGAACACGCGCTGCTCACCGCCGGGGTGCGTCGTCACCTGGTCCCGCCCGAATGGCGCCGTCACCAGCAGCCGGCCGCTCGGCCTTAGCACACGCCACATCTCCGACACCGACGTCTCCAGCGCGAATGGGTTGGCTTCATTTCCGTAGGCGCTCAGGCCGATGTGATCGATCGTGCTCACGCATGCCACCACGCCGAACCTCTCACTCCATTCCGCCGGCATCGCATGCGCATCCCCCACGAATGCCTGCACACTGGCCGGCGCGGCGAATGCGCGCGTGTCCAGCGCGAAGACCTCGTCCGCGATCAGCGTCAGCACCTCCAGATACTTCGCGCCGGCGGCCCCCACGTCCAGGATGCGCTTTGGCCTGCCCAGCCGAGCGATCAGCCACGGCACCTCCACACTTCTCTCGTCAATCATCTCTTCATCTCTATCCGTGCCATCCGTGTCATCCGTGGTTGAGTAATGCTCACAGCCTCACCCGCACGACAGCATACCGGCTCACCGCCAGCGCACAGTTGAGCGCGTCATCCCACTGGTCGGGCACGTCGTCCGTCCACAAGATCTCCCACATGCCGACGGCCAAGCGCTTGTTCTGCCACAGCGCAAACACCCGCGCCCGCGCCACGTCGATCGTTGTGTAACCGAAGCGCTGATAGAAGTACAGCTCTGCAATCTGCCGCCCGGCCAGGTCACGCGGCCCGAACGGCGCATCCGCTGGCATCCGCAGCAAAGCGCACGGCCGGATCTCCTTGTTCGCGTCGAAAGCCGCCGGCGTATTCTGCCGGTCGATCGTCGTCCCGGTATGCACGCCGCCCGTCAGCGAAGCCATCAATGTTGCATCTCCCGTCAGCGAAGCCAACAGATCGTCGCGCAGCGCCATCTCATCCTCGGAACAGAGTGACGAGCTGATTCCGGATCGCGTTGAGATTGCGGTACAGCGTCGGGAAGATGATCGCGTACCTCCCGCCCCATCTCAGTTCCAGAAACTTCCCGTAAAAAACCGTGTGCGCCAGCACAATCAAAATGAACCTTCCCTCGCGCCCCGAGCTGCCCATCAGCCCGCTTCGCGCGTTGCCCGTCCGATCCTCCCACGGTGCATTTTGGCGCGCCTCATCCTGCAAGCGCTGCGCATTGTCGGCGGCCATCGCCTCGAGTGCCTGGTAAGCGCGCTTCTCGTAGGCTTGCAGATTTCGTATCAGATGATCGGGCGGAATCTTCCATCGAAAGCTCATAGCATTTAATCCGTCGACTCTCTACATCCGCTGTTCCGATCCGTTAATTCTCCCCATCCATGTTTAAGTCGTTCCATCCACCCGTCGCCCACTTCAGCAGCGCCCCCAGCACAAGCGTATTCGCCAGGCTGACGCTCACGCCCTGCCCGGCCTCGGCGCCGATGACACCCGCATACTGATCCATCGCCGGCCACGGCTGCGACCCGTTCAGCCAGCCGCGCATCTGTGCCACGAAATCATCCCGACTCATCTGCACGGCCGTCTTGAAGCATAAGCATTGAACATGCAAAGGCAGGCTGATTGTCCCCTTCGCATACACCCCATCGCCCTTCTCCCCGCCGCGCACCACTGTATCGCACACGTCTTCGATCGGATGGCTCGGGCTGAGATTGATCCGCTCCCGTTCGATCCACGGCATCGCCGCCATCGCGCTGTCCGTCGCCAAGCCGTGTACGATCTGCAGCTCATTGCGCGCCAAGCGCAGCGCGTTGTAAGCCACTCCCTGCCCGGCGCAGGCATCGCCGCTGATCAACCCGGTCTTCACGCCAGCCGCGATCTCCTTCTTCGTCAGCCGCAGCCGGCTGCGCGTCCAGCGCGGACAATCCCGCCCCGCGCCGAGAAACTGCTCCAACAGCTTCGCAATATCCCAGGCGCCTTTCTGCTGCGCGACGCCGCCATACAGCGTCTGCTGAATGCCGCCCACACTTGCCCGGTCAAGCCTCCATATGCGCTGGCTCAATTGCAAGCCATCCTGATAGATGCGCTGATCGGCCGCGTCGAGCACCGATTGAATCTGCGACTCGAAGGCGTAGTCATGCACACTCTTCGCCTCAGCGAATTCGCCGCCGGCGAGCACGCGCTGATGCTCGAGCGCCAGCGAGCCGGGCGGAATACTCGCCGCCTCGCGCCGCAGCGATTGAAACAGCGCCTGCCACCCCTTGAAAAAGCGCGCCCAAGCATCCTCCAGCCCGCGCTGCGCCTTGTACATCTCCAGCCCGCCGAACTTCCCGTCCGCGCCGGCGGCATCGAGCACAATCCCGCGCGCCTCGTCCGTCAGGTCATTGAGCATCTCGTGCGTGCGGCCTGTCAAATACAGCAGCATGCGGATGTGCGCCCGCTGCTGCACCTGCCACATATCCTGGCCCTCGATAGCCTTCAGCCTCCCGATAGCCTCATCGAGAGTCGCGGTATTCGCAATCCGATGATTCACCAAATCCGCTGTTATCACCCCGCCATCTCCCCGAGCCGCGACACCGCCGCCACATCACTCGCCGTCTTCCCATTCGCCTGTCCCCGATTGGTGCTATCGGAGACCGGCGGCTCAGTCGTCGCCAGCGCCTCGAGATCCACCCACGGCAGGAAGCGCGCCACGATCGCGTTCACCACCTCCGCTGTCCACCCCAGCGCCCGCAGCCGCAGCGCCGCGTCCGCCGCGTCGCGAATGTCTATCGCCGTCGCTGGCTGCTTCGCTTTCCACTCGATTTCATAGGTCAGGCCCTCCGGCAGGATACCTTGCAGCAGCCATTGCAAATGCAGCAGCGGCTTCACAAACTCGTCCTCGCACCACTGCGTCAATTGCTCCAACGCCCGGTTATACTGCTTGAGTTTCTCGCCCAGGATGTCCCGATTCAGATCTTTCCCGTAACCGATGAGCGCCATCGGTACCGGCGAATCCGTCCACCACGTTTCCAGGTGATGCAGCACATCGTCGATCTCGGACAGCTTGGCATCTCCCTGTATAGCTGTAATTGAGCCTGCCTTGTTTGTAAAAAAATCGGCCACCGCCGCGAACGGGTTGTTGAGTGCATCCTTGTTCTGCTCGCGGTATGCCCGAATACCGCCTTCGTCCATCCCCTCGACGACATGCAAAAACTTCATTCCCGCCCGTGTCTTGCGCCGGATCGCAATGTCGAGTTCCCCTTCCTGCACCTTCTTCCACGCACCGGTCGCCGAGGCGAACAGTGGCCGGCCGTACTTGCTCTTGCTGCGATGGTTCCACCGCGCGTGGATGATCTGCCACTGCGCGAACCATAGCGCATCGCGCGGCGGCTCCAGTCCGGCAAACATCTCGTCCGCGTACCAGAACGCTTTTCGCGGGTCGTCGAACTCGTCGGCGCGATTGCTGTTGCGGCGCATCTTGAGTGTCGGCTTGCGCGTCACCTTCTGGATCAGACCCTCGTCGTCGATGCCATTCTCTAGCATCGAATCGCCCTCGATCAGCGTCTCGCGCACCCAGTCGTCTATCGTCGAGGCAATCGTCAGACGCTCGTACAGCGCGCTGGCTACGTCCTCAGCCTGTGAATTTCCGCGCGTCACCTTCACGACATACCCACCCTTCACGATGTCGCGCGCCAATGTATTGATAGCCGCCTCAGCTCGCGGATCCGTCTCGTACATCTCGTTGCATTTGCGAACGATCGCCACCCGCTCGCGCTCGGCCGTCAGCCGCTGCACCAGGTCAGATGGAATCGCCGGCGGCAGCGGCATCTCCTCCGACGTCGTCCGCACGGCCGCCGAGACGGCGGCCGGCTTTTGGCGCAGGCGTTGAAACACGCGATCTAGCAAGCTCATATCCGTCTCATTCTACAAATCCGCTGCTATCCGTTTCATCCTCTTAATCCGATGTTCCGATCCGCTATTACTGGATCGCCTCCGCCTCAGCCACCACCACTGCACTCCGATTCGGCCTGACCATCACTACCTCGAACAGCGTGCCATTGCCATCGTTGAATCGGTCTTGCGGCTGGATGTTCAGATCCACCCCGCCTGCCACGATCACGCGCTGCACGGCCTGCTCCGCGCCGGCGCTATCGCGTCTCTGCGCCGACCCCTGTCCCATTCGCGCGACGCGCACCAACTGCGCAGCCAGCGTCTGCGTCCCGCGCCGGATGACGATACTCTCCTCGCGGTCTGCGCGCACCTTCAACAAATCCGCGCGCATCTGCGCCCGATCACCATCAGTTAACATGGCTTAGCTCGACTCATTGAATTCCAGGCGTCGCTTTGGCGCATACGGCCCATGCGTGAGCGTCTCTTGGCCCATAGCCTTCGCTACACCGCACCAACAGCACATCACCACGCGCGACTGCTCACCGCTCGCCCTCTCGACCTCGTGCCAGCAATGCACATGCCCAAAATTCTCTGTCTGCTCGCTCATCTGCTCTCCAATTACCAATTACTAATTACTAATTACTGATAACTCCCGCTCGGATACGTCGCCCGCATCCCCACCTGCCCGACACTCCCCGCGATCGCCGCCTCGAACTTCTTCTCCAGCGCCTGGGCCTGCGCCCGCAGCTCGCTCGCCAGCTTCTCCTTGCTCACCCGCTCGTCGCCGATCTGATACTGCCAGGCATCTGCCGCCGCCTTATTCGCCTGGAGATACAGGCATTCGGCGCACGCCTTGTGCACGATCGGCTCCTCGGCATCCTCGTCCATGTTCGCGTACACATTGCTCGCATCCAGCACGTAGCCGGCCTTGTACTCGATGTTGCGCACGAGCGTGTACTGCGGCGTCGGGTAGAACGTGATCTGTCGATTGGCGATCGCGTACGTCTCCTGCCAACTCTGAGAAACAGGAATCAGCCCGGCGCCGGAGACGATCACAGTCCCCTCCGCGCTGACGGGGCTATCAAGCTGGATCAGCTCCACGAAATCAGCCGGCAGGCTATACGTAGCCGTACCGCTGACGACCGCGATCGTCGAGTACCGCACCAACGATTGTCGCCAGCCCAGCGCGCGCGCCGCATTGACAACCGCGATCTGCGCCTGCTCCAGGCTCGGGATCCCATCGCGCGCCGGCACGTCGGCGACCACGCGTTGCACCAAAAGATTAAGCGCGACCGACATCAGCCCTATTCCTCAGTCGTTTCCATGTATCCATGCGTGGTAACGACTTCAGTCGTTTCCGTGCATCCGTGACCGAATCCGTGTCGTGCTCATCCAACGATCTCGAACCGGCCAGGCGTCGCCGCATTCGCAATCTGGAGTTGCAGCCGCGTCACCTGGCGCGTCTCACCCTTCAGCAGAATCTTCCCGCCGAGGACCGCATGCGGGATGTCTTGCGCGATGCGCACGTAGACCAGCTCAGAGAGCGCGGCCCGATTCTCGGCGATAGCTTCCGGCGCCTTCTTCTCCGCCAGAACTCCACGCAACGCTTCACGTTCCCCGCTCCCCGCTCCCCGCTCCGCCATCGCCCGCCTCACATCCTCGACCGTGATCCGGCCATCCGTGCCGCTGCCCTCGACCTGCTCGATGTCGATGCCGCTCTCCTCAGCCAGTGCCTTAGCCGCGGCCGTTGCCTCTGTCATCTCGACCTCCTGAAAAGCGGCCCGCCAGCCCGCGCCGGCGAGCCGCCTCCGTGTCATCCGTGCGAAATCCGTGTGTGCCTAGTCGTTTCGCAGCGTCACGCCGATCGTCGACGTCACCGGCCCGGTGTACGTGATCGAAAACCGCAGGTACTCGCCGGCCAGCAGCAGCCGGATGTAGTCGTTGCCGTCTGCCGTGACGATGAACCGATAGATCGATTCATTGATCGGCGCAGTCGTCGTCGGTACCACGTAGCTGAACTGCGCGTTCACCCAGTCGCTGTTGTTCCAGCTCAACTGCGGCGTGACCGTCACCGCCGCATTCGCGCCGACATCGACGACCAGAAACACGTCCGCCGAATGCCAAACGTTCGTGCGCCGACTCGCAGAGTTCACCGTTGCCAATGACCCGGTGACGATGCGCGAATCCGCGCTGTAGGACGTGATCCCCGCCACCGTTCCTGGCTCCGGATCGCCCGGCCCGCCGACCGCCAGCGCATGCACGACGAATAGCAGCATGGCCAGCAGCGCAAGCGCCCAGACCGCTGCGAGTTGTACAATCTGCTTTCTCATGATTCGACTCCTCTCTCGTGTAGATGCTGTTCCGTATCCGCAGAAATCCGCGTTAGGTGACCACCACGTGCGACGCCTTCTCCGGCACCGGCGCCAGCGACCCGTTGTACTCCTCGGCGAACCACTCCTCCGCCGCGATCAACTTGCCCGTCGTCGCATCGCGGCTCTTATGCGGCCCATCCAGGCGCATCGGCTGATAGACCCGATGCATCACGACCTGCCGATCGGTGACCAGGATGTATCCGTCGCTGAAGTCCGGGCTTCCGAACCATGGCAAGCCCTTCATCTTCCCGATGAAGCCGTTCGCGTTCAGGCTCGCATCGGGCCGGCTGCCCGCCTGCGTGAAGCCCTTCCAGTTCGCAGCCAGATCGCCAACGGCCTCGCTCGAGACGATCGCATTCGGCTTGTAGTAGCGCCCGGCGCCGCTGACCTTCGTCCGCGACGAGCCGACCGCCCTGGACAGCGTGTCGTATCCCAGCTCGGTCTGCGCGGACGAATCCCACGTCCCGCCCGAGTTGCTCGCCACGCGCAAGCTGGCCGCCAGCGCTTTGTACAGCAAGCCCTGGTCGATCTTGCGCCGGATCTGGTCGATCAGACCCACCAGCGTGCGGGTCGTTGCATCCCATCCAAGCTGCGACCGGCCGAAGACCACCGCCTCGCTCGAGATCTGCTGCGCCAGCCGATCGGCCGCGCAGTTGAGCGTCTGGTAAGTGAGCTGCAGTTCCCCACGCTCGATCGTCGCCATCTCGCCTTTTCGGATCGCCGTGTACTGGTAGTCGGCCAGCAACGCCGCCGCATCGGCAATCGCGCCGCCTGACAGCGCCATGAGCTGGCCCAGCTCGTAGTCGATCACGTAGTCCGTGCCCTCGACGTAGGTCGTCCCGGCTGGGCTGGTCGTGATCACCACTGTTCCGGGCGTCAGCCGCTTCTGCGCGAGCGCAACCCACACGCCCGTATCGGCCGTGACCGCCTCGTCCGTGACCGTCACCGTGAACCCGGTCTCGCCCGCGAACCGCTCGAACCAGATGTTGAGCGGCGACTGATCGACGACGCCCACGTCGAACACCGACGTCGCGATCAACTGCGGGATGGCCTCCGCCACGATCGCGCGGCTCACGCTGTACGGCAGATTGAGATCGACCGTTGTCTCGGCCTCTTCCAGCATCCTGGATTCCATCTTGAGATACCCGCCGAAGACCTTGTCGAAGCGCTCCAGATACGCCTTCGCAAACACCTCGTTGCGGCTCAGATCGGCCATCTTGGCGTAGTTGCGGATACGACCCTCGCCGACCTTGACCAGCGCCTCGGTGAAGAGCCACGACGCCCGCGCGAACTCCGGCACGCCGGCCTCGGACTCCAGCACCGGCCCCAGCACCTGCACGCCATCGCCGTTGCCGCCGCCCATCTTCTCGATACGCTGCTTTGCCACCATCTTGTCGTAGCGCTTGCGCATGCTCTCGGCCAGGCCCTTGACCGCCTCGACCTGCCCGCCGCCGGCGACCTCGTGCAGCTCCTCGACGAAGCTCTCGTTGAGACTCTTGCCGTAAGGCAGTTCCTTCGTCGCCTCGACGATGGCCGTATCGACCGCCTCCTTGCGCTTGCGCTCGGCCAGCTCCTTCTTGGCCTCGGCAGCTTCCTTCAGCGCCTCGCCAAAGTCCCCATCTTTGCCGATGCCGAGCATCTCGCGCGCCTTTTCCTCGAAGCGCTTGAGCTGCTCGTCGCTCAGCTTGGTTACGTCTTCCGTGAACATCCCCTTGAACCACTCGGGATGCTCCTGAATCAGCTTGCGGATCTGTTCGGGATCCATTTTGGATTCCTCCTGTTGCGATTCGACGATCGCAGTATTGGCGAAGGACGGCTCGAGCACCAGGTCGAAGCCGGTGATATGCAGCTCGGTCACCTCTTCGATCGTCTTGCCATCCTCCTTGACGAATTTCGAGTCGCCATAGCCTCGCATGCTGACGCCGAACTGAACGCCGCCCTCCGCAAGTGCCAGGATGTCCTTACCCTTGCTAGTCTCGACGACGTGGCCCTCTAGGTCGACGCTGTCGCTGTGCAAATCGACAGATGTCCACCGGGTCACCGTCTCCAGCAGGCTCGGGCGCCTGGATGCCTTATCCGACGGATGCTCAGCCTCGCCGAGCAATTGAATAGCCCGGCCACTGCCGGCGCTGCTCTCGTGAAGATGCCGCCGCAATTCGATCAGCGCTTCTTGCACCACCGGCCGTGGATAACGCCGACCGTTGCCATTGACAACATCGACGGTCATCGCTCCCTGCACGCGCAGCCGGCGCGGTCCGCCGTCCTCGGCCTCGAGGAGATTGACCAACACCGCATCCGCGCGATCTTCAAAGCGCGTCTTGCCCCGCTTCCCATTCGTTTTATCCGCCGCATTCCCCCGATCCGTTGTTGTTTTATCCGCCGCATTCACCTGATCCGTTGTTCTTTTATCCGCTTCATCCAAGCGATCCGCTGTTCCTCCCACCCGCATGCTCTCCATCTTCGTCTGCGGCTGATAAGCCAGCTCGACGACCTCCCACTCGTCGCGCGGCGCGAACGAATACGTGTCGCCGTCCTTCTCGTAGACGACCATGTAGTACTCGTCCGGCTTCAGCGCGTCCGCGCTCGACCACGATGAGACGATGACGTGATCCTCGAAAGTCTCTTGAATGTACCAGCGATACGTCTCGCCCATGCTGGCCTCGAACTGCTTGTGAAATGCATCCCGGATCTGCTGCACCGTGTAATCCAGGCTGCCTTTGACAAGTTCCTCCAGCGGCTTGCCGCGCTCGAGGGGTTCGAGTGATTCTTTGAGAGAGTCAGGCGCATCCTCTTTCAGCCGGCGATACAACCCGCGCAGCCTGCGCTTGGCAGCCGCCATATCGGCCGCCGGCAGATCGACGCCGCCGCGACCGCCGGCCAGCGCCGCCGCAGCCGCATGCACCCCATTGCGATTGATCGTGATCGATCCGCCGCTGAACTCAGCCACAGGCAGCTTGGCCTTGCTGTGCGCGAAGACCGGGTTACCCTCTGAGTCCTTGTCGAAAGCATCGTCCGGCACATACAGATAGATCTGCCTGATCTGCGACTTGGTGATGCTGCCGCTCGCATAAGCCTTCGCCACAGCATTGCCCAGCGCTGTCTTATCGACGTCGCCCCACGCTCTGCTGCTGATTTGACTTGAGAGTGTTGCCATCTCAACCTCCTGACTACCTGACCACCTGACCACCTGACCACCTGACCACCTGACACCTTCTCACCCAAAAATCTCCTCTGACAAAACCACCCGGCTCTGCATCTGCGTCTCTATGACCTCGCCGCCAGTCAGGTCGTTGAATGCGCCGGCACTGGCGTCCATGATGTCATCGTGCGCTTCGTCCGGCTGATTGTGCATGTGCTTCAGCCAGATCTCATTCCACGACCCGCGCACCAGTCTCACGTTCCCCACCCGAGCCTGCGCCGCCAGCGCCCGCGCCCGCTCGAACTTGTCGCCCTGGCTCGCAACGCCGCCCGCGTCGATGCCCGCCAGCAGTCGCACCAACCGCAGGCTCTCGCGCTTACTTGCCGAGCCGGGTTCTTCCTCCCAGCGGACGCGATAGCGCGTGCCCGTCGCTTGCGCCGCCTGATAATCCTGCCGGGTCGTATTCACGAAATCCGACTCGACCTCAGCCGGCCCTTCCTGCTCGGCGTAGCAGTCCATCACGTAATACACGCCGCTAACTCTGCGCATCTTCACCCCGGCCGTGAAGTCCGGGTCCTTCTTCTTGAGTTCCTTCTTCGTGCTCGCGAAGTCCCAGCGCCGGCATTCCTCGCCGCCCGCCGGCGCCGCCTCCACGATCGGGAACCACGCCCGGTTGAACACCTTGCCCGCCTCCGGCCTGACCTTCCAGTTGCCTTCCAGGAACCTCGCCCGCTCGACAGGCCCCTGCGCCATCAGATTGGCCAGGTACTCCGGATTGCGCGCCAATAGAATCCGGTTGTCGTACACGTTCGCCGAGACAAATGTCACGCTCTTCGGCATCGAGCGCGGATACAGTTCTCGCAATTCGTCCGGCGAATCACTCCAGGCAATCCGGCCTCCCGTGCGCACGAACCAGCGCAGCGCGCCCGATCGCTCGCTGATCGGAAAGCCCGTTTCCTGATCGATCCACCACTCCAGGAACGATGCCAGCCATGAATCCGGGTCCGGGTTGCACGATCCCCGCACATACGGGCGCACCCCGCACATCGACCGGTTGCGGATGAGCATGTAGAAGAACATCGACTCGCTGAAGTGCTCGAGCTGGTCGAACTCCAGCAGCGCGATCTGCGCGCCGTCCCAGTCGGTCCTGTTCTTCTCGTGCTCCAAATGGGCGAAACCGATGTGCGCGCCCTTCGGGAAGGCCCAGCGCAGATCGACGATGTTCGGCTGCGCGCGCAGGCCGGGATACAAATCCATGCTCTCGTCCCACAGCCCGCCCTCTTCGCGCACTTGCTTCGTCGTGCGCCGGAAGATGACCGCGCCAAAGCCAGGATTGTTAATGTGCCTCAGCGGCTCCATCAGCAGCGCATAGGTTTTGCCCGCGCCGGCGGCGCCGCCGTAAATCGCGATGTCGGCCTTACTTGCCAGGAACCTCGTTTGAGGCCCGGGCTGCGGTCGTATCTCCGTCGTTTCTGCTATCACGCTCGTTGTCCGGTATGTACACGACCACGCCGCTGCCGGCCTCGGCGCCCTTGTTGGCCGTCGCCTTGTCCGCCCGGTCCAGCACCGCGATCGAAGCCAGCCGCCGCTGCGGACTGGTGCCCTGCGCTGACAGGCCCAGCGCCGTCAGCATCGCGCTGCGCAGGCCCACCACCAGGTGATCGCCAATCTTCACTGGCTCGATAACCGCCATGTCGCCTTCGAGGTTCGCCAGCACATCGATCAGGATAGCCGTCGCCGCCCGGGTCCCGATAGTGCCCAGCGCGCAGGCCGCGTGCATTCGATCGGCCGTCTCGATGCTCGTATCGCGCAAGATATTCGCCAACGCATCGACCGCGCCTTCGTCGCCGGCAATCTGTCGGCGCAAATCCTCGGCCGCCAGCGGCGCCGTCTCCTTGAGCTTGCTGATTGCGTCGTCCACCGCGCCCGAAATGCGCTGCGCCCGCACCTCGCGCCGCGCCAGCGCCAGCGCATCCTGGAAAGCCGGCTTGTGCGCCCAGCCTCCACGCGCCTTGTGATAGAACGTGCTGTATGAGCAAATCTTGTACGGGCCACTCAGCAGCGATTCGATCGTCCCGCCGGCCAATTCGGTCTGCGCGATGCGAATCACCGCTTCCGATTGCTTGCCGCTCAGCTGGGCCAGCGCCGCCTGCAGTTCGGGCGTCGCCGCGAACGGAGTCCACTGTGATTGCGACTCCATTGCATCGACTTGCGCTCCCTTTGTGCCCGCCTCCGACTTGCTCATTCATCATTGCCTACGCGAAGCATCCGCTCAATTCTCTCGATCCGTTGTTATACCCCGCCGTTCAACACCGTCACCACCTTCGTCGTCGGATCGCGCTCGAGCAAAAACTGCGCCGCATTCACGAACGGCAGCCCGCTGCCCAGACTGCTGTTATACGTCCCCTTCAGCGTCAGCCTCCGCAGCCGATCGCCCAGCCCGTCCAGCGCCAGATCCGCGCCCGACAGCACAATCGTCACCGTGCTCGCCGGCGTCGTGACGACCACGCCCGCTCGACTGTTGATCACATTGCCGACCAGGTCCGTCAGTGTCCAATTGATCGCCGTCGGCGTCACCGGCGCCCCGTTTTCGTCGGTG
>Ga0209642_10001529_pt1 | contig 15398 bp, 20 predicted proteins | sample RifCSP19_2_FD_184025 | JGI IMG/M metagenome (GOLD analysis project Ga0209642, IMG submission 184025) | Soil microbial communities from Rifle, Colorado - Rifle CSP2_sed 19_2 (SPAdes) (version 2) | ecosystem: Environmental > Terrestrial > Deep subsurface > Rock core/Sediment | place: Rifle... | reverse complement strand
TGATTTTGAAAATAAACTAAAAAATATTACTGAATTTCCCAAAGGTAAAGAGCGTGAAAGTATTCTCAAATCAAGGGTTAATCAAAATTTTTTTAGAAATGCCGTTTTAACTTCTTACCAAAATAAATGCTGTATTACTGGGTTACCTTTCGTAGAATTACTAAATGCAAGTCACATTGTCCCTTGGGCTATTGATGCCAATAATCGTTTAAATCCTCATAATGGTTTATGTTTAAATGCCTTGCATGATAGGGCTTTTGATAAAGGTTTTATTACTGTAACACCAAATTACACCATAAATATTTCATCTTGTATGAATGATTTTTTAGATTATAAATCAGTTTCGGATTATTTTTTGTTTTATCAAAATAAAAAAATTAGTTTACCTAACCGTTTTATACCCGAAAAATCATTTTTAGAGTTTCATAATCAAAATATTTTTAAAAAATAAAAATCAATGACATTGAAATAAAAAAGGAGGTGTAAGAGGTATAAAATGTTAGACAGGCAGGTTGTAAAAGAATTTTTAGAAGAAGAATTTGAGGATGCAGGGATTGATATTCCAAAAGGGATTTCAAAGAAATCTCTTGTAGAAACCTTTTGTGAATATGTTGAAGATGATTATTACGAGTGGCTGAAAGACAATTACAAATCATTTTTCATTCATCACGATTGGGAATGGATTAGAGGGAGGATTAAACATCATTCAAAATGATGCGAGGAAGGTTCCATTAGATGATAACTCTGTGGATTTTGTTTTTATAGATTCCCCATACTCAGATAATGTTAAGTATTCTGACCATCCAGATTGTATCGGGAAAATATCATGCGAAAATGAGAAATTTTTTGAGGAGTTAGAAAAAGTGGTTAAAGAGATATACCGTATTTTAAAACCTGATCAGTTTATGTCATGGCTTATTGGAGACCATTGGAGAAAAAACATAGGATATATTCCTGTTGGTTTTAAAGTTTATAATATGCTTACCAATTTTTTTAATCCTATAGATGTAATTTGTGTTGTTAGACGAAACCAGACCTCTAATACTGGCTTGTGGCATAAACGGGCAAGGGAGTTTAATTTTTATTTGCGAGGCTTTAAATATCTTTTTATAATGAGGAAAAAGGGTTAAGAGATTGAAAATAGATTGGAGACAAATATGGAAAAAGAAATTATTTTTGCTGTAGAAGAATCTCCGGAGGGTGGATATGAAGCGAGGGCATTAGGTTTTTCTATTTTTACCGAGGCTGATACTTTTGAAGAGTTAAAAAAGGCGGTGCAGGATGCGGTAGTATGCCACTTTGAGGAGGCAGAAAGGCCAAAGATTATTCGTCTTCATATAGTGAAAGAGGAGTTGCTTGCAGTATGAAATTGCCTCGTGATATGAGCGGAGAAGAGCTGGCTCAGCTCCTTGGTAGATACGGATACAAGAGTACTCGTCAGACTGGGAGCCATATGCGACTGACTACTATCTTCAAAGGGATTGAACATCACATTACCATTCCTCAGCATAAATCTCTTAGAATTGGCACATTGAGTAAAATATTAAAGGATGTTGCTGCTTATCTTGAAATGGATTTGCACCTGTTGAGTGAAGAACTTTTTAGAAAATGATATCAAAGGGTATTTCAAAGATATTTTATTAATGAAAGGGGGTAATAGTTGTTCTATGAAAGTCTATTTAAAGAAAGATAGTATTGAAAGGCATAAGACAGGGTGTCTTGTGGTGGGAGCATTTGAGGGCAAGAAGCCTGAAGGGTTAGCAAAGATTATTGATAAGAAGCTTAATGGGCTTGTCTCAAAGCTTTTTAAAGATAAGGATTTTGAGGGGAAGCCGAATCAGACAAGGCTTATCTATACTCAGGGGAAAATACCTGCAGAGAGGGTCTTATTGGTTGGACTGGGCAAGGAAAAGGAATTTAAAATTGAAAAGCTGAGGCAGGCATCGGGAAATTCAAGTAAGGCTGTAAGAGATTTAGGGCTAAAGAAATTTTCTACCGCCCTTGCACAGATAAAGATAAAGAAGGTATCCGACCCCCGATTAAAACATTCGGGGGCAAGTTATGAAGTATCAAAGGCAGTTACAGAGGGTGCAATCCTTTCCCTTTATGATTTTACAAGCTATAGAACAGAGAAGAGGGAGGAGATAAAGAGGGTTGATGAGATTGCTCTTTTAGTAGAGAAAGAAGATAAAGAGATTAAAAAAGGGCTTGATGATGGAGTGAAGATTTCGGAGGCAGTTTATATCGCCAGAGACATGATAAATCATCCTGCAAATACTGCTACACCAACATATTTATCAGAACAGGCAAAGAAGATTGCGAGAAAATCAGGGATTAAATGCAAGGTATTAGATAGGGCGGATATGGAGAGGTTGAAGATGGGTGCACTGCTGGCAGTGGCAAGGGGGAGTGATGAGCCGCCTAAGTTTATTATCATGGAATATAACGGTGGAAAGAAAGGTGAAAAACCAGTTTTAATTGCTGGAAAGGGGCTTACATTTGACAGCGGTGGAATATCAATAAAACCAAGTGAGAAGATGGAGGAGATGAAACACGATATGGCAGGTGGTGCAGCAGCGATATGTGCCATAAAGGCAGCAGCAGACCTTAAGCTCCCTGTAAATGTGGTATCCCTTATCCCTGCCACTGAAAATATGCCGAGTGGAAAGGCGGATAAGCCCGGTGATGTCGTCAAAGCTATGTCAGGCAAAACAATAGAGGTTATAAGCACAGATGCCGAGGGGAGGATGATTCTCGCAGATGCCCTTACCTATGGAGAGAGATATAAGCCGAAGGCAGTAATTGACCTTGCAACATTGACAGGGGCATGTATAATTGCACTCGGTTATCATGCAACAGGCTTATTGGGCAATGATAATGATTTGATTGAGGCAATTAAGAAGGCAGGGGAGAAGAGTGGCGAGAGGGTATGGGAACTCCCACTATGGGAAGAGTATGAGGAACAGAATAAAAGCGACATTGCTGATGTAAAGAATGTTGGAGGCAGAGGTGGAGGCACGATTACGGCTGCTGCATTCTTAAAAAAGTTTGCAGGTAAGTTCAAATGGGTGCACCTTGATATAGCAGGGACAGTATGGGAATATAACGGCAAGCCCTATATTCCCAAAGGTGCAGTGGGTGTGGGAGTAAGGTTGTTAGTGGAGTATCTGAAGGGAGTAGGGAGTAAGCAGTAGGCAGTAAGCAGCAAACAGCAAACAATAGGAAGTAGTGTTTTCTGCCTACTACTTACTGTTTACTGCTTACTGTATTTTGACTATGCGAAATATTCATATTAAAGAAATAACCGAAGCGGTGAAAAACCTATGTATGGAGGCGAACTATAACCTCCCTGAGGATGTTCTTCAGGCATTTGATAGAGGTCTGGAGACAGAGGAGTCGCCTGTAGGCAAGGCGGTCTTAAATGCACTTAAAAAGAATGCAGAGATTGCCAGAGATGAGAGAATTCCAATATGTCAGGATACAGGGTTCTCAGTATTTTTTGTGGATGTGGGTCAGGATGTTCATATTGAAGGAGGCTCTCTTTCAGATGCAATTAATGAAGGTGTGAGGCAGGGGTATAAAGAGGGTTATCTGAGAAAATCTATCTGTGATGCCTTTACAAGAAAGAATACCGGTGATAATACACCTGCTGTAATCAATTACGATATTGTCCCCGGCGACAAAATAAAAATTATCTGTGCACCAAAAGGCGGAGGGAGTTCAAACATGAGCAGGGTTACTATGCTTAAACCTGCTGATGGGATTGAGGGGATTAAAAATTATGTAATTCAGAGAGTGCTGGAATCTGGCTCAAATCCGTGCCCGCCTGTAGTTGTTGGTGTTGGAATTGGCGGCACTCTTGAAAAGGCTGCCCAAATAGCAACAAAGGCACTTTTAAGACCAATCGGCTCAACAAACCCTGACCCTGTTTTAAAAGAGATAGAGGAAGATTTGTTAAAAAAGATTAATGACCTCGGGATGGGACCAGAAGGTTTTGGCGGGAGATTCTATGCGATGGCAGTTCATATTGAAAAATTCCCGTGTCATATTGCAAGCCTGCCAGTGGCGGTTAATATATCCTGCCACGCCAGCAGGCATAAGGAGATAGTTTTTAAGTAGCATGTGGCATTTATCTGAGGAGGTAAGTTATTATGGGACTTGCAATTAAGAAAATAAAGACACATCCGTATATTTCCTCTAAGAAAGGGGTATGTGGGAGTAGAAGCGCCATAACAGGCACAAGGATACCTGTCTGGTCTGTTATAAAGTGGTATAAAGCAGGTATGTCAATAGAGGAGATTCTTAAAGGATTTCCACAACTAACGCCAGCACAAGTTTATGATGCATTTTCGTATTATTACGACAATCAGGATGAGATAGAGAATGATATAGCCGAAAATGAAGAGGAGCATGTAAGAGGAACACTGAAATAATGATAAAACTCTATCTTGATGAAGATGTCCATGAAGATATTGCAATGGCTTTAAGATTAAGAGGATATGATATCAAGACTACAAGAGAGGCAGGCAACAAAGGATTGTCCGATATAGAACAGCTTAGATATGCAACCAAGAAAGATAGAGTAATTATTAGTTTCAATATAGCAGACTTCAACAGACTTCATTCAGAGTTTATAAAGAAAGGTATTGAACATAGCGGAATCATTCTTTCTAAACAGCTTCCTATAGGAATTATTGTTAAGGCACTATTAAAGTTGCTCTCTAAAATAGGCAGTGAAAGAATGAAGAACAATATAATCTGGTTGAGTGATTGGATTAAATAATAAAGGCAATATGTGCAGGGCTATTTCTGATTTTCAAACGGCTTGTGATATGGGGTATGAGAATGGGTGTTCAGTGTTTATCAGTGTTAATCTGTGGCTAAAGTTTCTTTAATTTTATGTCAGAAATTATTAGATTGACAACACCTCTTACTGATAAGGTTATAGAGAAGTTAAAGATTGGGGTTCAGGTTTTGATAACCGGCACTCTTTATACTGCGAGGGATGCGGCACATAAACGGCTTGTAGATTTGCTGAATAACGGAAAGGAACTCCCTTTTGATATAAGGGGGCAGATTATATATTATGTAGGTCCTGCACCTGCAAGACCCGGCTATGTTACAGGTCCTGCGGGGCCTACAACAAGCGGGAGAATGGACCCCTATGCACCAAGGCTGATGGAGGCAGGGATGAAGGGTATGATTGGAAAAGGAAAGAGGTCAAAGGATGTTGTTGATGCCATGAAAAAGAATAAGTGCGTATATTTTGCAGCAATTGGTGGTGCGGCAGCATTGATTGCAAGGAGTATAAAAAAGGTTGATGTTATAGCGTATGAAGATTTAGGCACAGAGGCAGTTAGACGAATGGAGGTAGAGGATTTTCAGGTGATAGTTGTGAATGACATTTACGGTAATGACCTTTATGAGGAGGGGATGAAGAAATACAGACGATAGGAACAAAAACCTGAATTTAGACAGGATATACAGGATTAACAAAAAAAGAAAAATTGTTTTTAATTCATCTTGTTTATTCCGTCAATCATGTCTAATGCTTTTATAATTTCTTTTACAATAAAAAAATTGCAAAAATAAATTGCAAATCTAATTTTTCCTATTTATAATTTCTATCCTTCCCCCACATCTATGTTCATAGGTGCGGGGGTTGATTCTTATGATAACTCACGATGTAATCATAGTAGGCGCTGGATTGGCAGGTATGAGGGCAGCCCTTGAGGTATGCGATAGGTATGATACTGCCATTATCACAAAGGTATATCCCACCCGTTCCCATTCAGGTGCAGCACAGGGCGGAGTAGCAGCTTCACTTGCAAATTCCACTGATGACTCATGGGAAATCCACATGTTCGATACTGTTAAGGGGAGCGATTTCCTCGGCGATCAGGATGCAATAGAGATGATGGTAAAGGATGCACCGAAGGCAATTATTGAAATGGAGCACATGGGATGTGTCTTCAGCAGGACAGAAGACGGGAGGATTGCACAGAGGGAGTTCGGAGGGCATTCAAGACCGCGTGCATGTTACGCTGCTGACAGGACAGGGCATGCGCTTCTTCACGCCTTATATGAGCAGGTAATGAAGAAGGCAAATAAATTAAAGATATATTCTGAGTGGTATGTCCTTTCGCTTATTGTAGAGGACAATGTATGTAAGGGTGTAGTTACCTATGACATAAAGACAGGCAGAATGGAAGTTTTGAGAGGGAAGGCGGTAATGTTTGCCACAGGCGGATACGGGAGGGCATTCAGCATTACATCAAATGCCTTTGCCAGCACAGGTGATGGGATAATAGCGGCATACAGGGCAGGGATACCGCTTGAAGATATGGAGTTTGTCCAGTTTCATCCCACAGGACTTTACGGACAGGGGATACTTGTGTCAGAGGCTGCAAGGGGTGAAGGCGGTTATCTCGTAAACGGAAAAGGTGAGAGATTCATGGAAAAGTATGCAAAGTCAAAGCTGGAATTAGCCCCCAGAGATATAGTCTCCCGTTCTGAACAGACTGAGATTAATGAAGGAAGAGGAATAGACGGAAAGGATTATATATATCTTGACCTCCGCCACCTCGGCAGGGATAAGATTATAGAGAAACTGCCGCAGGTGAGACAGCTTGGGATAGATTTTATTGGAGTGGATTGTATTGAAAAACCTCTTCCGATTCAGCCGACTGCCCATTATTCAATGGGGGGGATACCTGCTGATAAAGACGGACAGGTTATAATAGATGATAAAGGGACAAAGATTACAGGTTTCTTTGCGGCAGGAGAATGTGCATGTGTCTCTGTTCATGGTTCAAACAGACTTGGGACAAATTCACTCCTTGATGCACTTGTATTCGGCAGAAGGACAGGAAAGGCTCTGATGGAATTTGCAGGCAATGCGAAGCTGTATGATGTTAATGAAGATAAAGAGATTTCTTCTGTGAGAGGCAGGATAGATACTATTATAAATACCTCAGGCACGGAGAGTATTAATAATATAAGAAATGAGCTTAAAGAGATTATGATGTCCAACTGCGGGGTATTCAGAAATAAAGATGGTTTGGAAGTTTGTTTGAAAAAAGTAAAGGAGTTGCAGGGGAGATTTAAAAAGGCAAAGGTAACAGACAGGGGGAAGACATTTAATTCAGAACTGATTGAGGCAATAGAACTCCAACATATGCTTGAGTATTCAGAAATCATAGTTGTGAGTGCCATTGCAAGGGAAGAGAGCAGGGGCTCACATGCGAGGACAGATTTTTCAAAGAGGGATGATGCAAAGTGGCTTAAGCATACACTATCTTACAAAGGGAAAGACGGGGGGGTTGAGCTTAAATATAAACCTGTGACTATTACAAAACATCAACCAGAGGAGAGGAAGTACTGATTTTGGACGCAGATAAACCCCTGAAAGAAGCAATCAGGGGTAAACGCAGAAATGTCATTCCGAACGAAGTGAGGAATCTCGTTTTTAAGATTCTTCGGGCTTTGTCCTCAGAATGACAGCAAAGTTGTCATCTGTGTTTATCAGCGAAAATCTGCGTCCTAATTTAGAATGGCAATGGTAATTTTTTCAATAAAAAGATTTAATCCAGAAAAGGACAGCTCCCCTTGTTACAAAGATTATGAGCTGAATGTTCCAGAAGGGGCGACTGTATTGGACTGTCTTAATCTTATTAAATGGACACAGGACGGGACTTTGACCCACCGCATGTCATGCCGAAGTGCTATCTGCGGCTCATGTGCAGTAAAGGTGAATGGACATCCAAAGCTTGCCTGTAAGACTCAGGCGGTTGATGAGATAATTAATGGCAGGATGAAGATAGAGCCGCTTGGCAATGCAAAGGTTTTAAAAGACCTTGTTGTTGACTTAGAGCCATTCTTCTCAAAATTTCAGAAGGTTAAACCGTGGCTTGTGACAGATGAGCCTGCAGGAGATAAAGAGAGAAGACAGTCCACTGAAGACTTCCACCGAATAGATGCAGCTTCCACCTGTATAATGTGTGCATCCTGCTGTTCAGATTGTAATAGTTGGGCATCAAATGAGAGTTTTTTGGGTCCTGCCGCACTTGCAAAGGCACAGAGGTTTGTGGATGATTCAAGGGATAAGGTAGCACTGGAAAGGGTAATAAATTTAAGTAGGGCAAATGGAATCTGGGACTGCACCCATTGTGGTGAGTGTGTGGAGAGATGCCCCACAGAGGTAAAGCCTATGGACAGAATTATATCTTTGAGAACAACAGCACTGAAAATGGGAATATTGAATAACAATGGTGCGAGACATGTGAAAGGCTTTGTGGATTCCATAAGGAGTAGTGGAAGACTCAATGAGAATGTAATACCTATAAAGTCAATGGGGATATTTAATATTCCAGGGCTTTTGAGCCTTATTCCAGTTGGTATAAGGATGTTTTTGAGAGGGAAGAATCCTCCGATCATTCATAAGCATATTGACGATATGGATGATGTGAAGAGGATATTCAAAAGATTAAAAAAATAATTTTGCCACAGACTTTCACTGACTAAATTATTCTCTTATTTTTAAAGTCCGTGTAAGTCAGTGGCTAATTCAGTAATATGAAATACGCATTTTATACAGGATGTGTTGCAAAGGGGGCGGGAAGGGAGCTTTACAGTTCTTCTGTAGCAGTTGCAAAGAGACTCGGCATAGAACTGCACGAGCTTACGAATGTCTCCTGCTGTGGTGCTGGAGTAATTTCCGAGAAAGACCCACTGCTAAGCGATACCCTGAATGCAAGGACATTTGCCATTGCCGAGGAGTTAAACCTCGACATAATGAATATATGCGGCACCTGTCAGGGTGTAATGATGAAGGCACAGAAAAATATAGACAATGATGCAAAAAGGAAGGAAAAGATAAATGAGGCATTGAAAGACGGAGGCCATCAGTATAAAGGAAGTGTTAAGATAAAGCATCTGCTTCATATCTTAATTGAAGACTTTGGTCTTGATAAATTAAAGACATTCGTTAAAAAACCGTTAAAAGGACTCAAGGTTGCACCCTTTTACGGATGCTACCTCTTAAGACCTTCTGTATATTCCAATTTTTCTTCCTCTGACAGAACAACTGCACTGGAGGATTTAATAATAGCCCTTGGCGGTGAGCCTGTTCAATATGATGGAAGGTCTAAGTGCTGCGGCTTCCCTATAGTAATGATGAATAAAGAGAGTTCTCTCACTATGTCAGGCATAAGCCTCAAGGAGGCTAAAGAAAAAAATGCAGACTGTCTTGTTACGCCATGTCCTCTCTGTCATCTCAATCTTGACTCATACCAGCCAGAGATTGATAAGATTGTTCAGACCAAATTAAATCTGCCAATCCTCCATCTTCCGCAGTTGATTGGCATTGCCCTCGGAATTGATAGTAAAGAACTTGGGCTGAATAAACATATAGTTTCCACAGGGAAGATTTTTTAACTTATCTCCTTGACTCTCTCACCCTTAATTCCTATAATCCGTCATAATATTGAAGAAACTTAAAAGAGAATGTTAGGCATCGAGGAAAGGCATGAAGAAATATTACAGCAACCCTATTGGAACTGATTTTAAGGCTAGCTTGCCGAGATTGCGGAAAAAAATCCGAGCTGAAAGCTTTGATCCCAATGACTCAATTTACGGAATAGCTGGAAATACATTTAGAGCGTTTAGAGGATTTAAAAAGCCGAGCAGAACATATAGGAGTTGGGCTAGAAGTATTACTGAAAATGCCATAAAAAACCAAGATGGCTTTGATAGTCAGGATGATTTAGATAAATGGCACATAGAACTATATTCGACATTGAAAAACCACTGGAAAAAAGAACAAGATAATGAACCGAGTTTTGCTCACACGTACAAAATGGTTGACTTGTATCTAAAGTGGCTGTGTTCAAATGAAAAGTGCCCTGAGAAATTAGCTAACTCTATAATAAAATACGGCTATTGTGCGCTAGATAGTCAGATTCTCAAAAAACTAAATGAAGCACTCAGCTACGCTTTGCCAATCCGAATCCGAAACCCATCAATGGGCGATATTACAAATGAAAATACATACGAATATTGCCAGTCCTTGATTAAGGATTTTGCGGAAAACTTCAATGGTTATAGGTTACTTTTTGACTATTATGCTTGGGTTCCAGGAAGTGCAAAAAAGTAAAAGAAAGTTGCCAGTTTTTCGTAAAGGAGGAATCAAGATGAGGTTGCTGTCAAAAGTAACGATTCTATTTTGAATAGGTGAGATGTTTTGATGCCGATTTTATTTCCAGCTATTTAGGAACTCAAGTCTGTTTTTCATGTCTACATTGCTGAGCGAAAACCAGAGTTTCATAAATCGTTTTAACAGCACACCAGTTGGTAATTGGTCAGCTTCTTTATGTTGTTCCTCGCTTTCTTCATCTATCTCTCTGTCAATTTCTTCCTGATGTTCATAATAATAGGAGATGGCATCATGAACTTGAGAAAGGGTAAGGTGCGGAAATTCTCTTACAACTTCTTCTGGTGAAAGACCAAGTTTGTAGTAGGCGATTATATTTGAACATTTATGAACATTTTAAGGTAATTTTTGGTAGAATATAAGGAGTTAAAAAAAATCAGAATTAAGGAGTCAGAATTCAGAATAAAAATTTCTGGATTCTGATTTCTGTATTCTGTTTTCTGTCTTTTTTATGCTCTCAAAAATTCTTAGTAGTGCCATATATGGGATTGATGCCTACATAGTAGAAGTTGAGGTGGATTTAGCTTCTGGATTATTTGCCTTCTCCACAGTAGGACTCCCTGATGCTGCTGTCAAAGAGAGCAGGGACAGGGTCATGTCTGCAATAAAGAATACAGGATTTGATTTCCCGCAGAAAAGGGTTACAGTAAACCTTGCACCTGCTGACATAAAGAAGGAAGGCTCGTCGTTTGACCTTCCGATAGCGGTGGGAATTCTCAATGCCAGTGGCTTTATAAAATCCGACAAAATTAAAGAATTTATAATTCTCGGCGAACTGTCACTTGACGGCAGGATAAAGCCTGTCAAGGGTGCCCTTCCGATTGCAGTATCTGCAAAGGCAAATAATATAAATGCAATAATTCTCCCTTCAGAGAATGCAAAGGAGGCAGCAGTTGTTGAGGGAATAAGTGTATATCCTGTAGAAAATCTTCCACAGGTGGTTGAGTTTTTAAATGGCAATTTAAAAATACTCCCTCTTTTAATTGATATTGAAAAGGTATTTGAGGAATATAGAAGTTACGATGTGGATTTTTCTGAGGTAAAGGGACAGTATCATGTAAAGCGGGCATTGGAGATAGCCGCTGCAGGTGGGCATAATATAATAATGACAGGACCGCCCGGTGCAGGAAAGTCCATGCTCGCAAAGAGAATACCTACAATCCTCCCTAATATGACTCTTGATGAGTCAATTGAGACAACAAAGATTCACAGCATAATGGGACTGTTGGGAGATGGCAAGGCTCTCGTATCAACACGTTCATACAGGTCTCCTCATGCAGGCATATCAGATGCGGGACTGATAGGTGGCGGGAATTTTCCTATGCCTGGAGAAATCTCTTTAGCTAATAATGGTATTTTATTCCTTGATGAGCTGCCTGAATTCAAAAGAAATGTATTGGAGGCATTAAGACAGCCCCTTGAGGATGGAAAGGTTACAATATCAAGGGCATCAGGCTCCCTCACATTTCCTGCCAATTTCATGCTTGTTGCCGCTATGAATCCATGTCCATGTGGTAACAGAGGTTCTCAAAAAGAGTGCAACTGCACGCCGTTACAAATACAGAAATATCTCTCCCGTATATCAGGTCCCCTCATGGATAGGATAGATATTCATATAGATGTCCCTTCACTTAAATATAGAGAACTCTCTGATGAGACAGGGGGCGAGAAGTCAGAGGCAATAAGGATGAGAGTAAAGAAGGCAAGGGATGTCCAGATTGAAAGATTTAATCGTTCGACAAGCTCACGACGCAAGGAGAACATTTTTTGCAATGCACAGATGTCTGCAAAACATACAAAGAAGTTCTGTCAGATAGACAGTGAATCAAAGGCTCTATTAGAAATGGCAATAAATAAGATGGGGCTGTCTGCAAGGGCTTATGACCGCATACTCAAGGTATCAAGGACTATCGCAGATTTGTCTGGCGTAGAAAATATAAAACCTGAGCATATATCTGAGGCAATTCAGTATAGGAGTCTGGATAGGGAGAGTTATATATGAAAAAATCAAAATGTCCTATATGTAAGAATAAGTTTGAATGGGAGAAGAGTGAATTTAGACCATTCTGTTCGGAGAGGTGCAAGCTTACTGATTTGGGTCAGTGGGCAGGAGAAAAGTATTTTATCCCCGGAAAGAAGATTGATATCTACAGTGTTCCGATAGAGGAGATAATGAAGAACAAGAATTAAATCTATCTAAAGTAAAGAAGACTAAAATATATCTTTTTTAGGTTTTTTCAATATAACTGCAATAGAACCATAGTGAAAACCACTAATATCATCCAAAGTGGCATGTTCAATGTCTTCTAATCTTCCTAATTTGCTTGTCCATGTTCCAGAGTTCAATTGTCTTGCTGCATGGGTTGGCTTTCCATTAGCATTAACATATATGGCGATTTTTTCAAAACCACTTTTATAATTAGCATCGTGGCAAAGAGTATAGCCCAATATTTCATATGCCTTTATATAGGAATCCAATGTATATTTTCTTGATACTTCAGGGGGCCAATAGTATAAATTTTGAGGATCGGGTTCCCACCAAGTGTTGGTATCGCTTGCAGCCCAAGCGATGCAATTGTATTCTGGTGTAGCAGGGCTGGTTATGGAATAACCGCTATTTGATAGGATGGGGAAGAATTTTTCACTGTCTTGTTTACTCATACAAGATACCCTTGCTCTTTTCCCCAACGAATCCATGCCTCAGTCATTTCTTTTATTCTTCCTCTTTGTTTTAGTAAAACAGGGTCTTCACCAGTTATGGATTTCAATGCCCAAAACCAGTGTCCTTGTTTTCTCTTCATCTCTGATAGAATCAGAGGGATGGCGACATGTCCCATGCCAATAATCTGTTGATAAGCTGGATGCATAGCAATCTCGGTAGCTGATGATAACACCGCAGTTTCGACTTCCCATTGAGCTTTAAGAGTAAGAAATCTTATAACCGGATTTTCCAATTGTCTTGAAATTGGCAATAAATAATGTTCAATAGAACTTTTGTAATCTCTATATATCACAGAAGATTCGTTACTTACTCCGGTATTATTAAAATCTAATATGTCTATATCATCTTCAGGTCTTTCAAAATATAAATTTTCGTATTTCATTTGAATAACTCCTCTGCTTTTTTAGTTATACTGTTAAAAAAAATCTCATTCTTAAATGAGCGTAGTTTTTTAAATTCATCCCACATTTCTGCTTTGTTGTCTGTATAATTGATTTCCTTGAACACATCTATATCAAGAATTAAGGGCAATCTATTCCCGGTAGGATTTTCCATGGTCTGAGTGATAATGGCATTTGCTTCTATATCTGGATTTGGAATAACAAGCTGCATAAAAAAACTTGATAAGCCCTGCGGTAGGTTCGGTGCGATTTCTGGGGTAGTTAAGATATATTCTTTAAAGTCTTTTATAGGCAAAGGAATCTCTATCCGATTTATATATCGCAAAGCAATACGAGTAATTTTAACAGGAGTATTTGCTTGAAAATAAAGATTCCATAATTCACGGGCCTCCGAACAAAATATATCCCAATTTTCGTATGGTTTTAGTTTGTTGAAAGTAAAACCGTCTAATCGCACTTGAACAATTTTTTTATCAGCAAGTGATTTAATAAGGTATCCATCGGGACCACCAGTGATTGGAAGCGATTCAGGCATACCTTGTGATAGCCTAAGACCACCTTTTAGCGACATTCGCTGTTCTTTTTCAGGAAAGCGTTCTTTTATATGATTATGAAAATTTTCTAATTTCGATAGGGTAACTTCTGTAGGTAGCTCCACTCGTATATCTAATAGAGCTTCAGTAATCGGTGCATTTGGAAAAGTAGTATATTCGCTCAATTTTTCTCCTTTAATAAATAAAGGTTCTTTTTATTGTTCTCATTCTACCAGAAATTATGTGTTTTGGAGTAAACAAATTTTATAGAACCATTCAAAATTATAACTACCTACTTCTATCAACCCCCACCCTTTTACAGAACTTGTTAATCTGACAGATACTACAGTGTGGAGAAATAGGTTTACAGAGATTCTGTCCGTAGGTTACAAGAAGGTCGTTTATAATCAGCCAGTATTTTGAAGGGAGTTTTTCTCGTAAGGCAAATTCTGTCTCCTCCGGGGTCTTTGTTTTTACATACCCCCACCTATTGATTATCCTGTGGACATGGGTGTCCACACATATACCGGGTTTTTTATAGCCGAGCGTAACAACTAAATTCGCTGTCTTTCTTCCTACGCCTTTAAATTTTAAAAGTTCATCTATAGTGTCAGGGACTTTTGAGTCATACTTTTTTATTAGGTCATGGCATATTGAAAGTATATTACCTGCCTTAATTCTATAGAAGCCAACAGGGTAAATAGTTTTCTCTATTTCTCTCTTTGTGAGCCTAACCATTTCTTCTGGAGTATTTGCCAGCTTAAAGAGTCTTTGGGATGCAGTTGATGTTGTTTTATCTTTTGTCCTTAAACTTAAAATGCAGCTTATAAGCACCTTAAAAGGAGACCTGTCATTTTTTGAAATTTTAGTTACGATAGGAACTTCCCATTTCTTAACCTCTCTTTTTAAAATTTTTATGGCAGTATGAATAGAGTTATTGTCCATTTCATTATTTCTTTCTCTCCCCAATGTCAATTTCCTCCGACGCCTCCTTGTTTGAGTGATTCTTCCTTATCAAAGGGGGGCGAAGGGGTTTGTTCCTTGGCGAAGAGGATTTAGTCAACGAGGGAGACGAAGGGATTGCTGGGCTGTTAAGCCACCACTAACTCTACAGGCAAAGGTTTGTCTATACCAACAGTTTTGCTGACATAGAGTTTTCCAATGCCAATGGTCTTTCCATTTTTATCTTTTTTCAGAATAATACCCTCTCCTGCCTCTTCACATATTACCTCATCTTCAGGATTTCCGAACCAGATATCCGAACCAGATATCCATTGTATTTGAATCCTTGTGGTAATAAACTACTACCTTGTCCATATAACATCTCCCTCCTTTACCTTATCAACAGGATATGCAGCTATTAAAAAACCTTCATTTGAGCCTGCTTTTCCAGTAAAATGGCTTTCTATGGAGATGCATTACAGCAATAATGTATATGTAATCATCATGAATTTCGTAGAGCAAGCAGAAAGGAAATCGCTGCAACAAAAATCGCCTTATACCATCAAAAAAGAGAGGCCATGTATTGGGTG
>Ga0209642_10001526_pt1 | contig 15412 bp, 15 predicted proteins | sample RifCSP19_2_FD_184025 | JGI IMG/M metagenome (GOLD analysis project Ga0209642, IMG submission 184025) | Soil microbial communities from Rifle, Colorado - Rifle CSP2_sed 19_2 (SPAdes) (version 2) | ecosystem: Environmental > Terrestrial > Deep subsurface > Rock core/Sediment | place: Rifle... | reverse complement strand
GCGGGCATCAGCCGCCCGAGTGCGTGAGCCACGCGCCCGGAGAGGAGGCTCACGAAGAGCGGATGATCGTGGTAGCTCCTCACGAACGTGAACGACGGCGGCCCCTCACCCACCGTTTCGCGAACATGGTCGATGTACGTCTCTACCGACATCCCCGACCAATGGGGCGCCAGAACGACCGCGGCGGCGCGCTCGATCCCATCCTGCCGCATCCGCTCGACAGCCTCCCGTATGGACGGAGGCGAGTGCTTCATACCGAGGTAGACGCGGAATCCTCGGTCGCCCTCGGCGTTCAGCTCGCGCTCGACGCCCTCGGCCTGTTCGCGCGTGATCTCCTGAAGCGGGAATCGGTTGCCTATGGCCGCGTAGCGCTCCTTCAGCTCCGCCAGGTGCTCGGGTGACGGTGGACGCCCACCGCGGATGTCCGTGTAGTAGCGCTCGATGTCGTCCGGCCCGCTCGCCGTGCCGTAGGCCATCACGAGAACGCCGACCGGGCCAGGTCCCATGACGGATAGCATACGGACGATGGCGGATCTGGCCGACCGCGCCGGTGGCTGGGGTCCTATGTCTTGCCGGGGTACTCGGTGGGTGTCTGTACGCCCGGGTAGCTCGCGTCGATGAGGTCGCGGATCTCGGTGAGCGGACTCCCTCGTTGCCATGAGGCGATCACGTCTGCCGTGATCTCCTGGCAGATCAGGCAGACGGTCGCATGCGGATCGAACGTCACGACCCCGTTCGCGTCGATCCCCTTCACGTAGCAGTTCCAGTTGCTCATGTGACCCATCGGTCCACACCCGCACGTGCACGGCATGTAGCTCAACACCTCGGGGTGTTGGTAGGCGAACGTATACAGCGTGGTGAGTTCGGGCGTACCGCTCGCGAACGGCGGCAGGATCGTCTCTGGGTCGGCCATGTGCATCGCGTGGACCTGATACCCCAACTCGTTCACGGATGACTCGGAGGACCCGCTGCCCCCGACGGAGGCCGACCCTCCACCCGAGCAGCCGGTGAGCGAGACCGCCGCCGCCACAGCGAGCGATCCCGCGAGGACCATCGCGATCCCGCGGTGGCTCCTATCCATCTCGGGGTCCTCCGATCCTGCGCCGTGCCGGTCCTCCCGGCCTCCATCGCACCATCGCCCAGCCGCACGTGCACCCTCAGGGTCCTTCGACCCGGCGTCGATGCGACGCCTGGCACCCTCTCGCGCCCGCTGCGGAAGGAGACGGCGTCCCGATCAGGCCGAGTCGCGCCCGGTCCGCTCGTGGACCAGGTCGACGAGCCGTTGGAGGTTCTCGACCGGCGTCTGCGGCAGCACGCCGTGGCCGAGGTTGAACACGTGGCCGTCGCGCATCGCGGCGCGCTCGAGAACCTCGAGCGCCTTGCGTTCCACCGCCGTCCATGACGCCAGGCACACCGCAGGGTCCAGGTTGCCCTGGATCGCGCGATCCGCGCCGATCCGCTCCCACGCAGAGTCCAGCGGCACGCGGTGGTCAACGCCGATCGCATCGCCGCCCGCCTCGCGCATCAGCGTGAGAAGTTCGCCGGTCCCAACGCCGAAGTGGATCGCCGGCACGTCCAGCCCTTCGAACAGCGCGGGCATCCAAGGCTGCACGAACCGTTCGTAGTCGGAGGGATCGAGCGCGCCGACCCACGAGTCGAAGACCTGCACGGCCTGTGCGCCGGCCTCCACCTGCGCGAGCAGGTGTGCGCGGATGATCGCGGTCAGCCTCTCCATCAGCCGCGCCCAGAGATGCGGCTCGGCATGCATCAGCGCCTTCGTCCGCACGTGGTTTCGTGAGGGACCGCCCTCGACGAGGTAGCTCGCGAGCGTGAACGGTGCGCCCGCGAACCCGATGAGCGGGACGTCGAGCTCACCCCGGAGCGTTCGGATGGCCTCGAGGAGATCCGGCTCGTCCGCCCCGGGTTCAAGGGTCCTCAGCGCCGAGACGTCCTCGGCGGCGCGGATCGGCCGCTCGACGATCGGCCCGCGTCCCGGCTCGATGCGGATGGGGACGCCGATCGCCGCGAGCGGGACCATGATGTCGCTGAACACGATCGCCGCATCGAGCGGCATCCGACGGAGCGGCTGGAGCGTGATCTCCACCACGAGTTCGGGGACGCGGCAGGTCTCGAGGATGTCGCGTTCCCCTCGCAGGTCCCGGTACTCCGGGAGGTAACGCCCGGCCTGCCGCATGAACCAGACGGGGGTACGGTCCACGGGCTCGCCGCGGAGCGCGCGCAGGAGGCGGTCGTTCACGCAGCAAGGATACGGACGACGCCCGGACGAGCGCAGCAACGCTCCAACGTCGTAGAACCTCGTAGCGGCGGCGGTCCGCGTGGAGAGGGGGATGGGTGAGGCGTCCGGTGAGTGGGAATGGGCCGAGTCCACTCTGGACGAAGGCCCCGCTGCTCCTCTTCCGGTACCCGGGGCTGCTCGTGTCCCTGGCGGTAGGCTCGCTGGTGCTGGCGGTCGCCGCCTCCGCCCACCCCCTCTTCCTCTCGGCGACGGCGAGCGACCTCGTGCGGGAGCGGATCGCGACCCCGACGATCACGGCGTTCGGCGGCGGGCTGACGTATCGAACGGACAGCCTCCCTGCCCTGTCCGATCGGCGACCCGACGACCCCGTGGCCGCGGTCGACGATGCCTTCCGACGCCTCACCGGAGGCAGCCCGCTCCTCGGCGAGACCCTTTCCTCGGTCCTCGGGCCTCAGCTCTCCATCGCGCGCGCGGATCGTCCGGACCATACCCGCGAGATCCGCCTCTTCACGGGCGAGCAGGCGACGGCCCGCATCGAGGTCGTGAGCGGCACGGGCGAGGAAGGAACGTGGGTGCCCGACCTGGTCGCCGACGCCCTGGACATCGAGCCCGGGGATCGCATCGTCCTTTCCTCCGGTCGGCGGACCTCGGAACCGCTGGTCGTGGATGGGGTGTTCCGAGGGATATACCGAGGTCCGGTCTCCGGGTACTGGAACCCCTGGTACGACGAACTCGTTCTGTACTGCAGCAACTGCCCCCCGCCTCCGCAGCCGCTCATCGTGGATCGCGCCCAGTTCCTGCGCGTGGCGCAGGCTGTGAGGGTCCATCGGACGTTCTTCGCCTGGCAGACTCCCCTCGTCCGCGATGTGACGTTCGACGAGGCTCGGCGGATCGTCGCGTTCGCCGACAGCTTGAACGATCTGACGCGCCCGGGATCCGAACCGGGCGAGGTCTTCCACGGTTGCTACGTAGGCCTCTGCCGTTCGCAATTCGAACCCGCCTTCGCCACGCGGATCGACGACGTGGTCACCGAGGTGGAGCGGCGCATGACGACCGTCGAAGCTCCGGCTCAGCTCCTGCGCGTCGCCGGCCTCCTGGTCGCGCTCCTGGTCGTCGCCTCCGCGGGCGCGTTCGCGATGTCGGCACGGCGCGTAGAGGCGATGCTCCTTCACGCGCGCGGAACGGGCCCCCTGACGATCGCCGCGCGAGCCTCGCTCGAGGCGATGCTCCCGTGCGCGGTCGGGGCCATGACGGGGCTGGGCGTCGGCTTCGCTCTCGTCCGCACCCTCGGCCCGGAAGGGGCGATCGCGAGCGGCGCCCTGCGCGCGGCCGCCCTGGTCACCCTGTGGGCCTTCGCCGCCGCCGTGCTGATCATCGGTCTCGTCTCGGCGGGCTCGTTCCTGCGCCACTCCGAGCACCACCGCGCACGCCTGGGGCTGCTCGCCCGCGTGCCATGGGAGCTGGGGATCGCGGTCCTCGCGCTGCTCGTGCTCGACCGCCTGCGTTCGGGAGGCGCCCTCGTCGCGGACGCCGCCTCCCTGTCGAAACGCCCCAGCGCCCTGCTCCTGCTGTTCCCGATCCTGTTCCTCGGGGGCTTCGGCGCGATCGCCGCCCGCGGATCCGCCCTCGGGCTGACGGGGCTCCGTCGCAGGAGCGCCCGCGCGCCGCCGGCGGCGTTCCTCGCCGTTCATCGCCTCGCCGGTGCGCCCCGGCTGACGATGCTGCTCGTGGCCGCTACGGGCCTGTGCCTCGGGTTGTTCATCCAGGCCCAGTCCGTGACCCGTTCGGTACGGACGACCATGAACGCTAAGGCCACCATCTACGTGGGGAGCGACGTGCAGGCCAGGATCGACTACTCGAACGAGGTCCCCGCCGGGATCGGCGTGCCGTTCACCCGGGTCACGCGCTCGCTCCAGGCCGGGACCTTCCGCGGACGAGCGACGTTCGATCTCCTGGCCGTCGACGCTGAGACGCTCGCGACAGCGGCCTTCTGGGACCCGTCGTTCTCCGATGAACCTCTCGAGCGGCTGACGGCCGCGCTCCGTCGCGGCGCCGGCGGCCGGGTCCCTGCCGTCGTGGCCGCGGGGAGCGCGGTCGACCCGTCGACCATCACGGTCAACACGGTGAACGTCCCGATCGACGTCGTCGGTCGAGCCGACGCGTTCCCCGGGATGTCGTCGATCAGGCCGCTGGTCGTCGTCGACGAGGAGCGGTTGCTGCGTGCGTTCGAAGGTGCGCCCAACCCGCTCGACGCCGCCGACACGACCACCGAGCTGTGGATCCGTGCGAGCCCGGATGAGGCCCGGCACGCGCTCGCAACGCTCCCGTACGCGCCGGGGCTCGTGCTCACCACGGACCAGGTCAAGGACATCCCCCACATCGCCGCCGTGATCGACACGTTCCTCGTCCTGAACGGTCTCAGCCTCGCGGCCGCGTTCCTCGTGATCGTCGCGATCCTGATGTACCTGCAGGCCCGCCAGCGATCCCAGGTCGTGACGTACGGGCTGTCCCTGCGGATGGGGATGGATCGGGGCGGCCACCTCCGCGCGATCGCCGCCGAGCTGAGCGCGATCCTCGCCGTCGCGTTCGTCGCCGGCAGCGTCCTCGCGCTCGTCGCCGCAGGTCTCATGGTGCCGTTGCTCGATCCGCTGGACGCGATCCCGCCGGCACCGCTCACGGTCGTCCCGATCTCAGTCGTCGCCTGGACGGCCCCGGCCCTGGCGATCGTCGCGGGGCTCGGCGGCTGGTTGACCGATCGCCGTGCAAGGCGGACCGACCTGGGGCAGGTGATGCGCCTTGCCGACTGACGGCGTCGCGGCCAGGTGCGAGCGGCTGGTGAAGACCTACCGGACCGCGACCGGCGAGGTCCGCGCGCTCAAGGGCATCACGGCCGACTTCCCGGCACACGCGCTCACCGCGGTCGTCGGGCCGTCCGGCAGCGGGAAGTCGTCCCTGCTCAGGCTCCTCGCCGGGCTGGACCGACCGACGGCGGGATCGATAGTGGTCGGAGGGACGCCGGTGCACGAGACCTCCGGACGCAGGCTCCGTCGGTTCCGTCGCTCCGTAGTCGGATACCTGTTCCAGCGCCCGTCGGACAACTTCCTGCCTCATCTCACGGTCGGCGAGCATCTGCGCGTCGCCGCCCGCATCACCCACCGCGCGCCGCGGATCCCGGCCGCGCGGCTGCTCGAGGTCCTGGGCATAGCGCATCGCGTGGACCACCTCCCGTCGGAGCTATCCGGAGGCGAGCAGCAGCGCGCGGCCATGGCGGAGGTGCTGATGGGCGGGGCCGAGACCATCGTCGCGGACGAGCCCACGGCGGAGCTCGACACCGCTTCGGCACGACGGGTCCTCGAGACGATCCGGACGCTCGTCGACCAGGGGGTCACGTTCATCCTCGCGACGCACGACCCGGCCGTCATGCGCCGGGCCGACGCGGTTCTGGGGCTCGACCACGGGAGTCGGAGCGAACGGGGCGTGCGGTCGCACGATGCGATGCCGACCCGCCCGGCCTCCCGATCGAACGACGTGGCGGAGAGGCCCCCGCGGTGGAGACCGCCTCCCGCGGCGCCGCTACACGAGCGCGAGCCGGAGGGACCCCCGGCCGTCGAGGCGATCGGCCTGACGAAGATCTACCGGAGGGGCGACGAGGTCGTCCACGCGCTCGACGGGGTGAGCCTCTCGCTCCGGCCCGGCGAGCTCGTCGGCCTGATCGGCCGGTCGGGCTCCGGGAAGACGACGCTGCTCAACGTGCTCGCGGGCTGGGAGCGCCCGGACTCGGGGACGATCGCGCGCGATGGGGGGCCCGTACCCGGATGGGATCGGGTCGCGGTCGTGCCGCAGAAGCTCGGCCTGCTCGACGAGCTGACGGTCCGGGAGAACGTCGAGTACCCGCTCCGCCTCGCCGGACGGCTCGCGGGCAACGACGTCGACGAGCTGCTCGCATCCCTCGGGATCGACCATCTCGATCGCAGGTACCCGCGTGAGACCTCGCTGGGCGAGCAGCAGCGCGCCTCGGTCGCCAGGGCGCTGGCGCGAACACCTGTGCTCCTGCTCGCGGACGAGCCGACCGGCCATCAGGACGCCGGCTCAGCGCGACGGATCTTCGACGCCCTCCGGGCGGCCGCCGCCCTCGGCACCTGCTGCCTGGTCGCCACGCACAACGAAGAGGTCGTGCCGCATCTCGACCGCGTGCTCCGGATCGCCGACGGCCGGCTCCAGGACGCGGGAGGGCCGGGATTCGAACCCGGGAGCGGGTCGCCCCGCTAGCGGTTTTCAAGACCGCCGCCTTCGTCCGCTCGGCCACCCTCCCGCGGGCAGCCTAGCTCACACCCATCCGAGCGCCCGTCTCCCCCTCGCCGCGCGTCGTGCGATGGGCAAGGACCGGCCTCAGCGGGGCCGAAGCTCGCGGAGCGCCTCCGGGAGGTACGGGAACAGGGACCCGGGAAGCCCGACCGAGCCATCGGCCCGCTGGTGGTTCTCCAAGATCGCGATGGGTGTACGACTGAGTGCGGTCGCGGTTCCGTTCAACGTGTGGAGGGTCTCGATCCGGCCATCCTCCCGGCGGACGCGTGTCTGGAGCCGCCGCGCCTGGTAGTCGGTGCAGTTCGAGCACGACGTGAGCTCCCGGTACCGTCCTTGGCTGGGGAGCCACACCTCGATGTCGTACTTCTTCGCGGCGCTGCCCCCCAGGTCGCCCGCCGCGATGTTGACCACGCGATACGGCAGCTCCAGGCCCTGCACGATCTCCTCCTCGACGCTCACCATGAACTCGTGCTCGTCCCAGGAGTCCTCCGGCCGCGTGAAGCTGAACATCTCCACCTTGTCGAACTGGTGAACGCGGAACATCCCGCTTATGTCCTTGCCGTACGTGCCCGCCTCGCGCCGGAAGCACGTCGAGTACCCCGCGTATCGGAGAGGTAGCTCGGGCTCGTCGATGATCTCCCCCATCCGGAACGCCGCGAGGGCCACCTCGGAGGTCCCCACCAGATAGAGCTCGTCGTCCCTGGTGACGTAGATGTTCACCTCGTCGGTCGGGAGGAACCCCGTGCCGAACATCGCCTCCTCTCGAACCAACACCGGCGGGATCACGGGGGTGAACCCCTTCGAAACCAGGATGTCCAGCGCGTGGCGCACGAGCGCGAACTGCACGTGAACCAGATCCCCGAGCAGGTACACGAACCGCGAGCCACTCGCGCGCACCGCGCGTTCCGTGTCAAGGACCCCGAGGAGCTCACCGAGCGCGACGTGGTCCCGCGGCTCGAAGTCGAACGCCGGCGGCTCGCCGTGGCGGCGGACCTCCACCGCGTCCTCGTCCGTGAACCCGTCAGGGGCGGACTCGTGCGGGACGTTCGGGACGTGCGCCAGGAGGGCGTTCAGCTCCTGCTCGGCCTCTGCGAGCTGCGGCTCGAGCTCCTTCAGCTTGGCGGAGACCTTGCTCACCTCGGCGATCAGCGTCTGCTTCCGATCGCCGTCCGCCCGGCCGATCGCCTTGGACACGCTGTTCTGCTCGGCCCTGAGCTCCTCGACGCGAACGGTCAGCGACCGACGGCGTTCGTCGAGGGCGAGCACCTCGTCGACGGCGTCGGCCAAGTTGCGTCGCCCGAGCCCTCGCCGGAACGACTCTGGGTCTTCGCGGATCGCCCTGACGTCGAGCACGAGCTAGACCTTGGCCTCCTCGGCTCGCGGCGCCTCGGACTTGGCCACGGCGGCCGACGGCTGCGCCTGGCCCTGGGTCTGCTGATCCATGATGCTCTGCCCCTGGAAGATGGCTCCATCCTCCACGACCAGGGTCTTCGACGTGACGTTGCCGTCCACCCGACCGCCTCGTGCGATCTCGGCCCGGCCCTTCACGACGATCGAGCCCTTGAAGCGACCGGCGATCGCGACGTTCTGCGCCCGGATGTCGGCCTCGACCTGGCTCTGGGGCGACAGCATCACGTCGCCGTCCGCGTTGATCTGCCCCTTCACCTGCCCGTCGATCCGAAGCGAGCCGGCCGAGACGACGGTGCCCTCGAGCTTGGCCCCTTGTCCGACGATCGTGACCTCGCCACCCTGCTGCTCTGCCATCCGTCGCCCCCCCGTCTCCTGGTGGCCCTCACCGGCCGACTCGGCGTCCTCGCGTCGCCAGATCACGTGGCCTTCACCGCCTCCCGTGGCTCCGCGAGCGCCTGCCGGATCGCCTCTTCCTCCTCGGTGGAGAGGTTGTACCGGCTCCGCCCGTCCATGATGGGCTTCGCGTACACGCGCGTGTCCTGTCGCCCGTTGATCGAGGTGACCACGACGCCGTGGCCGTGGTCGTCCAGCAACGCGCACGAGAACGACAGCCGCCCCCCGACGTCCTCGAACGCGTCGTACCGGACGAGTCCGACGTGCCGCACCGCGCCCTCGATCAGTCCCTCCTGCCGGCGGTCGGTCGCATCGAGCGACCTGACCGCGGACTCCAGCCGCCGGATCTGCCGTGCCTGCCCTTCGAGCACCCCGCGCAGCACGTCGTCCATCTGGATCGGTCCTCGCGCCTCGTTCCGACGTCGCCCCTGGGACAGCGCCGAGAGGACCAACGCGAGCGCGCCGAGGCCGAGGGCGACGAGGGCCAGCAAGCTGAGCGTTTCGATGGAGAAGGTCATCGATCCCCAGGGTCGGCTCGGACGGGACCGCCGACAACCGGCTTCCCGAGAGGGCCGAAGTATATATACGATCGAGCGTTGCGCGGTCGAACGAACCGCGGGCGAAGGCACGACCGGATGCGGGTGGCCTACTTCGACTGCATCGCCGGGATCACCGGCGACATGGCGCTCGCGGCACTCATCGACGCCGGGATCGACCTCGAGACGCTCAAGGGACACCTGGCCTCCCTCCCGCTCGGTCCACTCGAGCTGGAGGTCGTCGAGGTCGACGAACGCGGGATCCGAGCGACCCGGGTCGACGTCGGGACCTCCGCTTCGGGCGTGATCCGAACCTACGCGAGCGTCCGGGCGCTCCTGGACGGCGGCGACCTCCCGGAGGGAGCCCTACGGCTCGCACACCGGATCTTCCGACGCATGGCCGAAGCCGAGGCTCGGGTCCATCGGAAGGACCTCGAGGCCGTCACCTTCCACGCAGGCGCAGGCGTGGACGCCGTGGTGGACGTCGTCGGGACGGCCCTCGGGCTCACGATGCTCCGCGTGGACCGCGTGTTCTCCTCGGCGGTTCCGACGGGGCTCGGGATGGCCAGGACCGAGCACGGAGCGATGCCGATCCCATCGCCGACGGTGGTCGAGCTCCTGCGTGGGGCCCCGCTGTTCTCACGCGGCGTCGCGGCCGAGCTCACGACGGCGACGGGCGCGGCCATCTTGGCCGCGACCGTCGAGGGCTTCGGCGAGCTGCCGCCGCTCCGCGTGGAGGCCGTCGGATACGGTGCGGGGACACAGCGCCTGGAGTTCCCGAACGTGCTTCGGGTGCTCGTCGGGGAGGAGGAGCCTGCGTCCTCCCTCCCGGGAGAACCTCAGGAACCCGAGCTCCGGTTGGTGCGGAGCTCGCCCGAGCCCACGGAGGACGCGGGCTGAGCGGGGTCCAGGCAGGAGGAAGCACCCGGCGCCGCCCCACGGGGCGGCGCCGGGTGCTCCTCGTCCTCAGTAGGCCTCAGTAGGCCTTCCAGCCGGCCCCCGCTGCCATCAGCAAGGCCGCCAGCCAGCCCAGAGACACGAACAGTCGGCGATACCTCTGCACGGTTCGCCTCCTTCCTTTCTGGACCGTCTGCGTCCGGGTATCGGCAGGATGGGGTCGGCCCTTAAGGGGAATCCTCCGTAGGCCGATATGCCCCCAAGAGGGTCATGGAAGGTCCGGGCCCCGCGTGGCATAAAGGGGAACGATGCGGCTCGTCCTGTTCACCTTCCCACTCGCGATCGCACTCGGGTACGTCCTCGGGGGGCGCCTCGGTCATCTCTCAGGGGTCTCCGTCCGGTGGCCCGCGCTCGGGCTCGCGGGGATCGCGCTCCAGCTCCTGCCGATCGGGGGGACGCCCGCCTACGTCTGCCTGATGGGATCGTTCGTCCTGCTCTTCGTCGTCGCCGGCGTTAACTGGCGACTCGCCGGGTTCGTCCTCATCCTCGCGGGGATGTGGCTGAACTTCTTGGTCATCACCGTGAACGAGGGCATGCCGGTGACGCGCGACGCGCTCCTCGCGTCGGGGCAGCGCGAAACGCTGACCGACCTGCGGAACGCGGGCGGAGCGAAGCATCACCTCGCCGGCGATGACGACGACCTCGTGTTCCTGGGCGACGCGATCGGGGTTCCGCCTCCGGTCCGGCAGGCCATCAGCGTCGGCGACATCTTCACCTACGCGGGCGCAGCCTGGTTCGTGATCTCGGGCATGCGAACGCCACGCGTCGGCTCGATGCGTGCTCGGGCGGCGCCGGTCCAGGCGCAGACCTGACATGGACGACGAGCGGGCCGCCGCGGAGCAGGTGGGGGTGGAAGGGCGCCCGCGCTCGGTCGTCTTCCCTCTCCTCGTGATCGTCCCGACGATCGGCTTCGTGGCGGCGACCATCCCCGGGCTCCGTGAGGAGACCCTCCAGTTCGAGGTCCTCCTGTTCATCCTCGCGGTGGTCGCCGTCGACCTGATCCCGGTCCCCGGATGGGCAGGCCTCCAGCTCTCGCTGAGCTTCCCATTGCTGATCGGCGTCGCGATCATCTTCGATCCGCCCGTGGCCGCCCTGATCGCCTTCGTGGGATCGGTCGACCCGCGCGAGTTCCGGCGGGAGGTAGCGTTCCTCAAAGCGCTCTTCAACCGTGCCCAGATGGCGGCTTCGATCCTCGTCGGGGCATGGTTGTTCCACCTGCTGGCGAAGCCAGACTCAAGCTGGCCAACCCTGGTCCTCGGCGTCCTCGTCGCGGCGGTGGCCGCGTACGCGGTGAACGCCGTGCTCGTCGCGGCGCAGACCTCCGTCGATCGCCGGATGTCCGTGCGCGCGGTCCTCGGGAAGATGCACGGGCCCGCACCGCTCGAGTTCCTCCTCTCCTACATCGGGCTCGGCCTGTTCGGAGCGGTCATCGCACAGTTCTACCGGCACGAGGGCTTCTGGGCCGTGATCGTGTTCCTCGGCCCGCTCGTCTTCGCGCGGCAGATGTACTTCCGGAGCCGCAGCCTGGCCGACCGGCTGGCGGAGCAGAACGAGATCCTGGCGGGTCAGGCGCGCAGGCTGGAGGAGCTCTTGGAGAAGGAGCACCATACGGTCGACGAGCTGCGAGAGCTGAACCGGATGAAGGGTGAGTTCGTCGCCGTCGTCTCACACGAGCTCCGGACCCCGGTCACCGCGCTCATCGGGTACGCGAAGACGCTCCGACAGCCCAAGTTCGCCGTCGATAGCGTCCTGCGCGAGGAGTTCCTCGAGCGCATGGAGCGCCAGGCGGACCGGCTCCTCCGACTGGTCGAGAACCTGCTGACCGCCTCCAACCTCGAGAGCGACCGGCTCCCGGTGGCGGTGGGTCGCGTGCTCTTCGAGGATCTCGTACGGGAGGTCGTCGAGGGCCTCGCGAGCGAGGCGAGCCGCGTCCAAGTGAACGTGCCGGAGGACCTGCCGGTCCTGTTCACGGATCGCCAGCTGCTGTCTCGGGTCCTCCAGAACCTCGTCGACAACGCCCTGAAGTACTCGTCGGACGGCTCCCCCTGCGAGCTCACGGCTCGGTCGGAGGGAGACCGGATCGTCTTCTGGGTACAGGACCAGGGCATCGGGATCGACCCCGACGAGCTACCGCGGATCTTCGACCGCTTCTACCAGGTGGACTCCTCCAGCACACGCACTTTCCGCGGTGCAGGACTCGGCCTTTCGCTCGTCCAGGACCTGCTGAGGCACCTCGGCGGCACGATCGCGGTGGAGAGCCAGCCCGGGGAAGGCAGTCGCTTCATCGTGACGCTCCCCGTGCGCCACATGCGGACGTTGCTCCCCGATACGGAAGGCGTGCCGAGGGACGTCGCCACGCCGAAACGACGCGGGCAGAGGTCACCGGTCCGAGCTCGACGCGCTAGCCAGCGCGGTGCTGATGCTCCGAGGCCCACCGTCGCAGGTTCCCGACGTGCTCGAGCGGCTCCTTCGCATGATCACACGTCATCGGGTCCTCGCACGGTGGATTCCCCTCCATCGTGAGGAAGTTGAACGTGCAGTAGTCGCACGTCACCCGAAGCTCGTCCGGCAGGTATGGGCAGTCCCCCCAGGCGCATCCGCGCTGCCCGCCGCCCGTGAGCAGGTCGAGACCGCACCCTGGACACTGCTGGAAGCCTTCCCACTTGGCCATGCCCCGCCTCCGCCTTCCTTCGTACCCCCACGCGGGGGCCGCTGAGAGGGCCGGACGACCCTACCGAGCGGTTCCGGTCGGCCCTGAAGCCTCCGAGCTTCCGGACGCGTGGCGGTGCGTCGTGCGCCGGTGGCCGCTCGGAGGCGCAGGGATCGTGCCGCCCTGGTCCAGCTCGCGGTCGACGCGGGCGACCTCGAGCAGCGACGTGCCCGACAGGGTGATACGGATCGCCTCCGAGGCCTTGCTCCACGTGGGGTGGAGAGCGCAGACGTCGTCCCACCGACACGGCCCGCCGCGGAGCGGACACCGCCTGGAGACGAGGTCTCCCTCGGCGGCCTCGATCACGTCCAGCACGGAGATGTCCTCCGGGTCCCGGGTCAGTCGGTAGCCGCCCTCCCGTCCGGCCTTGGACTCGGCGAGCCCGGCCTTGGCCAGGATCCCGAGGAGCTGCGGCGTGTAGCTGGGCGGCAGCCGCATCTCGCTCGCGACCTCCCGGATCTTGCGGTAGGCGCCGTTGCCGTCCCAGGCCGCCGCGAGACTGATGGCAGCTCGGACGACGTAGTCCCCGCGGCGCGACAGGGTGAGGTCCACCGAGGGAAGTCTACTCGACGTTGGGCTTGCGGCCTGACGTTGAGTTCACTACTCTACGTTTCGCATCTCCTGCCCCACCGGGAGAGCGACACGGACGGGCCGGCGAACCTCTCCTCCGCCGGCCCGTCCCCACACCCGGCGGCTGGGCAGCTCACCTCCCCCTCACGTCGAGCCGATACCGGTCTCGTGGACCGGCACGCCTATCGCACCTGGCACCACCTCGGCGGGATCGCCTTCACGGGGGTGTGCGCCTGGTTCGTCTTCCTGGTCGGTGGCCGCCCGCCGGGGCTCGCCTACATGGACATCGCCACGCACGAGCTGGGGCACTGGCTCTTCTCCTCCTTCGGCGAGACCGTGATGCTCGTGATGGGGAACGGCACGCAGATCCTGTTCCCGCTGGCGCTCGCCACGGCGATGCTCGCATGGCGGCGAGACCTCCTTGCGGGAGCGGTCTTCCTGGCGTGGACCGGCGAGGCGTTCGGCGACACCGCCACCTACGTCGCCGATGCTCCCTGTGGGTGCCTCGCGCTGCTCGGCGGTGCGACCGAGGGCGACTGGACGCGACTCCTCGGTCCCGAGCACTGGGCGAAGATGCACCTCGCGGACGAGTACGCACGGAACCTGCGGGTCGTCGGCGCCGCCTTCATGCTCGCCGCGGTGGGCCTCAGCCTGTACGCGATCTGGGAGCTCCACGGCAGGCCCCGGCCATCCCGTCGACGGCTCCCCGCCTACGCGCCCGCCGACCCAGAGACGATGTGGCGCTGAGCCTACCCGCCCTCGTAGCGGAGACGGACCCGTTGCGGGAGAAGGTCCCGCGCCCGGAACGGCTTCGAGGGTGGGCGAGGGGGGACTTGAACCCCCACGAGGTTGCCCTCACAGGAACCTGAATCCTGCGCGTCTGCCAAATTCCGCCACTCGCCCGTGGGGATCGACATCGTAGCAGTGCACCCCAGGCGCTCAGCCCACGCGCAGCGACCTCGACGATCCCGGCACTGGGTGCGGGGTAGAATCGAACGGCGGCTGCTACCTGCGCAGACGCATGTCGACGTGCCGATCCTCCGTGATTTCGAGCGACGACTCGGGAGCCTGGTAGAGGGCTTCTTCGCGACCACGTTCCGCTCCGGCCTCCAACCGGTCGAACTCGCCAAGCGCGTGATGCGGGAGATGGAGGCGAACCGGACCGTGGGCGTCCGAGAGGTCTGGGCACCGAACAGGTTCGAGCTAAGCCTTTCCCGCCAGGACGGGGAGCGGTTCGAGCAAGCCGAGCACGCGCTCGTGGCCGAGCTCAAGCGTGTGGTCCGGGAGACCGCGGCGGAGCGCGGATGGGGCCTCGTGGGGCCCCCGGAGATCGAGTTCGAGATCGACGAGACCCTCCGGAAGGGACGGTTCACCTGCACGTCGTCCGTCGTCGAGGGCGAGGAGGAGCTCTCGCCGCAGGTCGCCTCCGCGGCGACGCTCACCCTGTTCGAGGGCGGTCGTCCCGCCCGGACCCTCCGCCTCGGCCCCGAGGCGGTCACGCTCGGCCGGCTCCCCGAGTGCGACGTCGTCGTGAACGATCCGGGAGCATCGCGTCAGCACGCGCGGATCCGGAACGCGGACGGGTCGTTCGTCCTCACGGATCTCGGATCGACGAACGGGACGCTCGTGAACGACGAGGCCGTCCGGGAGCGGGTCCTCGACGACGGCGATCGGATCACCATCGGCGAGACGATCCTCGAGTTCCGGAGGGACTGAGGTGTCGCCGTTCGTGCTCTCGGTCCTGAAGTACGCCCTCCTCGCCCTCCTGTACTTCTTCGTCTTCCGGGCGGTGCGATCCGTTGCCGTCGACGTCGCTGGTCGTCGCAGGTCGCGGCGAACCCCGGAATCCCGGGCTGCGGGACCCGGCGCCGCGACGCCGTCCAGGGGCAAGCCGCCTACCCAGGCGGTCGTCCACGAGCCGGAGGGTCTCAGACCAAGATCCGTGCACCTGACCGGGTCCGTGGAGATAGGCAGAAGCGATGCCTGCGCGATACGGCTGGACGATACGTACGTCTCCCAGGTGCACGCCAGGCTCTACGGACGAGACGGCGACTGGTACGTGGAGGACCTCGGCTCGACGAACGGGACGTTCCTGAACGACCGGCGGGTGGTCGTCTCGGTCGAGGTGCATGCCGGCGACATCGTTCGGGTCGGCAAGACGCTGCTGGAGCTGCGCCGGTGAAGGTCCGCGTCGGTGCCGCGTCGGACATCGGGCAGGTCCGAGAGGGCAACGAGGACGCGTACCTGGTCGACCAGCCGCTGTTCGCCGTCGCG
>Ga0209642_10001525_pt1 | contig 15413 bp, 10 predicted proteins | sample RifCSP19_2_FD_184025 | JGI IMG/M metagenome (GOLD analysis project Ga0209642, IMG submission 184025) | Soil microbial communities from Rifle, Colorado - Rifle CSP2_sed 19_2 (SPAdes) (version 2) | ecosystem: Environmental > Terrestrial > Deep subsurface > Rock core/Sediment | place: Rifle... | reverse complement strand
TTCTCGCCCGGCTCTATCTCTATATAGACGTGGCCGTACTGGCCTCTACCGCCTGTCTGCCTGATGTACTTGCCCTCTGCCTTTGCCTTCCTGGTGATGGTCTCCCTGTAGGCGACCTGAGGCTTGCCGACGGACGCCTCGACCTTGAACTCTCTGAGCATCCTGTCGACGATGATCTCCAGATGGAGCTCGCCCATGCCCGAGATGATGGTCTGACCGGTCTCTTCGTCGGTCTTTACGCGGAAAGAGGGGTCCTCTATCGAGAGCTTCTGCAACGCGACGCCGAGCTTCTCCTGGTCAGCTTTTGTCTTGGGCTCGATGGCGATCGATATGACCGGCTCCGGGAACTCCATGGCCTCGAGAATAATCGGCTTGTCCGGGTCACAGATGGTATCGCCGGTAGTGGTGTACTTGAGGCCTACCGCTGCGGCGATATCGCCGGCATAGACCTCTTTGACATCTTCACGCTTGTTGGCGTGCATCTTCACAAGCCTGCCTATCCTCTCCTTCTGGTCCTTGGTGGAGTTGAAGACATACGAGCCTGCGGTCATGCAGCCGGAGTATACGCGGAAAAAGGTAAGCTGACCCACGAACGGGTCGGTCATTATCTTGAATGCGAGGGCCGAGAACGGAGCGCTGTCTTCCGTGAGCCTCGTGTCCTCTGCTTCTGTATCAGGGTTTTTGCCCTTTACGGGCGGAATGTCTACTGGTGAAGGGAGATAGTCGATGACTGAATCGAGAAGGAGCTGTACGCCTTTGTTCTTAAAGGAAGAGCCGCATATGACCGGGGTTATCTCCATGGACACGGCGCCCTTCCTTACGGCTGCCTTTATCTCCTCGGGCGATGCAGATGCAGCCTGCCCGTTAAGGTACTTTTCCATCAGGGACTCATCGAAATCAGCCGCGGCCTCTATGAGCTTATCCCTGTACTCGGCCACCTGGTCCTGCATGTCCGCCGGTATCTCTGCTATCCTGAACTTTGCGCCGAGGGTTTCCTCGTCCCAGATTATGGCCTTGTTGAGGACAAGGTCGACGACGCCCTTGAAGGTTTCTTCCTTGCCGACGGGGAGCTGCAAGACGACCGGGCGGGACTTGAGCCTGTCGGATATCATGTCGACGACCCTGAAGAAATCCGCGCCAACGCGGTCCATCTTGTTTATGAACGCAATCCTGGGCACGTGGTACTTGTTGGCCTGCCTCCAGACAGTCTCGCTCTGGGGCTCGACGCCGCCGACTGAGCAGAATACCGCGACTGCGCCGTCAAGGACGCGCAACGACCTTTCGACCTCGATCGTGAAGTCAACGTGGCCGGGAGTGTCTATTATATTGATGCGGACTTCCTTCCAGGAACAGGTCGTCGCGGCCGAGGTAATGGTAATACCCCTCTCCTTCTCCTGCTCCATCCAGTCCATGACCGCAGTGCCCTCGTGGACCTCGCCTATCTTGTAGGTGACGCCCGTATAATAGAGGATCCTCTCGGTGGTCGTGGTCTTGCCCGCGTCTATGTGGGCCATGATCCCGATGTTGCGCTGTTTATCTAATGAAACTTGCCTTGCCAAAGCGATAACTCCTCGATAGAACTCTTCGTTCGCCAAATGCCGGGCTGGAAAAGCCCGAACGTCTCCAGCTTTTGAGTTTATGGTTTAAAGGGGGCAGAAGGTATTAGCTTCTTGCAGCGGGGATACTATCCCCGGACACAGCCGTACTACCAGCGGTAGTGTGCAAAGGCCTTGTTGGCCTCGGCCATCTTGTGCACGTCCTCCCTCTTCTTTACAGAGCCGCCCTTATTGTTCGATGCGTCTATCAGTTCGGCGGCAAGCTTCTCAGTCATCGACTTCTCGCCGCGCGACCTCGAATAATTGACCAGCCACCTGAGCGCCAGCGAAAGCTTCCTCTCGGGCCTGACTTCAACCGGCACCTGATAGGTCGCGCCGCCTACCCTCCTGGATTTTACTTCCAGCATGGGCTTTACGTTCTCGAGCGCCTTCTTGAACACCTTGAGAGGCTCGGTCTTGGTCTTCTCCTCGATGACGTCAAAAGCGCCGTAGAGGATGCCCTCTGCCTTGCTCTTCTTGCCGTCTTCGGTAAGCCTGTTTATGAGCTTTGCGATTACTTTATCGCCGAACTTGGGATCCGGCAGCACGTCCCTCTTCGGGACATTCCCCTTACGAGGCATATTACGATTCTCCTCTTACCTGATTAACCGGCTGCTGAAAAAGTCCATCTGCTTTGTCGTCTTCGTCACTCGTCGCTGCGACGCACATGAAGAGTACGACTCGCTCCTCGACGCCTCGCATATGAAGCTTTTTGAGCAGCCTGACTAAAATCTTACGAACAATATCTCAGCCAACCTGCCGTACTACTTGGGCCTCTTTGCTCCGTACTTCGAACGGGATTGCTTCCTGTCCGCCACGCCCATGGCGTCCAGAGTGCCCCTTACTATATGGTATCTTACACCCGGGAGGTCCTTGACCCTGCCGCCCCTGATGAGCACGACCGAGTGCTCCTGGAGGTTGTGGCCGACTCCCGGTATGTATGAGGTCACTTCCATCGAATTGGTGAGCCTTACCCTTGCCACTTTACGGAGCGCCGAGTTCGGCTTCTTGGGGGTGGTGGTATAGACCCTGACGCACACGCCCCTTTTCTGCGGGCATGACTCAAGGGCCGGGGAAGCTGTCTTCACCCTGGGCTTTTGCCTGCCCTTGCGTACTAGCTGGTTTATCGTCGGCATACCAAAATTACCTTTCGATTTCTGATGGCTGGCGTAAATCAAAGCAATCTACCAGCTTTCCAATTTCCTTGTCAAGGCCTAAATAGCCCTGACGTTCACTTTATTCCTAAAAAACGGGAAGCAGTAATTGTAACACTATCGGAGCGCGTTAAGCAAGCGTTTCCGGGCCGGAGACCGCGTTTTTTTACGCGGTCTCCGTAACCTCTCCCTCTGTCTCGGCCGGGGCCTCCGTGGGCTGCGGCTCTCCGGAGCTCTCGGACGCGAGCTTGGTATAGCGCCTGAAGCCTGTGCCAGCCGGTACAAGGCGGCCCATGATAACGTTCTCCTTGAGGCCTCGGAGGTAATCTATCTTGCCCTCCACGGCAGCCCCGGTGAGGACCTTCGTGGTTTCCTGGAAGGAAGCCGCCGATATGAAGGACTCGGTGGAGAGCGACGCCTTGGTGATGCCCTGCAGGAGCGGCTCGGCCACGGCCGGCCTCTTGCCCTTGGTTATCACGCGGTCGTTCTCGTCGTCGAAGAGATATCTCTCGACCTGCTCGCCTATGAGGAGGTTAGTGTCGCCCGGGTCCTTTATCTTGACCCTGCGGAGCATCTGCCTGACGATGACCTCGATGTGCTTGTCGTTTATCTTGACGCCTTGGAGCCTGTAGACCTCCTGGACCTCGTCCACCAGGTACTTCGCAAGCTCCTTGACTCCGAGCACGCGCAGGATGTCGTGCGGGTTGGCAGAGCCGTCCATCAGGGGCTCTCCGGCCCTCACGCGGTCGCCTTCCCTCACGCTTATGTGCTTGCCCTTGGGTATGAGGTACTCCTTGGGCTCGCCGGTCTCGGGTGTGATGACGACCTTCCTCTTGCCCTTGGTGTCCTTTCCGAACGAGACGGCTCCGTCGATTTCGGATATGACGGCGGTCTCCTTGGGCTTTCTCGCCTCGAAGAGCTCGGCGACCCTCGGAAGACCTCCGGTGATGTCCTTGGTCTTGGTCGTCTCCCTCGGTATCTTGGACACTATGTCACCGGCCTTGACGCCATCGCCTTCGGTAACGGTCAGGATAGCTCCGACCGGCAACAGGTACCTGGCTTCGATACTGGTGCCCGGTATCTTGTAGGTACGGCCTGCCTCGTCCTTAATGGAGATCCTGGGCCTCAAGTCCGCTTCCTTATAGGTAACGATGACCTTGCTTGACAGACCCGTGACTTCGTCGACCTGCTCCCTCATGGTCTTGCCGTCTTCGATGTCGCCGAACCTGATGATGCCGCTGACCTCGGTGATGATGGGGATGGTGTAAGGGTCCCAGTCGGCGATTATGGTGCCGGAGGCGACCTTCTGCCCCTCAGGCACTCTGAGCCTCGCGCCGTATATTATCGAATCCTTCTCGCGGTCCCTGCCCTGGTCGTCCTGCAGCGAGATGTCGCCGTTGCGGTTCATGACGATCGACTCGCCCCTGGAGTTCACGGCCACGTTCAGGCCGTGGTACTTCACGATGCCTTCGTGCCGCGCCTCGAGGGTCGTCTGTTCAGCCCTCCTTGACGCGGTACCGCCTATATGGAAGGTCCTCATGGTAAGCTGCGTGCCGGGCTCGCCGATCGACTGCGCGGCGATGACTCCGACGGCCTCTCCCATCTCGACCATCCTGCCTCTTGTGAGGTCCCTGCCGTAGCACTTTATGCAGATGCCTCTTGTAGACCGGCAGGTAAGCACCGACCTTATCTTGACCCTGTCGACACCCGCCTCTTCTATCTTATCTACCTTGGCCTCGTCTATTTCGTCGTTGGCCTCGACCAGCACTTCCTTGGTGAAGGGGTCCAAGACCTCTTCGAGGACGACCCTTCCCAGTATTCTCTCTCCGATGGGCTCGATGACCTCTCCGCCCTCTACGAGCGGGGTCATGTAGATGCCGTCGAGCGTGCCGCAGTCGTCTTCAGAGATGATGGCGTCCTGCGCGACATCGACGAGCCTCCTGGTGAGATAACCGGAGTTCGCGGTCTTAAGCGCGGTGTCGGCAAGACCCTTCCTGGCTCCGTGAGTCGATATGAAGTACTGGAGCACGGTGAGGCCTTCCCTGAAGTTCGCGGTAATGGGCGTCTCGATGATCTCGCCTGAAGGCTTTGCCATGAGACCCCTCATTCCGGCGAGCTGCCTTATCTGCTGAGCGGAACCCCTTGCGCCGGAGTCGGCCATGATGAATATGGGGTTGAAGCTCGGCACCATTGCTTCCTTGCCGCTCTCGTCCTTGACGAGGTCGAATGAGAGCTCCTTGAGCATCTCCTCCGCGATCTCTTCAGTGGCCTGCGCCCAGATGTCGATGACCTTGTTGTAGCGCTCGCCGTCGGTGATGAGACCCTCGTTATACTGCTTCTGTATCTCCTTGACTTCTTCGTATGCCAAGTCGAGAAGCTCCCCCTTCTTCTTGGGGATCTTCATGTCATCGATGCAGATGGAAATTCCGGCCTTGGTCGCATAATGGTAGCCCATGTCCTTGAGCCTGTCTGCCAGGAGGACAGTCTCCTTGCTGCCGGAGCGCCTGTAGCATATGTCTATGAGGTCGGCAAGGCGCTTCTTGTCCATTACCTTGTTTATCTCTTCGAACCTGATGGCCGGAGGGATGACTTCCCTCATGAGTATTCTGCCGATGGTCGTATCTACGAGCTGGCCGTCGAGCTTTACCTTAACGCCTGCCTGGAGATGGACCTCACTGGCGTCGTACGCGGCCCTTACCTCGTCGGTTGAGCCGAACATCTTGCCCTCGCCCTTGACGCCCGGGCGGTTCCTGGTGAGATAGTAAAGCCCGAGCACGATGTCCTGCGTCGGAACGATAATGGGCTTGCCGTGCGCGGGCGAGAGGATGTTGTTGGTCGACATCATCAGGACCCTCGCCTCGACCTGCGCCTCAATCGAGAGCGGCACGTGCACCGCCATCTGGTCTCCGTCGAAGTCCGCGTTGAAGGCGGTACATACGAGCGGATGGAGCTGTATGGCCTTGCCCTCTATGAGTATGGGCTCAAAGGCCTGTATGCCGAGCCTGTGAAGGGTAGGCGCCCTGTTCAGAAGGACCGGGTGCTCCCTTATGACCTCGTCGAGCACGTCCCAGACTTCCGGCCTCTCCTTCTCGAGCATCTTCTTGGCGCTCTTGATGGTAGTGGCGTAGCCCTTCTCCTCGAGCCTCTGGTATATGAACGGCTTGAAGAGCTCGAGGGCCATCTTCTTGGGAAGGCCGCACTGATGGAGCCTCAAGTCAGGTCCGATGACGATGACCGAACGGCCCGAATAGTCGACCCTCTTACCCAGGAGGTTCTGCCTGAAGCGTCCGCCCTTGCCCTTTATCATGTCGGAAAGGGACTTCAAAGGCCTCTTGTTCTGGCCGGTTATGATGCGGCCCCTCCTGCCGTTATCGAACAATGCGTCAACGGCCTCCTGGAGCATCCTCTTCTCGTTCCTGATGATGATGTCCGGGGCATTGAGCTCCATGAGCCTCTTGAGCCTGTTGTTCCTGTTTATGACCCTCCTGTAGAGGTCATTGAGGTCGGAGGTGGCGAACCTTCCGCCGTCAAGGGGCACAAGGGGACGGAGGTCAGGCGGGAGAACGGGTATGACTTCGAGTATCATCCACTCAGGCTTGTTGCCGGAATGGAGGAATGCCTCGATGACCTTGAGCCTCTTGGCTATCCTCTTCTTCTTGGCATCCGATGCGGTCTTCTTCATCTCGGCGCGAAGCTGGGAAGACTGCTTCTCGAGGTCTATCTTCTTCAAGAGGTCCCTTATGGCCTCAGCGCCCATTCCGGCGTTGAAGCCGTCCGGCCCCCACTTCTCTATCGCCTTCTGGTATTTATCTTCGTTGAGGATCTCGCCTTCCTTGAGGTCGGACTCCTTGGGGTCGAACACAACGTAGTTCTCGTAGTAGAGCACCCTCTCCAGCTCTTTAAGCGTCATGTCCAGCATGGCGCCGATCCTGGAGGGAAGACTGCGGAGGAACCATATATGCGCAACAGGCGTCGCGAGCTCTATGTGCCCGAGACGCTCTCTCCTTACATTGGAGGGTATTACCTCAACGCCGCACTTCTCGCAGACTACCCCGCGGTGCTTCATCCTCTTGTACTTGCCGCAGTTGCACTCGAAGTCCTTTACGGGGCCGAATATCTTCGCGCAGAAGAGTCCGTCCCTCTCAGGCTTGAACGTCCTGTAATTGATGGTCTCGGGCTTCTTGACCTCTCCGTGGGACCATTCCCTTATCCTGTCCGGCGAAGCAATAGATATCCTTATGGCATTAAAGTCCATAGGTTTTTTATGCTTTTCAAACAGGGCCACAAGGCTTTCCAAAGTTAACCTCCCTTTTTAAGCAGGTTATATCGCTGCCGGGAGTCCCGGCAGCAGATTAGTTATCAGTTCACTTCACTAAAACTACGATGTTAAGGCTTCAAATAAGCTCCGTATGCAAGGCCCCAGTTAAATCGGGGAGCGAGGAACGAGTCGTACACTTCATGTACGTCGCAGTGACTCGCTTCTGAAGCCAACGCAGCAGATGGACTTATTTCATGCCAATTGCTTAGTCCTTCTCTTCTTCCATCAGGTTGATATCAAGCGCAAGGCTCTGGAGCTCTTTTATGAGCACGCTGAATGACTCAGGCAGCGTGGCCTCCATGGTGTACTTTCCGGTGACTATCGACTCGTACATCTTGGTCCTGCCCGGCACGTCATCGGATTTCACGGTCAGGAACTCCTGAAGGCTGTGCGCGGCGCCGTAGGCCTCCATTGCCCAGACTTCCATTTCTCCGAGCCTCTGGCCGCCGAACTGCGCCTTACCTCCGAGCGGCTGCTGCGTGACAAGCGAGTACGGGCCGGTTGAACGGGCGTGTATCTTGTCGTCGACCAGGTGATGGAGCTTCATCATGTACATGACGCCCACCGTGACCTCCTGGTCAAAGGAGTCACCGCTCTTGCCGTCGTAGAGGACCATCTTGCCGTTCTTCGGCAGCGAGGCCAGGTCCAGCGCGTCCTTTACGTCATGCTCGGTCGCGCCGTCGAAGACCGGGCTCGCTATGCGGATGCCCTCCGAGAGCCTCCTCGCGACGTCAACGACCTCGTCCTCCGAAAGGCTGTTCATGAACCTGCTGAACTCGTTTGACGAGTATATCTTCTTTATCCTGTCCCTCAGGGCGCTGGGGCTCGTTTCCTTCTCTATCATCGCGCCCAGGGCCTTACTGAGGTTCTTGGCCGCCCACCCGAGATGGGTCTCGAGTATCTGGCCGATGTTCATACGGGAAGGAACGCCCAGCGGGTTAAGGACTATGTCGACCGCAGTGCCGTCCGCGAGGTAAGGCATGTCCTCTTCGGGCAATATCCTCGATATGACGCCCTTGTTTCCGTGGCGTCCGGCCATCTTGTCGCCGACAGAGATCTTCCTCTTCATTGCGATGTAGACCTTGACCATCTTGATGACGCCGGGAGGGAGCTCGTCTCCCCTCTTCAATCTGTTTATCCTCTCGTCGAAGACAACCCTTATGAGGTCTACCTGCTCGCCCAGCGAGGTGAGGAGCTCGTTCACATCCGTCTCGGCCTTCTCGTCGGCAGGGATTATCTCATGCCACTTTGACTGCGGGATCGTGTCGAGCACCTCGTCGGTGATGGGCTTGCCCTTGCTGAGTACGGTGTTGCCCTTCTTGTCCGCTATCCTCACCTGCGACTTCTTGTTGAGGAGGAGCTTTCTTACCCTCGAGTAGGTCGATTCCTTTACTATATTTATCTCGTCCTCGCGGTCCTTGGCGAGCCTTGACACGTCCTTGTCCTCTATGGACTTGCTCCTCTCGTCCTTCTCCGCGCCTTTCCTCGAGAAGACCTTCGCGTCGATGACGACGCCCTCGATGCCGGGCGGAACGCGAAGCGACGTGTCCTTTACGTCCTCGGCCTTTTCGCCGAATATGGCGCGCAGGAGCTTCTCTTCAGGAGAGAGCTGGGTCTCTCCCTTGGGAGTGACCTTTCCGACGAGGATGTCGCCGGGCTTTACCTCGGCGCCAATGCGGATGATGCCGCTCTCGTCGAGGTTCCTTAGCGCGTCCTCGCCGACGTTAGGTATGTCCCTTGTTATCTCTTCCTTGCCGAGCTTTATGTCCCTCGCGACGACCTCGAACTCCTCTATATGGACGGAGGTGAAGACGTCATCGCGGAGCAGTCTCTCGTTAAGGAGTATGGAGTCTTCGAAGTTGTAGCCGCCCCAGGGCATGAAGGCGACGATGACGTTCTTGCCGAGCGCGAGCTCGCCCTTGTCGGTAGAGGGGCCGTCCGCTATGACCTGGCCCTCTTCGAGCACATCGCCCCTGAAGACGATCGGCTTCTGGTTCAGGCAGGTGTTCTGGTTGGACCTCCTGAACTTCGTGAGGTTGTAGATATCGACGCCGCCGCCATTGTTCCTTACGACAATCCTCGTGCCGTCGACGCTCTCGACCACGCCGGGAGCCTTTGCGAGCACGGTTACGCCGGAGTCCTTTGCGACGATGGATTCCATGCCGGTGCCGATGAGCGGGCTCTCGGTCTGGATGAGGGGAACCGCCTGCCTCTGCATGTTGGAGCCCATGAGAGCCCTGTTCGCGTCGTCGTTCTCAAGGAACGGGATGAGGGCCGCCGCGACCGAGACGAGCTGGTTCGGCGAGACGTCCATGAGGGTTACGTCCTCGGGACGCGCCATTATGAACTCGCCGCTCTTCCTGGCCGATACGAACTCGCTTTCGAACCTGCCGTCCTTGTCGATGGGCGCGTTCGCCTGCGCTATTACGTGGTCCTCCTCGTCCAATGCCGAGAGGTAAGTTATCCTGTTGGTGACCTTGCCGTCCTTGACTTCCCTGTAAGGGGTCTCGATGAAGCCGTAGTCGTTTACGCGCGCATAGGTCGAGAGGGAGACGATAAGGCCGATGTTCGGTCCCTCAGGCGTCTCGATCGGGCATATGCGGCCGTAGTGGGTGGCGTGAACGTCCCTGACTTCGAAGCCCGCCCTCTCCCTTGTGAGACCTCCGGGTCCAAGGGCCGAGAGCCTCCTCTTGTGAGTCACCTCTGAAAGCGGGTTGGTCTGGTCCATGAACTGCGAGAGCTGCGATGAGCCGAAGAACTCCTTTATGACGGCGGAGACCGGCTTGGGATTGATGAGATCATGCGGCATAAGGGTCTCAAGCTCGCCGAGGCTCATCCTCTCCTTTACGGCCCTCTCCATGCGAAGGAGGCCTATCCTGTACTGGTTCTCGAGGAGCTCTCCGACGGAGCGCACCCTCCTGTTGCCGAGATGGTCGATATCGTCGACCACGCCCTGGCCGTTCCTCAAAAGGATGAGGTAGCGGACGACCTCGAGTATGTCCTCCTTGCGGAGGACCGTAAGGTCCAGATCGACTTCGAAGCCGAGCTTCCTGTTGAGCTTCAATCTGCCGACCTTGGAGAGGTCGTACCTTTCGGCGTTGAAGAAAAGGTCGTGGAAGAACGCGTTGGCCGTATTGACCGTCGGCAGGTCGCCGGGCTTCAATCTCTTGTATATCTCTATGCGGGCATTGAGGGTCATGTTGGAGACCGGTTCGTCCGGGTTCTCCTTCCTGTACTCCACGATGGTCCTCGTGTCCTCGCTGCCTATCTTGTCGTTAAGCAGCGTCTCCCTGAAGAAGTTGCCCATTGCCTCGATGAGGAGGAGCTTGAATGAGCCAATGCCCCTTCTGGAGATCTCATCGAGCTTGTCACGCGAGAGCACCTGATTGCACTCGAGCACGACCTCTCCGGTATTGGGGTCGACTACGTCGATAGAGGCGATGCGGCCTATGATGTCCTCGACCTCTACGGGTATGTAATTCACGCCCGCGGCTATGAGCTTCTTTATGACGAGCCTGGTGAACTTCCTGTCCTTCTTTACTATGACCTCGCCGGTGTTCGGGTCCTTTATGTCGCGGCTGGCTTTCTGGCCCACGAGGAAATCGGGCTCGACGCTCTTGGATATCTTCTTGTTCTCGAGGATTATCTCCTCGCTGGGGTAGAAATAATTGAGCATCTCCTCTACCGAGTACCCGAGCGCCTTGAGGAGAATGGTCGACGGCATCTTCCTTCTCTTGTCTATGCGGACATAGAGCATGTCCTTCTGGTCGAACTCGAAGTCGAGCCAGCTGCCGTGGTAGGGGATGACGCGCGCGGTATAAAGTATTTTTCCGGTAAAACCCTTGGGCTTCTCGAATTCGAAGAAGACGCCCGGAGAGCGGTGGAGCTGGCTGACGATAACGCGCTCGGTGCCGTTAATAATAAAGCTGCCGTTATCGGTCATGATCGGGATCTCGCCGAAGTAGACCTCCTGCTCTTTTATGTCCCTTATGGACTGGGCGCCGGTGTTCTGGTCCTTGTCCCACATTATGAGGCGAACGAGGAGCTTGATGGGCGCGGCAAAGGTCATGCCCTTCTGATGGCACTCGTCCTCGGTGTACTTGGGCTCGAGCAGGGAATATTTGACGAACTCGAGAGAAGCCGTGTTGCTGAAATCCTTTATCGGGAACGCACCCTTGAAGACGTTCTGGAGGCCTGTGTCCTGCCTGGCATCCGGCTTCGCTTCAGTCTGCAGGAACTGGGCAAAAGATTTTTTCTGAACCTCGATGAGGTTCGGCATGCTTACTACCTTCCCTATGCGGGAGTAGTCCTTCCTCAAGGCTTGTGCTGTTATATGATTAGAGGAAGCCATATTTTATAGTTGCTCCTTTTTGGAATCCTACAGTGGAATCTGCCCCTTCCAGCACACCCGGTCGGGGCAGTTCGTTTGTCTGTTACGGCTATTTCGGCGGCTTCCGGCGCCAGGGGCGCCGGAAGCCTGTCTTGTTGCGGATGAACGGGAAGAGTGAACGTTACTGGATCTCTACCTTTGCGCCTGCGCTCTCGACCTGCTTCTTTATCTTCTCCGCCTCGTCCTTGGACACGCCCTCTTTCAGGGTCTTGGGTGCGCCCTCGACAAGGTCCTTCGCCTCTTTGAGGCCGAGGCCGGTGATCGCCCTTACTTCCTTGATGACCTTTATCTTCTCTGCGCCGGCTTCCTTGAGGACCACGTTGAACTCGGTCTTCTCTGCCGCTGCGGGCGCGGCGCCTGCAGGCGCCGCTGCCGCTACCGCGACGGGGGCGGCTGCGGAAACCCCGAACTTCTCCTCAAGCTCCTTTACGAGCTCGGCAAGTTCAAGGACGCTCATGCTCTCGATATATTTGATTACATCTTCTTTCTTTATGTCAGCCATCGCCGTGATTCCTCCTGAATTAGATATTCTATAATTTTTTGTAAGTACGTTAAAGTGTTACGTTTAAGCCTGGGCTGCCTTGGCATCCTTTACCGCGTTGAGCGCGTAGAGGAGCTTCCGGGGCACGCCAGAGAGTACGCAAACGAAACCGGAGACCGGGGACATCATCGAGCCGAGCAACCTGCCCAAAAGGACTTCCCTGGGCGGGAGCTCTGCAAGCCCTTTGATCTCGTCGACGCTTATCTTGGAGCCGAGCGTGCCGATCTTGAGCTTGAGCCTTGGCTGTTCCTTGGCGAAGTTCACAAGGGTCTTGGCTGCCGCCGCGGCGTCCTTGTAGCTGAACGCTATGGCCGTAGGCCCCTTGAGACCCGCTGTCATGCCTTCGACAGGGGTGCCCTGGACCGCGCGCCTCGCGAGCGTGTTGCGCACCACCCTGAACTCGACGGAAGCGTCCCTCAGGGTCTTCCTGAACTCGTTCATGTCGATCGCCTTGATGCCCTGGTACTCGGCGATGAAAGTCGCGTTCGCCTTCTTGAAGCTCTCCTGGACTTCTTCTACTACTTTTGTTTTTACCGTTCTGTCCAACTCATTCCCTCCTTTCTGTCTTTTTTCGTTCAAAAGACAGAAGGTTACAAGGCTGAAATTACAAGCCGGCGCGTAGGAACACAACTCCCCGCACCGCTGAGCACCCATGATCGGTACCCACGACTCTGCGCCTTGGCCTCGGCAGGATGATTAAGCTTTCGCCCCTGCTGTCTTTGACCGTATGTACAGGCTGCTGAAAAAGTCCATCTGCTTCGTTGTCTCGTCGCTCGTAGCTGCGACGTACATGAAGAGTACGGCTCGCTACTCGCTTCCTCGACGCCTTGCATATGGAGCTTTTTGAGCAGCCTGAAGATCTTTGCTTAAACTCTGATACAAACGCGTGTCATCGCACGCGCTTCCGATTACTTGAAGAGGTTCCTTACCTCTACGGCATTGAGCCTTATGCTCGGGCCCATTGTCGTGGAAATGAACAAGCTCCTGAGATAAGTGCCCTTGCTCGCGGAGGGCTTTGCCTTCACTATCGCCTCCATGAGCGAAAGGAAGTTCTCCCTGAGCTTCTGGCCGCCGAAAGAGGCCTTGCCTACCGGCACATGTATGTTGCCCGCCTTGTCCACCCTGAACTCGACCTTACCGGCCTTGAGGTCCGAGACGGCCTTCTTTACATCAAAGGTAACGGTGCCGAGCTTGGGGTTGGGCATGAGGCCCCTGGGGCCGAGCACCTTGCCGAGCTTTCCTACAGCGCCCATGATGTCCGGGGTCGCAACGATAGCGTCAAAATCGAGCCAGCCCTTGGAGACCTTCTCGATCATATCCTCTGCGCCAATGAAATCGGCGCCTGCGTCCCTTGCCTCTGCTTCCTTCTCGCCCTTCGCGAAGACGAGAACGCGAACGGCCCTGCCTATACCGTGCGGAAGGACCACCGTGCCCCTGACCGTCTGCTCAGGGTGCTTGGGGTCGACGCCGAGCCTGCCGGATACTTCTACGGTCTCGTCGAACTTGGCGCATATGGTCTCAGGGACGAGATTGAAGCCCTGTTCCACGTCGTATGTCCTGGCTGCGTCTATCTTGGCCTTGGCTGCTTCGTACTTTTTTCCCATGGTCCTTAACCCTCCACCGTGATGCCCATGCTGCGGGCTGTGCCTTCGACGGTCTTTATCGCCGCCTCGAGGCTGCCGGCCGAAAGGTCGGGCATCTTGAGCTTCGCAATGTCCTCTACCTGCTTCTTCGAGACCTTGGCTACCTTCGTCTTGTTGGGCTCCTTCGAGCCTTTCTCGACGCCGGCTGCCTTGAGGAGAAGCACAGCGGCAGGGGGGGTCTTGGTTATGAACGAGAACGACCTGTCTGAATATACCGTTATCACGACCGGTATTATCATGCCGTCCTGGGCCTGGGTCCTGGCGTTGAACGTCTTGCAGAACTCCATGATATTAACACCGTGCTGACCGAGCGCGGGACCGACCGGGGGCGACGGGGTCGCCTTGCCGGCAGGTATCTGGAGCTTTACCTGTCCTGTTACCTTCTTTGCCATCTCATCCTCTCGTATTCCGGGTCGTGCGAGCGGCTGTCTTTTTCAAGCCTCCGACCACGTCATCACCTGGCTGACGCCGGTGTAGTCAAAACCTTTTTTTCGAGGCTGCTGAAAAAGTCCATCTGCTGCGTTCTCTTCATTGCTCGTCGCTGCGACGTACATGAAGAGTACGACTCGCTCCTCGCTCCTCGACGCCTTGCATATGGAGCTTTTTGAGCAGCCTGACTCAAATCGAGGTCATTTCAGCAACTTATTTTTATGGGAGCGCAACAAACTCCCCCGAAAAAACAAAACGGTTTAAGCTTTTTCGACCTGCACGAAATCAAGCTCTACAGGTGTGGCCCTGCCGAATATGCTCACGAGCACACGGAGCTTGCCCTTGTCGGGCTTTACTTCCTCGACGACGCCGGCGAAGTTGGTGAACGGACCGTCAATGACCCTGACGTTCTCGCCCCTGTCGAAGCTTACCTTGGGCTTGGGCTTGACTGCGCCTTCCTCCATCTGGCGGGTGATCTTGAAGACCTCCTCCTCCGAGATGGTCGGGGGCATCTCCTGCCCGCCCACGAAGCCCGTTACCTTGGGCACGCCCTTCACGAGGTGCCAGGTCTCGTCGTTGAGCTCCATGTTGATAAGGATGTAGCCGGGAAAGAACTTGCGGGATGTGGTCCTTTTCACGCCCTTGACCATGTCCACGACCTTCTCGGAAGGTACGAGCACCTCTCCGAAGAGCCCTTCCTTTCCGAGCGCCTTTATCTTCTCCTCGAGCGCGGACTTGACCTTGTTCTCATACCCGGAATAGGTATGCACTACATACCACTTTTTGCTCATCTAAAAAGACCCCGTCATTTCAATATTAGGCCGACCAGCTTTGAGAAGACCAGGTCGGCAAGGCCAAGGAATATGGCGAGCACAAAAGTGACCGCGAGCACCACCCACGTCGAAGTCATCGACTGCTGCTTCGTCGGCCAGGTCACCTTCTTGAGTTCCTGCCTTGCCTCGTTATAAAAGACTTTCGCTTTATCTATCTTTTCCATTTACCCCGTCCGCCTTCCTGCCCGTACATCGCGCAATAAAAATGGCAGGGCAGGAGGGATTCGAACCCCCAACATGCGGTTTTGGAGACCGCCGCTCTACCGTTGGAGCTACTGCCCTGTCGCTCGGTTTTAAGCTGCCCTGAAACTCTTATTTCAATGCAGCCTTACTTCGGCCCGGTGCCGGGAACAAAAAGGCTTAAGGCCCGGCTTGGAGCCGGGTCCCTTATTACTTGGTTTCCTTGTGAGGAATGTGCTTCTGACAGAACTTGCAGTACTTCTTGAGCTCAAGCCTGTCAGGCGTCGTCTTCTTGTTCTTTGTCGTCGAATAGTTCCTGCGCTTGCATTC
>Ga0209642_10001523_pt1 | contig 15424 bp, 19 predicted proteins | sample RifCSP19_2_FD_184025 | JGI IMG/M metagenome (GOLD analysis project Ga0209642, IMG submission 184025) | Soil microbial communities from Rifle, Colorado - Rifle CSP2_sed 19_2 (SPAdes) (version 2) | ecosystem: Environmental > Terrestrial > Deep subsurface > Rock core/Sediment | place: Rifle... | reverse complement strand
CCCAGTCGCCCGCCGATAAAGAAAGTGAAGGGCAGTTTGAAGAGTGCAAGAATTCCTTTACGGGGGGTGAGCACCACACCTGTGCGGGTGACCACCCGCCTGACTCCCAGGGCTTCGACCGAAAGGGTTGAATTTTCCCAGCGGGAAGCCACCTCTGCCAGGAAATCTTTTCCGTTGGGGGTTCCTTCATCAAAGACCTCATCGCCTGCCGCCCCGTAATATCCAACCCCCGATTGTTGGATCAATACCCCGGGTCTCCTGGCAGCCGCTTCGATTGCCTCGGCAATCAATATTCCCCCATCCACCCGGCTGGCGATTATTTCCTTCTTGCGATTATCGCTCCAGCGTATATTCATGGGGCTGTCTCCACCGATGCTTGCACCAATCAGGTTGACCACTGCGTCGCTGCCTTCCATGAATTTACTTAACGTTTCCTTCTGCCAGCCGATGGCTTTCACACCCGTCGGCAAATTGTTGAGTTTGTCGGGCTTGCGGCTGATAACGATCACCTCGTGCCCATCTGCGATCAGATTATTGGTCAGTGCCTGTCCAAGCAGACCGCTTCCACCCGATATCAGTATTCTCATAATTTCATCTCCTTCGTGCCTTGCTCTTTATAATTGACGTCAACCATGCGATGATCGGATCAGCAGGGTCATGCAAAAAAGATCGGGCAGCTGCGAGATATGCTCCCAGGTAACCCGGGAGGAAATTCTCACCGGGATCATGGCTGCCGATCAAACGTTCCACCCAGTCCAGGTCGAAATTGACAAGGGAGAGATCTCCCAGGGTCAATCCCGCCAGGATGTCCTGTGCCAGGAATTCATTTGCCGCCTGTAAGTTCTCCAGGCTGATCTCCCGTTCCATGGTTTCCGCAACGGCATCCAGTACCTGCCTGCCAATTTGCCCCTTGTGAGCCTGGAAAAGCGCAATTGTTTCAGAAAACCCGTCCCTGCCTGTTCCGCTTTCAATGGCAGGCAGCGGACCCAGCAGCAGGGATTCGATCCCGGAGATGGCTTCGTTTACATCCCCGCCCAGGTAATAAGCGGGGATCTTTTGCGCCAGTCCGGGGATCTGGTTGAAGATCCACCCGCCAAAAGCGATGGGCATGCCGATCTCTCCCAGGGAGGCGGCTGTTTCAAGCAGCGCGGCAGCTGTCGCCAGGCGCATGGCATTCATGACGACCAGGTCCGGCTTTGTGTTTTCAATCGTCTCCAGCAGGTGATCCATCGGTACGTTTGCCCCCAGGTGGACAACATTCCAGCCCCGGAAGCGGAGCAGGAGTGTGACCAGCAATATTGGGAAGGTATGGTTCTCTCCGTAAGGTGCACCTACCAGGATCATTTTATCCCGGAAGGGTTTTGGGGCGGCCGAGATCAGCGCCTGGACCCGCCGGGTCGCCAATTCAGAGGCAAAGTGTTCCTGCTGGACGGATGCTTTCCCCTCGTACCACAACGTCCCGATGGCGGATAACCCTGGTAGAAGGATGTTTAAACAGACAGTGTCCATTGGGAATTCGGCAAATGCCTGCGTGACCAATTGCTCCGCTGCAGTTTCGTCAAAGTTCAGCACTGCCTGCAGCCAGGCATCCCTCAGCCCGGTAAGGCTGTCATTCCCCGTCTTTACAGGCTGCTGTAATGGTTCAGCTGAGGATGCCGGGAGGGGATCAGTAGCCCTGCTTTCCATCTCATGCCAAAGTTCCACTGCCTGGCTGATGCGGATGCCTTCATTCTGACGCTCCAGCAGCCATTTAACTGCCTGGATATCATGATCAGAAAACAGGCGCTGACCGCCTTCCGTTCGCTGGGGTTGGGGCAGCTGGTAGCGGCGCTCCCAGGCGCGCAAGGTATCGGCTTTTATGCCGGTCTCCTGCATCACGTAGGCGAGGTTGTAGCGGGGTTCCTTGCTGATGGTTTGGTCTGCCATGGATCACTCCTGATCGATGAGGCATTATAGTCGAATATCCACTATTTGTCAATATATTCATTACAAAACCTTGACAATAGATCGATATTCATGTATATTGATGGAAATTATCCTCTATTCAGTTGGATTATAGAGGATCCATTCAACCGGAAATTATATTTTCAATCAAATTAAGGAGTATTTGCAATGGACACAAACGAAACACAAGTTATGGAGATCAAACTCAGGAAGTTGAAAAGGTTCAACCTTTCCATGGGATTCCTCCACCTGGTACAGGGCTTGCTTATGATTCTCTTAAGCAATGATACCACCTACCCCATCTTCACCAGTTTCCTGAAATTCAACACGGAAACCTTCTCACTCGTCCCGGACCCGAAGCTCATTTATGATCTTCGCTTTGGACCTGCTGTGGCTGTCTTTCTGCTGATCTCAGCCGTGGCGCATTTCTACCTGGCGACGATCGGCTACAACAAGTATGTCGCCAACCTGAAAAAAGGCATGAACCCGATCCGCTTTATCGAATACGCCCTCAGTTCATCGCTCATGATCGTCCTGATCGGCATGCTCTCGGGTTTGTGGGACCTGGGTATCATCATCCTGATCTTCGGTTTGAACGCCATGATGAACCTTTTCGGCATCATGATGGAACTGCACAACCAGACCACCAAAAAAACCAATTGGACATCCTTCATCTTCGGCAGCATTGCCGGCATCATCCCCTGGATCGTGATTTTCCTGTTCTTCTTCGGCTCGGTTTCCGGCGATGCAAAGCCGCCCACGTTCGTCTACGTTATCAACCCGACCCTGTTCGTCTTCTTCAACATCTTCGCCATCAACATGGTGCTTCAATACAAGAAGGTCGGTCCCTGGAAGGATTACCTGTTTGGTGAGCGCGCCTACATCATATTGAGCCTGGTATCGAAATCCATCCTTGCCTGGTTGATCTTCGCCGGCACGCTTGCCCCTGTTTAGGCGCAAGTCTATTCCAGGAGTCTCCAGAGACCGGCAATGACAATAAAAATCGTAACGGATTCCGCCAGTGATCTCCCTGAAGATGTGGTTCGATCTTTGGGGATCACTGTGGTTCCACTATACATAAATATCGGAGACAAGGGGTTTTTGGATGGCGTGGAGATCACGCGAAAAGAATTCTACACCAGTCTCCCCACCTTCACCACTCACCCCACCACTGCTGCTCCGGGGATGGATCGATTCACGCAGGTATACCTGGGACTGGCCGACGAAGGTGCCAGCCAGATCCTCAGCATCCATATAGCCAGGAGTCTCAGCGGGACCATAGACGTGGCGGAAAGTGCCGCCAGGGACTTCCGAAAGGTTCCCGTGCTGGTACGTGATTCCGGTCAGTTGAGCACGGGGGTGGGGTTCCAGGTGGAAACTGCCGCCCGCTTGGCACGGGAGGGGGAGAATATGGACGGCATCATCAAAGCCCTGGATGACCTGGCTGACCGCAGCATTGTTGCCGCCAGGTTGGATACGCTCGAATACCTGCGCCGCAGCGGACGCATGAACCGCTTCATGGCCGGGTTGGGCAGTCTGCTGCAGATCAAACCCATCCTGACCATGAAGAACGGCCTGCCCAGGTCCGAGCGGGTGCGCACATCCAAGAACGCTGAAGCACGCCTGGTCCGGATATTGGAGGCATGCCAGCCGCTTGAACGCTTTGTTTTACTGCACGCTAATGCGCCAGCGGAGGCGCAGGCTTTTCGTTCACGAATTGCCCATCTGATCCCCGCAGGAGAAATGCTTTCCCTGGAGATCACCCCGGTGATCGGCTCGCATATCGGGGCAGGCGCGGTCGGCTTTGCAGCCGTATCGAAGAAAGGTTTTGGAACGGACTGACTGAATTATGGAAACAAAGGAAGATTGAAATGGCTAAACAAGAGTTAAGATCACTGATCGTAGTACCCCTGGTTTTATTGATCGCGGCAGGCATCGCCTGGGCTGGCAGCCAGGGCAGCGTGACAGCCTTTGGCATCCCACTATTCGCATTGTGCGTTGGGCTGGCTTTCCTCATCCAGTGGATTGCCTTTATTCCCGCCTACATTTACAAAACAGAGAAGTTCTATGACCTGACCGGCAGCTTCACCTATTTCACAGTGATGATTGCAGCAGTCATCCTCAGCCCGGTGCCGGACACCAGGGTTATCCTACTGCTTGCCCTAATTCTCGTGTGGGCTGCCCGCCTGGGAACCTACCTGTTCTCGCGCATACGCGCCGAAGGGGAAGATCGCCGTTTTCGGGAGATCAAGAAGTCCTTCTCCAGGTTCCTTGCAGCCTGGACCATCCAGGGCTTGTGGGTTGTATTCTCCCTGGCAGCTGCCCTGGTGGCTGTCACCTCCACGCAGCGGGTACCGCTCGGGGCTTACGCTGTTATCGGTCTGCTCCTCTGGCTGGCAGGCTTCTCCATCGAGGTCATCGCCGACAGGCAGAAAAGCCAGTTCAGATCCAACCCCGGTAACAAGGGAAAATTCATCAACACGGGTCTGTGGGCATGGTCACGGCACCCAAATTACTTTGGCGAGATCGTCCTGTGGGTGGGTATTGCCATCATCGCCCTGCCGCTCCTGAGCGGCTGGACCTGGCTGATGCTCATCTCCCCTGTCTTCACGTTCATCCTGCTGACCAGGATCAGCGGCGTGCCTTTGCTGGAAAAACGCGCCGACGAGAAATGGGGCGGACAGGCAGATTACGAAGCCTACAAGGCGAACACATCCGTGCTGATCCCCCTACCTCCCTCCAATTCGGCAAAGGAGTAAACAAATGTTCCTGCAGATACTTAAGTACATTGCTGTGGCTGCCACCATCCTTACCGGCGCAGCCTCGCTTTTCTGGCCGACCCGCGTCCTGGGCTTCACCGGACTTGAGGTGGCCGGCGGTCGCGGCATCACGGAAGTGCGCACCATCCTGGGTGCACTCTTCATCGGCCTCGGGGCAGCGGTCCTGTTTTTCAACATACCCGAAACCTACCGGCTCTTGGGGATCACCTATCTTGCCATGGCAGTCGTGCGGGCGGTTTCGATCGTTCTTGATAAATCCATGGTTTCCTCCAACGTCATCAGTTTGATCGCCGAGGCAGTCCTCGGCATCATCCTCGTCCTGTAAGGAAGGTTATTCATGAGAATTGTAAAGATCTTATCCACCCTGGGACTGCTGGCCATGACTGCAGTATTGATCTACGGCTTCAGCGTCGGTAATTTCGGCAGCGACGGCGCCAGGCTGCTCTCCAATCCCTGGGGCATCGTCTCGATGGTCGACCTGTATACCGGCTTTACCCTCTTTTCCGCCTGGATCGTCTTCCGCGAGAAGTCCATCCCCATGTCAATCGCCTGGGTGGTGCTCATGATGGTGCTGGGATTCTTCACCGCCAGCCTGTACGTTTTCCTGGCTGCCTCCAACAGCAAGGGGGATTGGGCTAAATTCTGGATGGGTAAGCGGGCGCCTGCATAAATGGCTAAACTGAAAGAGCTTCGGGAGGAATTGAGGCTGGTCCTCTCCGGGCGGGGGGCAAGACTGCTGGATACCTTCCTGCCCCTGCTGACCTTCCTGCTTGTCAACCCGCTCCAGGGAGTCACGTTCGCCTTATGGGCTTCGCTGGCGGCAGCCGGTCTCTTTGCGATCTTTCGGATCTTTAAGAAGGAAAGCCTGGTCTACGCGCTCGGGGGCCTGGGCGGGGTGCTGCTGGCGGCGGTGTTCGTGAACCTGACTGGTTCCGAAAGCGGGTTCTTCCTGCCCGGGCTGATCTCCGGGGCGGTCACGGTCGTCTTGTGCGTGGTCACCGTGGCGCTCAACCGCCCGCTGGTCGCCTGGACAAGTTACCTCGCCCGGCGCTGGCCCCTGGGCTGGTACTGGCACCCGAAAGTCCTGCCGGCTTACAACGAAGTCACCATCGCCTGGGCGGTCGCCTTCTCAGCCCGCCTGACCTTTCAATTCCTGCTTTACGAACAGGGTGCCGTGACTGCGCTGGGCGCCGCCCAGGTCATCCTGGGCTGGCCTTTCACCGTAGTCCTGCTGATCGCCAGCTATATCTATGGTATATGGCGCCTGGGTCGCCTGCACGGCCCCAGCGTGGAGGAATTCAAGGCGGGGGTGGAACCCCCCTGGCAGGGGCAGAAGCGCGGGTTTTGATGTGGTTGATTAATCTAAATCAAACCTTGCGAAGGTTTTAAACCTTCGCAAGGTTATCATGGTTGGCTTTTTATCTTATATCAGCGATCTAAAAGCAATACGACCTTCAGCCCTTCCCCGATTCTCTTCATATCATCCTGAGTTAGAACACCCAGTTTTTTGATAAACCTTTCGTCTGAAAGAGATCTTACCTGGAAGGTATCCGCGGCGGTTTTTTTCGTCAGCCCATTTGTGGTTGATTTAAGAATGGGGACAAGCCAATCGGCACCCGAATAACGATCATTCCATTCGGTCAGCGGCACGACAACCTTCAGGGGCAGTTTTCCAATGCTGTCGCTGTTTACGATCACGCAAGGACGTTTTTTCCTGATCTCCGTTCCGATGGTTGGATCAAGGTTGATCAGCCAAACTTCCCCGCGTTTCACAGAAAATCTTCTCCGTCCAAAGAGGTGAGCGCAGTCAGTTCCTCGTTTGTCTTGTATTCCGAAACCAGGTCCTTTACGGCTTGTTCTAGGCGCAGATCCTTCTGCCTCAATTGGTATTGGGTGATGATCTCCCTCAGCAGGGCGGAAATACTGATCCCTTCAGCGGACGAGACAGTGGTCAAATACTCCCTTTGTTCTTCATTGATGAGAACCTGCATTCTACTTTTCTGATCTGTTTTGGTATACATCATTACCTCACACACTTTTACTGTGTAATGAATATACACACTTATTATACACCTGTCAAGACCCGGTCTTATATTCCGACGACAACCGGGAACAGTCGAATATATTCCCTTATCATTTAAATACTGAATCACCATTCCTTCATGAATGGTTTTTTCGTGCAACACAGTTAATTATCTATTTGGATTAAAGATCCAGTAATTGGAAAGATCGATGCCTGCTTCTTCAAACATAACTCCTATGATATTAACATAGACATCCGTCATTCCCCAGTAATCATCACCTGAATCAATGCCCACATAATTAAACAGGTTATAGGGGTTGGATGTGATCGTCCAAATCGCAAATTGCTGCAGTGCCGTGCTATGAAAACGGAACCCATCCAATGCCAGCAATTTTGCCAGGTCATCATTGGCAGGTTCGCTGCTGAGGGTGAATCCGTCTGAATAGGAGGGTTGGTCAAGTTCCATGTTGATGCAGGCTGCTTCCAGCTCGACCACCACCTCCACGTCCAATTCCGGTTTCAAATAAACCATCTGCTCATGCCGCACCACCATGTTCTGGACGCCTTCCGTGCCTGATATGAGAATGGTGCCGGGAACAATTTCCACCTCCAGGTTCAACTCCACGGAGGGCTTGATCTTGAGGGTCACCTTTGTCAGGCCATCTCCTGTGAACGACGCCACCACCAGCCCATCTGCCATCGCCTCCTGCAGGGTGACCCGGGTGAGGTCCACCCCTGGGTATTCCAGGCGATCCAGCCTGGTGATCGATTCGATCGGCGACAGCGTACAGTTGGAACCATAAGAATCAACTGTTCCGCGGATGGAGACAAGATCCCGATCCCCAACAAAAGCACCATTATTCGTCCGGATGTAAAAATCACTGCTGTCAAATGGATCCGGTAAATCCGCCATGCTGTTTACCGGCAGCTCTCCATCTCCGTCGAAGGAAGGGATCTCAATATCAAAACCCTGGGAGTTCAAAGGGTCATGAAAATAGATCTCACAGAAAACAGGTGCTTCGATGGAGCAATTAACGCTGTTGGGTAGAACCAATTGCCCCTCAAGTTCCACCACCTGGTTGTCGTAGTCGCATACATTCTCCATGCTGATGGGAACATTTGGGTCCGGAGTTGCGGTGGCGGTGATTCCACATGCCAGGGTGAATAACCCCAGAACGAACACCAAAATAATGAGCCGGTATGGATGAATTTTCATTGGATTCCCCTCCCATGAAAAAAGCAGGAACAAATTCGGTTGGTTGGATGATTTCAGCCCTATGGTCAACTTGTTGATACAATTATAAATTAAACAAAAGAACTGTGTGCATATAACTGGTTGAGGGGTGTGTTTAATAATAAGGGGGTCAGCTGAACAGCCCCGGTGTGGAGGAATTCAACGCTGGTAAAGAAGCCCCCGACCTCTCCCCGCTTACCCATTTCCCCCAAGAATCCTGTTATCATTAACGGCACCAATATGAACATCGAATCCATCCTTGCTGACCCGGAAACCGCAGCCCTGCTCACCATACCCGCGGAAACCCGCGCGGTGGTGGTGGGAGTCCCCCACCATGCCCCCCTGGGAGTCACCGCACTGCCCTGCCCGGAGCACCCCCTCTCGGACGAGAATGCCGGCTTCATCGGCTGGCACCTCTCCCGCCGGCTGGGCTGCCCGGCCGTGATCGCCTGCAACTACTTCCTCGACCCGAACAAGGATATGGGCACCGATTACAGCCGCGCCATCCTGAGCCTGCATCCGAAGATGCTGGTCGAGATCCACGGGCATTCATCGCAGAACGCCCGCTATGACATCGAGATCTCCTGCGGCAGCCTGGCACAAAATGACAGGTCCGAAGAAATGGCCCGCCAGCTGGGGGGCAGGCTTTCAACCATTCCAACCCTGCGGCGCTATACGATCTCGGGAGATTTCAAAAGCATCTACTACAAAGCCAGCAACTCTGCCACTATCACAACAGACCAATGGAAAGCCTACCATGTCGAGCTGCCCTACCCGATCAGGAAGTCCCAAAGAGAGTACAAATCGTTCTGCAGCGCACTGGCAGAAACCATCCAGGAACTTCTGGCACCTGGCTTTGAATGAATTTTTTTTAGATGAACCCGGGAGACTGGCATGAAAAACGATCAGCGCAGGAGTGACCTTAAGACCAGTTTGCTTTTCTTCCTCTTTGGAGCGGTCGCCATCCTCTTTTTTTTCATCATCAGCGAGTCCACCACCGGTGAATTGTTCCATGCGGTCGGCAACTCATGGTACCTGCTGGTGGTCGGAACAGGACTTATCATCTCTTCCATCGTCCGTCTGGTCGGTGCCTTGGCAGGAAAGCCGGAGGATAACAGCAGCAGCGCCAGCACCTTTCAATGCCCGCACTGCCGGGAGATCATCCCGATAGTCAACGTTCCCATGGACGGGGGCGGATTCGCCTGCCCGCACTGCGGGCAATGGATCGGGTGAAATAAATATCGACCATGAACATCTCCCTGCGACCCTTCACCCAGGCTGACATCGAAACCTGCAATCAGTGGGCAATCGATATCGATGCAGAGCAGTACCAATCGCGCATCTTCCCGCGCGCCTTCAACGGCCGCGACCTTTTCGGCGGTGCAGGGCTGTGGACTTGGTATGTCATCCTGGTGGATGGAGAAGATGCCGGCACGGTCTGGCTCGAGAAGGAGACTCCCGAAGCAGATAAAGCCATCCTCGGCATCCTGCTCGGCAAAAAGGAACTGTTCGGAAGAGGCATCGGCCGGGAAGCCATCCGCCAGGCCATTCAGCAGGCACAGGATTCGCTGGGCTTTCACTCGGTCGTCCTGACCGTGCGCCAGGACAATGATCGCGCCATCGCCAGCTACCGGCATGTCGGTTTTATCATCACCGGCGATGGCATCAAAACCAGGGAGGACGGCAGCCAGGTCCCCTTCTACGCCATGACCCTCGACCTGCAGGAAAAGTAACATCCCTCTCACCCCGTCTCTCTCCCTGGGTGATGTGGTAGAATAATATTGTTCTTTAAATGAAATAGTTGCCTTTGGTATGAAGGTTTCATAGCTTCATACCATTTTGTTTGTACACAGCAAACGATGGTCGTGCTGGCAAAATTGGGGGAAGTACGGCGGCAGCTGCAGACACAAAGGAGGTTATACCCAATGTGTGGAATTGCAGGAGCCTATGGAAGGTTTTCCACCCGAAATATCAATGAAATGGTGATGCAGATCAAGCATCGCGGACCCGATGGCGACGGCGTCATGCCAACCGAAAGCGCCACGCTCGGGCATACCCGCCTGGCGATCGTGGACGTGGATCGCGGGCACCAACCCTTTCACCTGGGAGAAGCCTGGATCGCCTTTAACGGCGAGATCTACAACCACATGGCGTTGCGTAAAGAGCATCTCCAGGGTCAGCAATTTAAGACCCGCACGGACACCGAAACGGTGCTTCGTTTATACCAGCGCTATGGTCCCAAGTCCGTGCAGCTGCTGAACGGTATGTTTGCCTTTGCCATCTCCTGGCAGGATGACCTCTTCCTCGCGCGTGACCCGCTCGGCATCAAGCCGCTTTACTGGGATCATAAAAAGGAAGGCGGTCTGTATTTTGCCTCCGAGGTGAAGTCGCTGGCGAAGATAACCGACAACGTCGGCGAGTTCCCGTCCGGGCACTGGTACCACAACCACCAGGGCTTGCACCGTTATTACAGCGTGGAAGGCTCCCTGCATGGCGAAGACCTGCCCGGCATACGGACAGAAGAAGAGACCCTGCCGTCGATCCGTTCTTCCATCAAGACAGCCGTACACAGGCGCCTCATGTCTGACGTTCCGCTGGGTGTCAGCCTGAGCGGCGGTCTGGACAGCAGCATCATTTCCATGATCGCCAGCAGGGATGATCCCGGTCTGCACTCCTTCGCGGTTGGCACCGAGGATGGCGAAGACCTGGATGCTGCCCGCTTGATGGCGGATGAGCTCGGAACCCGGCATCATGAGTACGTTTACCGCCAGGAGGATATGCTCGAAATACTCCCGGACGTGGTTTACTACCTTGAATCTTTTGACCCCGCCCTCGTGCGCAGCGCCATCCCCAACTACATGCTTTCCCGCATGGCATCCGATCATGTCAAGGTCATGCTGACCGGCGAAGGCGCTGATGAGCTGTATGCCGGCTATTCCTATTTACAGCGTTATGGCGATGCAGCCGATCTCCAGCAGGAGCTGGTTCAGATCACCGAAGACCTGCACAACACCAACCTGCAGCGTGGCGACCGCATGTCCATGGCACACGGGCTGGAGGCGCGTGTTCCGTTCCTGGACACCGATTCTGTCTCCCTTGCCCTCAGCATCCCGTCCGAGTGGAAGCTGCAGCGCGGCGGACGCCCGGCCAAGGATCTGCTGCGGCGTGCCTACCATGGTCATCTGCCTGATTCGATCGTCAACCGTCCCAAGATGAAGTTCTCCAAAGGGGCGGGTTCATCCGATATCCTCGCTGAACAGGCGCAGGAACTCGTCTCGGATGCTGATTTCAAGAAGGAAAAGGTTCGATTGAAGGACGAATGGGGCTACTGCCTGCAGAACAAGGAAGCGCTGATCTACTACCGCATGCTGCAGGATCATTACCATGACGAATGGATCATGCCGACCATGGGCATCAGCCGCAGTCTGTAAGCGCTCTCATTGGCTTCCCTTCCCCCATATGGATGAAAGGTCGTTGGGATTACCACGATCCGGATAAATACGCATCGCCAGCCAGGTTCTTTCTCATGGAGGGGGCTGGTTTATCCATCCTCACCCTCCCCTTCGTCTTGCTTCCCCTCCTCTTGTTGCTCCTCATCCCCCTCCACTCCCTTCTGGCTCTGCGCGGCGCCTTCCTTTAACTTCAGCCAGGTCTCGCGCATCTTCTCTTCCGACACTGGCTCCCCTCCCACCCCCAGCATGGCTGCGAATTCCTTGAACCATTGCTTGTATTCCTCGAAGGTCTCAAATGATGGCTTGCTGAAGCCAAGATTCTTTTCGGTCATGTCGTCACCTCTTACCCCCCTTCCATTTCCAGTTTTTCACCTTCCTTCCTCTTCGCCAGCATCCAGATATAGAGCAGGTCAAAGACCGCCATCAGGATGCCGATGATGAGCACGAAGGTGTTGCGTCCGTTGAACATCGGGCTGCCCAGCACGCCGATGCTGATGGTCGGCGCCAGCGATCCAAGCAGCTTGCAGACCGCGATAAGCATGCTCTGTCCCTCGCTGCTGCCCCTCCCCACCAGCATGGCGATGAACAGCACCGACATGAGCAGGTTTTGTAAATAAGCCGCATAGGTGGCTGCCATTACCAGGTTGAATTCAAGTATGAAAGCTGCCTGCACGACGAATGTGACCACCAGTACAAGGATGCCCCAGGCGTAGAACAGGGAAGGCTTCAGACTTTCGGGGAAGTATTTCCGTCCGTAGCGGAAGTAGGTGTACACCAGGCCGATATCCAGCAGGAACCAGACCCCGTTGATCACCACCTGCGCCGCCCACCCGGCTGCCTGGTATCCCAGCACGAAATGCAGGAACTCCCAGGCGATGTTCAGTCCCAGCGCCCAGATCGGCATGGCGTAGCTTTTGTCCCGCATGCCAACCCGGATCCCGTCGATGTACACGATCGTCCAAAACACCCCGCTCAGGATGGATAATGTCATGCCCATGCTCATGCTTTTATTCTCCTTGTCATCTGGTCATTGGGCAGGATCGCATTTTCTGAAGGGACACATGGATGGCTTGACTTCTCCGGCAAGTGGATCAGAAACACGTCCACCCCGCTGCCAGTCTCCAGGATACAGAAACTGCCTGCATCCTGGAATTGACCACTGCTCAATTTCCTCCTTCTCAGACCCTGCTCGAGGATCCAGTCGGGAAAACTTCTATTGTTCAATATCATACTACAAGCCATCCGCAATTTCGAATGATTGTATAATCATGCTTACCTTGCCAAAGGATGGAGATTGAGCATGCCGGATCGACAATTCATCACAATGAAACAGGTTTCCTTACTTAGTGGCACTGCCTTGCTGCTTATCCTGCTTTTCTGCCTGCTCAATTTCCTGGATCACAACCTGGTTCACACCATCCAGGTCACGGACATCGATCGTGACGGGCTTATCAAGTGGAAGATTGATGGGGTGATCGTCTCCCACAACTATGTCTGGATCGAAGGCTGGGCACTGATCCCATCCGAACCATCCCGGACATATGACCTGGATGTCCTCCTCAGGAACACACGCAGCGGTGAAACCATCCTGCTTCCCACCATGCTGGTCAACGATGACAGCCTGAATGATCTTTTTTCGGACGGGTTGGATCATTCCAACAGCGGCTTTCGATCGCGTGTGAACAAACGCCTGGTAGATCTTGACAATAACTCCTACGAGATCTTCCTGAAATTCTTTAATAATGGACATCATCTCTTTGTCGAAACAGGTCAACTTCTTCAGGAATAAGGGTTGGCTTACTTGAACCGGCTTAAGACTTCGAAATTCATTAATGGCGACCTGTTCCCGTTCTTCGTCCTGGGGTTGGCCATGTTCATGTTCCACCTGCTGATCCCCATTCCGATCTTGGACGATATCGACTTTTCCTTCGCCGGGACAATGAAGCTTGATTTGTCAGCCTTGGTGATCCGCTACAACACCTGGACTTCCCGTATCCTCCCTGAGTACTTGATCATCCAGCTTCTGAAGGCACCTTCCATCCTGTGGAGGTTGCTCAACACACTGATCTACACATGGTTGGGTGTGGCCATTTCACATCTGTTGGTCCATAAGCAGAAAAGGATGACAAACTGGTTTATCGCCATCCTGCTGCTTATCTACCCGCTGCGTGAAATTGCCAATGCCGGGTGGGTTACAACGACTGTCATTTATCTGTGGCCGCTCACATTCGCCCTTGTCGTTCTGAACCTGCTGCGAAAGATCATCCAGCAGGAGGATTTCAAATTCCCCGAAGTCCTGCTTTCCATTCTTTTGCTTTTGTTTGCCATCAATTTGGAGACAATTTGTATCCTGCTCACGCTGCTCTTCCTGGCAGCAGCCATCCACCTGTTGCGCCAAAAAAGACTTCATTGGTTCGCTGTTGTTGGGCTGCTTATGTGCATTACCAGCCTGGTATTCATTTTTGCGTCGCCTGGCAATGCCGCCAGGTACGCCATTGAATTGGAGAAATTCCCGGATTTCTCGCATATCTCGCTGATCACAAAGCTGGAGATGGGCATGTCTTCAACCTTTGCCTTCTACTTCTTTAATTTCAACCTGGTTTTCATTGTTTTTTCCTTGCTGCTGTTCCTGGTTGTTAAGAATCATTACACCCATTGGTTTTATCGGGTTTATACATTTCTTCCCCTCCTGGTTGTCATCCTGTTTGGTTTGATACCCAGCCTGCAGACATGGCTTTCCGGCTTCATGGGCAGTGATCAACCAATCAAAGCCTTGAATATCCCCATCCTGGGTTTACCCCAGGCTTCAATGACCAGGTACGGTTTGATCACTCTTGTTAATTTCACCATGTTAAGAACCTACCTGACGCTGATCCTGCTGTACGCGGCAGCCTGCATGGTGGTCATTTCGGTTGTTATGGCATTCAGCCATAATAAGCGTTCCTTTTTGGCTCTGGGAATCCTGGCACTGGGATTTGCATCCCGGATGGCGATGGCTTTTCTCCCAACCATCTGGGTCAGTAATACCAGGACCTTTCTCCTCTTAACAACAGCCATCATACTCTGCAGCGTGATGCTTTTCCAGGATCTGCTCGAACAGCAGGCGGTTGAGAAAACCCGCATTTTCCTGCTATACAGTGGATTCCTGGCGGGTTTATCGTATGTTCACCTGATATTGAATGTCTGACGGTGGAAGCATCATTTTTTATAGCCCACCATGAATTTCCCGGGGTTGATGCCGGTCAGCTATCGCAGTATTCATTAATGAAACAAGGATTCACAAATGAAAAATGAAAGATTACATCTGAAGTTGTTTCTCAGTATCTTCATTGTTATTACTTCCACAATTTTGATCTGGTTGATGTCCATCCGTTCGATCTCAAGCGATATTTTTTTTCTTTGGTATTCAAAAAGCCGGTTCATCCTGTTATTAATCGTTGGAGTGGTCCTGTTCTCACTGATCGTATTATTGATCTTTTCCAACAAACCTTTTCTGCAGCAATCCTTTAGGAAATTGATTGACTCAAAGACTTTTTATACCCTCTCGATCGTTTTATCCGCTGCCCTGTTTATCATCCTTGCACAGATCGCGTTGGGGTCACTTGGTCGTTTTGCATTTCTCCTTGAAAGGGCTGCACCGGTCATTGTCCTGGCATTTCTTTTCATTGTTGAATTATTCGTTTTCCAATATTTCCTGTCCCGCAGGAAGCTGGAGCATGCCAATTGGGATCTGCTCGACAGTGGATATTTGCAGCCTAATGGAAGGGATGCCCGCCTTGATTTCCTGCGGGGTTTATTCGTGTTCATCATGATCGTCGATCATATTGGAGAACCTTCCATTCTATATAAATTTACTTTCGGAAACACCTTTTTTACTTCCGCGGCTGAAGGTTTCTACCTGGTTTCCGGCATTGTTACCGGGATGGTATATCTGAAAGTTCTCAAAAACCAGGGGATGGGTGCCGTTTTTGAAAAATCCGCCCGCAGGTTT
>Ga0209642_10001520_pt1 | contig 15439 bp, 8 predicted proteins | sample RifCSP19_2_FD_184025 | JGI IMG/M metagenome (GOLD analysis project Ga0209642, IMG submission 184025) | Soil microbial communities from Rifle, Colorado - Rifle CSP2_sed 19_2 (SPAdes) (version 2) | ecosystem: Environmental > Terrestrial > Deep subsurface > Rock core/Sediment | place: Rifle... | reverse complement strand
AGCCTTGTTGCAATCTCACCCATAATCGGCCTCTTTCCCCTATCCCTGTCACCGCCACATCCAAAAACAGTAATTAGCCTCCCTTTTGTTAAAGGTCTTAATGACTTAAGCACCCTCTCCAAAGCATCTCCTGTGTGGGCATAATCAACTATAGCCTGGAAACCTTCTCTTGAGACAATCCTTTCAAGCCTTCCACGAACCAGCTTAAGATTATTAATCCCCTTCTCCACATCACCCTTATCAAGTCCAAGCCCTACGCCAACACCTACTGCTGCCATAATATTCTGGAGATTATATTCACCCAAAAGAGGCGAAGAGATATTTATAAAACCTATCGGTGTATTCAGGCTTGCCTCTATCCCTCTTTCAGAAAATATACTCGTTTTAGGCGCCACCTCTGAATTTCCATTGAGACTATATCTAATAATTCGTCTTTGCTTATTCACATCCTGTCTTTTATCCATAATCATATCCATCAGATTTCTACCCCATTCATCATCTATATTTATTACGGAAAAACCCTTTTCTTCCTTGGCTATAAAATCAGTAAAAAGCCTGCGCTTACTCTTGAAATAGTCATCCATTGTCTTATGATAATCGAGATGATCCTGGGTAAGGTTCGTAAATGCTGCGCCAATAAATCTGCTTCCATCCACCCTTTTCTGGGCAAGCGCATGGGAAGAAACCTCCATTACACAGTGGGTAACGCCGCTATCAGCCATATTTCTGAAAATCAATTGAAGGTCTGATGCCTCAGGTGTAGTATGTGCGGCATCAAATATACTGCCATTATAGCGGTAATTGACCGTCCCAATAACGCCAGGATTTAAACCAGCAGATGTCAGTATAGATTCTATAAGATATGTTGTGGTTGTTTTCCCGTTTGTGCCTGTTACGCCAATAAGTGTCATACCCTTAGAAGGCTCTCCATAAAATACGGCTGATAATTTTGCCATCGCCTCTCTAACATCAGGCACTATTACCTGAGTAACCTCCCCCTTGCCTCCCTTTATTAAAGGGGGGGAGAGGGGGGGTTGCTCTTCTACAAGAACTACCGATGCCCCACTTTTCACAGCATCAGGAATAAATTTATTACCATCCAGGTGCTGCCCTTTAATGGCAACAAATACAAAGTCTTTACCTATCTGCCTTGAGTCATAGGCAATACCCCTTATCTGCGTGTCAGGATTGCCAATTATACTTTTAATTGGCATATTTTTTATAATCTCTGAAAGTTTCTTCATACCTATGAATTACTGCTATTTTATTTAGTTGATACTGAAAAATGCCTTCTTCATAGTTCACGCTCAGAAACGTCCCAGATGCAATAAAGGTTTATCGGTGTCGAGGCTTGTATTGATGCTGGTTGGTGAGACTTGATACTTGGTTCCTTCCGTGCATCAAGCTTCAAGAATCAAGCTTCGTTACGAGTTTCCTCACCCATTAAACCAGCTTCGATATAAATAACCTTATGGGGTTTTTTCAGCGTGAACTATTTAAACCACACCTCCGCTAAAGTATCCTGCGTAATTCTTTCGCCTGGAAGCGGACGCTGATATGCAGCTCTCCCACTGCCAAAAACCTTAACCTCAAGTGGGATTTCTCTTGCTAATCTCAGGACTGAGCGCACAGTCTTGCCCTTGAGGTCTGGCATACGATAAAAGTCCTCATGCTCGTCTTCCCGAAAATCAATACTCGACAAATTAACCTGCAAGGGCTTTATTGTATCATGCGTCCCCCTTGGAAATACACCACGATATGCCAGACCATGAGTAGCTATCTCTTTAAAAACAGGGGCTGCTACAACGCCCCCATAAAACTCACCAACAGAGGGTTCGTCAATTATTACCAGTATAACAAGTTCAGGATTATCAGCAGGGACAAATCCTACAAAAGAACTTATATATTTACCAGAGACATAACCTCCCTGGAACAAATCTGGTTTCTGAGCAGTCCCTGTTTTGCCAGCCACATCAAAACCATCTATTGAAGCCTTGATTCCTGTGCCATCTGTTTTTGTTACCTCTTTCAGGATAGCAGTCACCTTTCGGGCAGTCTCCTCTGATACAACTTTTCTTATTACCTCAGGCCTGAACTCTTTAACAATATTTCCATTCCCATCAACTATTTCTTTCACTATATATGGCCTCATAAGATATCCATGATTTGCAATAGCTGAAAAGGCTGATATCAATTGAATTCCTGTAACCGAGATGCCCTGACCAAAGGATATATTGCCAAGAGCCACATTAGACCATCCTCTCAAATGCGGAATTGAACCGCTACTTTCCCCTGGAAGATCTATGCCTGTCTTTGCCCCAAAACCAAAATCATTTATATACCTGTAAAATCTATCCTTCCCCAGCCTATTACCAATCTTCGCAGCCCCTATATTGCTGGAATGCTTGATTATCTGCGCAAGACTAAGCCAGCCAAACTTTTTCACATCATGAAACACCCTATCTGCAACACCATAACTGCCCTCTTCGCAAAAAAACAAGTCATTGGGTTTAGCAACCCCCTCTTCAAAGGCAGCGGCTACAAGAAATGTTTTAAAAGTCGAACCGGGCTCAAAGGCATCAGTAACCACCTTATTACGCCAGATACTCGGATTACTATATTCATAGAAATTATTTGGCTTAAAATGCGGGGCATTAGCCATTGCGAGGATTTCTCCGGTGGATGGATCCATCACTACAACCATACCGCCCTTTGCCTTATTGTTTGAAACAGCCTTAAAAAGCTCCTTTTCAGCTATATACTGAATGGTTTTATCTATAGTAAGAATTAAGTTCATACCTTTAGAAGCATCCTTATCAGTACTATCAAATAAGATTTCATTACCATGCGCATCCCTTTCTCCTATCAGGCGCGCAGATGCGCCAGCCATATATTCTTCATACTCCAACTCTACGCCTTCAAGACCCTTAGAATCCACTCCAACAAAGCCAATAATATGCCCGGCTATTTGAGGATTCGGATAAAATCTTCTCCCCTCTTTAACAAAGCCTATCCCCTGGATATTCAGCCTCTGTATCTGTTCACCCTCGGCAAAATCTAATTGTCTCTTGACCCACACAAAGGATTTTTTAGATGTAAATTTTGACTCCAATTCTTTCCTGTCTATTGACAGGGCAGAGGCAAGAAGGCCAGAGGTCTTTTTTATATTCTCAATCTTGGCAGGCTGAGCATAAACCGACTCAACTTCAGTGCTCACTGCAAGTTCACGCATCCCTCTGTCATAGATAGTTCCTCTTTTGGGTATAATGCTTACGGCCTTCAGATGCGCCCTGTCTGCTAACGCCTTAAGCTTATCCCTCTCCAAGACCTGAAGCTGAAACGCCCTTATAAAGATTGCTATAAATACAAAAATGAAACTGACCAAAACTATAAAAATACGAAATCTTAACCAAGATGTATTTTCTTTCATTTTCTTCATTCTTTATTCCTAACCCGGACAAGCTGGAACCAAATTTATGTCATGCCCGAATGTCTCTATCGGGCATCCAGTTTTCTATTTTTTAATGCTTGTCCCCGAAATCTTTAACCGGGGACTGGATTCCCGCCTCCTCCTTTATCCCCCTCTATGAGGGGGACAGGGGGAGGCGGGAATGACAACAGGGCGTTTAAATTTTCTTTCCATTCCCCGATTAAAACCTTCGGGGACATGTTTGCGTAGAATTTAACTCATAAGGTGCTAACTCAGAGGGAATATAACCAACCCTATCCAATCATCTTACTATTACCACCTGTTCTCCTTTTGGATAGACCAGACCAAACTTATTAGCCGCAATATTCTCTATCCTTTCTGGAGATTTCAAAGACAATAGTGCAAGTTTAAGCCTTTTGTTATCAGACATAAGTTCTGCTCTCGCTTTATTAGCTTCTGCTATCTCGTAGCCAACACTTACAACCTCAAGTCTGCTCCAGAGGTAAAAGAGCGCTGCAAATAGGATTATTACTATTACCTTAACAGCGGAAATAAGAGAACTCTTTCCTTTCGCAGAATCTCTTCGCCCAATCCTCTGACGTGATAATGTTCTTGCGGTAAATGTTCCCTTTATAGCAATATTGGACATCTACAGCCTCTCTCCTACCCTGAGCTTGGCGCTCCTTGCCCTGGGGTTTTTTGATATCTCTTGTAATGACGGAGTTACAGGTTTTTTAGTTACAATGCTAAGCCTTGGTTTTTTACCACAAACACACCTCGGAAAATCATCGGGACATGTGCAACCCTTCTCTATTCTTCTGAAAGATATTTTAACAATTCTGTCCTCAAGCGAATGAAATGATATTATAGCAATCCTTCCGCCTGGAAAAAGAAGGTCTACACAGTCATCAATCGCCTTTTTCAAATTATTAAGTTCGTCATTTACGGCAATCCTTATTGCCTGAAAGGTCTTTGTAGCAGGGTGAATATCTGTCGGATGAAACCTTTTTGGTATGGCAGATGACACCAGGTCAGAAAGTTCCTTTGTTGTAGCTATTGGCCCATGACGCCGTCTCTCAGTAATTGCTTTCGCAATCTTTTTTGCCCATCGCTCTTCCCCGAATTTTCGTATGATATCTTCTAATTGGCCGCAAGAATATTTATTTACAATATCATATGCTGATTCTCCCTGTCTTCTATCCATCCTCATATCAAGCGGCGAATCGAATCTGAAACTAAATCCCCTCTCCTGACTTTCAAGATGATAAGAAGATACGCCTAAATCTAACAAAATCCCATCAACCCCTTTTATAGTTAGACTATCCATTATCTCCTTTATATTGGCAAAATTCTCCCTTACTATAGTAAGCCTCTGAGAATAATCCTTGAGCTCCGTCCTTGCTGCTTTAATAGCATCTTCATCCCAATCTATTCCTATTACCCGGCCTGTCGGAGCGCTTGCATCCAGTATTTGAGCAGTGTGTCCTCCGCCGCCAAGTGTTCCGTCTACATATATACCATCGGGTTTGCAGTTAAGAAACTTTATCACCTCATCTGTCATTACAGGGATATGCTTAATCATTGCAAATTTTGAAATTAAGGATGCTTTTATTTTTTAACTTGAAATTTGCACTTTGCATTTTTCTATAGAGTTGTTAAACTATAGTCCCAACCCTGCAAGAACCTCTCTGACCCCACCCTCATCCTGTTGAGCCCGTGCTATAATTGCCTCCCACCTTATTTTAGCCCAAATCTCAACCTGCTTGAGGGTGCCAACAAGCACAATGTCCTTTTCCAATTTCGCATGTTCCCGTAAAACCGGTGGTATAAGAACTCTGCCGAGCTTATCTATAGGACACTCAGTTGCGCCAGAGATAAAAAACCGTAAGAAGTCTGATGTCTCTTTCTTTATCGTCGTCAACTTGCTGGCCTTCTCTTCTACAATCTGCCATTCCTTAAAAGGATAGGCAACAAGGCATCCATCGTAGCTATTTGTAATGACAAGCCTCTCATCATACCTATCTACTAAAACTTCCCGAAATTTAGACGGGATGCTAATTCTTCCTTTGGAATCAATAGTATGTTCAAATCTTCCCCTAAACAAAGATTAGCCCCTTTCTTATTGGTCATCCCATACCACTCTATAGACACCTATACCACTTTATACCACTTTATACCACTTGGCAGAGACTATATGCCTGCTTTACTTATTTGTCAAGAAAAATTTAAGGATAATATTACGTTAGGAATGATGCGGAAATGAGATCTATGCGGTATGTTTGACAGTGTCATTTAAGCAGAGAGGTCACATAGGCTGCATAGAGAATTAACAGTAACGCACCTCTCGGACGGCTTAATATACCCCCTCTACCCATAAATATGAAAAGTAGGAGGCTAAAAAATATCATGATAGGCATATGAAGCTTTACTGCATCTGGATTCACTGCTATAGGCTGTATCGTCCCGGTAAGGCCGAGTATAAACAGTATATTAAATATGTTGCTGCCAACAATATTACCAATGCTTATATCCGCCTCTTTTTTTAATGCAGCAACTGTGGAGGTTGCAAGCTCAGGCAGTGATGTGCCAACAGCAACTATGGTCATGCCTATAATTAATTCGCTAATGCCTGCTGCCCTCGCTATAGAAACAGCAGACCTTATCAGCATCTCTGCGCCAAGAATCAGCACCGCAAGCCCAATGATAATAAGGGTACTATCCTTAATGAGACTGCCCCTTCCTTGCAGAAATTCTTTGTATTCCTTCTGAACATCTTTAGCCTCTTTTTTGGAAATCGTGATCGTATAGAAAATATAAACTGCAAATACCACAACAAATAAAATGCTGTCTAATCTTGAAATTATCTCATTTATCGAAACCACAAAGAGCAAAATTGCTACGAATATCATAAAAGGGGTCTCAAACTTGATGAGCTTCATGTGAACGGAAAGCGGAAATATAAGTGCAGATAATCCAAGGATAAGGCCTATATTTGCAATATTGCTTCCAACAATATTTCCCAAAGCAATGTCTGACAAACCCCTGAGTGCGCCTATAAAACTCACAACTAACTCAGGTAGTGATGTACCAAAGGCAACGACCGTAAGACCTACAATAACAGGCTGAACATTCAGGGAGATTGCAAGGCGTGATGCGCCCTTGACAAGCCAGTCAGCGCCAAAGTAAAGCGCAATAAGGCCAGCAATAAAGATTAATACAGTGATTGACCACACTGTAAGACCACCATCTTTAAAAAAGGATATATTTTCTAATTCAATTGAACTGACACAATCTTTGACACACCAGCCTCTTCCATGGTAACGCCAAAAAGTGTATCAGCTATCTCCATTGTCCCCTTGTTGTGGGTTATAAGAAGAAACTGGGACTTTTGGGCCATCTCTTTTAAAAAGCCGTTGAACCTGTCTATATTGGCGTCATCCAGAGGCGCATCTACTTCGTCTAAAAGACAGAATGGGCTTGGTTTGATTAAGAATATCGAAAATATCAGAGAAGTGGCTGTAAGGGCCTTCTCACCACCTGATAGAAGGCTTATGTTCTGAAGTCTTTTACCGGGCGGCTGAGCAACAATCTCAATACCTGATTCCAGCAAATCCCCTTCATCAACAAGCCTCAGCTCTGCCTTGCCCCCCCGGAAAAATTTCGGGAAGACTTCTTGAAATTTCAGATTGATTGCATCGAATGTCTCTCTGAAACGTTGTCTCGTTGTTCTGTTTATCCGATTGATTACCTTATGCAAGCTCTCAACAGACTTGTTGAGGTCTGCCTGCTGGTCCAGCAGAAACTGATGCCTTGTCTCAAGCTCTCTGTATTCCTCAATTGCGCCTATGCTAACCTCGCCAAGCTCAGCTATCTTTGTCTTAAGCTCATTCATTCTCTCTGTTATTACACCTCTATCAAGAGTTTTAATCTCTTCAGTTGGATTATAACTCTCAATGGCAACCCTATAACGCTCTGCCATCCTCTCAGCAAGATGTGCGAGATTTAATTCTATTTCTTTCAAATCAAGATTGACCGAGTTGATTTCCTCCTGAAGCTGAGCAATATCCTTTTTAATTTCACTAAGCGCCTCTTCAAGCTGATTTGCATCAGTCATAGTCTGATTAAGCTGTTCTTCCTGCCTGATTTCCTGTCTGCGGTCAACATCCATCGTTTTCAAAGCCTCTTCCAATCCGCCTTTTATTTCTGCCGCCTTAAGCTCATGTCCAGCTATCTCCAATTTTCCGTTTTCTATCTCTGCCTGTTTTTCATCTATTCTATTACTTATCTCGGCAAGAAATCTTTTTTTATCATCAATCTGGCCTTTAATGCCTTCAAGCCTCTCATTTGAAGATGCAAGCTTAACCTTTATATCTGTAACAACGCTCGAAAGTTCCTCCTTTTTCTTTTGAAGAGCCGATACCTCATCTGTGACTGTATGCACTGTAGTCTCTATTTCTTTCTGCTCTCTTTCAACTGATTCCATGTCTTTTAAAAGCTGAGCCTTTTTCGAAGATACCTCCTTCTGCCCTCTTTCAATATCGCTGACTTCTGTCACAAGAGTCGCAATTTGTTGATTCAAACGACCAAATTCTCCCTCTTCCCTTTTTAATTCCGCCTCAATATTTATAAGCTCTATTTCTTTAGAATGGCTGTCTTTTTTCAAACCATCCAGATTCCTCTGATTCGTATCTATATTATATTTCAAACTCTTTATCCCATTGTATGTTTCTGCAATCTTGCTTTCTAAATCTGAAAGGGCAGCAGAAAGGTCTTTTATCTCTCTCCTCTTTCGGAGTATGTTACCATCTGCCCCATTCGAATAACCACCTGTAATAACACCTTGATGGTCAACCATCTCGCCTTCCAGTGTAACAAATGTTTTATCTAAGCCGTTTGACCTCCACAGTTCAATGGCGTCATTTAAGTTATGCACCAAAAGCACATCTCCTAAAAGATACTGGGCAATAGGATAATAACCGTCTTTTATTCTGACATGCTCAAGCAGCTCTTCGGTATTTGGATGAGCATGTCCAGGCTTTTCACCATTATTTTTTATCCGTGCCCCTTTTAGTGGCACAAAGCTTCCCCTCCCTTTTGCCTGCGTCTTCAAATACTCAACAGCTTGAACTCCGGCATCATGGCTCTCCACAATGACATATTGAAGCCTCTCACCCAGAACAGCCTCAACCGCCTTTTCATACTGCGCAGACGTCTCAATCACATCTGCCACAAGACCATGGACGCGTCTATATTCTCCATCATCTTCATTCTTATTGAGCCCCTGATTAAAACTTTCAGGGGCAAGCATAATAGCCCTTACACCTTCTTTAAAGCCTTCAAAGTTTTTCTCAAGCTCTTTTAGCGTATGCAATCTTGAAGATGTGTGAGTAAGTTCTTCTTTCAGACTGTTAAGCCTGTTTTCCTTTTCTACAAGGCTATCCTCCAATACCTTAAGCTCCTCAGAGGTCAAAAGCTGTGTTCTTTCTATATCATCTTTACCTTTTTCTACTGCCTCTTTTTTGTTTTTCAAATCTGAAATCCGAAATTCAAAATCCGAAATTTTGACTCCCAGTTCCTCCTTCTCTCTCAAGGCCTTGCCTAATCTTAGAGAAAGGCTATCCTCATCTTTCAAATATCCTGCGATATTGTTTTTTATCTCAGCAGTCCTGTTTAAAAGATTTATGAGTCGCTCCCTTTTTTCTTTAAGGTTTTCACCTTTTTGAACAAGGATAGTCGCCATATCTTTCAGTTGAGTCTCTTCAGTTAACAGCCTTGCCTCTTCAGCCTCTACAACTGTCTGTATTTCCTTTAAATGATTATCGAGCGCATCTATCTCTTGACCTACGGCGTTTTGCTGGCTGGTCAAACCATCTATTTCTTTTACAAGCCTCTCCTCATTCCTTTTAAGTTCCGCTGTCCTCATCTCTGAGGCCTGAAGCTCTTTTTCCTTGCCCTTAACATTACTGTCTATCTCAAAAACCTTTTGCCTTATTTCTTTCAAAGCAATCTCTTCCTTCAAATATCTTACCCTCGCCTCTTCGAGATTACTTTGCTTCTGAGATATGGCTGTAGAAAGTTCAATGTCCTTTTCTTTGAGAACTACCAGTTTCTTTTCTGCCTCAGCCTTATTTTCCTTAAGCGCCTTATATTCCTCAGATGCTACAAACAATTCATACCCTTTTAACTCCTCTTTCATAGCTTTATATCGTTCAGCCTTTTTGGCCTGGCGATTTAAGGAGTTCATCTGCCTCTTTACTTCACTGATAATATCATTCACTCTCGTAAGATTCTGTTTTGTTCCTTCAAGCCTTCTTAAAGCCGCATCCTTGCGGTGTTTGTATTTATTGATGCCGGCAGCCTCTTCAAAAAGAGCGCGCCTTTCGTCAGGTTTTGCATTCACAAGCCAGCCGACCTGACCCTGCTCAATTATTGAATATGCCCGTGTGCCGATGCCCGTGTCTGTAAAAAGGTCAACAATATCCTTGAGCCTGCACTGCACTTTGTTGATGTAATATTCGCTCTCGCCTGAGCGGTAGAGCCTCCGCGCAATCTCTATCTCAGTAAAATTCACATATTCAGCCGGCGCAATGCCCTCATCATTCGAAAGCGTGAGAGCAACCTCTGCCATGCCTATGGGTTTCCTTGACTCGCTTCCATTGAATATAACATCCTCCATAAGCTTGCCGCGCAAATGCCTGGGATTATGCTCGCCAAGCACCCACCTAATCGCATCAACAATATTGCTCTTGCCGCAACCATTGGGCCCCACAATGCCAGTAACACCCCTTGGAAATAGAAGAGAAGTCTTGTCTACAAAGGATTTAAAGCCGTGGATGTCAATTTTTTTGATTTTCATCTAAAACACCTTCCCCCTCACCCCTTCGGCTGTGCTCAGGGCAAGCTTAATCCTCACCCCTGCGGGGAGAGGGCAGGGTAAGGGGCATTTTTGTGCAAATCCTATCAGAGTTTTAATCCCTTGTAAAGGAAAAAATACACAATAAGATGGGTAAGTTTATCCTTAATACTACTATATATAGTGGGCATCCTGCGGTTAGCCCCTGTGTAGATATATCTATCCCATGTAAATCTTTCTATTATTTGATTTGTCAAAAATTACTTTCCGTCAACAAATGCATCTTTGAGGAGCTTGCTCTGTCGTTCAAATGCCTGTCTCGGATTTCTGGGGTTTTTCATAAGTGCGATTTCCTGGGTGATGAGCCGAGCGAGGTTTAAGGTATGCGTGTCAATCTTTGCTGATTCCCTTTTATAGAGCGGATGGTCTCTGTTGATATAGATTACGGTCCCCTCTGAAAAGACCTCTGCACCGTCTTCGCCAAAACTATCAATAACGCATGAAACGCCAGTCTCTCCAAACTTGATTCTCTTTATAATTGCATTGGGCGTAAGCTGTTTTACCTTTGGCTTTTCCTTTCTCTTCTTCTCTGTCTTAACCTTTTCTTCGGTTTTTATCTCAACTTCTGCGCCCCTCTCCTTTTCCTGTGAAACTGAGGCAGCGCCGCCTATTCCCTTTATCTCTTCGCCGACCGGGATTGCGCCAAAGGGCGACAAATCAGGATTTGCTGCCAATGCTTTATATATTCTCTGAAGCGCTTCTTTCAGGGCGCGGCTTACCTTTTTCCCTTCCTTTTTCATGGTCAGTTTCTGAAGGGAGGTCTTTACATCCTCCATCACCTTCCCCATAATCCTCAGAAACTCACGGTATTCTTCAGAGTCCTTTATAAAACCTGTCCTGTCGCTTGTTATTGGAAGAAAATCTGCATTCACCTCTCCCCTGACCCTTGACATCGCCTTACCCCATGTCTCCATGCCAAAGAGTTCTCTTTTTATTGTAACCTGTTTAACCTTGACCTCTATCCCAAGGTCTGTATCCGTCACGGCTGTCTCAGGAAGTATTATTATCTCTCCGGTTACAGGCCCAAAAGAAGTTCCTTCAAGGAATGGAATTCTATGACCTGAAAGGCTGCGAGGGGTTACTGTATGGTTATTTATTTTAACCTTAAAATTAGGGGCCTTGATCGGCGTACCTTCTATTATCTTTGCTTCAATATCATGCGGTTCAAATTTCCTGTCTAACCCCATTAAGATAACAGTAGTTCCATTCTGCTTCCTGAACTCAGGAGAGAGTATCTCAAGCGGTAGCTGCCATATATCGGATGTCTTCTCCCACTCTTCCTTATCAAAGATAACCCTACCAACAAACTCTCCTTTCTTTGTAAGCACCTCAAACCGCTTGCACGCAGCAAGGCTTGCAAATTTGCCGATGCCGAACTGGCCAATCCTGTCCCTGCTGTATATTGGCGACTTTGGAGAATAAAACTTCTGCTGCGAGCCGATATTAAAATACTGTTTAAGTCCTTCAACATCCATGCCGCTTCCATTATCCCTTATCTCAATCATATCCTCTGCAACAATAATTTCTACCAATGTTGCATCTGCATCATAAGCATTATTTACAAGCTCTCGTACAAACTCAATGCTTTCTGCGTACAGCTTCTCGCCTATGGTAATTATATGGCTTTTGTCAATGGTTACCGGAATGAATTCGTGAGATGGATACATACTTAATATCCCTGTTGCTTAGAAGGTGTGTTCTCAACAAACAGCCATTCTTTACTTCTTCAGTGCCGCATGCGCAGCCGCAAGCCGCGCAATCGGCACCCGAAATGGAGAGCATGAAACATAGTTAAAGCCATTCCTGTGGCAGAATTCAACAGTAGCCGGGTCTCCGCCATGCTCACCGCAGATGCCTATTTTTAAATCCCTTCTTGCCTTTCTTCCTCTTTCAATAGCAATCTTTATGAGCATGCCAACGCCCTCCTGGTCAAGGGATTGGAACGGGTCGCTTTTTAAAATGCCTGCCTTTTTCTCGTCCACATAGTCTGGCAAAAATCTTCCTGCATCGTCCCTTGACATACCGAGGGTCATCTGAGTAAGGTCGTTTGTGCCAAATGAAAAGAATTCTGCGACATCTGCAATCTTATCTGCAAGCAAGGCTGCCCTCGGCACCTCTATCATTGTGCCTACAAGGTATTTTATCTTAACGGCTTTTTCCTTTATAACCTTTTCAGCAACCTCTCTGGTCTTTGTTTCAAGAATCTTTAACTCCTTGCCGTCTATTACAAGCGGGTGCATTATCTCAGGATGAACTTTAATTCCTTCTTTAACACACTCACACGCAGCCTCAATAATTGCCCGGACCTGCATCTCAAGGATTTCAGGATAGGTAATGCAAAGGCGGCATCCCCTGTGTCCGAGCATTGGGTTTGCCTCTTTAAGCCTTTCAACACGGCGCCTTACTTGTTCATACGGAACACCTATCTTATCTGCAAGATGCCTCTGCTCACCCTCTGTATGAGGCACAAATTCATGCAAAGGCGGGTCTATAAGCCGTATGGTGACCGGCTTCCCGTTCATTGCCTTAAATATGCCTTTAAAATCCTCTCTCTGGAATGGAAGAAGTTTTGCAAGCGCAATTTCCCTTGTTGCAAGGTCATCCGCAACTATCATCTCTTGTATTGCAAGCCTTCGCTCGTCTGTGTCAAAGAACATATGTTCTGTCCTGCAAAGACCTATGCCTTCTGCGCCAAGCCTTATGGCATTTTCAGCGTCATATGGCGTGTCAACATTTGTCCTGACATGTAATCTTCTTACTTCGTCAGCCCATTTCATAAGCGTGTAATACGCCTGTGGAAGCTCAGGCTTTATAAGATTCATGCTGCCCTGAAACACCTCGCCTGTGGAACCGTTAATGGTTATCTCACTGCCCTCTCTAAGAACCTTGTTTCCCACAACAACGGTCTTATGAATATAATCTATAACAAGCTCTTCGCATCCCACTATACAGCACTTGCCCCAACCCCTTGCAACAACTGCTGCATGAGAGGTCTTGCCGCCTGTAGCAGTGAGTATTCCCTGTGCAGCATGCATGCCGCCTACATCTTCAGGGCTGGTCTCTTTTCGGACAAGGATTACCTTCTCGCCTCGCACTGCCCATGCCTCTGCATCCTTTGCAGTAAATACAACTTTGCCGCATGCAGCGCCCGGCACAGCATCTATACCTCGTGCAAAGCGGTATTTTTCCAATTCACTAAAAGAAATATTTGGATCAATAACAGGATAAAAAAGCCCTTCAATCTCTTTATCTGTGATTCTTAAGATAGCCTCTTTTTTTGATATAAGTTTTTCCTTTACCATGTCAACTGCAATGCGGAAGGCAGCAGTTGGCGAACGTTTGCCGGAGCGGCATTGAAGGATGTAAAGCTTGCCCTCCTCAACGGTAAATTCTATGTCCTGCATCTCCCTATAATGTTTTTCAAGCTTCGTTCTTACATCGCAAAGCTGCTTATATATTTTGGGCATCATCTTATTTAGATCGCTCAGATGAATCGGAGTTCTGATGCCGGCAACAACATCTTCTCCCTGAGCATTCATAAGAAGATCTCCGTAAAAGATGTTTTCTCCTGTATTGGGGTCTCTGGTAAAGCAGACGCCAGTGCCGGACGAGTCGCCTTTATTTCCAAATACCATCTGAACTACATTCACTGCTGTGCCGAGAAGTCCTGAAATCTTTTCAACGCGGCGGTATGTAACTGCCTTTTCAGCCATCCAAGAGCCAAAGACTGCATTGATTGCGCCCCAGAGCTGTTCCTGCTGGTCTTGCGGAAAGTCTTTTTTCGTATGCTTTTTATAGACAGCCTTTAACAATGATATCAGCTCTTCAAGCTCTTTCTCATTAACATCTGTATCAAGGACTTTATTGTTCATTTTATTAAGCCTTGGTTTTGTCTTACTGTTTTTAATCCTCTCAAATTCATGTTCAAACTCTTCCCTGGGAATACCCATAGCAATTGCGCCATACATCACAATAAACCGACGATAGGCATCCAGGGCAAAACGTCTGTTATTGGTCTTCTTTGAAAGGCCCTCAACAGATTTGTCATTAAGCCCCAGGTTTAATATGGTTTCCATCATTCCGGGCATAGACCGCGCCGCACCGGAGCGGACAGAGACAAGAAGCGGGGCATTGGCATCGCCAAGTTTTTTGCCAACCAGTTTCTCAAGTCTTGCAACATTTCTCATAACCTCTCTATCAAAACCAGGAGGATATTTTTTATTATTTTTATAGTAGAGGTTGCAGACCTCAGTTGTTATAGTAAATCCTGCAGGAACAGGCAGGCCGATGTTTGTCATCTCAGCAAGTCCTGCCCCCTTGCCGCCGAGAAGGTCTTTCATGCTTCCTTTGCCTTCGGCCTTTCCGCCGCCGAAGAAATAAACAAATTTCTTAGATGCCATAAGAAAACCCCCAAAAAGATAGTAGGCAGTAAACAGTATGCAGTAGGCAGAAAAACAACCATCCTCTTACTTACTGCTTACTTCTTACTGCCTACTGCTTACTGTGTTTTCCTGCTGAACCTTCTAAATCCAGATGTCGCAGTAACATTTACGCCTTTCAGTATATCATCCAAAAGCAGGTTCATACCAAGATTGTCACTGCTCATATGACCTGCAATGACCACATTTACATGATGCTTTTCTGCCTCTTTCCTGTGGTCTTCACTTATATGCATACCAACAACGGTTCCTATACCTGCATTAGAGAGCTTCTCATAGATATTCTTGCTCCCGCCGGTGCCGCCTGTCATGTCCACAAAGACCTTTCCAGCCTTTCTCTTATCTGAACCCACAAAGACCTTGGGCCCTGCCTTTTCATCAATGGCTGCCTTATATTCAGGTATATCTTTCAATATAGCTACCATATCCTTAACCCTGCCAGGTTTTTCTCTATCAAAAAGTTTCTGCAGATAGTCTGTGACAGCATTGTCCGAGGGGGTATGTATGCACATGAAGGGTATATCCAGAAGCCTTGAGGCATCTACTGTTCTTGTGTGGTTGGCGGGAAGAAGCCTTCTTTCGACTTCCTTTATTCTTTCATCCATTATATCTTCGGCAATATTTATGGGAACACCGTATTTCAGAAGAATACCAGCC
>Ga0209642_10001519_pt1 | contig 15440 bp, 17 predicted proteins | sample RifCSP19_2_FD_184025 | JGI IMG/M metagenome (GOLD analysis project Ga0209642, IMG submission 184025) | Soil microbial communities from Rifle, Colorado - Rifle CSP2_sed 19_2 (SPAdes) (version 2) | ecosystem: Environmental > Terrestrial > Deep subsurface > Rock core/Sediment | place: Rifle... | reverse complement strand
AATGAAGGGTAAAGAGTACGTTCGCGTTCATCCGATTCCAGAACACAAGTCACTCTCGCCCTTCAACTGTATCCCAAGCTGGGCAGCACAGTAAGTCGACTCAGCCACACCAGTAACCCAAGTACCCAAGCTTCCTTGTTAAATCATCCTCAGCCTCATGACTGATACAAATCGGGCAGAGGTATCCTCTCCCAGTTTGCGCCTGCTTCGTAGAGAGTTCGTGGTCGCTGTACCAAAATTTCTTCTCGCAACCTAGGCATTTCCTTTCAGTCGTTAGAAATGTGATCTCGATTTGCTGTGATCTCTCTCCGCCAATTTGCCTCGCTAATTGCTCGTTGATACCGAGAGCTAGGCACTGTTTGGGTTCTTCTGATGGAAATCCCAAGTCGCTGATGAGGAGTCTGTCGTCTTGCATAACCCATACGTCAAATCTCCCATGAAGAACACACTTGCGATCGTCGTTCTTCGCCGAGGAGCCTTCAAGCCCGAGGAGACATCTTCCGTCGGTTGCGTAGCAACCTCCTCCTCGAACGAAATTCAAACACAAAGCAATGTATCTCCTCGCAATCGCCGTAACTTTATCGTTTCTGGGGTCGCAGCCGTATCATTCCTTCGAATTCATGAGATTAGAAGTATTCCCTGAGGTTCCGCATGTGCTTATGATCCTCGAATTGCTGTATGCCATTTGGTATACGGTATTACTTCTCGAAATTGTCCAACCCTAAACGTATTACACCCATGCTGTCGTTGAGCTGCTTTCCACAACTGAGCAGACGTTAGAAAGGTTATACCACGCGCAGAATCATCGGAGCAAGACCAAGCGGGATAAGCGAGATGGTAACGCTTTCCGACAGGGTTACCGCACTCCACATCTCACCCATCCGCCGCGTCTCAAGCCTTTTAGCAGAAGCGAACCACCGAAAGGAAATAATTTCCTTCGGAGGCGGCGCCCCAAGCCTGCCTCCTCCAGCGGAAATTTCCGCTGAGATTGTAAAACGGATGTCGGAGAACCCCCAAGGTAGTAGCATGTACACTGGAACTCGTGGCTTCCTCGAACTGAGGAAACTGATTGCAGAGGACTGGGCGCGGAATCAAGGAGAAGTGTACGATCCAGAGAAAGAAGTGATCTTGACAGACGGGGCGACAGAGGGGATCTTCTGCGCCTTCATGTCTATTTTCAACAAGAACGACGAAGTGATCGTAGCGGATCCCACTTACCTAGGCTACCTGGAGTCTGCACAACTCGCTGGCGCTCGTTTTGTAAAACTTCCTGTGAATGTTGAAGACGGCTATCAACCCAATCTGGAACTACTAAAATCACTCATAACGCGAAGGACAAAAGCAGTAGTTCTACTCAGTCCTGACAACCCGACGGGAAGGATCGTGCGAGAAGATTTCATCAAAGGTCTAATGGACCTAGCCGCGGATCATGGGCTCTGGGTAGTGAACGACGCTACCTACCGCGATATCGTTTATGGGGCGAATACTCAACCCAAGATCACGACCTATCCTGGTGCACACGAGGACGTGATTTCGGTTGGCAGCTTCTCGAAGGAGGCGTCAATTCCAGGTCTCCGTTTGGGCTACGCGCTTGGACCGAAAGAGGTCATAGATGCGATGGAGAAGGTGAAGCAGTACACAAGCCTCGCGTCTAACACCATCAGCCAGCACGCGATGGTCCGCTTCCTAAGTGGAGATATCAAGGAGCGTTATCTTCGTGATTTAGTCGTGCCAACGTATCTAAGACGGAGAGATTTCATGGAGAAGTGCATCAGAGAGCAACTGCCCGACGCAAAGACAGCAAGACCGGATGGTGCCTTCTACTTCTTCGTGGACATCAGGCGATACCTAGCAGCGATGGATAGAGATGACCAGGAGTTCTGCAACCGTCTACTGTACCGGAAGAGCGTTGTAGCAATACCTGGCTCGTTCTTCGGTCAGAAGGGTGCCGGCCATATCAGAATGACCTTCGTGAGCGAACCCGAGGAACGGATTGAATTGGGCATCAGACAGATGGCTGAGTACGTTTTCTCCTTTGCATTTTCAGTAAGTGCTTGAGTATTTATCGGAAAACTCTACAACATGACTTGACATAGGTGATACAATCTCTATAGGCCAAATTCAGTAAGTGTAGACTCTGGGAAACAATACTGAACCCTATATGCTAGTGCTTAGACTATATTTATTCCGTGCAACCGAATGGAAAACCGAATGGAAGCCAGAAAGGTCCAGAGGGTTGGATATTCTACCTTAACGGTCTCCCTCCCCAGAGACTGGGTTGAAGACGTCAAACTCAAAGCAGGCGACATTGTTTCAATCAAGCGTGAAGACGACGGCACCCTGAAGCTCATCCCAGGCACGGAGCACAAGCGAGAGGAGGTTAAGAACTGCGTTGTCAACGCAGACCTCTGCAATTCCAATAACCTTCTCACTCGTGTGATAACCGCAAACTACATTCTCGGCCATGATACCATCCAGGTGCTTGCCAAGGATGAGTTGAAGAAGATACACTTGGAAGAGATCCGCGCCACCACGCAACGTTTGACTGGGCTGAGTATTGTTGAGCAGACGCTTAAGCAGGTCACGCTTCAGAGTTTCGTGGATCCAACCCGCTTTCCGATCTATGGTCTCATGCGTCGCTTGCACATTATAACATCCTCCATGTTGGATGCCTCCATCAAGGCGTTGGTGGAGAGACGTCCTGAACTTGCCACCGAGGTCGCACACATGGAAGAGGAATCCGACCGGATCTACTGGCTTATAGTTAGACAGTTGCTTCTGTCGATACGGGATCGAAGCGTAGGCTCCAAGATAGGCATAGAATCACCACTGCACATTCCGGGCAACAGGGTCGTCGCCAAAAGTCTGGAGGAGATGGCGGATTGCGCTGAGAATATTGCTAACGAGGTCCTAGTCCTAAGTGACCGGGAGATTGCTAGCGAAACCATCCTGAATGACATTGCTAAGTTTGCCAACCAGGTTACCAAGATTTCGGAGCATATTCTCAAGGCGCTCCTTACCTCAGAGATTCATCTGGCCAATGAAGGTGTGGAGATGGTGCAGGCAGCCGAGAACGATGAGCGAAAACTGACCCAGAAGGTCCTCAACTATGTGAAAGATGCAACTGTGGCGGCTAGTTTGCGAATAATAGTCTGGAACCTCGGGCAAATCGCCAAATACTGCAGAATGATCGGCGAAGTCACAATCAACCGAATCATGGAAAAACCATCAGAGATCTGCGAGTACTTGCCCCTCCAAGAAGCCAAAGCAGCCTAGTCGCGTAGATCTCCTAGCGCAGTCCTCATTCGCCGAGCATTTTACCGACCATGATAAGGTCTGTGTGAACCTCATAGCCTAGCGCCTTGAAGAACTCGATTGATTTCTGGTTCCATTGGTAAATCTGGGCATTCACCTTTTTCGCGCCTTTTCTGGCAAGGCGCTTCTCGAGCTCACGAATGAGAGCCGTGCCGATCCCCCTTCTTTGTTGGCTGGGTGTCACTGCTAGGTGATTGATCCATCCCCTTCTGCCGTCCCAAGCACCCATAACAACACCCAAGATTATGCCGCCCTCTTCCGCGATCAGAAACAGATCAGGATCTCGCTCCAGTTTGAGCTTGATTCCTTCCAGTTCATCTCCCGGACGAATAATCAGGCCGCTTTCTTTCCAAAGCTTCGCGGCTTCGTCGTAGTCTTTGAGTTTGAATTCGCGAATTCGCATCCAGAGAGACCGATCCTGCGTGGCCAATGTTTGCCTAATTCACAATCGGTTACTATTAGCTTATAGAAGTGCCAGCCACAATTAGCTTGGGTCGGTCGCCGTTGTCTGCACGGTCCGTGGTAGGAATCGTATTCTATGTTCTTGGGTTGGTCGTACTCATATTCGCTGGGCTAAATTTCAACAACCTATTCTTCGCCCAGAAATTGTTGGCGAAATCGGACATACCTACATACAGTCAAATGGTCTTCATACCGATTCTTCTCGGTGTCCTCGTAATTCTTGACGGTTCTTTCATAGCAAACCTGAAACGTGGGAGCAGCGGAGTTCTCTACGCTCTGGGTAATCTTGCTTGGTTGTATGGATTCTACTTGTTGTATCAGAGATTGTCCGTGCCCGTGAACGAAATTGACGCCTATCGAAGTGTCTTCTACTTGACATTCGCAGGCGTCTTGGCCTTCATAATAGGTGCGATTCTAAACGATATCAACAAGAGCTCAAAGTGAAGCCTTCGGATACACCACATATGTTCACGGTTCAGATTCGGTCGCCCGCACCACTGTTACCACACACACACACGAAAAACCACCGCAAAGGGCGAACCAATTATCTTGCCATTATTTGGAGTGAGGCTTTCATCCTACTATCGAAGCTGATGTGCCTCATTTGGGTATCCGCTCGCTGTCCCCTGAATGATCGGGTCCTAATCGCGTCGATCATCTTGCCTTGATATTCCACCAATCTAACTTCGACAACACCGTCGCTTACCATCTTAAGTTGCTCATAGAAGTCAGGTGAATGCACTCCAGTCACGAAACCGTGGATCATGATGTGTTCTTGAGACTTCCAGTCGGCTACCATCTTGCGATAGAATCGCGAAAAGACGTTTTCCTGGTTTAAGGCTAAAACTGAATAATTGGCCGAAGTGTCCAGTGTTCCGGCGGGCCACAGCGGAGCCGATTGGGAAGATGCGATAGATAATTCATTCAGGTTCGTCGTTTCGGCTTGATATTTCTCTGAAGATTTCTTTCCGATTAGAACGTGGTATCCGTCATACAAAACGGCCATATCTTTGGCTTCATATTCCGCGAGGTTTACCGCTAAGCGCTGAAAGTTTTGCCTCACTTCATTTGGCGGTCTGCAATAAGTCTCATAGATGAGGTTCCCACCGGCCTTCAAATGCTCGGCGCATATGTTGGCCAGAAGCATGTCCCATTGGGAATCTCCATCGTGGAATACTGCAACCAAGCTACCTGTTGGTATCTCTCCAAGCATTTCCGATAACACAGGTAGCTTGACGCGCGGAGATTCCACCTTTCCACCGACCCCAGATTTTCGAACGGAGCTGCTTTACTCGCCACTCACTCTTAGTGCTTGCGCAGTCTAGTTGGGATTTACTTGATCAATCCATGTTTGGCTCAACTGGTTAGTCGTGTGTGTGTGGGTATAGTGGTGCGAGCACTTGAAATTGAACCGTCGTTTTACTGTGTGTGTGCGCACCACTGTTACCCACACACACTAAAATTCAAACGAACGATTCGTTACAACGTTAACAACACCCTTAGGTATGCCTGCTTTCTCGGTCAACTTGCGCTCCAAAGGGAAGTGGCATCAGGTGATTAGCTCAAGACCAAGAACTGTGCTTAGCATCGCCTTCACGCGAACTCGCATGCCCTGATGTATCCCCGCTGGAACGGCTTCTGGCCCAAGCCTACAAGATTGCGGCGTTTTCTTCGGGTCCGTCTCGTAGTAGAATACGATGTCGTAGAATCGGTCCTGATGTATGCCCACCGGAATGACATTCATCACTACAGCGGTGTTCTGACCTTGCAATTGGAATCGACAGGCATTATCTTCTCAGTCTTACTTTAAGCATAGCCTGCAGCCATACTTCTTGGTGAATGGCGCGCATGCTGCGAGCTATTGCTTTCTGCAGGTCACATCAGCAGACAATAAACTCCATACGTTTTCCGCCAGTTCTCCGCTGAATCTTTCAAACCAGGATTAGCGGCTGTTTTCGTGGCTCTAGATTTCCGTGTCCTAACTGGGCTTAAATCACGGATTTAGTTTGAGGTCAAATTTGATCTCCCGCACCACTAGACCCACACACACAAAAACCATAGTTAAATTCTGAACCCCTCACCATACATGGTATTTTTCGCAGTAGTAATCCATTTTACCGATCCAATGACTCTCTTAAGGCAGAACGCAAATCCTAGAACTTTCTTCCCCGAATAGGCATCGAGTGCGTTATGTCGATTTTGTGGGAACAGCGCTGACAACAGACTTCATCGCCCACGGCATCCAAGAGGCAAGCGCACTTACATTCCGTGGAATCATCGGTGAGGCACGAGTTACACACTTCAGCTCAGGCCAAATTTTCTAAACTTATTCTCTGGATCTTGACGCTTGGTAGCTTGTCTTAATGAAAGGCAGGACCATCTTCACGTCTCGGGATGATTTCAAATCTACTCTGACCCATGTTTTGACCGTTCTTCCAGTCATCTTGAAAGGTTCCCCATTCATTTGTCTCGATAACTTTACGCGATCGTCCTCGGAAAGTTTAGTTATCACAACGGCTTTTGTCACGAGGAAGGCGAAAAATTTCTTACCGTAGAAGTAGCAAAGGCAACCCATCATTTCCTTCTTGCTGACTCTCGGCCATGATAGTATGCCTTTTTCCAATGCTCTCCGAATTTCCCCTGTCTGCTCTTCATCGTAATATTTCATTCGAGATTGCCTCACGAGTTCAGCTTATTTGCCATACGTAGTACCTGTATTGCTCGCATTTCGTTCTATTCGGTACATCGGTGTGTGTGCGCACCACTAGACCCACACGAAAACATGATTGGGTCAAATTCTAGCGGGTTCGCTAACGTTATCGACGACGACGCGTTTGAGCCTGCTCCTCTGGCTGTGATTGCAGTTAGGAGAAATATCCATTAGGACGAAGGTGGATTGGGGGCCGCAGTTCCCTGGACGAGACATTCTTGACCGTTGTCGACCCTTACAGGTCCCTGATATGCTTCGTAATGCCCATGTAGCCAGTAATCTCGTTCTCCTTCTTCAAGGGTCGAACGGTCAGCAACCCTCTGAACTTCCTCCCATCCTTTCTTACGAGCGTCACCTCTTCCTCAAACTTCCCTGTCTCTGCTGCCGTCCTCAAGAGCCGAGGGACGAGCGTCTGAACCGCGTGAGGCTCGTGAAAGATCACGACGCTCTGCTTGCCTACTACCTCGTCCTCAGTCCAGCCAAAGAGCTGTTGTGCCCCGAGACCGTACGAGGTGATCATCCCCTTCAAATCGCAAGCTATTCCAGAATGTTGAGTGTCTTCAGTCTTTGACATTACGATTCATCACTGCGGCATAATCGATATTTAGTCCTCGAGTTTCTCAACTAGCTTCATCATTTCTTCGTAATGGTGTCGTATAATCTCACTGCCTTGCGGGCCCATCAATGCTTCTGCGTTTTTCTTACAGGTGTCGATGGCAGTCTTGATGCCAGCCTTTGTAGGATCATTAAAGCTCACTCCACAACTTTGGAAGATGTCGTCGACGAAGCTCTTAACTTGGTTACGCAGCGCTTCATCGGTCGTAGGCTGGTGCATTAAACGCGCAAACTCCCAGTTTGCGCTCTCGAAGCACTTCAAAAGTTCATCACGGACAAGGACCGGGGTAATCAATTCAGCCGGAATGTCTGGAGCCCTATAAGAGGCGGTCATGGGTTGAAATCTATGACATATGTCATATAAACTGTATGATCTCCTGATAATTCACATCCGCTGGACGGATCTGTCCTTGACACCGCAGGTAATGGCCGGTAGTCACCTAGCGCCACACTAGCTTATCTCGACTTTTCTTGTGACAAGCGTCTTCAAGAACGCCTAGAACTAGGAAGTCGATCGAAGTCCTTCCTGGGCGTTTTCTGCGAAGTTCACCTCTAAAATTCTCCAACGGCGAGCATCCGATAATGTCTAGAAATTAACGTCTAGATGGTGCAGCCGCCGGGATTCGAACCGGGGTAGTTGGCTTGGACTAGTGGGGCTGATGTACAATGCGGGAATCAACCTTCAAGGCATGATGGCGGATAATCAATGAAACTGGAGCGATAAGCCGCAAGGATTTAGAAGTAAGAACCGGAATGCACAGTTTCCAAGATTTTGCTCACTAGCTCAGTTGTGGTTGAGAATTCCGCTACCTTTGATGCTTGAATGATTCTCTGCATTGGTCTGAGCAGAAAACGTACCCCTTGAAAAGAACGGGGTTCTCGATTTTCTTGCCACAGTTAGAACAATGCTTCATGTGGGTTTCGTTTGCTAGTTCTCCCAAATCTATCCACTACTATTGTCGTTTTGCATGGGCATTCGTCTTGAACCATGACGTGTGCCTTCTCGTGCGTTGGGTTCGCGCACTTTTATTGGAGTAAATCCGGCAACTGCGGCCATATTAGTAATTAGCCTCTCGCGTAAGCTAGGAGTTTCGCTCCGCACTTAGGGCATTCAGCGAAGAAGTGGTACTGGTATCCGAACTTATCTTGGTAAAAGCTGAACTGCGGCGAATCTTTCTTAATCGTCACCATCTCAACCGGTTTACCCGCTTCAGAGCAAAGGGGACAGTACAAGCGGTCACCTTTTTCCTTGTTGGAAGAGCTAAGAATGGCCCTGTGTTCACTTGGACCTACATTTGCATCCATGTTTGGGTTCACCGCAACCAAGGCAGTATTCTTCAATGCCACTCTGGCCTGGGCGTCTGCGCACGGAGATCTTGCGACCACAGATACATCGGTCGGTCACCGGCTTCGGAATCTCCCGCTGCGCCTTTCGGAATGATCCCTTCCCAGAGATCCTGACGACGCCGACATACAGCCCCTGGCAATCTAGAGGTGGCTTCCATTGCTGAACCTTGCCAGAAGAGGCGGTCCCATAATCGGCATCAGAAAATCGCCCACGTAGAAACCGACGAATTTACATTTTCTGCATCTAGCGCCCACTTTAGCGGCACGAGGCCCAATGTAGTAAATATCTAAAGTTTCCTCACCGCATTGAGGACATGGATTGTCCGTGGCCTTCTCGATTCGCATATTATGACATATGGCATAAAGCCTCTATTTCAACCTTCCATTGCTGTTAGGAAGGTCTCCGGTCGTGATCGTGGAAACTCTGCCACTCAACTGCACAACACCTTCCATCAGACGATATTCTCTAATCCGCTTTGGAGTCCTATCTTGGGCTTGCCGCAAAGTTTCACATTGCCGGCAGCTGACCCTCTAGAGTAACCCAGGGATCACTTCGCGGCTGAAGGTCCGCAGAGTCGTCCGGTCCGTGAAATGCAACGTAAAGTAGCTAACCCCTAGATCAACGAAGGAGCCTAGTTTTTTCGCGATCTCCTGGGACGATCCGCCAAGAATTCCCTGATCGGCATCGCTCAGACTTGAACCGGTAACGATGCCCTGCCATGCCTTCTTTATGCTCGACGGATCTCGCCCAATTTGACGACAGTATTCGTTGAGTTTTGTCAGCCTGCTCGCGTAATGTGCCTCGCCGCATAATCCGAAGTTCCATCCGTCAGCAAATTTCGCCGCCAGCTTCAGAGTCTTAGACCCTGCTCCGCCAATCCACACGGGAGGGTAAGGTTCCTGAACAGGCTTCGGGTTGCAAATTGCCTTTTCCACGCTATGGAATTTGCCATGAAAGGTTGCTTCAGGTTGTGTCCACATCCTCTCAATGATTTCAAGGCTCTCCTCAAGCATTGTCACACGATCTCTAGCCGAAGGAAAATTGATCCCATAGGCCTCATGTTCAACCACATTCCAGCCGGCGCTGAGCCCAAACTCTATTCTTCCCTCGGAAATAATGTCAAGGGTTGCGATTGTCTTCGCAACCAAGGCTGGATTCCTGAAAGTATTGCATAGAATAGCGCCAAGCCTCAGCTTCTTGGTTCTAGCGGCCAACGCTGAGAGTGTGGTTAGACATTCCGAGAAGTCTGGCTTCGAAGGCTCAGGCCAACCCTTAAGGTAAAGGTGTATCCACGGCGCCAAATTGTCTTTCAACCATAAAGACGTGAAACCTAACTCCTCGCAACCGTGAGCGATTTGCCATATTTCGGGAAAGGTTAATCCGTCTTGGTAGAGAAAGCAGCCGAACTCCAACTTTCGACAGTGATGGTTCATACGAACACCGCTTAGGGTTAAGTTTAGTTCAGGTTGTAGTCGAAGTAGGGCTTGAAGAACGTTGGGAAATCTGGAAATTGATGAAGCTATGCACTATCATGAGGAGACAAAGCATTCAGAAGTTAGTGTTCGTTCTAGAGCCCATTTCCTTGACTGGGAGAATAAGCCTCTCCAATACAAGATCTATCCGAAATTGGCACCCGTCCTGCTTCCTAAGGATTTCCCGCACGCTTCTCAAGACACTATTGACTGCGTCAGGGGAAACGAGTCGACTGGGGGAACGGTTGATGTGGAGAGGGTTGCAGAACTCCTGTACTTATCCGCGGGAATTACAAAGAAGATTAGGTCTCTGACGGGAGAGGTTCACGCTTTCCGCGCAGCAGCCGCGACGGGCGCACTCTATGAGGTTGAAGTCTACCTTGTCTGCGGCGAGATTCCAGGACTTAGCGCCGGAGTTTACCATTTCAACCCGCAGGATTTTGAATTGAGGCAGCTTCGGGCTGGCGACTACCGATTCCATTTATACGAGGCTGCTGGCAAACGCGGAGAGATTCTGTCAGTGCCTCTATCGCTAATCTTAACAGCAATCTACTGGAGGAATGCGTGGAAGTATCAGGCAAGGTCTTACCGGCACTTCTTCTGGGACTCGGGCACAATCTTGGCAAACTTGCTGGCCATCGCTGCTTCAGCCAAGTTGAAGGCAAGAGTCATTCTAGGATTCGTAGACGACCAGGTCAATCGGTTGTTGGGATTAGACACTAGACGTGAAGCAGTCACGGTTCTCGTTCCGTTGGGGTCCGAGGGGGCTCCGTCAAAGCCGTCAACGGAAGATTTACTGACTATTCCAGAGATTAAGCACGAGTATGTGCCACTATCGAGAAGTGAAGTTGAGTATTCTGATGTCCTAAAGATACACTCCGCCTCTACTCTTAGATCAGTGGAAGAGGTTACTTCTTGGTCAACAAGCCCTCCTCAGAAGACTAGGCCTGAAAAGCGTGGACAGTTCTATTCTCTCCAACCTTTACAGGTGCATGAGGAAAGCCCCCTAGGGAAAACGATCATCCGCCGTGGTTCCACGAGGGAGTTTAGCACAGAGGGCATACCATTCAATTACCTTTCAACGATCCTGGAAAGTTCAACAGGAGGTATACCCGCAGACTTCCTCCGCTCAGCAAGTCATACGCTCATGGACATTTACTTGATCGCTAGCGCCGTCGACAAAATACAAACCGGCGCATATTACTACGATCAGGAAGAGAGAGCGCTCGAACTTCTTAAGGTCGGAAACTTCAGGGAGATTAGTGGATACCTGTGCCTCGAACAGCCTCTGGGAGAGGATGGTAGCGTTGCCATGTTTCTGATTTCCAATCTGGGCGACCTTCTAGAGACCTACGGAAATAGGGGCTACAGGGCGGCACAACTCGAAGCTGGTATCATAGCGGGGAAGATGTATCTCTGCGCATATGCATTAGGAATAGGCGCTACTGGCATAACTTTCTACGATGATGCCGTCACTGATTTCTTCTCGCCACATGCTGCAGGGAAAAGCTGCATGCTATCAGTAATAATTGGCTTTCCCGCTTACCGTAGGGATAGGCAACGTATTCTCCACCAGAACTAGGAGACTCACCGCTTGAAAGTCAAGGTTTACTTCCTCAAAGGCAAGCCCGATCCTTCAGAGATAGAAGAGGCTGAGTCGATCCAGAGATGGATGCTCGACAACCTATACGATTTGGTCTGGGAGGCGGAGTTCAAGAATCTCGTGACACCAGACATTATCGCCTCGATATTCCGTGTTGAAACGAACCTACCTTTCGGAATTCCTTTCAAGAAGAAGCATAGCCGTGTCGACCTCTCTGTGGGCGATTTGATTCAGATCGGCCCTACACCCTATCTAGTCCTTCCAAGAGGGTTCAGAGAGCTGGAAATTCCAAGAGTCAAAGGCTCCAGGTAGGTAGGTTCGAGAACATCTTGAAAATTGCCGCCCGCTCCTAGTGGGGACTGGGAAAGGCTTATCGAGGTCCCGACAGACAACAAGAGCTGGGACTAGTGGGCGATTGTCAGTCAGTCGCATGTTTCTTCTGGCGGTGATGCTCTTCCTAATCCTACTCACCCCAGCTGCGTCGGCGCAAGACGTAACAAGAGCTCAAGCGGAGCTGAAGAACGGCACCGGACAGACTGTCGGAACGGCAACGCTCACTCAGGAATCCAGCGGAGTGAGAATCACGGTCGAGCTCAGCAACTTCCCTGCGGGTCGACATGGGGTGCACATTCACGCTGTCGGCATGTGTGAGCCTGCCAACTTCACGTCGGCTGGTGCACACTTCAACCCGGAGGGCAAGAAGCACGGATTGCAGAACCCCGAGGGGCCCCACGCGGGGGACTTACCGAACCTTGAGGTCGGATCTGATGGAACAGGTAGCTTGGAGTATCTGAACTCGCGTGTTACGCTTTCGGTCGGACCGAGCTCCCTGTTTGATGCTGATGGAAGCGCCTTGGTTATTCATGCTAACCCCGACGATGAGAAGAGCGACCCTACCGGTAACAGCGGCGGTCGAATCGCATGCGGCGTACTTCTTGCGGTTCCTCCACCCACCTTCCTAGAGCAGTACTGGCTCACAATTTCCGTTGTGATAGTAGTACTCGTTCTGCTCGCGTCGGTCTTCGCCGCGACTAGACGTAGAAAACGAACGTAGACCTGACCGCGCATGCCATTCTCTTGTTCTTGCAGCGAAAACGAAGTTACATTGTTCGAATTTTGTGCGCCGATTTTGCAGCGAATGCAGCGGCTGCTAGTCGATGTTGACAACGGCAATGCCTAATGAGCATCCATGTTACATCACCGCGAGGGCCGCCCCACCGTGACCGCCGGGACCGTACCCTGAGGACGCGCTTTGACGCCGTCTCCTCGAAAGGTTCCTGAAATTGAGAATGAACTCTCACGGCTCAAGAATCAGTTGGAACATAGTATTGAGTCTCGTGGCTCGATGCTTGGTAGGCTGGAATCTAACTTGGAGACTGCCAGAACCACAGTTCAAAGCATTCAAGCATCAGCAAACGAACTTAATGGTAAAGTTGACTCACCACGTCAAGAGTTCACTAGGATTCTACAAGACAGGATCGACGAATCGGGAAGGAGAATTCGGGCAGCCGTGCAGCAGAGGCCAAAACAAAGCGGTGCTACTTGAGAACCTCCTCGACCTTCGTTTTTGTGTATGTGGCCTTGCTGGCCGTGAGGGCTAGGGTGGAGTCGCACTTTTCGCAGTAGTAGTTTCGGAGCATTGCCATCTCCATTGCGTCTGGAAACTTTTCTCTCATTGCACCAGGTTCACTTAGGATGGCAAACTCTAGGGGCTCTTCTGGATCCGGGGTTAGTGCGCTACCGCAAGCAGGACACGATGGCATAGGTCATTCTTACTAGTGACATGATATTACGCATTTCTATTCCTAGTGGGAAGCAAGGGGCAAACTAATGTCTAGACGCTAATGTCTGGATGGTGCGGGGGAGGAGAATCAGTCGTTCAAAGACTAAATCTCTTCGACCTTCGCCCTTACATCTTCAGATAATCACGGAAGATTCGGAGCGATATTTGTGGCTTGTCCAAATGCATGCATAGATGTGAAATCTTCGTCGTTTCTGGGCGTCAAATCGAGCTGCTGAGTGGGGCTATCCGAATTTATCCCTAGACATCCGCTCCCTCAGTCTAATCAAGTGAGATGGCATTAACTAGCCGGAGTCTTCCTCATCGATTCTTTGATGAGATAGAGGCCTGCGGGAACTTCGGCCACCGCCACGAGACTAAGCACCAAGGCCGGGACCGGGAAGGGTCCGTAGGTAAAAGCCAGCAAGAAGCCAACTATGATCGCGATCCCCTGCGCAACAAATATGGCCCCTACGAGTCTTGCACCCAACCTCAATGCTACCGCGAAACCCATTCTCCAGACGTAGCCGGCAAAAATCCATGGAACTATCACAGCCAGCAACGACACCGTTCCACCCAGAATGGCGAGCGACAAACTAAGATCGGCATCCGTCGCCATGAAGGCTTCCGCCTCAGCCCCGCCGAAAGCTCTGGTTCGGTCGAGGAGTGCGCTCAGGCCTATTACAGAAATAGCCGCGAAAATCAAGATTCCAAAGCTAGCGAGAGAGAGCATTATGACCTTGCGGCCGATCATCTTGTCCGCTACTAGTGCCGTAACAGTTCGGCCTTTCGCTCTCTTTCTCAACCATAGACCCAACCCTGCTCCGACGACAACGAAAAGGCTTCCCAGTTGGGCGACTGCAAAAGGCTCCCCGTAATACATGATGACAGCAGGGCCATCATGTAGCAAGTCTACCCGTAACCTAACCGTCGCGGAAGGTGAGGCATTTCTGTTCTCGACCACCAAATGATACTTGGTGTAGGTTAGCTCCTGATTGTATTGACCTGGCGGATCGACACCGCTTCGGAGACAACAGGGTATTAGGAAATTCAGAGTTCCCTGACTAATTTCGCCCGAGGAATAAAGTCGCGACGTAGGTTTTCCGGCGGCATACTCGACGTATGCCTGATCATCCATCAAAACAACTTCAACAAGGCCCCCGACGGGGCTGGTAACCTGGAATGTTCCAACTACTCTGTGAAAGTGAACCGGCAGCAAAAACTCTGTAAACCCTCCTTGCGGAACCACGACGGTTCCATCTACAATTCTGAAATCGGGATGGGCATACGCAATAACAGCCAAGAAAAACTGAGAATATATGATCAAGAAGACAGCCGACGCAATTACAGTCCTCGACCATCTCATGAGAAGTACTACATATTTCCCGCAATAACTACTCTTTCCTTCTACTCGCCCGCGGCCGCCGAGAACCAGCCCTTTAAAGACTAAAATCGCCGAAACATACGCCTCTGCTTCCTCAGAAGAGTGGTACCAAATGACGTGGGAATATTTGTGGCTGGTTGAAAGGGCATATGTCAGTGGTCTTGTTCTCTAATTTCAAGGACCCACAACATTTCTGTTCCTGTAAAGAGGCTTTTGTTCAGGTTTTCTGATCGACCCCCTTAGGTTCTGTAACCGCGAAAGAAGAGTTCTACGCTTGCACACGTACGCATTGTGGATGAGACGATGAAGCCCTACCCGCCTAGTCGGCTAGCGTAACTTCAGCGTTTTCTAAGAGGCGGAGTCGTCGCCATCGCGGATCGTACGCCTTCCCGCGAAGACTTCTCACCCTAACGTAATGTTCGATGCTATCTTCCCTCTCTTCGCTCTTGAAGTCAATTATTCCATCTGCCAGCGATTCAAACTGCTTATGGAATGCCGTCGAAGCTACTCCCTTTACGAGCGAGTTTAGTGATACAATTTCGCAGGCTCTGATGAAAGGGATCAGTCGAGTCCGCCACAAATCTATCATCACCTTTTCTTCGTTATATTGAAGCAAGACGCCGCTGTTATCGTCTATATGTAAGCGTCTCTTGTTTTCCTCAAGTATGCCCGCTTTCATTTCCCGCGCCATGGAGATGCTCCAATCAGACAGCTTGACGGATTGTCGAATGGCAGCCTCCGTCTCCCGGGG
>Ga0209642_10001515_pt1 | contig 15453 bp, 16 predicted proteins | sample RifCSP19_2_FD_184025 | JGI IMG/M metagenome (GOLD analysis project Ga0209642, IMG submission 184025) | Soil microbial communities from Rifle, Colorado - Rifle CSP2_sed 19_2 (SPAdes) (version 2) | ecosystem: Environmental > Terrestrial > Deep subsurface > Rock core/Sediment | place: Rifle... | reverse complement strand
ACAAATGTATTTGGTTTATGGTTCATGGAATAAGCCATTCTTACAGCAATTGGATGAATTTCCAGGTTCTTCCCATACCCATGATGATAGGATTACTTCTGTAACAGGTGCAAGATTAAATATAGCCCCCATAAAAAAGTGGAAGCGGATTCAATTTTTAAGTTTGTAGTTTTGCGTCTATGATATAATTCACATAAATAATTACAAGGAGAGTGAAAAATGCCTTTAATTGGAGATCGTGTTCTTGACAATGGTCTGACAGTTTTGGATACAGAGGCAAATAGGTTAGATATTTGTCCTTCAGAACCTTCTACTTATTCCGGTGCAACAGGAACATCTTTGGGATATAAATTGAATCCTTCTATTGATGCTCCTGCTGATAGGACAGGCGGAGGCAGAAAAGTTACCGTAGCCGCAATTTCTGATGGGACTGTAATAGTAACAGATACAGCCACACATTATGCCATTACGGATACTGCAAATAGTAGATTATTGGCTGCTGCTCCATTATCTGCTTCACAGGGAGTGACTGCTGGAAATACCTTCACTTTGACGGCTTTTGATATAGGTATCCCTGACCCTGTTTAATTAGGAGGTCAGGGTGGCTTCTCCTCTATCCGTATTTGCCTCTAGTAATTCAGCCGATGGTGCATTAGCAGGTTGGGCTGACCCCACATATGCGTACAATGATGATGGGGTTCAGTTTGCTACCCGTGTAGGAACAGCAAAGAATACTTGGTATGGAACATTATTTGGGTTTGATTTATCTTCAATACCCGATAATGCAACCATTGTTTCTGTAATTTTGTCGGCAGAATGGAAAAATTCCTCTACTGATACAAATGGCCCTGTTTTATATCTTGGAGCAAAGTCTGGTGGGTCAGAGATAGGTACAGCGAATACTGATGCAACTGGACAGACGACATTCGAGGTATTATCTCATTCTGTAACCGGACTAATTACATCAGAGTTAAAAGCCACAGGTTCTAGTGGTTTTTGGGCGATTTTAAGGTTTAGACGTACAGATAATATTGCTCATACAGCATCAGTAGACTATGTTAAATGTGTGGTGGAATATACAACTCCACCTCCATTAGATGAATTGATAGGAGCAAATTTAGATGCTGGAACTCCAGTTCTTGGTGTTCCAACCATTTCTCAAATTCACGTTTTATCTATTGATACATTTATTTTGGGAATTCCAATAGTAGATAGTGCGGATATTGGACAAATTCATGTTTTGTTAGGAAGTAATTTAGACACTGGAGTTCCTATATTAGATAGTGCAGCAATAGAGCAAGTCCATATATTATCAAGTACAGATATTACCGCTGGCATTCCTGCTTTTACCACACCAACAATAAGTCAGGTTCATGTATTACAAGGTGTAAATATTAATGCAGGAACTCCTGCATTTACTGAGACCCTCATTGGACAGACCCATCAATTATTATCTAATTCAATAATTACTTCTGTTCCTGAATTTACTGAGACAACAATTGCTCAAGTCCATATATTATCAGGGCAGGAAATTTCTGCTGGAACATTAATTTTAGGAGCACCAACTTTATTAGAAACACAAGGAACGGATGAATTAATTGGAAGTGATTTATTTACTGGTAATCCAGTTCTTGATGCCACAAATATAAGTCAGATACACGTTCTGCAAGGAAACACTATTGAAATTGGCAATCCGTTATTTACGGAAACCAGTATAAGTCAAATTCATTTGTTGATTTCGGAAAGTGTTTTTACGAGCAATTCAGTCCTAGGAACTCCAACAATAGGAGAAGCAGGGACAGACGAATTAATTGCAGGAGACCTATTTGTGCCTTTTGTAATTTTAAATTTGCCTTTGCTTGAAACTGAATCTTCGTCTGAGTCATCGTCTGAATCTTCTGTGGCTGTTCAAGGAAAACTGCATATGTCGCCTTGTGAAAAATGTGTATTAAGAAACAGTTTATTATGTGGTAATCCTTTGATATGTTCATATGCAACAGATAGAGTGTATTGAATTTATGCAAAATAATTTGTTTTTATGGGTTATAATATGTTATAAAATTGCTGTCGAAGGTGAGATATGCCAAAAGTAAAGACTACCTATCCTAAACCAGATAGACAAAAAGGGCAAAGAAGTGTCGATTTTCCAGATATTTATATTAATCGAATTATACCTGCATATTCTCAACCTTCATGGCAGGAAGCCGATTTTTGGCGTAGAGCAGTAGCAGGACAGCCATTTGCCACTATTTGCAGGGATACATTGATAAGTAAAATTCTTGCTTTAGATTGGAAGATAGAACCAAGAGATGCAGAGCAACGAGACGAGTATAAAGAAGAAATAAAATATTACACGAAGTTCTTTGAAAATACAGGAGATTATGAATATTCAGAGATTATAGAATGGGTTTGTAAAGATGCTTTGGATATTCCTTTTGGTGGGGCAGCAGAATTGGGTTATGAAGGTGATGACCCAAATAATAATTTAGCATGGATTGAACTACTTGATGGTGGTTCATTATTTCCTACTTATAATTCAGATTATCCTGTTGGTCAGTCTCTAAAGGAACTTCCAAATTACACCGTGTATTTTCCATGGTATGCAATAAACAGAATATATTCATCTCCACGAACTGATATAAAGCGCAAAGGATGGGGGATGCCTCCACCTGAGAAGATATTCCTTGCTTTAGTGTCTCTAAGTCGTGGGGATGTATATTATGCTAATTTATTGCTGGATACTCCTGAAGTTGGTATTTTAGATTTAGGAGATATGGCAAAGGATAGTGCTGAAGAATGGGTAAAGTCTTGGAGAGGGCTATTAGGTGGAGTAGACCCATTCAAAATTCCAGTTCTGTATGAACATGATAAAGCGGCTACTTTTATCCAATTTAATCGTTCTCCTACTGAACTAATGTTTGATAAAACCATTATGAAATATGCTGGAATTTGTGCTGCTGGATATGGCATGACATTGAGTGATTTAGGATTTTCACCTACATCTTCAGGTGGAGAAACATTGGCTGGTGGTATCAGGCAGGAACGTAATACTCGTAAAACAGGTTTAGCAGTTCTCAAAAGAAAGGTTACTGCTTTCTTCACCAGAATGACACCTGAGTATCTTAAATTCTCTCTTGTGGATTTGGATGATGAATTGAGTGTGGCATTAGGCAGGGCAAGGTTAGCCAATGCTACTGCATGGCAGATTATGATTGACAAGCATGTATTTACTCCAAATGAAGCAAGAGCACAGACTGTAGCAGACGGATTAATTACCATTTCTGTCAAGGAGAAGGTTGAAGGTGGAGACGAGTTTCCAGAAGTATCGCAGGGAACACAAGAAAGACCTGGATTATTGGGCAGAACAGTTTCACCTTCTTCTGGTGGGTATGGAGAAGTAAAGAGTGAAGCAGAGGAATTATCTGAAGTTACTGATTTGACTGAAGATATTTTGAAAGAAGGAGACTAACTATGCCATGGCGAAATATCAGAATTAGTGGAAATAGGGGAAATGTAGCCAATCGAGGTGTTGGTTCTAAGTTTGATTTTGATTCTGCTCTTGCTACATTCACACCTAGCATGGCAAAAAGGGCTACGAGTGTATTCGCTGCAAGCCCAATCATCCAGGGGAAAAGGGATAGTACAGCAACTTCAGATTTTCTATCATTCCCAAACACTGAGATATTTGATAGATTTGGTACAACATTTGACCTCAATCAGGGCACAATTGTATTTTGGATTACGCCTGAATGGAATGGCAACGATGGTTTGGTTCATAGAATTATTGGATTTCAAAGTCGAGTTGCAATACATAAAGAGATAGGAAACCTTCTGGTACTTTACGCAGGAAACGCGGCTTTATGCACTGTTTCTGTTGCTGGATGGGTGGCTGGCAACACTTACTGTGTTATTGCTCGATGGGACACGAAGAATACTATTGATGGTACTAACTACGGTTGTATTTCAATAAATGATGTACATACCTTTGCAGGTACATCTCAAACTACACCCCTAGCTCAAACAGCAAGTTATCCAGTTGGTTCATACACCGACTATGCCTATCCTGGAAATGAAATTGTCCAAGGTCTAACCATCTATCGCCGTGTTCTCTATGACGGTGCTTACGGAGTGGATGTAGGCAATGGGGATGAATTAGCACTTATCTATAACGCTGGTACTGGTGCAGACCCGACTACGATAACAGGCTCTTGGGATGTGTGCTTTTGCCTACCGACCAATGCCACAGCGGGAGCACTTGCAACAGGTGTGGGGAATGCTTGGTCACACCCGCATTCATCTAACTTGCTGACGAGAGGATTTCTGACTGATAGGTACTATGGAAGAACGAACCAGTGGGGAGTGGGATTTGATGGAACAAACACTAATATAAACTGTGGGAGTGGGGCAACATTAGACGACCTTGCTGACAATGCTTTTACAGCCGAATGTTGGATACGAGCTAATTGGGCTGGTACGTACCAAAACTGTATATCAAAATATACCACAGGCTCAGGATGGTATTTCCGATTTAATACCAATGGAACTGTTCTAGGGATAATAATATGTGCAACCGCTAATCCGGTTGTTCAAAGCTCAGTCAATTATCAAGATGGCAAATGGCATCATATAGCCATGACTTTTGATGATGCAGGAGACCGAATTATTAGACTGTATATTGACGGCAAATACCAAGGAGCTTCTGCGGCAGGTGTTGGTGCAATTGTCTCCGATGCCGCCAATGACTTGTGCTTAGGCTCTCGACCTGGTATCGCAACCGAAAGACTAAACGGTACTCTTGGGTGGTGTCGCCTTTCTAATAACAAACGCTACACTGACGGAGTAGATTTTGTACCTGCCCGCACCCCTCCTGCTATTGATGCCAATACTGTTGAACAATGGAACTTGAATGAAGGCACAGATGTTACCGCTACTGCTCAGGTTACTACTCCAGCTAATGATGGCACTATCACCAATGGAACTTGGGAACAGCAATGGCATGATGAAGGCACTCCGGTAATGCCAAGGAGTGTAAGTGGGGGAGCAAACCATCTGGTCAATGTAGGGAGTGGGGCAACCATTGATGACCTTCATGATAATGCCTTTACAGTAGATGGGTGGTTCAGGACTATTCCAACGACGACAACCATTCAATATCTAGGTTATAAAGGAGATACTAGTACCCGTGGATGGTATCTTAGATTCTCCATTCCTGGAGGTAATTTAATAGGAAATGTCCGATGTGCTACCACACATGCCACAACCATAAGTTTAGCAAGATATGATGATGGGCTATGGCATTACATCAAAATGACTTTTGATGATGCAGGAGACAAAAAAATTCGGTTGTATGTAGATAATGTGGAATGCGCATATGCTTCACAGTCCGCAGGCGTTGGTGCAATAATCAGTGACGCAGGGGATAATGGCTTTATAGAAACAGGTACACTTGTAACATCAGGCTATGGGTGGTGGCGTTGGTCAAACATTATCCGTGGTGCTGGCATGATACCACGCCTCAATCCACCTGCTATCGATGCTAACACAATAGCTCAATGGAATGCTACTGATGGAGCAGGAGCAACACTTACGGATAGTTCAGGCAATTCCAATCACGGCACAATGGCTGGTACGTACACTTGGAATCTCGCACCAGCAATGGAAGTGGACAGTCCTGGAGCGAGGACGTATGGATGGGGATATGTATTTGGTGTAACTGGTTCATCTCAAGGCGTACATCAGCATTATTCTGGTTTAGTTTCTGGATCAAACTATGTTATTAATGCATGGGCATATAGTGAAGATGGTATAGGTCAGCCATTACTATTGGTAAGAGATGAAACTAATGGTGCTACTATTTCTTCCTTGTTAGGTACGGTTACATCTACTGAAAAAGCACCGGATAGATTAAACTTTAGTTTTGAACTACCCCAATTTGGTAGACCTACTGGTACTGCATTGGCTTGTACTGAAATATCTGTGCAGTTATTAAATGCATCTCCTTCTGGTACGGTGGGATGGCAACAGGTAGAGTTGTTATCAAACTTGGTGGATAATCCTTCATTGGAAACAGGTGCAGTTGCCGACCCATGGATACCGGATGGATGGTCAAACGGTGGGTTAGATGTCGGAGATAGTTCTAGAGAATCAGTAATAAAGCACTCTGGAAATGCTAGTATTTTGGCAAATGTGGGAGCATCTGCTGAATCTATTAATCAATTTATAACACTAGGCGCAATTGGGAAATTTGTTTGTGGTGGAGTGTGGTATTACGATACAGTGGTCGAGGCCAAATCTGCTTTTGGATCTTCTTCGGCCACAACACAAGCCGCACTTCAAGCTTTAGGACAAAACTCGGTGACTCCGCAGAGTTCACCTACATGGAAATTAGGAACAGCAATATGGCGTTCAATAGTTAATCCATTTAACTCTTGGCTATATTTCTATGCAGCAGCAACCGGACTACGTTATATAGACGATGTTTATTGGGTTGCTCTCGATGATGTCTCTCTTACCTGTACTCCTGCATCTCAGGCTAACTCGGCAGAGAGTGGTGGGATAAGGGTAGATGGATATGATAGTCTTACTCAACCTATTCCAGCAGGTACATTGTTTTCAGACCATGGATGGACAAGGTTTAGTTGGATACCAAGGCATAATGGGGCAGACGCATTAAAGTTTGGTGTTACTACTCCTTATATTGCTAGATGGTATGGAGATGCTACCAATTACATATTATTATATTGGTCAGCAGCATCTATTATGACATTAACAGTTGTTGCTTCTGGTGTAACTTATACAGGCAGTTTGACAACTGTTGGAGCAATATTGACAGGGGTAACATACAAAATGGAAGTGAAATATGATGCTGGTGGCATCGTACTTATTATAGATGGATTACAGAGGATTGGGATTTTAACACAACCAACATTTTCCGTTGTTCCGACTACGTTCTCTGCAAGTCTTAATACAGCAGAGAATGATGCAGTTTATTTAAATCCGGTGTAGGAGATTGAAATGACAACTTATGAATTCAAATACCGTATCCAATCCTCATCCGAACCTACTCAGGATGGTTCAGGTTCGGTTATGTTTGATATGTACTCTGTTCAGAGACCATCAGGAACAACTGATCCATTCACACCTGTACCAGGATACCATCAGACCGCTCCAGTGTCAGCGTCTAATCTGAAGGTGGTTAATGATATGCCACATTCTACAGCACCACAAAAAGCCGCAAAGAACACGGCTGCTAAGAACCTGTTGAAAGCCTCTTTGGATAATCCAGTTCATGTTCCTGTACCTATTGACTGGAACGAGGTGAACATGCAAGCTTATGCAGATGCCAATGATGTGTCTGCACTTGAGTCGGAAAGGCTCAACACATACGTAACAGTTACATTGGGACAATCCTTTCCATTAGACCTCACATTGTGAAATGATGAGGAAACTATGAATGTAGTGGATATATGATTTATAATATCGCAACTAACTTTGCATTTATGGTATAATAAAACAAATACTATGGAGGTATAAAATCATGAAAACAGTTTTTGAGGATGTAGAGACTAAAGAAGTAAAGAAAGTAGCATACGAACCAAGAATAAAGCAGATGGTAAGGAAATTTGGTGCTCAACCTGAAGGTTCAATTTCAGCGATTGAGACTGTGGATGCAGAATTAAGTTCTTGGATTGATCTTGGTTGGAAAATAACATTCATTGAGCGGATTGCTACTGAACCTGATGGACATACGATTTTATATGTTCTAACAAAGGACTAAAAAATAGTACCTTACCTTTTGTATGTGATAGCAGGAAAGATTTCTCTGTTTATTTTGCAGAGATTTCCCTTCAAGAAAATTCATCTTCTGAATAAATTATTTGAAGAAGGAAAATTTCTGCATGACTTATTTTCGTGTGATTTATGTTTGGGAGTATGGGTTTACACGGTGTTAGCCTTTTTCTTCGAGGCAAATATTTACGATGTGTTTTATTTTCCGGTGGTATCAGAGGTTCTTACGGGAATGACAACGAGTTTTATTATGTACCTAATATCAGCAGGATGGCGAAGTTTATATAATGTGACGGTGATAGGAGACTGAAGTGCCTACAGGTAAACTCTCCGGCGAAGGCAAGAAGCTTTGGGAAGAAATATATCAAAAAGCCAAAAAAGGCTCATGTAAAGGTGATGAGGAATGTGCCGCTCGTACTGCTTGGCATGGAATTGAAAATGCAGGCTGGAAACGAGATAAAGAAGGCAATTGGCACAAGTCCGAAGTTTTTACTGAGTTCTCTATGCGGATTGATAGGGCTTCTTATGATAAAGCAACTGGAGAGCGTAGAGTTAGGATAGTAGCTTCTGATACTGACGAAGATAACCGTGGAGATAGTATGTCTTTGGAGTTATTTAATGACTTTATAGACAGGATTAAAAAGAATGAGCCAGTACCAAAAGAGTTCCAAAGCGAATTTTGGAAAAGTGGAGAGCCTTATATTTCTGTATCTCATTATCCCGATTCTAATGGTAAAACCGTTCCTGGTATTATAGATGCTACTTACATTGATGGTAATTATTTGAAATCTAAAGGAAAGTTCAATGATACATTATTAGGACGTAAATGCTTTGAAGCAATTTGTTCTGATTTGTATGGTGATACTAAAGACAGAGAAGATAAGATTAGAGTTAGTATAGCATTTTTGGATTACATGCACAAACATAAAAGCAACGGGTTTGTATTTGACCGTAAAACAGCAAAGACCGCTTATTGTCCTGAGTGCATAAAAGAGATACTGATTGGAGAAGGTGAAGGTAAAATATTTCTTCGTGGGCAATTAATTCACGAAGCATTAACGAGAGTTCCTGTGAACACTCGCACTAGTATGGAGGTAGATAAATCAATGGCAGATAAAATCTTAACTCGTAAAGATGATGCAAAATCCATCGTGGGAGATGATTTAGCCGAGGAATTAGAGGAACAGGCAGAGCTTATTGGTAAAAGTGATGCTTTAGTTTATCGTTCTGAGGAAGAAGTTGTCGAGGAAGCCATGGTAGAAGCACCAACGGTAGAACCGGATAAAGAGTGTGTTGATCCGGTCACAGGTGAAGAAGATTTGGATTGTACGGCAAAGAAAACAGGTGAAATTGAAGATTCAGAAGTCACCAAAACTGAAGTCGAGAAACCAGAAATTTCTCAGGACATTAAAAATCTGATTGTTGAAACCATAAAATCAACCATCAAAGAAACTAAGGAAACTATTGTGGAAACCCCAACATCTACTCACCCACTTGATAATTATTTCTCTGAATTCAAACAGAAATTTGATGAGATTGTAGTTTCTGATGCTGATGAAGATGAGAAATTACGCCAAGTTCAAGAACCATTTACCAGTTTAGGAAATGGCATTGTTTCTGTGGTAAAGAGTTCCATTAAACCACAAGAAGTAACTCCTGAACTTCAGGGACAGATGGATATTGTTGCTGCATTATCTCAGGTGATGAATCCTATTGCTCAGAAATTGGACTTGGTTATTACTCAATTATCAACTCCGCAGGTAGAGAGACCTGTAATACCAGTTCCACCACGTAGAAGCATTCAACCTGCTCCAGTTCAGCAATACATTCAGCAGCAACCAGTTATCAAATCAGAAACTCCCAATTTAAGGAAAATTATTGAAAGAACTACTTAATTAATTTATTAAATTCGGTCAAGCCATTTTGGTGTCGAATATATCAACTAAATCTAACACTTAAGAGGTGATAATAATGAACGACACTATTGTTGGCGAAAAGGTTTTGAATATGGGTGAAGGAGCAAAGGCGTTTGTTGCTGGTCAGCCTGAACTTGTTCAGAAGGCAACCGACCCATTAATCCTGCCTCAGCCTTATTCACAGCCCACCGATTTTACTGCTCAGTATCCAACTCCTCTCGACACCACAGAACTCATTGACTATTGTGAGGAAGTAAATCTGCTTCGTGCAATCCCTGAAGTTCCATACTCATTGAACGCTTATACATGGCGTGAGATGGATGTTCTATCTATGTATTCAGGCACTACTGCTGACCCAAACTATATTGCATTTGCTGATGGGGCTTGTCCAGAAGAGTTTGACCATGATGGCAACAATTACACCGTGTATATGAAAAACATTGGTGCAAAGAAAACTCTATCCATCCGTGATATTAAGCATTCAACTGCTGTTGCTGCTGCTGGTTGGAATGGAATCAACACTTTGGTAGGTGGACTTCCAGGTAGTGAAGGTCTCCCAGGTGGTAGTGATTTACCTTCATTCCAGCGAGAGGTTGTACGGAGTGCGAAAGAGAAAGAAGTTCGCCTTGCTATGACGCTTGTTATGAATGGCGAGGACAGGTTGCTTGTAAATGGAGATGCCACAACTCGTACCTTAGAGTTTGATGGTATTGAGAATTACTTCAGCAATCGTACTTGTGCAGTTCACACAGGTTCTTCAACAGCAATGTCAGGAACTTTCTCCGCTGCATCCTTCGATCAATGGCTGTCAGAATCTTGTGCAAAGCCAACCCATATCTTAGGACATCCTGCCGCAATTCAGGAAATGATGAGTGCCTACTTCCAGTTAGGTTTTGCTGGTTCACAGGTAGTCAATTTCCAGGATGGCAACCGGATTACCCCAGGTTTCAACTTCGCAGGATTTGTCAATACTGGAGTTGGTCGCCTGATGGTGGTTGCTGATAGCAACTTCCGCAAGACCAATTTCAATGGTACTTCCTATCAAGCAGATTTGTGGGCTTTACGGATGACCCATAACGGTGAGCCTCTGGTTTATCGTTTGACCCAAATTCCACTAAGCCTGACAGACCTTGCTCCAGGTTGTACAGCAGTCAGCTTTGAAGTTTGGAAGGCTACTGCATTAATCATAAAGATGTGCTGCGCTCAGGGTAAGTACACCGCATTGTTCACTGGTCGGATAGTCACAACTTGCGCTCGCCTAGGATAGTCACTTGACGACTTGTAAATAGGTTGGTATATTGACTAACAAAACATAACATACCGGATGTCTAGTAAGAGAGGTTTCCCCTCCTTTTCCTCTCTTACTAGACAATATAGAAAGGATAATTTATGGAGAAGGAAGAAAAATATATCGGAGATATGTATTTAGCGGCAGCGTTTCTTGCTTATAACATACCTCTAACAAGTGTAGATAGGACTATCCCTCGTAGGCAAAAGTTTACGTTTACCAAAGATTGTCCTCTAACAATTTATACAATTCATTCTGGAGTTGTATTGGCTGTTCAAAATGCAACTTTAGATGATATAGAAACCAATTTTGTTTCTGAGACTTTATTATTTCCGTCCAATTATCCTGATGCAATTAAGAGGATAAAGGCATCTATCCATTCGGATAATCCACGTAATATCCATTTGGAGGATTAATGATAAAGAATGAACAAGGTCAGATAGCCCTTGCTTATTATCAACCCATTCCACAGGTAATTATGGTAGGAAGCACAAGATATTTCTTTGATACTAAGAGAGCAGTTTCCTTGGCATGGGTAAATGAGGAGCATGTTCCCAATGTTCTAGGCATAACTAAATCTTGTTGTGGTGGACATAAGACACCTGCATTTCGTTATGCAACTCAAAGTCAAATTAATGTATGGAGTAATACAGGCAGATGAAAAAGATAAAATATTCTAAGTTGGGTTTGGAAAGTTTCTCTTTGAAGGAATTGCAAAGGATTTGCCGATACTACGGCATCGAGTATTTTCCTTCTTGGAGCAAGGCAAAACTAAGGGAAGAAATACTGGCGTATTCTCCTGCGGAAACAATAAAAAAGACCTATACTATTCCAGAGACTTATGAATATTCTTATCCAGAAAACAATCCTGTAGTGGTTTCAAATAAACCAGCCAAGTCGGTCAGGATTCAAAGAATAGAAAATAGAAAGGAAAAATAATATGACTTCAAACGAACTACTTATTATCGCTGGTGCAATATTGGCAGGTCTATTTGCTTATGTACCTAAACTTGCTGATTGGTATAAAACCAAGAACGAAACTTTTCAAAGGCTTTTCATGGCTGGACTATTACTATTATCTACCATTGTTGTGGGAATTTTTGCTTGTACTGAATGGTTTCCAGTTAATGTAGTATGTGATAAGCCTGGATTAACGGGTTTATTTGTAGCCTTTGTTTTTGCAATTATGGCAAATCAAGGTACATATCCAATACTGCCTAAAGTCGGTGCTAACAGACAAGTTTCCAAAAACATTATTCTTACAACTGAATTTGGTAGGGATACAGTAGTTGGAATGAAAGAACTTGGTACTATAGCTGATGTTCAGCCTGATGTTCCTGTAGGATGAATACTAATCAAACATTAATGTTTACAGTTCAGTATGGTGATAGAATAGGCAGGAACTTAGGTTGTTTCTGCCTATAATTATTTGGAGGATAAGATGGAAATATTTGTAACTGGTGCTAATGGGACAATTGGGAGTGAATTGGTAAAGAGGGGATGCACACCGATTAATACAGATATAACAAATGCTGAGTTACTTCGTAGCGAAATTGAGTATGTTAATCCTGATGTAATTATCCATTGTGCTGCTATAACTGATGTTTCTTATTGTGAAGAACACTTTAAGGAATCATTTGAAGTAAATGTAAAGGGAACGGCTAATGTAGTTGGTGTTATGCCAAAAGATAGTTTATTTGTTTATTTGTCCAGCGACCATATATTTGAAGGAAATAATTGGTTTAGTCAGGGATATGGGGAATGGCAGAAACCTTCCCCTATAAATCGTTATGGATTTTCTAAGTGGGGAGGAGAATTAACATTAAAGACAGGCAATTGCAATACTCTTATTGTAAGAGGTAGCAAGTGTTTTAATTATGCTTGGGCGAAGCCGACCATGGATGCACTCAAGAATGGAGAAACTGTTATATTTACTGATTTGATTAAGCGTTCCTTTGTGCATGTTCAGCATTTTGTAGATGGTCTATTATATGCTGTGGAACACCATAAGGAAATAGAAGGTGGGATAGTTAATATCTCAGGAGATAGTGTATTCTCTTATTATGGATTTTGGTCAATTGTAAAGAAAGTGCTAAATTTACCTGGGGAAATAGTTCCACGTAAGGAAAGATTGAAAAATGAATGTCCAAGACCCTTTAGGGCAGGATTGGATGTGCATTGGGCTAGAAGTCTTGGAATTCCTATTTATGGAGTAACTGAAGGAATAAAACTTTTGGAAAAGGGAGTATAAAATGTTTGAAACAAATGCAGTCATAACAAATGTTAGTATAACTAATGATGACCATGGTTTATTAAGTGCATGGCTTACATTAGATTATGGTGGAAGTGGGCAGGGATTTGGTGGATATTCTCTTTACCTTCCAAAAACATTTACTCATCATAAAGATAGTAAGGGGAATTATGCTGGTTTATTTATTTGGAGATGTATGGAAATTGGTGAAGTATCAGAATGGTCACAATTAGTGGGCAAATCAATTAGAGTTCGTAAAGAACGAGAATTTGAACAAATTAAAGCCATTGGTCATATCATCAAAGACGATTGGTTTTATCCAAAAGAAGAATTTGAAGAATTGGAGAACGTATAATGAGGGTTGCTGTTACAGGACATAAGGGTCGGTTAGGTTCTGAGCTTGTATATCGTGGTTATACTCCATTGGATTGTGATATAACTTCAAAGGTATCTATCAAACAGGCTCTACACGATGTAAAACCAGATATAGTAATCCATTGTTCGGCGATGACAAATGTAGATGCTTGTGAACGGAACAAAGAAGAGGCATTGGAAATTAATGCTAAAGGTACTGAAAACCTAAAGGTCTGCTTCGATGGGACTATTTTTTATCTAAGTACAGATTATATATTTGATGGTAAGAAGGGTATGTATTCTGAGGAAGATGAACCTGCTGACCCTACTAAATTATGCTGGTATGGATATACTAAATTGCTTGGCGAACAAGTATTAGGAAATAAAGATGCCATTATTAGAACAACTATGCTTTATGGTTCATCAATGAAAATGGATTTTGTTACTCACATACTAGGTAAACTTGAACTGGATGAACCGTTTACTGTTACCAGAGCATTATATGGAACACCGACTTATGTTCCACATTTAGCAGAAGCGATAATGACCATGGTAAATGATTGGTCTTACTATCCTGATATTATCAACATAGTTGGAAGTGATTATTTGAATAGATATGATTTTGCTATGATGATTGCTTCCTTCTTTGGGCATAAGGATAAGAAGGAATTAATTATTCCTACATTGAAAATTGGAAAGACCAAAAGACCTAGAAAAGTAGGATTAAAAGTAAACCAAGCAAATAAATTTGGGTTGCCTATTTATTCTGTAATAGATGGATTGGAAGCATTTCATAAGAGTGATAAACTGAGAATATTCAGACAGTTAGGAATGGATATATGATAGACAATTCAACAGTCAGCATAATTATTCCTTATTTCAACCGTTGGGATTTAACCCATGCCAGGCTAATGGAGTTATATAAACTTGCACCTGATTATTGTGAGATTATATTAGTGGATGATGCTTCTACTGAAGTTGAGCCTGGAAATGGTGTCAAGTGGTGGATGGAAAGTAATTCTAAGCACAATATAAGATATTATAGGAATAAGGAAAATGTTGGATTTGGAGCATCAATGAATAATGGTGCTAAATTGGCTAAGGGGGAATATATCATCTTCTTATCCAATGATGTCATAATCTTCGGTGATTTTGTGACAGATATGGTCACATTGATGCATGGAGATAACAAGATATTAGTTGCTGGTAGAGTAGTAGATTGGGCAGGTGGGTGGAATGAAGTTGATATTAATGGAAGGCATTACGTTATCCCATACGCTGAGGGATGGTTGCTTGGATGCACAAAGAAGGCATGGAAAGAATTGGGTGGATTTGACCTTGATTATGGAAAATATGATTACGAAGATATTGATCTAACTATGAAAGCATTGGAATTGGGTTATAATATAGTAAATTTGAACAGTCATAAGGTAAAGCATATTGGTGGTGCAACTATTTATAAGGTAAACCCAAAGTGGAGATTACAAATAGAAACCGTATATTATTTACAGAAAAGTGGAAAGACAAAATCCCATCATTGATGACGACATAGGGAACATTATGGACACCACTCTTACAATCATATTGGCAGTAATTTCTTCTGGAATATGTACCGTTATAATACAAGCAATATTAAATCACAGAAAAAATAAAGCAGAAACAAAGAAAATAGAGAATGAGGCAAGTTTATTTGATGCTCAGGCAACCAAAATCATCCAAAATATTGCTATTGAGCAGATTGCACATAATAAAAAGCAAATGGAGGAAAAGGAATTAGATTGTAAGCAACGCATTGATAAATTGGAAAAAGATAATGAGACAATCCAAAAATCTTTAGTGGTGATTAAAAGAGATTT
>Ga0209642_10001503_pt1 | contig 15508 bp, 12 predicted proteins | sample RifCSP19_2_FD_184025 | JGI IMG/M metagenome (GOLD analysis project Ga0209642, IMG submission 184025) | Soil microbial communities from Rifle, Colorado - Rifle CSP2_sed 19_2 (SPAdes) (version 2) | ecosystem: Environmental > Terrestrial > Deep subsurface > Rock core/Sediment | place: Rifle... | reverse complement strand
TCCCGATGAGCCCGTTCAGTGCCAGCAGCCCGGCGAACGTGTGTGCCAGCGGGATGGCGGCCATGGCGGCGGCGCGCGCCAGGTAGATGGGGGCCAGCCTCGCCAGCGCGGGGCGTTCCTCCAGCAGGCGGCCCGCGGGCAGCTGCGCCGCCGTGAACGTGGCCGATCCGGCGGCGAAGAGCAGGCCGATCTGTGACGCCGAGAGCCCCTGCGTCGTCGCATAGAGAGGAAGGAAGGTACTGAACAGTCCGTAGATGGTCGTGTGCAGGGCGTTCAGGATCCAGACCGAGACGACCTCGCGCCGCCGCCGCAGCGCCCGCAGCGCCGCACCCAGGGATACGGGGGCATCGCGCCGCGCGCTGATCGTCCCTCCCAGGGCCAGCGGGACCAGCGCAAGTCCTGCTGACAGGACCAGCGGCGCCCGCAAGTTAACCGCGTCGGCGATCCACCCGCCGATCCACGGCCCGGCCAGCAACCCAACGCCGAAGTAGAGCCAGAATGTGGCGAAGGCCCGCCCGTGCCGACCGGGGGGTGTCGCGTCGGCGACTTCCGCAAAGAGCACCGGCCAGAGCAGCCCGCGGAAGGCGCCAAAGAGGAGCCGGGAAAGATACCATTCCGGCCGCGTCGCGGCGAACGCAAACCACAGCTGCGCGGCCGCCCCGCCGAGCGATCCCAGCAGGATTGTCCCCCGTCGGCCGAGGCGCCGGCTGACGGTCATCGCCCCCAGTTCGGTGGCGATAATGGAAAGGGACATGATCCCGACGAGCAGTCCCACCTCCACCGGAGGGAGGCCGCGCTCCTGGAGATAGAGCGGCAGCACCGGCTGGGCCACCATGATGGTCAGGATCATGGTGGCGGCGGTCAGGCTGAGGAGGTGGATGCGCGGGGGCACGGCGATGAGTGTATCACGCCCCGCGTGATGGGGCGGGTGCGCCGGTGGGCAGGGCCGGGACCAGCGGGCTTCGCGCAGGGATTCCGGCCGCGGCGGACCCGGTTAGCCGCGGGCCAGGAGATCCCGGAAGTACGCCACGGTGCGCCGGATCCCTTCCTCCAAGGGGACGCGAGGCGTCCATCCCAGCAGGCGCCCGGCGCGGGAGATGTCGGGCCGCCGCACGCGGGGATCGTCGACGGGGCGGGGGAGGAAGGTGAGCGGACTGCGACTGCCGGTAGCCTCCCGAACGATCCGCGCGATCTCCAGGACGCTGCGCTCCTCGGGGTTGCCCAGATTGATCGGATGGTGGATGGAATCCTCCGCCTCGGTGTTGTTGTGCAGGAAGGCCCGGTCCATCCGTTGTTCGCGCGTCCGGTCGGAGGGGTGCGAGAGGACGGCGAGCAGGCCTTCGACCATGTCGTCGAGGTAGCAGAAACTCCGGGTCTGCGAGCCGTCGCCGTGCACGGTGAGCGGTTCGCCGCGCAGGGCCTGCACGATGAAGTTGGAGATCACCCGCCCGTCGTCGCGCCGCATCCGCGGCCCGTAGGTGTTGAAGATGCGGACGATCCGCGTGTCCAGCCCATGGTAGCGGTGGTAGGCCATGGTCATGGACTCCGCGAACCGCTTCGCCGAGTCGTACACGCCCCGCGGGCTGATCGGGTTGACGTTGCCGCGGTACGTTTCGGGCTGCGGGTTGACCAGCGGGTCGCCGTACACCTCGGAGGTGCTGGCCAGCAGGAAGCGCGCGTCTTTCTCACCGGCCAGTTCCAGGGCGTGGTGAGTGCCGAAGGCGCCCACCTTCAGGGTGTCGATGGGGAGTTCCAGGTAGTCCTTCGGGCTGGCCGGGGACGCAAAGTGCAGCACCGCGTTTAGCGGGCCGTCGAGGTGTAGGTCTTCCGCGACGTCGCCGTGGATGAAGCGGAAGCGTGGGTGATCCGTCAGGTGGGCAACGTTCCCGGCACGGCCGGTAAGGAGGTTGTCCACGCAGAGGACCTCGGCGCCGTCGGCGATCAGCCGGTCGCAGAGGTGGCCGCCCAGGAACCCGGCCCCGCCAGTAATCAGCACGCGTTCAAGGGCCGGCATGCGCGACCTCCTCCCAGCGGATGCGGTAGAGGGCGAAGCGGCCGTCCTCGTACTGCAGCGCCAGCCACCGCCGACGAAACGATGGTTCTGCGATCGCCACACTTGCCGGAGAGAGCGTAGCCAGTTCCGTCTTGTCTACCAACACGTGCGAGATCTTCAGGTCGGCCAGGGCCTGCAGGACCCGGCGCTCCGCTCCGGCGGGCGATCCCCACACCGCGACACGCGCCTGCGGGGCATTGACCCAGACCCGGTCGCGGCGGCTGTAGAAGTTGTCTCCCCCGCTGAAGGTGAGGATGCGCGCGGCCGCGGGCAGGTGGGAGTTGATGTACCGCCAGGGCCTGCAGGGCCCGGCGCTCCGCTCCGGCGGGCGATCCCCACACCGCGACACGCGCCTGCGGGGCATTGACCCAGACCCGGTCGCGGCGGCTGTAGAAGTTGTCTCCCCCGCTGAAGGTGAGGATGCGCGCGTCCGCGGGCAGGTGGGAGTTGATGTACCGCCAGGCCCTGTACGAGGGGACCGCCAGGCCCAGGTAGTTCTCCTCCGAGCGGACTCCGAGGACCACGCCGATGGGGACGCGCCGGGTCACGTGCGTGAGCCAGCCCTCCCAGCCCACCCGATCGACCTCGTGCAGCGGGATGAAGGGCGGTAGGTTGAGGAAGAGGAGCGCGGCGACACTCCCCGTCACTACTGGACGCGCCCAGGACAGGCGGCCGGCGCGCAGCAACGCGGCCAGGCGGCCCAGGCCGGCCGCGGCCATCAGGGCAAGCAGCGGAGTCACGGGCAGCAGGAAGCGCAGTTGGAAGTTGCTGAGGGGTGAGGCCCACAGGGCGCCGTAAGCCAGCACGATCAACACCAGAGGAAGCGTCCGCGGGCGGCGGGCCAGGAGGAGCACCGGGAGCAGGAGGAGGAAGAGTGGGCCGAGCGCGCCCCCGTAGCGCGCGGCGTGGACGGTCACGTCCCAGGGCAGGGTGAGGAGGTACAGCGGCGTCCGCGCGCGGCCGAAGTACGCTTCGAAGCGGTTCAGCGCCGCGTCCGCCGCGGCATCCCACCGGTCCGGCGGCGCGCCGAAGAGGCCGTACAGTTCGGGAAAGACAGGGTTCCCCGTGGCCAGCCAGCTGCGCAAGTACCACGGCAGCGCGATCAGCAGGGCGACCGCGACCAGCAGGGCGACCGGGCCGACCACCCGGCGCAGACCATCCCGGCGGCAGAGGAAGAGAAACAGGCCAGCGGTGGCGACGACCAGGATGAGACCTCCCAGATGCTTTGTGGCGAGCGCGAGACCAAGCTGGACGGCGGCGAGCAGCAGCCACGACCGCGCGCGTGCTCCAGCAGCGTAGCGGAAGAGCGCGAAGCCGGCGAGTCCGGCATACAGGGTGAGGCCGAGGTCCACGTACGCCGTCGTCGCCTCCCACAGGACGGTGGGGATCGTGACGAAGAAGGCCACCGCCGCCCAAGGTGACGTCCGGGGAAGAACACGGCGCGCCGTATGGAAGATCAGGAGGCCCAGCAGAGGCAGCATCGTGAAGTGCAGGAGTTTGGCGGCGATCGGCCCGCCCAGCGAGAGGGCCGCGCCGTAGAGTAGTTCCCACGTCATCGGATAGAGGGCGACGTACTCCTGCGGCTGGTCCGTCAGGTACCCGCGCTCCAGCCAGAGACGGGGGAACCCCAGGTGATACCAGAGGGCGTCGTACTCCCGTTCCGGGGCGAGCGCGCCGATAAGCGCGATGACCAGCGCCACCAGGGTGACGGCTTTCCAGATCGCATCGCCGCGTCCGGCCCGGTCCAGAGGGCTGGTTCGCGATGATGCTACTCGCGGTCCCCGCTGTTCCCCCCGCAGCGCAAGCCATACGGCCCCAGTAACCAGCAGCGCGCCGACGAGGATCCGCAAATACGCCGCGGTGTACAGGTGCAGGCCCGCAAGACCAAAGACAAGGTAGGCCAGCGCACCCAGGCCGGTGGCGGTCCGGTACAGGATCAACTCTGCCCAGGTTGAGGGAGTTGCCCGGAGAAGACGGATGACTGCCGTGCCAGGGACCTGCGCCGCGAGCAGCACAGCCCCAGCGCCGACGAACCCCCCGGCGGCCCGCGCCGCCGCCTGCGGGAAGGCGGTCAGCCCCGCGGCCGCGGCACCGGCGGAAAGCGCCTGCCCCACCGGAGTGCGCTCCGGCGCCAGGAGCACGATCAGAAGGCCCACCGCGGCCGCGGTCGGCAGCAGGAGGAGGACCGGGCGGGCTCGACCGCTCCGCCGGAGGAACCGCGAGCCGGCGAATACCGCTGCTCCGGAAAGCGCGGCCAGGGCCGCGACCGGCAAGAGCGAGTCCACGACCATGCGGAGAAACGGCACCCATACGGCGGGTCCCGCGGACAACAGGCGCCAGACCTGGCGGAAGTAGCGTTCCAATAGGAGAACCGCCCATAGGGTCCACAGGGCGGCGAGGAGACGCGCGCGAAGATCAGTCAAGAACAATGCCGTGGTCTCCGAGATCGTAGCGCGGGGGCAGCGCGCAGAACGCCAGCAATTGCTCGACATTGAACGGAGGGGCAATCGCTCCGTCCTGCGCCAGGGCCCGCAGCAGTGGTCGGGCCAGGTGTGTGCCCAGGAGAGGGAGGAGATGCTCGCCGCGCAGCGGTTCCGCCCCAGGTTGCGGCAGAATCCGCGCAAGCGGCTGCGGGCCGAGGCGGAGCCGCACGGCTCCCGGCCGCGCTTCATCGAGTTGACGCTGCGCGTGTACGATGCCGGCCCGCAGATCCACTTCGATCTCGGGGGCGGGAGTGCTGCTGGCGGCGGGCAGAAACCGGGCCAACTCGGCCGCCGTCGGCAGTTCCTGGGCCACGCCGCGCCAGTACCAGTACGAGAGCAGGTCGTCCAACAGCCGCCGCCAGCGGAAGCGGAGCCGCAGGCGCTCCAAGAGATCGAGCGTGCGCGCCGCAGCGCCGGCGGCCGCGTCACCCGCCGCCGGCCGCACGAAGGCCAGACGGAAGAAGAGCCGACTGCGCGCGGAGCGACCGGGGCGCAGCCGGGCGAGGGGCAGCGCCCGCCGCAGATCGGGGTGGCGGCGGCCGATCTGCACGTCCGCCTGACCTTCCTCGCACTTGCGCCGCAGCGCCCGGCGAAGGTCCGTTCCCTCGTGATGAGAGCCCAGGGCGTCGGGCGCGTAGAGGAAGGGGACCCCGGACTGCATCAGGCGGACGCCCAGTTCGTAGTCCTCGTGGCAGCGAAGAGACGGGTCAAACCCGCCGCACCGGGCGAAGAGGTCGGCGCCGAGCGAGAAGTTGCCGCTGAGGAGGTCAAAGGCATGAAAGCGGTGCCCCGGCATCGCCAGGGCGTCGAACTTCGCTTCCCACCACCGCCGCAGCGCGATCCGGAAGAACCCGCGCTGGGCGCCCAGGAGAGGCGGCAGCCGGCCGATGACAACCCCTCCGGGCCGGCGCTGCTGCGCGGCGACGTGCGCCGCCACCAGACCGGGGGCGGCCTCAACGTCGTCGTCCAGGAATACGAGCAGCGTCCCTCCGGCGGCAGACGCGCCGCGATTGCGGGCCGCGCCCGCACCGCCGTGGGGTTGTGTGATGCACCGCAGCGAGAACGGCGCCGGGTACCGCCGGACCATCTCCAGCGTCTCGTCGGTGCATCCGTCCGCGACCACCACGACCTCCGTGCGTTCCGGCGGATAGGTCTGCGCGCGCAGCGCGTCCAGGCTGCGCCGCAGCGCGGACGCCCGGTTGCGCGTAGGGACAATCACGCTGACGGCCGGAGCGTTCATGTCTCCGCCCGGCCCCGCAGTCGCCGCCGGGAGGCGAGGTAAGCGCCCGGCCCGGTCAGGCAGCCCCGCAGTTCGGCCAGCAGGAGGTCGAGCGGCGTACTTCCCGGCCGGCGAAGCAGGGCCCGCACGACCGCGGGCAACTGGTCCTGGACGAACCAGCCCGCGGCCCGTTTCAGCACGCCCCATTCTCCTGCCTGCAGCAAGCTGCGCGTCCACATGGCATAGACGCCGGTGCCGTAACCAAAGAGCGTCCGCCGCAGTTCCTCCCGCGTCCGGCGGTGGCGGTGCCAACTCAACGCCGCGGGATCATAGACGATCCGGTATCCCGCGGCGAGAATGCGCGAGAACATCTCGTGGTCACCGCCGGTCCGGGTGGGCGTGCCGCCGTCCAACGCCTCGTCAAAGGGGCCCACCAGGTCGAGGGTCAGGCGGTGCAGGGCCATGTTGGCGCCGGCGCCCACCCGGCCGACCGAGAGCGGATCGTGCACGAGACCGTCGAAGACTGTGCGGCGGAAGCCGCGACCGAACGGCGTGTGGCGTTCGAACGCTTCCTGCGCTTCGGTCTCCAGTTCGAGCGGCATGGTCAGGCCCGTCGCGGCCAGGACCAGGTCATCCTGGAAGTTACGCAGGAGCGCGCGCAGCCATCCGGGGTCAGGACCGGCATCGTCGTCGGTAAAGGCCACGATCTCGTGGCGGGCTTCTCGCAGCGCCCGGTTGCGCGCGACGTTCAATCCGGGCCGAGGCTCGAGGACATAGCGCGCGCGCGGATACTCGCTGACCAGCCGCCGTGTGGCCTCGGTGGCCGGGGCGTTGTCGATGACGAGCACCTCCTGGCCGTCGTCGGGCAGGCGCATCAGGGCCTCGAGGCAGCGGCGCAGGTCCTCCGGGCGGTCGCGGGTGCAGACGGCGACCGTGGCCGTCACGGGCGAAGGCGTGATGCGGTCGCCCGGGCTCCAGCCCAGATACGCGTGCAACCAGCGCTCCCAGAAGGACCAGTCCAGCGCATCAAAGACCGCGCGGCGCAGCGCGTCCCCGGCAAGCCCGCCGTCGCGGAGGGAGACGGCGACCTGCCCCACAGGGCAGCCGTGGAAGCGGGTCATGATGAGCGCGCGGGGATACCCGTGGATCCCGGTCAACTCCGCGGGGATGTGATCGAGGTCGAGGTCCAGGACGGCCGTGGGCATGATCTGGTCGCGGCGGACGGTTTACTTCGCCTCGGCGGGGATACCGGCGGGGCGCCGGGTGTCCTCTGCGGCCAACGCGGTCGCGACAAGCGGCGGGAAGGCGGCGCGCGGCCGGTGGCGGAGCACGCCCCTTGCAGCGGCGAGGCGCGGCGGAACGCAGATGCGGACGATGACCGGAATATGCCGCGGGGCGGCGGCCACCCGGGGGGAGAGATGCAGGGCTGCGCCCAGGCAGCGCAGGGCCGCGCGATATTTCCCGGCGTGGCGCAGCATCAGGCCGGCCGCGAGATAGACCAGCGCCGGCCGCTCGGCAGAGTTTGGGAGGCCGGCGGCGGGCAGCCGGTCGGCCAGCGCCAGGGTGGCGTCCGCGACTTCATCTACGCCGGGCGTCCCCGTGAGCTGCCCACGGCGGCGGATGGCGCGGGCCAGGTAGTAGTACAAGTCCAGTGACGCGGCGCGGTCCGGGCGGTGTGCCAGAGCCGTGCGCAGCTGCGCCACCGCGCCGTCCTGGTCTCCCTGTTCGAGATGCAGTTTCGCCAGATAGAGCCCCATGTTGTAGTAGGCGTCTGGGCGGGCGGCGGCGGTCGAGCGCGGGAGCGTCGGCTCACTGAAGTAGCGGTCGAGGACCTGCCACACGTCCCGGGCGGCCCGCGCCAGATCCCCGCTCATGCTCCGCGCGTGGATCCGGTAGACGGCCACGGGCCGCGGGACGGCGCCGAACATGCACCCGCGGCGGGCCAGCCGCAGCCACATCTCCCAGTCCGCCGTGAAAGTGAGGCTGCGGTCGAAGCCGCCCGCCGCGATCAGCGTCTGGCGGCGCAGCAGCATGGCCGACGGTGTGGCGACGATGTTGCCGAGGAACAGGCGCGGCAGGACCGGCCCGTCGCGGATCGGGCTGCGCACGATGAAGGCCCTGCGCAGCCGAGTGTCGCACTGGTACCAGAGGCCGTAGGCGGCGTCCGCATCGGGATGCTCCTGCAGGTGGCGGGCCAGATGGGCGACGCCCTCAGGCAGCAGCAGATCGTCGGCGTCCAAAAACAGGACGTATTCTCCTTCGGCCGCGAACAACCCGGCGTTGCGTGCGGCGGCCACCCCGCGCCCTTCCAACCGCAGCGCACGGACGCGCCCGGCGAACCCGCGCAGGATCTCGGCGGTGTCGTCGGTGGACCCGTCGTCCACGACGATGACTTCCAGCGGCGCGTAGGTCTGTCCCAGCGCACTCTCCACCGCCGCCGCCAGGTAGCGGCCGTAATTGTGGGCGGGGATGACGACGCTCGCCAGCGGCCGGCTCACCGGCGCCCCCCGGGTGAACGGCCGGCCGGCCGACTCATGCGGGCACCGCCGCGCGCGCCACCTGCTCGGCGAGGGCGGCGATGGCGTCGTGGATGTGGTCCCAGCGGTACCGCCGCAGGAAGAGCTGCTGGGCGGCCTCCGCCAGACGCAGCCGCTGCCCGCGGTCCATCAGGAGCGTGACGCAGGCGCGGGCGAAGGCCTCGGGCGTGTCCGCGATCAAGATCTCCCGCCCAGACACCACGTCGAGTCCGGCAGCGCCCGACGTGGTCGACACCACCGGGATGCGGTGGGCGAAGGCTTCCAGGATCTTGATGCGGGTGCCGCCGCCGGACCGCAGCGGCGCAGCCACCAGGTCGGCGCGGGCGAGTTCGGCGGTGATGTCGGGGACAAACCCCGTGACGACGACCCGCGGCGGATCGGCCAGGCGGCGGAGCGACTCCGGGGCCTGGCCCACCAGGCGGACCTGCGCGGCGGGAATCCGCGCGCGGATCAGCGGCGCAATCCGCTGCACCAGGAGCGCGGCCGCGTCCCGGTTGGGAGGGTAGGTGAGGAGTCCGGCAAAAAGGATCACCGCCGGCTGTCCCACCGACACGCGGCCGAGGGGCTGCGCCGGCGCGGGGTAGCCGTTGGGAATGACGGCGCAGTTTGCCGCGCCGAGACGGCGGCGGTCCTCATCGCTGCAGACGACGACACTCCGCACCCGCGCCGCCACCGACCGCTGCAGTTCCTGCCACAGCCGCCGGTCGCGCTCGTCCTGCAGCCGCCCGGCCCAGCGGAACCAGAGGCGTATGTCCCGCTCCGGACGGCCCATCTCGTGGCCGCCGGCCAGGCGGGCGTGGAGTTTCTGGTCCTCCAGGTCGTCGAAGTCCACGACGCTGGGTGCGTCGATCTGGGATCCCAACACCGCGTGCGTCTCCACGTGGTGAAACCAGACGAGATCGTAGGGGCCGTCCAGCCAAGCGGCGAAGCGCTGTTGCGCCTCGCGCACGTCGAGCACGGCGAGCGGGCGCGGCGCGCGGCCCGCGATCATCCACTGCACCCGGCGCAGCGGCTGGAAGGGAAGGTGACGCCGCGCCACGATCTCAACGCGGTGGACGCGGGCCCCGTCCGGCACCTCTGCCCGGTCGGTGCGGCCGCCATCCACAAACGCAAAGAGGTCGACCTCTCCCAGCCGGGACAGCGCTTGGATCACGTTGGCCAGCCGCATCCGCCCCCCGGTCACCTCGGGCCAGGGGAAGGTCTGCCCGACGACCAGCAACCGCCGCGAGGGATGGCTCACTCCGCGTCCACCTCCCACGCCGCCTCCACGTGCACGGGAGCCAGGCGGACCACGCCGCGGGGCGGCCGGTCCAGGTCCGGCCCGGCGACGTCGAAGTGCGTCACGGGGTGCCAGGGCAGCAGGTCGTGCCCCGCCTTGTCGAAGATGCCCAGCCACAGGTAGAAGCGCCCCCGGGGCAGGGGCAGCCGGCGGATCAGGCAGCGCACCTCCGTCGCCCCCGCGGTCAGGTGCAGGTCGCGCTGTAGCACGAAGATCGGGGTGGCCGGCCCCTCGCTCACTCCCAGATAGAAGACCGAGGTGAGCGCGTGCGGGCTCTCGATAACTGTGGCCACGCGCAGTTCCTCGTGGCTCGCGGCGGTGCCATGGTCTGAACCCACCGCCACCCTGGCGACGCGGAGCACGCCGCCGGTGCCGACATACGCGTGGGCGGTCTCTTCGATGGAGCGCCGGTAGGCGGCCAGCACCTCGTCCACCGCGCCGCCGGCGGCGACGACGCCGTTCTCCAACCAGATGCCGTGCGTACACGTGGCCTCCACGGAGGCCAGATCGTGGGAGACGAAGACCAGCGTCACGCCCTCGGAGAGCATGGCCCGCATGCGGTTGAACGACTTCTGCTGGAAGGCGGCGTCGCCCACGGCGAGGACCTCGTCCACCAGTAGGATGTCCGGTTGCAGCGAGGCGGCCACGGCGAAGCCCAGGCGCATCTTCATCCCGCTGGAGTAGAACTTGACCTGCCGCTCGATCGCCGGGTCCAGTTCGGCGAAGGCCACGATCTCGTCGAAGCGGGCGGCGATCTCCTGCCGGCGGAGTCCCAGCAGGGACCCGGTGAGGTAGATGTTCTCGCCGCCCGTCAGTTCGGGGTGCAGCCCGGCGCCGATCTCGATCAGGGCGGCGACGCGGCCGGAGACCTCCAACCGCCCGGCGTACGGGTACATCACACGGTTGAGGATCTTCAGGAAGGTGGACTTGCCCGACCCGTTGGTGCCGACGATGCCCACCGCCCCGCCGGGCTCGACGGTGAGGCTGACATCGCGTAGCGCCCAGCGCCAGCCGCGGTGGCCGTTGCCGCGCACGAGGTCCCGCCAGCGGGCCAGCTGGTCGCGCAGGTAGTTCCGCGTGGGGTCGGCGCGGAAGCGCTTCCAGATGTGTGCGGCGCCGATGCTGCCCCTAGGCAACATCGGCGAACCCCGTCTCCAGGCGCTTGAAGAGGATGGAGCCGAGCGCCAGCAGGAGCAGCGACGAGAGCGTCCCCGCCAGCACCGCGTCCCAGGCCGGCGGCTGCCCCAGCAGCACCACGCGGCGGTAGCCGTCGATCACCGGGGCGAGCGGATTGATGAAGGCGTAGGGCAGGCGCAGCGCCGCGGGCACGACCTCGCTGCCGTAGGCCACGGGGGTGGCGAAGAGCCCCAGCTGCAGCAGGATCGGCAGGGCGTGGCGCAGGTCGCGCAGGTAGACGCTCACCGACGAGACGATGAGGGTGACCCCGAAGGTGAAGGCCAGCTGCACCGCGAGCAGCGGCAGCGCCAGGAGCGTGCTCGGCTGCGGGGCGGTGCGGAAGATCGCGAACATGATCGCCAGGATCGGCAGCGCGACCAGGGTGTCGACGCCGGCGATGACGATACTGGAGATCGGGTAGACCTCGCGCGGGCAGTAGACCTTGTTCAGCAGCGCGGCGTTCTGCAGCAGACTCTGCCCGCCGCGGGAGACCGAGGCGGAGAAGAACGTCCAGGGGAGCAGCCCGACGTAGGCAAACAGTGGGTAGGGGATGCCCCCCGTGTCGATCCGGCCGCCGCGATGCAGGAAGAAAGTGAAGACGAGCATCAGCGTCAGCGGCGGAATGATGGTCCACGCCGTCCCCAGCACCGCCTGCTTGTAGCGGGCGCGCAACTCCCGTTCCACTAGCGTGCGGATCAACTCTCGCGCCGTCCACAGCTCTCTGATGGCCTCGCCCAGATGGAGGCGCCGGTGGTAGCGGAGATGGACAGGGGGCTGCGCAGGGACGGCGGTGAGGTGATCCATCAGACCGAGGGGGTCTGCGCGTCCGCCGACGCATCCCGGTGGGCCGTCCGGGGCACGGCGCGGAGCAGATGCCAGATGGTGTTCACGTGGGGGTGCAGCCGGAAGCTGCGGGCGAAGGCGGTGCGGGCCAGCGCGAAATCCCCCAGATCCCCAGCCATCAGCCCGATGCGCTTCCATTGAAAGGCCGCCGCCGCCGGGTGGGCAGCAAAGTAGCCGGCGTGCACCTCCATCAGGAGGAGGCGCGAGCGGACACGCGTCGTCAGGTCGATGCGGTGCCGCGGCTGGCCGTGGCGGCGCAGCAGGTACCCGATCCGCGGCACCGTGTTCATCGGCGTGCGCTGGGCCATCCGCAGCCACCACTCCACGTCCTCGGCGGCGAGGAAGCGTTCGTCAAAGGGCACGGCGATCGCCCGCGCCACCGCCACCGTGCCCAGGTGCGGGGTCAGCCCGTCCAGTATCTGCGGTCCGACCTCTCCGTCAAGCACGCGGTTGCGCCCGGCCGGCGCGTCCACATACTGGATCCAGCAGTGGGTCAGTGGTCCCCGCGCCAGTCCCTCCACTGCCAGGGCCAGACGGTCGGGGGTGTAGAGGTCGTCGTCGTCCAGGAAGGTGACATACCGACCGCGGGCCTGCCGCAACCCCGTGTTGCGCGCGGCGGCCGGGCCGCCGTTTTCCGCCCGGCGAACGACGCGCACTCGAGGATCGCCCTCGTAGCGCACCGGGTCGGGACCGGCGTCGTCTACGACGATGATTTCAAAATCAGGGACGGTCTGCGCCAGGACCGAGCCCAGCGCGGTGGCAAGGAAGTCCGGCCGGTCGTAAGTAGCGATGATCACGCTGAAGACCGGGTCAGGCATGGGGGGCCGGTACGTGGGGAGACGGGTCGTGCTCGGCAGCATCGGGCGCCATGACGTGAGCCGACAGACAAGCCTGGGTTTTCCGGCGTGTGAGTCACCTTGGAGTCTATGAGGTGGGAACTGCAGCGTCGATACCCCATTGTACAGAACCACCCGGTTCGACTGATATATCTTTGGATAGACTAAACGAATCGTCCGCTCCTCACCCTCCCGGCCTAAGATGACCTGGCGGCGGGCATAAGGCCAGCGAAAGCCCCCAGCGGCGTCAACGAAGGCTTTCCGAATGCCTTCGCCTCTGGCCTCTGCCAAGTGGAGGTTTCATGGACATTCACGGCCTCTTGAAGATGGTCATCGATCGCAAGGCGTCCGACCTGCACCTCAAAGTGAAGAGCCCTCCCGTGCTGCGGATCAACGGGCACCTGATGCCGGCCGATCTGCCGCCCTACGAGCCGGCCGAACTGCTGTCGCTGATCGAGTCCATGCTCACCGATGAGCAGCGGGAGACGTTCCGCCGGGAACTAGAGCTGGACTTCGGCTACGGCGTGCCCGGGCTCTCCCGCTTCCGCGTCAACGTCTTCCGGCAGCGCGGGAACATCGGCGCGGCCATCCGCACGATTCCGATGAAGGTGCCGACGATCGCCGACTTGCGGCTGCCCGACGGGGTGGAGCGCTTCGCCGAACTACCCCGCGGCCTGGTCCTGGTCACCGGCCCCACCGGCAGCGGCAAGTCCACGACACTGGCCGCGTTGATCAACCACATCAACCACCAGCGGGCCTGCCACATCGTCACCATCGAAGACCCGATCGAGTACCTGCACCACGACGTGAAGAGCATCATCGACCAGCGCGAGGTGGGGGCGGACACGCACTCCTTCGCCCACGCCCTGCGCCACGTACTGCGGCAGGACCCCGACGTCATCCTCATCGGGGAGATGCGCGACCTGGAGACGATCGCCACGGCGATCACCGCGGCGGAGACCGGCCACCTGGTCTTTGCCACCCTGCACACGCAGAGCGCCGCCCAGGCGGTGGAGCGGATCGTGGACGTCTTCCCGCCCTACCAGCAGGAGCAGGTGCGGATGCAGCTCTCCCTGTCGCTGGAGGGGGTGCTCTCCCAGTCGCTGCTGCCGCGGCGCGACGGCCGGGGCCGCATCGCCGCCGTGGAGGTGTTGCGGCTGACTCCGGCGGTACGCAACCTCATCCGCGAGGGCAAGACCTTCCAGCTGCCCTCCGCGATCCAGTCCGGCGCGCGGGACGGGATGCAGACCCTGAACCAGGCGCTACGCAAACTTGTCGAAGAGGGTTTGGTCACCTACGAAGAGGCCGCGGCGCGCGTCACCAGCATCGAGGAGTTCGACCAGCTGCTCGGCCGGGCCCGGCCGGCGGCCGTGCGCTGAGCGATTGACAACCCCCCGCTGCCTGTTAGAATACCTGCCGGGCATCCACTCGCGCCTTTAGTCCCAGCGAACGCAACCCGGAGAGTGCGAAGTGATCAAGCCTCCTCTTGAGGCCCTGCTCGACCGCGTGGAGAGCAAGTACGCGCTGGTCATCGTCGCCGCCAAGCGGGCGCGCCAGTTGAAAGAAGGCGCCCTGCCCCTGGTGGACGTCGATTCCAGCAATCCCGTGACGGTCGCCCTGGAAGAGATTGCCGCCGGCAAGATCCGCTACGAGGCGCCCCGCGCCGGCCTCAAGTAGTCAGTCCAGCCGCGCCGTCCCCAGATAGCGATCGGGGAGGGGAGCGGCCAGGTCCTCCCACAGCCGGTCACGCAGCGCGTCCGGGTAGACCACGATCCGCCGGAGGGCGTCGCGATCGAACCAGCGGGCGCGCGTGGCCTGTCCATGCGCCGTCGAGATGTCGCGGAACCTTGGGTCGGCGCCCATGCGCACTGTCCCGCCCGCGATCCTTCCCAGGAAATAGCACTCGATGGCGTGCTCGTGCAGGTGGTCGTCCACGAACTCCCGCAGGTAGAGCATCTGCTCCGGGGCAACGGCGATGCCGGTCTCTTCGGCGGTTTCGCGGACCAGGGCGCCCTCCAGCGTTTCCTCTGGGTCGACGTGGCCGCCGGGCAGGAACCAGAACGCTTCCCGGTCGTCGCTCACCAGCAGCAACCGTCCGTGCCCTACCAGGATGATCCGCGTGTTCAGCCGGTGGGGGAGCGTGAGGCTCGATGCGCCCTCCACGCCGAGATAGGGATCGCAGTCGGCGCCCCGGGCCTGCAGGTGCCGCCGGATGAGCGCCTGGAAGCCCGGAGTAGCCAGTGCCGCCGGAAACACGCGCAGCGCCCCCAGGTCCTCCAGGGGAATCAGGCGGCGGTGCCGCACCCCGCCGGTCGGGCCAAGATCCTCCGTCCTCGCCGCCGCAACGTCGCCGGGGATCCGGCCGAGGAAGGTGCACTGCAGCATGTGGCGCCTGCCGTGGAAGACCTCCCAGACACAGAGGAGCGGCCCAACCTCCACCGGCACCTGGGCCTCCTCGGCGGCCTCACGGCGGGCGGCGGCCGGCAGCGGTTCGCCCGGATCGACGTGGCCCCCGGGAAGCACCCAGTAGTCGCGCCCCGCCCGCTGCGTCAGCAGGACGCGCCCCTGGGGATCGACCGCGCCCACCCGGGCGACGACCTCGACGTCGGACGACACGGTTGAACCTCCCGCGGGCGCAGTCTCGTATGATGTCTTAGGGATCATACCATTGAAGGAGGGGCCACCGTGCCAGCGCTCATGCTCTGGCTTGTCGTCGCCGCACTCGTCACGACATTGACCGCACCGGTGTCGGTGCAGCAAAGTGTGGGGAGGCTGCGCCTCGACCTCGCGGTGAACAAACCGGTTTATGTGGCGGGCGAGCCGGTGGAGGTCCGCCTGACCCTGCGCAACGGAGGGGAGTTACCGCTGCGCGTGCAGTTCGGCTCCGGGCAGCGCTTCGACGTGATCGTGCGACGGCGGGGCGCGTTGGTCTGGCGGTGGTCCTACGACAAGGCCTTCGTCCAGGTGATCCAGGACGTGACGCTGCGCCCGGGGGAGACGCTCTCGTTTGGCGCCGCGTGGGGACAGGTAGACCTCCAGGGGCGCCGCGCCGAACCCGGTGACTACGAGATCATCGGCGTCT